>Ga0209698_10005088_pt1 | contig 14299 bp, 17 predicted proteins | sample LitLauG_LLR_2012_FD_187203 | JGI IMG/M metagenome (GOLD analysis project Ga0209698, IMG submission 187203) | Freshwater sediment microbial communities from Pennsylvania, USA - Little Laurel Run_MetaG_LLR_2012 (SPAdes) (version 2) | ecosystem: Environmental > Aquatic > Freshwater > Creek >... | reverse complement strand
TCCGCTTTGTCGTCGTTCCATTTTAAATGGCCCAACACGAGATACGGTGCTTTGTAGTAGGCGCGCATGAAGAACAACAGCGGATCAGTCACGTCCGATATTTTGACCGCGGGCGTGCCGTAGGGATGCAGCTCGCCACGCGGTACCACTGAGAGATAACAAGCGGGTCCATCTTCCGACGGCAGTCCGACACCGTCCTGGTCTAGCTGCATGGGAATGAGGTGCAGCCCGACAGACCGAGCGAATTGACTAAGATCGGCGATATCGCCGTTGCCGCAATAGAAGCCTATTGAACTGGCCATCCCCCAGCCCTCGGGACTCTTATCTCTCCCAGTTCATCGAACGGCAACAACGGGCCAACTTTCGTCTCCCCCTACATAACCTTTCCGACGGCTCGAGACGAAGTACATTCCTGCCGTCGGCCGGCGCATGCTCGCTCGCCGACTATGGCGCGCTCACCCAAACGATCCATGTTCAGTATCCTTGCCCCGTTGACTTGATATCGGTTGAGGCAAACGCGCTCGATCTATTTTGTCTTTTTGGGCGCCTTTTTCTTCGGGGCGCGTTTTTGGCTGGTCTCTTTCGCCAGCCTTTCCGATCGCTTTTCGCCGGTCTGTTTGGTTACGTTCGGCGACCGAGACTTCACGCTCGTTTCGGCCGGCGCCGGCTTCTTGGTTTGATTGGCGAGCGCCAAGCGAAGATCGGCGTGCTCGAAGGCCGAGGACATCCGATCAAGCTGGTCCTTCGAAATGTTGAATTCCGCGCCGACCCCCCGCCAAGGTCGCACGGCAAGACCCACTTCGCCCGCGATGGCTCGCGCCGCGGCAGCGGAGAGACCGTAACGCGGCGCCACCGCGAAAGCGTGGATCGTCCTCGTCAATGGCGACTTGGTGCTCGCGCGGGCGCACATTACGCGGCCGGTCCGATGCAATCCTTCGCGGACGATGCCGTAGACGCAGGCCAAGCTGGCGATGAGGGCGATGGCGCCAAAAGCCAGGCACCAGATGAGCAGGCTGTCGTTTGTTGCTGGTGATCGATTGCAGCATCGCATCGACGTCGTTGTGGCCATCGTGCGCGAGACGCAGATCAAGCCGCTGCCCGCTGATCAATTGCGGGCCAACAGCGCCCATCGCGCTCAACAGCGGCGCGAAGCCGCAAGCAATGAGCAGGATGATGGCGTGGGGCGGACGCAGGACAAAGCCTCCGGCCAAGACACCGAGCGCCACGCCGGCCACGACACCAACAGTGATCGGATAGCGATCGTGTTGCGCGACAACCGCGCCAATCATTGCGCCGCCAACGATGAAAAGCGCCATGGCGGCGGCGCAGAAACTGAACATGGTGCGCCAGCTGGTCTCGCCATTTAGGCTCAAATAATGCCGCGGGTCATCCAAAACATCGTTGGCGGGAAGATGTGCAAATCGGGCGCCCGAGTCGCCCAGGCTCAGCCAAAGGCTGCACTTCTGCAACTCCGGCTCTTCGTGAACTCCACGACCTGCGCGGTCATGAGGTCCAGCTGTTCGGCAAGCGTGGACGATAGGCACTCGCCATTCGCACCGAACGTCATCTCGGTAGAGTTGATGCAAACGCCCAAGGGTGACGGCCATCCGCGCAGGGCATGCACGATTGAACGGAGCGCCACCAACGTCGTCGTCGTCGCTTGCCAGCCCGCCGCCGAAGCGATGCAGCCGACAGCGCGGCCTTCAAAATATGGACGCGGATCGCGGCGCATGTCTTCGGTATAATCCAGAGCGTTCTTGACCAGTCCTGACAGCCCGCCGTGATAGCCAGGCGAGGCCACGATGATCCCATCTGCGGCGCGAAGCTGTTCAACGAGATAATGTGCAGCGTCGGTCCGCTCGGCGCGTTCAGGGGCATAGACAGGCAATTGCAGCTGCTCGGCGCCGATCAAAACCGTGCGCGCGCCCAATGCGGCGGCGGCTTTCAGACTGAAGACCAGCGCCCTCTCGGTGGTGGAGTGGGGGCGGGTCGTTCCGCCCAGTCCGACGATGACAGGTCCGCTCATCTCAAGATTTGGCGGCGTTATGCTTTGCGATTGTTGCGCTCGCTGCATCCATCGCGGCTTTGATGAATTCCGGCGCGTGGCCAGTGGCCCAATCGAAGCTGTCTTGGCGCGCGTCGTTCATGCCGTTGATGGCGGGCGACACATGCCGGCGCCAAAGTTCGTAGCTCTTCTTAGTCTTCTCGAAGTCGGCCCAGTTATGCGCGAGTTGGAGAAAGACGCCGAAGTCCCCTTGCTTTTCCTGCAGTCGGCGGATTTGCGCGATCGCATCGTCGGGGGTGCCGACCACGGCGGCGCCTTCATCAACCATCGTGCGGATCGGATCGGCCGAATTGTCCACGGCTTGGCCAGGGCGACTGATGCGGGTGAAATACTCAGCGTACTGGCGTCCGCCATACTGAACATTGGCCCAAGCCTCCTCACGGGTAGGAGCGATATGCACGGGACCGACAAGTCGTAAGCGGCTGGGGTCCATAACTTTGCCGCTCGCCGTGGCGGCCTCGTTAGCGATCTTCCAGTTGATGCCCAAAGCATCGTAACCGTTGGCCTGAGTGGCCGCTACGCACAGCAAACCGAAGCCGTGCTTGCCGGCCAACTTCCCGCCGGAGGGCGTGATCGACGACGCAACCGCGATTTCCGGATGTGGCCAGGTGTAGGGCTTCAACTGACAGGTGGCGTCGATCAGGTTGAACCAGTCGGACTTGTGCGTAACACGCTCACCGGCAAACAGGCGTAGGATCACCTCGATCCCCTCCACCATGCGATCGCGTGTGATCGAAGGTGTGATGCCCATTTGGAAGGCGTCCGAGGGCAATAGCCCCGGCCCTACCCCAAACATTACACGCCCGCGCGTCTGGTGATCCAGTTGCAGGATGCGATTCGCGGTGGTCAGCGGGTTGTGGTACGGCAAGGAGACCACACCGGTGCCAAGGCGTATGCGCTTCGTACGCTCCGCGGCCGCAGCGATGAACACTTCTGGGCTGGCGATAATCTCGAAGCCGCCGGAATGGTGTTCGCCGATCCAGGCTTCCTCATAACCGAGCCGGTCCAGATGCTCAATCAGCTCAAGATCGCGCTGGATGCACAGCGTCGGGTCTTCATCGAGCGGGTGGAACGGCGCCAAAAAAATTCCATCCCTAAGACGCATCGCCATGAGCGACCCTCCTTTTTTTCGATATTTTCCCCGGCTCACCGACTGCGGTAAGCTCGCTTCGCTGGAGACGCGCTCTCCAAGCCGCTGTTACGCCGGGGCGCACATTGAGCGCGCCGCTTGAAAGACCGGCGACGACATAGCCGACGTAAGAGAGAAAAATGTCGGCGATTGGCGCTTCGCTCCACAGCGACTTGGTGGTCGCGACAAATCTCTGCTGGAGCGCCAAACCATTTACCGTAGCCATCACCGCGTGGTGGACGTGGTGTTCAACATCGGAAATTTTCTTCCGCGGCAGCAGCCGGTGTAGCAAGAGAGTGGTCCTACGCGTTCGTAGGCCTGCCGCGCTGCGAAGCCTCTCTGGGACGTCGTCAAGCGGATCATGCATGATCCTGGCGAGCACGCGCACCGCATCCGGTCCGTAACTGGTCGCGGCGAAGAGATGAAGGATCGGCGTCAGCAATTCTAGGACGACTTCGTCGAAGAGAATTTCATCGCGCGCGCGAAGCTTAGCCTCGTACAATGACAGCACAGCATCAATCTTCGGCGCCAAATCGCTATAGAGGCGCTCAAGAACAGCATTGATGAGCCCTTGCTTGTTATCGAAATGGTATCCGACCGCGCTCTTGTTCTTATTGCCCGCTGCGTCGGAAATGTTTTTTAGCGAGACCCGGTCCACACCGTAGGCGGCAAACAAGCGCATGGCGACACGGAGCAATCGCTCGCGGGTGTCTGCCTGCACATCCATCAACAGCGGTTCAGCGACCGCGGCGGGCGTACGAGCCGTCACGTGTGAAGCACCATTTTGAGAGCGCCGCCTTGGCGCTTGTCGAAGAGTTCGTATGCTCCAACGCCATCGGCGAGAGAAAGCGTGTGACTGATGAACCGTTCGGGATGCAACCGGCCTTGCTGAATAAGCGGCGTCAATTCCGGCCAATATTGTGGAACGCCGCAAGTACCGATGGCGAAGGTTATGCCCTTGAAAAAGGCAAGTCTCATCGGGAATCGGAAGTCCATGTTCTGATTGACGCCGATGACCGACACCACGCCGCCGCGCCCTACAAGGTTGATCGCCAATCGGATCGTCGCGTCGGCGCCAACCGCTTCAACCGCGCAATCGGCGCCCAAACCGCGCGTGAGCTCCATGATCGTGGCAACAGCTGTTTCTGGATCGATCGCTATGGCGCCAAGCGACTGGGCGATCGCGCGCCGTTCCTCGACCAGATCGATGGCGTAGACTGCACTCGCGCCCATCACGAAAGCTGCTTCCACCGCCATTAGACCGATAGGCCCAAGCCCCACCACCACAACATGTTTTCCGGGGCTGATGCGCGCGTTCTTGCACCCGAACCAAGCCGTCGCCATGGCGTCGGTCATCATCAGCGCCTGCTCCTGAGACACACCTTCAGGAATTTTTGCCGCGTTGAAATCGGCCATCGGAACCCGAAGGCCTTCGGCCTGCGCGCCCTGTAAGCGCGCGCTCAGGCCGTAGCAGCCCATCATGCCTTTCAGACAAAGCTCAACCTGACCGGCGAGACAGCGCGCACAATCGCCGCAACCCACCGCGCCCGACACCATGACTGCGTCCCCAACTTTCAGTCGGCGAACGCCCCGGCCCACTTCGACGACCTCGCCGACCGCCTCATGCCCGACGCAGAAACCGAGATCCTCGCTGAATCCATGACCATGATAGATGTGTAGGTCGCTGCCGCAGATCGCGCAGAGGCTGATCTCGACGATCGCATCCGTATCGCTTTGCAGCGCCGGATCGTCGTGACTGTCAAACCGAATATCCCTGGGGCCGTGATAGACAAGCGCCTTCATGCTTCACTCATCGGGCGCGCCTTGAAGCAAGGTCGAACTCTTCGAGCGCCAGCGCGCAACGCTCAAGATCAGCGCGGATTTCATCGCCGCCGGAAAACGACCGCGACCAGTCGGGATGCTGCGCTTGAGCCATCGCGGCTCCTGAGGTTTGATTTAAGTCACTTGCATTAACTCACTCGTTTCTTTTTAAGTCAATAGGATTAAAGCGGTGACCGCTGCCGAAGCCCGCCCAATAGAAGCCGGCGCCTGCAAGAAAAGCAGCTATGGCGGCAGATCAATCGCCGGAGGCGCTAAGAACTCGATGACAATGAGTTCACGCCTCGGCGATTAGGAGATGCTAGGCCCATCGGCGCGGGTACCGGCAGAGAGAGCGCCGACGCAGTAAGGAATGTCCACATGCGCACTTCAGCGCTAACCGCCATTATCGGCGCCGTCTCGGTGCTGGGCGTCGCTACCGCTTCGTTCGCCGGCCCACCCGCGGGCGCGGTCTTGGGTTCTGTTCAGACGCAACAGCCGTCGAGCCAAGGCAGGAGAACCAACCCCATATCCGCTTATCAGGCCGATGCGATCGTGCATGGCAGAGCCGGTGGCGGTCAGTTGGCGGCTCGACGAAACACCAGATGCTACGATCAAAAGCGCGCCAACCACTATAGCCCGTGTGGCGCGGCTATCGCATGCGACATGGACCGCGAAATTGTGGATGCAGTTTGCTAGCCCCGTGGCGCTCGTCACCACCTTAGCCCAAGCCAGGTTCGCCAACCGAAGCAGTCAGGCCATGTGCAACCGGTGATGCCAGCGCCTGGCCTAAACCAAAACAAACGCCCAAAAGATGGCGAGGGATGCCCGCAAGCTCGGTGTGTTCTAAGTTCGCCGACCTTTCCTCGCCCTTGTTTCCGTTTCAATTGATCCAGCGCAGCGCGCGCTCGAACAGAGCGATGGTCTTGGCGTGTAACAGGTCGCCGGTCTCGCGCGGCGCGCGCCCGGCGCAGGCGCGCGCGTGCGTCCCCTCAAGAATAATGCCGAGCTTGTAGCAGGCGAGCACGCCGTACCAGGCGATCGCCGAGAGATCGCGGTGCGTGCGGCCACGATAATGCGCGACCAGTTCATCGGCGCTGGGAAAGCCAGTCCAGGGCTGTACAGCGACCGTCTCCGGCGCCGGCGAATTGCCCTCCGGCCAAGTGGCGAGGAGCCACCCCAGATCCAACAGCGGGTCTCCGATCGTGGTAAGCTCCCAATCGACAATGGCGGCGAGCTCACCGCTGTCACGTCGATAAAGCACATTGGCCAGGTGATAGTCGCCGTGGATGATGCCGGGCTCGAACGCGGCGGGGCGATGCGCATCAAGCCAAGTCGCGACATGGTCAACGCCAGGGATGAGCCCCGGTCCCGTCCAGCCGGGCATTTCGCCGTAGCTCGCAAGCTGCGCGCGCCATCGCGCCACTTGGCGCTCCAGGTAGCGATCCTCTTTGCCGAAGCCCTCCAAGCCGAGGGCGCGATAATCTAAAGCGCCGAGCGTGGCGATGCCTTCAACCAAAGCCAATCCCATGCGGTGGCGGACCGCGGCAGAGCCAGCGTGTAACGGCGGCAGACCCTGCGTTGGGTTGAAGCCGTCGATCGGCTCCATCAGGTAAAACGCGGCGCCCAAAACCCCTTCGTCGCCACAAGCAGCAATCAATCGCGGATGCGGCGCCTCGGTATCGCGCAACGCCGCGAGCATGCGCGCCTCACGGCGCATGGTTTCGTTCGAGTTGTCGCGCAAATGCTGGGGCGGACGACGCAGCACGTAGTTGCGCCCATCGCGCGAGAAACGCAGCAGAATGTTCTGCGTGCCGCCGGCCAGACGTTCGGCATTCTCGATCACGCCCGCGCCGAGCTGCTGCTCATCCATCCATGCCGCGAGCACCTTTAGGTCAACGCCCAGCTCCATCCGGCGGCCCCTCCGCGTCTTCGTCTATTCGACGCTAGAGCCTTCAACCCCCGCCGCGCAATCGACAAGGCGGCAGGCTTGTGCGCGCTAATCGGGTCCCGGCCGGCGCGGGCGGCGCCGGCGTCATCGCCAGCGGCTCCCATCAGCGCTGGCAAACTTGCCCCCACGCTTCGCTTCTTGGCATCCGTGAGCTCAGAAGAGTTCCGAGGCCTGCTAGTCAATCAGGCGTCGCGATCGACAATGCCCCCGACATGGTTTGCCGGCGCCGATCGGCAGCCAGCGGTCTTGTCGCCAGCGTCGCCATCTTGATCTGACGTTGCCGGCGCTGGCTGGTTTGGGTGGTTTGGCGCGGCAGGCGGCGCACTTGGTTTAACGTTTGAGATCGTCATGGACTTGGTCCTCTTGCTCGGTGTCTGCGCCTTTTAAGAACGTCACTGCGCCACACCGAGCTCATCGGCAAATTTTGCCTACCTTTGGCTAACGTGCGATCCAGGCTTGGGCTCCCTGAGCCTTGAGGAAGGTCTCGGCCTCCGCGCCGCGCAACATGGCAAGCGTTGATAGCATTCCCGCTTCGGTGCAGCTCTGCGCGGCCACAGTGACCGAACGAGGCGGATTTTGCACCGGCCAGCCGCTGCGTGGATCAAGAATGTGGCTATAACGAACGCCATCCTTATGAAGAAACCGCCGCGCGTCGCCGCTAGTCGCAAGCGCCCCCTTAGAAAAAACAAGCAGCCCATCGCTTGCGCCCGGCGAAGTCGCAGATTCGATCGCCGCGCGCCAAGATAGGCCGGCGCGACGAGGTCGGGTCACGCCCAGATCGCCGCCAAAATTTACCAGTGTGGGCGCATCGCTAAACGCCGCGGCTTTTCTAAGAGCGCAATCCACGGCGTATTCCTTGCCGATTCCGCCGAGATCGATTTCCATGCCCGCAAGTAAACGCAGATCAGGCCTTCGCCACTCGACCTTTCCCCAGCCCACGAAGCGCAGCGCATCCTCAACTTGATCGGGTGTTGGAACGTTGTCAGAGCCGTCAAATCGCCACACGCGACGCAGCGCGCCGGAAGTAATGTCGAACAACCCGCCGCTAAGCGTGTGACAAACCGCAGCGAAATCGATGAGATCAGCGGTTTCGTTGTCGAGGACGCACGCCTCGCCCGCTCGAGCGTTAATATCCCCGACGACGCTGTCGGGCCGGTAGCGGCTAAACTTTTGTTCAATGCGCCTGGCCTCGCCTTCCACAATTGCCCCGAGCTTTGCGGCTATTGCAGGTTGGTCGGCGTCGACGATGACCTCGCAGGGACAAGCCATCGCGGTGAAGCGATAAATGAAGGCGTCAGCGGTGCGGGTCAGCATGCCAACATGGCTTCTCGCTTAACGGAACGCGAAACTGAATCCAATCATGACGCTGTTGGCGCTCACGGCGTCCGATAAATTTTCGCCAGCTAAGGCGCCCGGCGCGCCAGCGGGGTGCGTCTGGCCATGCTGAGAATAGTTCTCGAACCTCATGTAGATCTCGGAGTGTCCGAAATCCAAACCCAATTGCAGACTGTTTGTTTGGGCGTTGAAATTGCTCAGCCTGCCGTCCGAACTCGCATAGGTTGGCAAAGCATTGCCGCTGACCAGGTAGTGGCGATAAAAGTCGGCCGCGGTTTGATGGTAGTAGCGAACGCCGGGCTGAATATAGAAGTGGCCGAAGAGCGGAATACGGTCGCTTATTTCAGCGGTCAAAGATTTTATCCCCCAGCTGTCGCTATATGACCGCAGAGAAATGTCTGCAAACGTCGAGAGCAAGGCGAGGCGATTGTCCCAGAACACGCTCTGACGCGTTCTGCTGCTGGGGCGGGATTCGTAAAGATATTCCACCGGCGCGCCTGTCGTCCCGTCGACTAGGGAAATGACGCGATACGGATCAGTTTGGTATCCGCTGGTTTCACCGTAACTATAATTGAGCTCCGTCAGCCAGTGGCGACTAATGGCCTGGGTGAGGCCGAGCACAACATTGACCACGGTTTTCGAGCGCGAGGGCCCCTTGGTGTCGCCGCTCATTTGCGTCAGCGGGGACGGAGTTCCAAAGATCGGCGACGACTGATCGGCCTCGTAATTGAGCGCCAGCGACAAGGTGGTGTTGTGATGATTGAAGTCCTGTGAGACCCCGCCATTCACCGAGTACGAGGTGTAGTCATGCTCGGTCGAATAGCTGCCGCCGATCGAATAGCGGCCGCCGTCGCCGAAGGGCGCGGAATAGCCGAGATCATAGGCATATCGCTGATCCTTGAAGGCATCGAGCGGCAATTGATTAGCTGGTACGGTATATTGGCGTACGACGGTTCCGGTGCCGGGGATGGTCACCAGCTGAGCCTTGCCGGAGGCGCTCGTCACGGTCGTCGTCGTGCCGGGCGCGTGCGCCGGGGTGGTAAAAGTTTGATTTTGATTCCAAGGCATGGCGCCATTTGGCGTAGCGCCGGTCAGCGTGTCTGCAGTGAACCGGAAGGATACGACGCGCCCGTCGCTCGCGTTCAGCGTGACATTGGATGTGGGCTCGACGGCCCGCACACGCCCGCCGTTCTCTTGGTAAAATAAAATCGCACTGTCTATGCGGGCGAGACCGCTGCCAATGTCGGTCCCGCCTCCACTTGCGTCGGAATCGCTGGCGTCATTGTTGACGTCGGGCTGGTATACGCTCGTATCGGCCGTTTGCGCGTGCGCGGCCGTCGCCGCGAGAAGATTAGCCGTAAGCGCGCCGAGCGCGGCGCCGATGCTGCTGCGCTTCAATTGCACCCGCAGCCTCCGCCGTCGAAGGTTCGACCGCCGGAAGACCCTTCCTTGCTGAAATAGATGTGCTCATCAAAGGCCGTGAGGTTGGGATTGGCATTGAGCTGCATATCCCTTTTGGCGAGTAGGTCGTGCTCCCAAGGCCGAGGTCCGACGCTGGCGCAACCGCCAAGCGAGGTTGACGCCGCAACCGCAATGCCAACGGCGCAGCGCAGCGCCATGCGACTAGCTTTCATGCAACAGCTCCAGGATGTGATTGTCGTAGGTGCTGACGTCTTCGGCTTTGAAGCCGTCATGTACGAAGCGGACCTGGCCATCGCGGCCAAACAAGATCGATGTTGGCATCGATTTGACCTGATAGCGCCTTGCGATGGCGCCGTTGGGGTCAAACGTGACCGGCACGCCCGCGCCAAAACGTTGTAAAAACGTGTTTGCGCTAGCCCTATCGTGATCAACGTTGACCGCCATGAGGGCGAAATCGCTCTGTCCTCCGTAAGTCGCGAGCAAGTGGCGCATGTACGGAAACGACAATTGGCAAGGCCCGCACCAAGACGCCCAGAAATCAAGGTAGAGAACTTTGCCTCGATATGTTGCGGTCTCAAATGATGCCGGCTGGTCCGCGCCAGCCAGAACGCTGCCTAATCCAAAGGCGACTGCGCCTCCGACTAGAGAGCGGCGCGCGATCGATCGGCGCCTATGGTGGAGGCATTGGTCTGAGCGTGTCGTCAACGTAAGCGCTCCCCGAATCCCGCAGCCGATATGAGGACGACGCCGACGCTGCGCCTCCTCATCCGCTCGCTGCGAATTTAGATTGTGCCGAAGTGTCTCAAGCCGGGCGGCTGAGGTTGAGAGCGTTTGATGGCGTCATCTTGCGCGTCATCACCAGTCGGGCTGCCCAACGTGTTTCGTTCGATAGTTTTTTGCCTCGTGCTCGGCGCGCTCGCGCTTTGGGGGAGCTGCCCGGCTCTCGCCGACGCAGCGTCAACGATGACGCCCGCCGTCCAAGCCACACTCATTCCTGAACGCGCGCTGGTGACGCGAGGACAGAGCATAGACATGGTGGTCTCCATTCGCATCGCGCCTGGGTGGCATGTCTATTGGTCAAACCCCGGCGACATAGGGCTTCCCACGGAGGTCGAGTGGTCACTGCCCTCTGGTTGGCGCGCGGATCCATTGCGGTGGCCTACGCCAGAGCGATTTGTCGCCGATCGCATGGTGAGTTTCGGATACCGATCGCTGGCGACGCCCATCGCATCCCTACAAGCGCCGCTGCGGGCCCCAATCGGAGCGGCACGCGTGCGTGCGCGTCTCACCTATCTCGCCTGCAGCGATCGCTGCGTGCCTGGTGAAGCCGATCTGTCAACCTCCGTCGAGGTCGCCGCCCCCCAAACGCTGGGCACGCCAACGCCTCTTACTGCAGCGGCGCCAGCGCTGCCGCGCCGGACCATCGCTCCCACCTTCATATTGCAAGATCGAACAGTCATTCTTTCGGTCGCACAACCGGCTGCGCAGACCTCGCCAGCCAATGTCTATTTCTTTCCCGCCCAGGCCAATATCTTCGACTATGCCGGTGAATCGGTCTCACTGGCGCATGGTCGCCTGATCATAAGCCTGCCCTTGGCTTCAGGTGCTGCGCCCTCGGCAATCTCGCGGCTTGGTCATATCGACGGCGTCCTCGCAACAGGTGCAAGCGAAGCGCTCAGCGTTATGGCGCCAATGGGGCGCTCGAGAGGTTCTGAACGCGACTTTGATTGGCGCGGCTTGGAGACGGCGGCGCTGTTCGCCTTCGTGGGCGGCTTGATCCTCAATCTAATGCCGTGCGTGTTTCCAGTGCTCTCGATGAAAGCCCTGAACCTCGTTCAATCCAGCGCCAACAGTGAGCACAGGCGCATCGAAGGGGTCCTCTACCTGCTAGGCGTACTCGCCTGTTTCTTGGGCCTTGCCGCAACGATGATCGCGCTTCGGCAAGCCGGCGCCAGCATTGGATGGGGCTTTCAACTTCAATCTCCGCCGGTGGTGGCGAGTTTTGCCTTGCTGATGCTGCTCGTCGGTCTGAACATGTCCGGCGTATTTGATGTTGGCGCGACGGTTCAGGGCAGCACCCGTGCGGCGGTTGGCGCATTTGGCGCCGGCGCTTTGGCCGTTGCGGTCGCCGCCCCCTGCACTGCGCCGTTTATGGCGACGGCTCTCGGTTGGGCCATTGCTCAACCAGCAATAATTGTACTTGCCGTCTTTGCTTCCCTCGCTCTTGGCTTTGCCCTACCGCTCACGTCAGTTTGCTTCTTGCCCGCCCTCAGCCGCGCGCTGCCCCGGCCGGGCCCTTGGATGGAGCGATTTCGCGAAGTTCTAGCTTTTCCGATGTACGGCGCGGCCGCGTGGCTCACCTGGGTGTTCACGCTTCAAACCCACATTGATGGATTGCCGCTATTTCTTTCTGCTGCGGTTACGCTCTCCATGGCGGCTTGGCTATTTGGACGCGCTCAAAGATCTCGCAAACCGTTGAGCTGGTCGGTTAGCGCTCTAGCCGCGATGCTAGCGGCGCTCGGCATGACCTACGCTGCACTGAACTCTCCGCCTCCAAGAAATTCGGCGTTTGACGCTCAGCCCTGGTCCGGGGCCGCACAGCAGCGATTGCTCGGCACGCACGCACCGGTATTTGTGGAATTCACCGCAGCTTGGTGCGTGACTTGCCAAGTCAATGACGCGGCGGTGCTGAGCGATCCTGCGGTGCGCGCGGCGCTACAAAAGGAGCGCGTTGCCTATCTTCGCGCGGATTTGACATCGTTTAATGGCCAGATGTTTACTGAACTTGCCGCGCATGGAAGAGCTGGCGTACCGCTTTATTTGGTATATGGGGCAAGCGGCCGCGCCGTCACCCTGCCGCAAATCCTCGACAAAGCGGCTGTCCTCAGCGCCATCAACTCCGCCCGCGCAAGTTAGCCCAGGCTTCGCGGGCGGCGCAAAAGCGGATCGGCATGCCTGATGTAGACGCGCCGGCCTGGTCCCATGCCCACCCAATACTTGTCGCTGGCGAGCTCGCCTGCTCGTGGAGCGCCGCGCCCTCCCCAAGCGAGCGAGCCTTGCCTTGCTGCGGCGCGCGCCGCCTCCAACGCGCGCTTCGTAGACTTAAAGAGCAAGGACGGTTAGCAATGGCGCCAATTGAACGGACTGCAGCAGCTATGCGAAGCGAAGACAAATCTGAGCAAGCCTATTTGGAGCCGACGCAGGAGAATGGCCGCGCTCTGTTCGCGCGCGACATTTCCGGCTCCTTTATTATGCTCAATCTCATTCGCCTGCGCGACGTCGCCGATTATTCGGCCGCGCCGGAACTCTCGCCTCCCGCGCCATCGTCCGGGGCCGAGGCCTTCGACCGCTACATCGAGCACACCTTGCCCTATTTGAGGCAGAGCGGAGGCGACTTGCTGCTGCTCGCGCGCGGGGGCGCATTCTTCATCGGACCCGAGCATGAACGCTGGGACGTCGCGATGCTGGTGCGGCAGGCGAGCGTTGCCTCGTTTATCGCTTTTGCAGCTAACGCTGAATATCGCGCAGGCCTGGGGCACCGAACTGCCGCGATTGAAGATTCGCGGCTCTTACCTCTGGAGGAGGCGCGTAAGCTAAGCGCGCTCTGATGGCCGGCTTCAGCGCCACACTGGCGCCAGCAGTCTTTGCCCGCCTCGCCGCCCGCCTTTGCCCACGCTCCCGCGGACGGCCCTTAGTCGAAGGCAAAAGCCATGAACCCAGTGCGGCGCCCGCTCCAAATCAATCACCTCGCGAGGCGATATTTCTCGCCAGTAGCGTAAGCCGGGAAGTAGTGTGGGCCCTGACAAGGGGGAAGACATGCGTCGGGTTCTTTTCGTGACGGTCGGGTTAATTTGCCTCGCCAATGCTGCGCTTGCGCAGCAGGGCCAGCAGCGATTTGAGCGACCCTATTGGCTGGACCGGGGCGTCATCGAAGAGATTGGGCGCGCGCGGGTGGAGGCAACTCCCGACCGCGCCATGTTCTCGGTTACCTTCTCAGAGACCGCGCATGAGGCAGGCGACGCCACCGCAGCTGCGGCAGACCGCGCACGCGCGGCGACAGCGGCGATCAGATCTCGTGGCGGCGCTCATGTGGAAATTCATTCCGCGCTCAATGTGCAAGCCAACTATTCCCAGTACACCGACCGCCAAGGGCAGCGGCAAACAAATGAGCGTCCCGACGAAATTGAGAGCTACACCGCCTCGGTGACCCTGGCGGTGACGGTTACCGAAATAGGACGCGCATCAGATGTTCGCGCCGCAGCGCTCGCGGTGCGGCCGCAGGCGATCTCGGACTTGAGATACGACATACGCATGACCACACAACTCAATCGTCACGCCTACACAGCAGCCGTCGAGGACGCAGCCGCGCGAGCGCACGCCGCCGCGGAAGCGGCTGGCGTACACGTGGGCGCGCTGTTGGCGCTGCAGGAGGGCCAAGGCCCGTGCATGGGAAACTGGTACTCAAGCGGCGTGGGCTACGAACGCGAGGCCGCGCCAGCGCCGCCACCACCGCCGCCGCCACCCGAACAACAAGACATCGTCGTGACCGCCACCCACGGCCCGATCACGGTTCACGCAG
>Ga0209698_10005087_pt1 | contig 14299 bp, 11 predicted proteins | sample LitLauG_LLR_2012_FD_187203 | JGI IMG/M metagenome (GOLD analysis project Ga0209698, IMG submission 187203) | Freshwater sediment microbial communities from Pennsylvania, USA - Little Laurel Run_MetaG_LLR_2012 (SPAdes) (version 2) | ecosystem: Environmental > Aquatic > Freshwater > Creek >... | reverse complement strand
GGACATGCGCGACGAAATCACCATGATGCGGCTGCGCGATCGCGAGGTCGACGCCAAGATCCAGATCTCCGAGGGCGAGATCGACAACTTCCTGCAGGAACAGACCACCGTGACCGCCAGCGCGGTCGAGTTCAACGTGGCGCAGATCCTGATCGGCGTCTCCGAGATCGCCAGCCCCGAGTTCGTCGAGCGTGCCCGCCGGCGCACCGAGGAAATCTTCGCCGAACTGCACAACGGGGCCGACTTTGCGCGCATGGCGGCGGGCTATTCCTCGGCGCCCGAGGCGCTGCAAGGCGGCGACCTGGGCTGGCGCTCCGTCGACCGGCTGCCGGGCCTGTTCGCCGACGCCATCAAGAACCTCAAGCCCGGCGAGATCACCCCGCCGCTGCGCAGCCCGGTGGGGTTTCACATCCTCAAGCTGCTGGGCACGCGCGACACCGCCGCGGCGCGCATCTCCAACAAGCCCGTGCTGCAGACGCACGCGCGCCACATCCTGCTGCGCGTCTCCGATGCCATGCCCGAGGCCGAGGTGCGCCACCGCCTCGAGGACCTGCGCGAGCGCGTGCTCAAGAAGGGCGAGGATTTTGCCGCGCTGGCACGCCTGTATTCGGTCGACCCGAGCAGCACCCGCGGCGGCGACCTGGGCTGGCTCTATCCCAACGACACCGTGCCGGCCTTCGAGAGCGCCATGAACGCGCTCAAGATCAACGAGATCAGCGAACCGGTGCAGTCGCCTTTTGGCTTTCACCTGATCCAGGTGCTGGAGCGGCGCACCGAGGAATCGTCGCTGGAGCGCAAGCGCCAGGAGGCGCGCCAGGCGATCCGCGAACGCAAATCCGAAGAGGCGCTGCAGGAGTGGTTGCGGCAGTTGCGCGACCGCACCTACGTCGAATACCGGCTCGAGGACAACCGCTAGTGGCCGCCCGCGCCTGGGGCCCGAGCGGCCGCTAGACCGGCCTTACGGGGAAACATGCCGTGGCAGCCGCGCGCCTGGCCATCACGACCGGGGAGCCCGCCGGCATCGGACCCGAGGTGGCCCTGGCCGCTGCCGTGGCCTGCGGGTTCGAGGCCGACCTGATCGGCGATGCGACGCTGCTGCACGCCAGCGCCGCCAGCCTGGGCCTGGCCTGGCCGCTGCCCGCGCCGCTGGGCGTGGTTCACGAGCCCTTGGCCACGCCGGTGCGGCCCGGACAGCTGGACCCGCGCAATGCGCCTTATGTACTGCGCCTGCTCGACCGTGCCCTGGAAGGCTGGCGCGCGGGCAGCTACGCGGCCTTGGTAACGGCGCCGGTGCACAAGGGGGTCATCAACGACGCGGGGGTGGCATTCAGCGGCCATACGGAATACCTGGCCGCCGCCACCGGCACGCCGCGCGTGGTGATGATGCTGGTGGGTGGGGGCCTGCGCGTGGCGCTGGCCACTACGCACCTGGCCCTGTCCGCCGTGCCGGCGGCCATCACGCGCGCCGCGCTCGACGCCACGCTCGACATCCTGCAGGCCGACCTGCAGGCGCGTTTCGGCCTGGCCCAGCCGCGCATCGCGGTCCTGGGGCTCAATCCGCATGCCGGCGAAGGCGGCTACCTCGGGCGCGAGGAGATCGACACCATCGCCCCGGCCGTAGCTGCGGCGCAGGCACGCGGCATATCGGCCAGCGGCCCCTGGCCGGCCGATACGATTTTTGTCCCGCAAAACGCGCAGCGCGTCGATGCCATCCTGGCCATGTACCACGACCAGGGCCTGGCCACGCTCAAGTACGCCAGTTTCGGCCACGGCGTCAACGTGACGCTGGGCCTGCCGCTGTTGCGCACCTCCGCCGACCATGGCACCGCGCTCGACCTGGCCGGCAAGGCGCAGGCCGATGCCGGCAGCATGCGCGCCGCGCTGGAGCTGGCCGCACAATTGCTGCAGCGGCAGGTGGCGCCTGCGGCGCCCTGAGCGGGCCGCGGCCGTGCAAGGACATCGCGCGCGCAAGCGCTTCGGGCAAAATTTCCTGCACGACCGGCATGTCGTGCAGCGCATCCTCGACACCATCGATCCGCAGCCCGGACAGGCGGTGGTCGAGATCGGCCCCGGCCTGGGCGCCCTCACCGGCGAACTCATCGCCCGGGCCGGTGCCATCACGGCCGTTGAAATCGACCGCGACCTGGCGGCCCGGCTGCGCGAGCGTTTTGCACCCGCGCAGCTCGACCTGGTCGAGGGCGATGCCCTAGCGCTCGACTGGGCCACGCTGGCGCAGCGCCTGGGCGGGTCGCTGCGCATCGTGGGCAATCTGCCCTACAACGTCTCAACGCCGCTGCTCTTTGCCCTGCTGCCGATCGCCGAGCACGTGTGCGATCAGCATTTCATGTTGCAGCGGGAGGTGGTCGAGCGCATGGCCGCCGCGCCGGGCAGCAAGGACTACGGACGGCTGTCGGTGATGCTGCAGTGGCGCTATCGCGTGGAACGCCTGTTCAACGTGGCGCCCGGCGCTTTTCATCCGGTGCCCAAGGTGCAGTCGAGCATCGTGCGCCTGCGCCCCTTGCCGCCGGAACTGCTGCCCGCCGTGGCGCTGGAGGATCTGGCGGCCATGGTCGCTGCGGCCTTCGGCCAGCGGCGCAAGACCTTGCGCAATGCCGTGGCCAGCCTGCTCAGCGAGGCGCAGATCGAGCAGGCCGGGGTCGATCCGGGTGCTCGGGCCGAAACCCTGGATGTGGCGGCATTCGTGCGTTTGTGCCGGGCGGCACGGGCGCCCGAATCGCCCTAGCGCGCCGCCTTGGCCGCGAGCGCCGGCGCAGGGTCCTTGGTCAGCGTCAGCAGGATATCGGCATACCACGCGCAGTTGAGCCCCAGCGACTCGTCCTGCTGCGCGTCGCGCGTGCGCATGTCCATGCGCCCCGAATGCACGCCCAGCAGCATCCACGGCAGGTCGCCCAGCGCAGCGCCGGGCGCCTGGGCCCGCATCACCACGGGCGCCCCGCTGGTGCCGCGGTGGGTGCGGGCGTCGGTGAGGAAAAAGCCGTGGCCCTGGAAGCGCAGGCCGAACGAGGACGCGATCACCGCCTGGCGCACCACGGGCAGGTGGTGCAGCGTGTCGTGAAAACCCAGGGGAAAACCGACGATCAGCAGTGAGCTGCCGACCTCGATCTCGCTCAGGGAGGTCTGCAGGTGGGCCGGCGTGAACGCGCGCAGCACGGTGCTGGGCGGCAGGCGCGCGCGATCGATAAGGATGGCCGCCACGTCGATCTCCCCGCCCGTGTCCAATCCCTGGTGCCAGTTGGCCTTGCCATCGCGATACAGCAGCATCGAATAGTTGACGGTGCGCGTCAGGTCCACGGCATCGAGGTGCAATTCGAATTCGATGCGATCGGGAAAATGCCGGCTGGGCTCGTCGATCAGCACATGGCGGCTGGTGACAAGGTAAAGCCGCTCATCGCGCTCGAAAAAAAACCCGCTGGCGCGCGTCAACAGGCGCGCGCCGGCATAGGTGCTGATGAGGACGGCGGAGCGCAACAGCGGTTCGGTCATGGGATCTCGTGCCGGCGCAAGCGCGCCGCGTGCGGTCATGCCGGGCAGGGCCGCCGAGCCTCATCTTGACACAGGCGTGTGGCCGCCGGCGCGCGCTCAGCCCGGCCCCGTGTCGTCGGCGCCGGATTTGCGTCGCGGCTTACGGGTCGGCGTGGTCGGGCGCGGCGGCGCCTCGGGCAGCGCCGGGCGGTCGACCGCGGGCCCGGGGTCGGTGCTGCTGTGGCCCTGGGCGCCGACGCTCGCCGCGGCGCTGCCGCCAGCGGCTGCGGCCGCGCGCGGCGCAGCGGAACGGCGGGCCGACCCTGCCCGCAGCGGCCCCATGCCTATCGCCCGATAGACGCGCTGGTTCCAGCGCCGCATCATGGGCGAGTTGACGATCCACCGGCGCGTCAGCGCCACCACGGTGCCGCGGGTGTGCCAGGCCATGAGCAGGGCGTTTTCCAGGCGCGCGCTGGCGTGATACAGCGCGCGCCCCGATTCGCCGTAGACGATGCCCAGCGCCAGCGAGGGCAGGCCCATGTAGCCCAGTGCGATGGCGATCGACATCAAGCGCCGCGCCGAGAACGAGCCGTAGTCGACCTCGCCGATGGCCCAGGCCACCTGCATCAGCGCGGGCTCGATGTCGGACCAGAGGTTGAAGAGCACGGCCCACAGGCTGACGAAGGATATCGGCCCCACCATCCAGGTGAGCGCCACCTGGGCCCGCCCCGGCCACAGCAGCATCCAGCTGCCGATGAGGGAGATCAGGATGGCCATCGATTTGGCCACGCCCAGCGCGAAGGGCAGAACCGCCACCACCAGCGTGGCCAGCGCCGACAGCATCAACGCTGTCATGGTCAGCAAGGTGGTGGCCAGCGGCTGGTCGAACCAGGTGGTCCAGCTGCGCGTGTTGTAGCGGTCGGCCGGCGGCACGCGCAATTGCGCCGCCGCGCCCACCAGCGGCGCCAGCGCGGCGCGGCAATAGGCCTCGCCGGAGCGCTGGCACAGGCTGCCCAGCGCCGCCAGCGCGGGGCCGTTGCGCGCCAGCGTGGCGCCGGCCGTGTACAGCACCGAGCGGCCCAGCAGATCGTAGAGTTCGTCGACCCCGCTTACGGTAATGGCGCCGGCACCGGTTCCCGCGGGCAGTTGGGCGCGCAGTTCGGACAGCACGGTACCGGCGCGCCGCAGCGCATCGTCGTAGGCCGGCGCGGCGCCGGGAGGCGCCAGGGCGGCGGCCAGGCCGGCAGACTGCACCAGAGCCAGCGTAACGCGATTGCCTCCGCTGGCCGGCGTGCCGGCCAGCGGATCTGCCGCGGCGCCACCATCGGTGCTCCACGCCTGGGCGCCGGCATCGTCGGTGATTTGATTGATCAATGCCGATTGCTGCTGCACCAGATTGGCAAGATCGATGCGGCTGCCCGCGAGCAGGCCACGCAGGCTTTGTGCCGCGCCTGCTGCCGCCGACCCGACAAATTGCGCCGCAGCCGGGCGCGGATTGAGCAGGGCTTCGTCGAGCCCGGCCGCGTGCACGTTTTGCGCCAGCGCGGGCTGGTCGTGCAGCATCTGCGGCACCAGGCGGCGGCGCCAGATCTCCAGGTTGGCCTTTAGCTGCGCATCGTTGAGCGTGGCCGGATCGGCGGCGATGTCGGCCACCTGCGCCGCCACCCCCGGCACGGCCAGGCTGGGCTGCTGATGGGTGAGCGCGCGCAGCGCGGTTGCGGCTGCCGCGCCCAGGCGCTCGATCCAGTAGGTGAGGTGCGGGGCCGCCCCGGTCGAGGTGCCGAATATGGCCTCGACCTGCCCCGGCGCCCCATACGTAAGCGTGGCAAGGTTCACCGATTGGGGCGCGGCGGTAAGCACCGCGGCCAGGCAAACCGCGGCCAGGTGGCGCAACCACAGTTCGGGGCGCTGCAGCACGGCCGCCTGCACGATCGCGTGGATGATGCCGGCGGCCGCCAGCACGTAAAACAGCCAGGCCAGCGCGGGTTGCGATAGCGCGCCATAAATCCGGGCGCTCAATGCGTAGGCGCCCGCGGTGAACAGATCGATGTATTGCTCTCCCATGCGCCTGCGCCTGGCGGGCTGCGGTGCCTGCGTGTCGCGCTGTGCCCGGCGCGCCGCTTAGGGCGCGCTTGCGTTGGTGCCGGCGAACATCCGCACCAGCTGGCTCATGCTGAATTGCGTCACGCCTGCGGCCTCGCGGTTGCGCCGGGCCGCGGCGTCCAGATCCGATTCCACGCGTTCCAGGGCGGTCATCTGCAAACGCACCACCTCCATCTTGGCGCTTTGCGCCTTGCCCTGCGCATCGGCCTCCTGCACCAGTTCGGCCAGCGCCTCGCGCATCTGGCGGCGCCGGTTGTCGGCGTGGGCGGCATCGGTGCCGGCCCGAACGTCGATGCGCGCCGTCTGCTGGAACAGCTCCAGCAAGTTGGCGTACATGGCGCCTATGGCAATTTGTGCCGACAGGGCGTCCTTGAAGAGCGTGCGCGCGGCCGGGCCCAACAGGCGCGTTGCCCCAAAAGCGCGCGAGCTCACCAGGGCCTGGGCGCTGGCCGGCAGGCAACCGTCTGCGCCCGTGGACGTGCCCAGCAACGCGGCGGCGCCGCAGGTGGCCACGGCGGCCGGATCGGCGCCGCTATCCAGGCGGTCGAGCGCCAGGCGCGTCTGATCGTGCAGGCGCTGCGACATCCCCGCAACCGTGCTTTGCGGCGGGCGCATCTGGTAGTTGCCACTGTCGATGCGCTCGTCGGGCAGCAGGCTCAGCAGCGCTTCGACTTCGGGGGTTACGTTCACGTGCGTGTAGTTGCGCAGGAAGGTGGCGGTCGATGCCACGGCGGGCAGGTCGACACCCTCGAAGCTGCGCGCGATGGAGCAACGGCGGTAGGCCTCTGAGGGCGCCGTGCCGCGGGCGGTTTCGGCATCGAAGCATTCATCGCCGGCCTGGGCCATGGCGCGGGCGCCGCGGTCCTGGCCGCGCGCGCGCGCCGCCTGGGCGTCGCAGGCCTGCGCGAAGGCGCCGAAGCGGGCCGTATATTTCTTGTCCATCATGTCGAGCACGGACGACAGAGTGGGATTGGCATAGGCCAGCGTGATCAGGTAGCTGCTGGCGGCGGCCTGTGCGCCGCTGAGCAGGGAATTGCGGATTTCGGCCAACAGTTCGGCCGGGTCGAAGCGATGCAGGAAGCCGTTGAAGTCGATGCCCGAACAGCCCAGGCGCGCGCCGCCGCCGAACGACAGCGTCGGACCACCGGCAGTGCCCGGCGCGGTTTGCGACTGCCACTGCGCACCGGCCCCGATCTGCGCGCCAAAGCGCGCATCGGCACTGCTGGCACTGCTGTCGTAGCCGGCAAGCCCAGTGGCGCGCGCCGGTGCGGGGGCCAGCGCGGGCGCGGCGAGGGCGACGGCGGCCAACCAGGTGGCCAAGGGCATTTTCATTGCTGGCATGTGCAGGTCACTCGGGGGGGCGCCGATCCCGCAGCACGCGTCGCGGTGCAGTTCATGGTTGCGCGCCCGTGGCCGAATCCGCGGCCGGCGCCGCAAGCGCCGTGGTGGCGGCTCTGCGCAAGGCCAGCACGGCCGCGCGCAGCCGATCGCGACCCAATCCTTGCGCGTCGAGCTCCATCGTGCGGCCGTTGCGCAGATCCTCGATGCGCACGAAGGGCGGCTCAGGGTCGGCGGCGCCGCCGGCCGCAGTGGCGTAGACCACCAGCGGCACCGGCACGCGGGCGATGGCCGCGCGCAGCTCGGCGGCCTCGGGGGGCTGCACCCATTGCACACCGGCTTGCACGCTTGCCTGCTGCAGGGCCAGTTCGCGCAGCGCCTGCAGTGCGGCGCCGGCACGCGGATCGTCGGGCTGTGTGACCAGCGTCAGGCGCATCTGCATGAAGCTGGGGAGGTCGCGCGCCGGGTCGGGGCCAACCGGCGTCTGCGCCAGGGCCAGGGTGGATTGCAGCCGGCCCATGCGTTCGGCCACATACGCCACCACCGCCAGCATCTGCTGCTGCTTGAGCAGATAGCGCTCGATATTGATATCCGACGGATCGAGCAGCGCGCGCACGGCTTCGCGGGGCGGCTTGCCGTATTGCTGCAGGTAGTCATCGACCTGGGCTTCGAACGCGGCAGCGCCCGCTGGCAATGCCCTTTCGGGTCCTGTCGTGGCATAGCCCGGCGCGTCGGCAGCACCGAAGGGCGCGCAGTGCACCGGCCCGATGCGCAAGGCCGAAGCGCAATCGGCAAGGCGCGCACCGGCCTGCAGGCTGTCGGGGGCGGCGAAGACGGGCAGGCTGCTGGCCACGAACATGGCGCACAGCAGACAGCGACGCCCGATGCGGCCAGCGGCCTTGCCACAAGGCACGCGGGCGCCCTGCACGGTCGGGGGAGCGGCAATGCAAGGCGCTCGGGTGCTGGCAAGTGGGGTCGGGCGATGGTTGCGCATCACGGAGCCTGGCGGTTTACGGATGCGCCTGGGGCAAGGCTGCGCTGCAGGCGCAGCGGATTGCCCTGCGGTGTCAGCAGCAAGGCGGCGTCGACGCCAACGTCGATGAGCTGCCATCCCGGAGCCGGGGCCTCGCCGCGTTCGTACCAGGCCGCGCCGGCAGCGGCCGCCCCACCGCCCAAGCGCCACTGCAGCTGCGCGCGCGCGGTGCCGTCGCCGACCTGAGTGGCCAACAGGAGAAAGGGACAGGCGCTGCCATCCAGGACGCGCAGGCGCGTCTCGATGGTGAGCGTCGAAAGCACATCACTGCCGGTGGGCAGTGCGGCGCTGCCCTCGATGGCATCGGGGATGCGTGCCTGTCGTGGCGGTGTCAGGTGCACCGGCGGCGGCAGCTCGGCGCCGGGCGCTGGTTGCGCGCCGTGCAAGGGGCCGTCATCGGGGGCATAGGCGCTGGCGCTGGGCGTGATTGTGGTGGCCGCGCTGGGGCTGGCACCGGCGCTGCCAGCGGCGCCGTTGGCTGCGGGAAAAGGATAGCCAGTGGCGCTGTCGCCAGAGCCACCGGGCAGGTCGAGCACGACCGGCACGCCAGCGCCGGCAGCCGGAGCCGAGGCAGCCAACAGCGACGCGGCGTGCTCCAGCGCCCGCTGGCGCGCCGCCTGCGCAATTTGTGCCGCGGTCGCGTTGCCCTCATCGTGGCCATGCCCGCTCCAATGGGCGCCCAGAGCTACGAGCAAGGCCACGGCGGCCAGCATCGCCAGCGTTGCCGCGAGAAAGATTACGCCGCGCGGGCCGGTGATCGCGCCGCGCCACCACGCCAGCGTGCGCCGCTTCGCCGGCCCGGCGCTTTTGGCTGCAGTGGCGGGCGCGCCTGCCGTCGCAGGCGCGGCAGGTGTGGCCGCCGTGGCAGATTTGACAGGTGGGACAGTTGTGGGAGGTGTGGCAGGCGTGGCGGCAGTGGCAGGTGCGGCGGGCCTGGCGGGCGATGACGGCGTGCAGGGCAGGGAGGGCGCGGACTTTGGGACGGACGTCTGGCTAGACGCGAGGCCGCAGCCCGGCAAAGGGCCCGTGGCTAAGCGCGTGCCGGGTTCAGGCGTTCGGGTGGGCTTGCTGGTCATGATCGGCTCGCGGGCACTCAGGCCTGTGCGCCATCGGCCGCCCGCGCCACGCTGCGGGCAGCCTGCACTGCCCCGCCCGCAGGGGGCAGGCCGTACGGCGCTTCGCGGGCAAAGCGCCGCAGCGCTTCGAGCATGCTGCCGCAGGCCTGGTAATGCTGCTCGATGCGGTATTCGTCGACGGGGTCGGTGGTGGCGACGGCATAGCGCAGCGGATCGGGTATCAGCAGTCCCTTGGCCGACCGCATGCCGTCGATGGAAACGAAAAATTCGCTGTAGCGCCGCTTGGCCAGGCGCAGGTTGCGCACGATGTCGAGCTCGCGCTCGTTCAGGCGCACATAGCGCTGCACATCGGCCTGGCCGGCGCGGTCCATGGGCAGGATGATCTTGGTGGCCGTGTTCACGAGCATCACGCGCCCGCTGGGGGTGTCAAGGTCTTGCGGGTCTTGCACGATGGGCAGCGCAAAGCCGCCCAGGCTGCGATAGGCCTTGAGCGAGCGCTCGAGGATGCCAGCGGCCTGGGCATTGCGCACCAGGGCCCAGACCTCGTCGGCGATGAGGCCCTTGGGAACCGCGCGCAGCGTCGGATCGTTCATGGTTTCGTCGACCAGCCCGAAGACGCAAAACGACGCCAGTGCCGCGCAGGGCTGGCACAAGATGCCACCCAGGTTGAAAAAGATGAAGCGGTCGGAGCGCGCCAGGGCGCGTGGCGCATTGAACAGGCGGCGGTAGGGGCCGCGGCGGTAGGGGTGCAGGCGGCCGGTGAGTTGGCGCCCGAGCAATCCGGCGGCCCGCTCGAGTTCGAGGCAGATGTGCTCGAGCGTGGTTTCGCACAAGCTTTGCTGACGCCCGGCATCCCAGTTGCGCTGGGCGGCGGCCAGCGCGGCGGCCTGCAGCGCCACTTCGGCGTCGCGCGTCAGGCGGGCGCTGGGATCCTCGTCGGCCAGCATGAGGCCCAGCGCGGCGGCCCAGCGCGCCTGGTTCTCCAGCGTGGGCGCACCGCCGAAGGGGTTCAGGGCGATGTCGCTGTCGAGGTTGACGTCGACATAGCGGCCCAGCAACAAGGCGAGCTTGCGGTAATCGGCCTTGATCGAAATGAGGAACAGGCGCACGTCGGGCAGGCGCCAAAGGTGCAGCAGGTAGTCGTGCACGAAGAAGCTTTTGCCCGAGCCCGACTGGCCGATGACCAGCGCGTGCGGGTTCTTGTCGGCCTTGGTCGGATCGAGGAAGAGCGGCTCGCCCTGCGGATTGCTGTACATGACGATGGGGCTCGGATGGCCGCCACCGGCGGCAGCAGCGTCGGGCTTGATGCCGGTCCAGGCCCCGCCGCCCGGATGGATGTCGGCGGCATCGTCGGAGAGCAGGCGCCGGCGCCGCCGGAATTTTTGCTCGCTGCGCGGGTAGACCGTGAACGGCAGACAGCCGCGCAGCAGCAGCGAGCTGCCGATGTCGCGCTCCACGGCCGCCTCCAGGTCGAGCGCCTCGAGGTGCTTGCACACCGCCAGCGCCGCCTGCTCGGCCTGCTGTGCGCTGGCCTCGGTGATGTGCACCTGCAGGCGCAATTCGAGGATGCGTTCGCCTTGGGCAAAAAGGCGCCGCTCGACTTCCGCCAGGGCCTCGCTGCGGGCCTGCATTTCGGTTTCGTTGAAGCGGTGCGTGGAGCGGGCATTGAGCAGGGCGCGAGCCTTCAATTGCAGCAGGGCGGCCGTGGGCGAAAGCGCGGCCGCGCACAGGCAGATGTTCAGGTTGGGGCGCACGGCCGACAGGGAATTGAGCATCCCGGCGCTTACCGCGCGCGGCTGCCACAGCATGGAGACGACCCGGTGATGGCAGGTGCGGCCTGCCGCCAGGCTGCGAAAGCCTCCGCCGTCGATGTGATCGAGGCTGCCCAGTGCGGCGACGGCGCTGCGGATTTCATCGGCATGTGCGCCCAGGTCGAGCCCGGCGCCGGCCGCCGCCGCGCCGGCGCTGCCGTGCAAGCGCCGCTGCGGGAACAAGCTGTCGCTGAGCCATTGCACCAGCGTGCCGCCATCGATGGCGGTGGGCTGCAGGCCATGGACCCCGGCGGCCGCGAGGATGTCCTGGCACGCGGCCACGAAGCGCTGTGCGCGGCCCCGCGCGCTGGCGTGGCTGTCCAGGCGCCCGAGCAAGGGCTCCAGGCTGCGGTTCCAGCGCGCCGGCAGCGCCTTGGCCAGCCATTGCGACAGGCGCGGCGCGCCCAGGCCCAAGGGCTCGGATTTGAGCGCGATGGCGATGCTTTGGGCGCGCGGGTGAAAATTGTGCTCGGGTGCATCGGGGAAGAAGCCGGTGTGCCGTGCGGCGCGCCAGCGCGCGCAAAACGCCTCGCTGAAGAGATGGCCGGCGGCATCGCTGCCGCGTTGCATTTCATACAGAGCCAGCGAGGGCTCGATGTCGGTGTGCGCGCGCAGGAACCACTGCCATTGCATGCCGGGCGCCAGTGCTTGCAACATGGCCGCCACCGCATCGGACACGAGTTGCTCGCCGTCGAGCAGGGTGTCGACGACCGGCAGTTCGAAGGCAAAGGCAAAGCCCAAGGTGTCGTCGGCCAGCAGGTGCAGCGGTCCGAAACCCTCGAACTGTCCGCAATACAGGTAGGGCAGCTCGTCGATCAGGGCGGCCGTGGCGTGCCCCGGTCCCGGCGCCGGCGGCCCGTAGGGAGCCGTGTTGTCGCTCACGGCGTGCAGCAAGGGAAAGACGTTTTCCATCAGCGAGCCTCCGGTGTGGCCGGGCCCGGGCCGGTATCGAGCGGCGCGCGGCTGCCGTCGTTCATGATCCAGTCGTAGCCGGCCAGGGGTATGGCGACCCATTCGCCGAAATGCTTGTTGCCATCGGGATCGATCCATTCGTACAGGTAGGCCAGACGCACCGGTGGCGCGCTGAGCAGGCCTTGCGGCGTGCCGCGCGGAATGGGGGGCGGCAGCGGTGGTATTTGCAGCGCAGTGGGGACGGCCGGGTTGGCGCTGAGTGCCGGACCACGCGTTTTTTCCAGGGCCTCGTGCATCGACATGGTGGCAACCTGGACTTCGGTTGCCGGCTGCGCGCAGGCGGCCAGCAGGCCAAGGCAGGCCATGAGGGCCCACCGCAAGCGTGAGCCAGGACCAGGTTCGGGCGCAGTGACAGCCTTGCGCTTGGCGCAGTTCGGCTTCATGGCGTTGCCGTATGCGTTTGCGAAATGTCGCGGCCGGCCGGTGGCAGGCGCAGATCATTGGCCAGCACCACCGTAACCGGGGTGCCGCCGCCAACTTGCAGCGATGGGGTGTAGAGGTTGTAGTAGTCGGCGATGGACTGGCCCAGCGCATTGGCCGCCCCGGTGCCGGCGCCACCCAGGGCGTCGCGCGCGGGGCTGCCCGTGAAGGTGCTGCTGCTGCCCAGGGCGACCGGTCCGGCGCTGACCTGGTATTGCTGCTGGCTCAGGCGTTGCCCCAGGCCGCCTACAGCGCCTCCGGCCGCCGCGACGGCGGCCTTGCGTGCGCTGTTGTCGACAATGACCGCGCGCAGCCCACGGATGCCGTCGGCGTCGACCAGCCAGCCCGAGGCGTCCCAGGTGCGCGAGGCGCCGTTGGCGAAGTTGCACGTGAGGCGGCTGAGCTTGAAGTCGATGCGCCCGGCGGCGATCTCGGGCTTGCCCTGGACCAGCGCGAGGCAACCATCGAGGTTGGAGACAAAGCCGTTGGCCGATTGGTAGTTGCCGCTCAGCGCGACGATGCTTTCCCGGTCGGGCCCGCCCAGCACGGCCACGACGCCGTTGAGCAGCCGGCCGTCGATGAAACCGTGCGGGGCGATGTTGGCGTCGCGCGGGCGCGGGCTGCGCGCGGTGGCGGCCAGGTTCCCCATGCGCTCGTCGTAGGGGGCGGGCGCCGCCGCCAAGGCGGCGCCGGACTCTGCGCTCTGCGTGCCCAATGGCCCCGGAAGCAAGCCTGCCAGCGGGTCGCTCGCGCTGTCGCTGGCTGCCTCTGGCGCCTTGGCTTGGCGCGCATAGACGTGCGGTGCCTCGATGTCTGGCAAGGCGGCGCTGGCAGCGGCACCGGCCGCGTTGCCGCCGGCCAGGCTTTGTTCCACCGCCCGCAGCTGGTCTTCGAGCTGGCGCTGCTGCTGCTCGAAGCCGCGCAGGCGGCTTTCCTGGGTGTCGTTGGCCTGCGCCAGGGCGCTTTGCAATTGCTGCGATACCTGTTGCTGAAAAGCCTGCACGTATTTGTCGCTGGGCGTGGCCGAGCCAAAGCTCGTGCCAGCCGGTGCGGCGTTCCCGCTGGCATCGTCGGCACCGGCGGCGCGTGGCGCGGTAACGGGCGCGAGCAGCACGGCCGCCAGCAACACCGCCGCCAGGGCGGCGGCCAACAGGAGCAGGCGCCGGGCGCCCGGCGCAGCGGCGAGGGCAGTCATGGCTCAGTTGGAGAAAACCAGATAGACGCGCGTCGACAGGCGGCTGGCGTCGAGCTCGAAGTCGTCGGCGGCCAGCGCGCGCAGGCTGCCCAGCTCGGGAATGCGGATGAACAGGTTGGCCGGGACCACCGGCACGGGTTGCACCGGCCGCGCCGTGCTCAATTCGGCCAGGATGCCCGTCTGGTGCCGCGTGTGCCACACCTCCTGCGCGACCACGCGGTAGGGCGCCTGGTCGAACAAGACCCGCTGGCTGCGTGCCACCAGGTATCCGGCCGGCGCACGACCTTGCATCATGGCCTTGAGCAGGCCAATCACGGTCGGAGGCGACCGGCCGGATAGGGCTTCGCCTGGCGCCGGCGCGGCGTTGTGCACCGTGACGATAGGCGTATAGGGCAGCGTGCTGCTGACCCGCGCCAGGTAAAGGATGCCGCTTTGGCGGCCGCGCAGCGTGAGGCGCTGCTCGATGGCGGCGCTGCGCGGGCGGATGATGAGCGTATGGCTGTCGAGCAGTGTGCAGGCCACTTCGTTGTCGCGCTCCCAGGCGTCGTCGAAGGCTTCGGGCATGACCAGGCGGGTGTCCGAGCCCAGGCGCACCGGCACCTGCAGGTAGTTGTTGCCCTCCCAGAGCGCATCGGTAGCCCGGGCGTCGGCAGCGCGCATGGCGGTGCCCGCGCCCAGGGCGAGCCACGCGGCCCACCGCAGCAGGCCGCGGCGCCCCAGGCGCAGTTGCAGGTGCCGGCGGCTGCAGGCCGGCCGGCGCGCGTGGACGGCGCGGCTAACCATGGCTGGCGGGGCTGCCCTGCTGGGCAACGCGGTCGAGGTCGGTGACATCGAAGTTTTCCAGCACGATGCCGGCGGGGTTCTGGCG
>Ga0209698_10005086_pt1 | contig 14299 bp, 19 predicted proteins | sample LitLauG_LLR_2012_FD_187203 | JGI IMG/M metagenome (GOLD analysis project Ga0209698, IMG submission 187203) | Freshwater sediment microbial communities from Pennsylvania, USA - Little Laurel Run_MetaG_LLR_2012 (SPAdes) (version 2) | ecosystem: Environmental > Aquatic > Freshwater > Creek >... | reverse complement strand
GGCACGGTCAATGGCTCGAGGATCGGCTCCGCCAGCGTTTGCGTGTCCATCGTCAAAACCCCCTATTCCGTCACGGCAGGACGTCCCGCGCGGCAACCCGGCCGACCTCGCGGCCGGCGATCACCACGGGGATTTCGTCGCCCTCGCCGTACGATCCACAATCTGCCCGGCCTGCATCCACACGAATTCGTCGGCGAATCCGTCGAGCAGCAGAGCTTGATGAGTCACCACGAAAATTGTTTTCCCAGCGTCGCGCATGCCCTTGAGCAACCCAACCATCTCGCGCGCCGAGTGCACATCCACGTTGGAGAATGGTTCGTCGAGCAGCAGCACCTTGGGGTCATGCAGAATCGCGCGCGCCAGCGACATCCGCTGCCGCATGCCTTGCGAATACTGCCCGACCCCACGCGTCAGCTCGGGATCGAGCCCCACCGAACGAATCACTTCCATGCAGCGGCTGTCTCCGGCAATGCCGTAGAGCCCCGCAAAGTAACGCAGGTTCTCCATCCCGCTCATTTCGTCGTAGAGCAGCGATGGATGCGCCATGTAGCCGAGATCGCGGCACGCGGCCTTGGGGGTCTTGCCGAAGATGGAAATTCCACCGCTCGTCGGATGCGCCAATCCGGCCAGCGCCCGCAGCAGAGTGGTCTTCCCCGCCCCGTTGTCGCCGAGGATGGCGTGGAAGCGCCCCGCGTCAAATTCCGCCGTTACGCCGCGCAGGGCGGCGAAGCGTCCGAACTGCTTGATGACACTGCTGACTTTAATGATGGACATACCATGCAGAACGGCGTCAGTCATTGTTTAGTCTGGGCTCGATAGCGAATCTATGCATTTTGGAGCGGATTTGCAAAGTACCTAGGACTGGCCATCCGGCGCTGACGTCGAGCTTGGAGTGATAGGCACCGGAAAACTTAGGGCTCGACGGAGAAGCCATATGATGACACAATACATAGCGATACAATGTATATGGCGACAAACAGCAATGGCGATCGCGGGCAACACTGGGAGGCCCAACTGCGCAAGGGCTGTCTAGAGATGGCCATCCTGGCGAGTTTGTGGCAGTCCCGGCTCTATGGGCTTGAAATCCTGCGGGCGTTGGCGGAAAACTCGCACCTCGATGTCGCCGAGGGCACACTGTATCCCATCCTGTCCCGGCTCAAGGCCGAGGGACTTCTACAGTCCGAATGGGTCGAGGCCGAAGCCGGACATCCGCGGAAATATTACTGGTTAACGGCGCCGGGCCGCCGCCGTACCCGTGAAATGGCTGGCGCATGGAACGAATTCGCGGCCAAACTCGCGGCCCTCGTGCAACCGGTAGTAGGAGGAAAAGAGCGATGACCACTTCAACGCAAATCGCAGATGAGCGGATCGAGCAAGATGTGCGGCGCCTGGAAACTGCTCTTGCCGGTGTCGCTCCCCTGGACAAGGAAGACATTCTTCGCGAAATTCGCGCCCACATTCTGGAGTCGGCCGCGGTTACGTCCGATCGCGACGCAGTCGTCGACCGGGTGCTGCGCCTGCTTGGCACACCGGAAGAATTAGCCAGGCGCTATACCACGGAATGCATGCTCACTCGCGCCAGCCGCAGTTTTTCTCCCTGGCTCCTGCTGCGGACTTGCTGGCGCTGGGCCACGCTCGGAATGAAGGGAATGCTCACTTTTATGCTCGCCCTCGTCGGCTATGGCACCGCGCTCGCGCTGACGCTCGCCGTCTTCCTCAAGCCTTTCATGCCTTCGCGGGTAGGAATGTGGAGGGGCCCGCGGAGCTTGAACATCGGGGTCCCGGCCCACGCCGCAGGGCTGCATGAAGTACTCGGGCCCTGGTTTGTGCCGGTTATCGCGGTTGCAGCTTTTGCCGTGGCGATCGGAACCACCCAGGCGCTGCGCTGGCTGATTCGCAGTCGCTCTCCAAATACCTCGTACCAGATCCCCAGAACGACTCTGGAGTCAGCGCAAGTCTAGTTTAATTTTCCGATAGAGCGGGTTTACGTCATGCTCTTGGCCGGAACCGGCTGCGCTCCGCCCGGCGCACCCGGTTGCGGCGCATACTTTGAGGCGCACTTAGCCTGAAGTTGCTTGGCATGAAACACGCCGTCGCGGCCAAAGCTGCCGTCGGCAAGGGCCTGGGAGTCATCCTTGAAGGTGTCGGGCGGCGCTTCAGTGCCGGTGTAATCCACGGAGACGTGCTGATCTTCTTCCACCAGCACGAACTGCACATGCGTGCCCGTACGCTTGATCGACCCCGGCAGCACATTGCCAGCTACGCGCAGGCGCTTCGTATAAGCCGTGTCTCCCATCTTGTGCAACTCCTTGATGGTGACGTAATAGCTCTTGCTGTCCTGCACGCCGGTGTAGGCGAGGTAGGCGAGCAGCAGCAGTATCACCGCCGTCGCTCCGCCGAACTTCAAATAGGTCCTGGCTTGGCTTGACATGAAACGCCCCGAAGGGGAAGCACCCCACCCTCAAACTCTACGCGTTGGCGGGGGAGGAATCAAGATTCGGTAGGACCATGGGGAAGGCTGCGGAAAAACTCCCGGAACACTTGCTTCGCCGTGGAGGAGCGGCCCTTCAGGGCCGCGTAAGTTTCGTTGAATCAACGTGGGCTTTAGCCCCGGTGGCGGTTTTGGGCGCGCTTACGGACTTTTTTCGCTGCCTGCTGGATCATCGCGGTGGCGACCGAGGATCCCGAGTTCAATTCCTACCGCGAAGCCGCCCAAATGCCGCCGCACCGACTGCTCATGTTGCGCAGATTTTTTCAGGATTACAAACTGCTCGAAGGCAAAGCCGTCGAGGTCGATGAGATACGCCCGCCGAGTGAGGCGTACCCCATCATCCTCGACGCTCTGCACCGCTACTGCGAGCAGCGACGAAAAGGGTTTTAAGCCGTGAAGCACTAAGCACGTGGGGGCGGACGCGTTAGTCCGCCCCAGCGAGCGAAGCGAGCGGCGGCCCCGGACGAATGCGTCCGGGGGCTACATTTACATCCCTTTGAAGACGAAGCTGATCTCTTTCGTCTCATTTCCCGCGATTGTGACGGTTTGCGTCGACGTGCCCAGCTTCTCGTGCCAGGCCTTGATGGTATAGGTCCCCGGCGGCAGATTGCTCAGGTCGAAGCTCCCGTCCTTGCCCGTCACCGCGAAGTACGGGTGCTTGAAGACGGCGATGTAGCTCTTCATCCAAGGATGCAGGTTGCACTTCACCGGAATCGCAACTTCCTCGCGGGCAAACGTCTCTTCCATCTTCGTGCCCGGCGGCTCAGCTTTGTTCCATTCCCGGTTGTTGGCGGGCGTGGGATGAATGTTGTGCGACGTGGCGTCTTCGTTCACCACCTGCAGCGTCTGATTAGCGCGCACCGCCATCACGTGCGGCGCGTACATGCATCCTTTCTGCTCGACAACCGCCGCCTGGCTCGGCGGATCGAAGGTGCGGTCTCCCAAGCCTTCGGACACAAATACAATCACGTTCTGCAATTCGCCCTTGCTGTCGGCCATGATTTCCTGCGCCATGACCGGGGTGGCATGCTGTTTGGCGCACACTGGATCGGCGGACATGCTGATGGGCTTGGCTGCAGGCGCTTTGCCATCGAAGCGTACAACGCCTCGAACCGTCGCGCCCGTCGTGGGTGTGGCAGGGCCACCGGCTCTAGCCCCATGCGGAGCGGAGATGCACAAGGCTAAAGTCAGGGCAACAAAAGACAAAAATCTCTTCCCGTTCATACAACATCACCTCACTTCCAGAATTTGTGCGCAGGGGGATTACTACTTTTTGCATGCCTCAATCGCTGGCGTTTTTGTTTTGAACAGCACGATCAAACTGTTCGTGGACATCCTTCGCTTCTTCACCTCATCAGTCCCTTAGGGAACCTCTGATCAAGCCATCTATCGGCGTAAGGCTCGCCTTTCTTTGCGTTCTTCGTGGCCTCTCTTAGCGCACTCCGCGGTTAAAAGCTCTTACCGCCGCTGACCCTCCCGGCTTAATCACAGATTCCTTAGTTGAACTCGTTGTAACCTTGGCGATAGCCAGCGGCAAAGGAGGCGCGATCTTTTTCCGTTGACCAGCGTCCGATTGGGGGATGCATGGGACTCTTGGCCGCGCGCGCGAGTTTGCCGAGATAAACCCCATCGCGAAAAGCGGCGTCGACGGCCATTTGCGCGTCAACTGCCTGCCCGGTCCGCGCTGCCCTGTCTCGCTGCACCAGCATCGCGCTGGTTCCCACGAAACTGATCGCGAGTGCCCACGTTAATATGATCTTCATGGTTCTCTCCTCGTTGCGTGTGTCCACGCCCGCGGGTTCTCGCGCTTCCGCCGCGGATAGAGCGTGCTTCTCCGCGGGATACACTTCTCCCACGACCCGGAACCCAAACTGATCCGGACTCGTTCACCATCTGTTCTTTCTCTTGACCTGGGCCCCTGGACGCCGCGCGGCGATTGTCCATCGCGCCGCGCGGAATTACTACTTTGGAGCCAACTTAGCACTCGGCAAAAACCTATCCTTGCCCTACGACAAATCAGTTGTAAAAACAAAGTAAGAACACAACTTTTTACAGTTTGCTTACATCGAAAATTTTCCCGGCCAAGCCACTGGCAAAATCACGATCGCCTGAAAGCATTCCCACATCGGAGCCTGCGACTTGCATCAAAATGCACCTACCCAAGGCCGATATCCATCCCGCCATCGCGCTGATGGTCGCCTTCAGAGTACGGGACACTGCCCCTGACAGCGTCACGGCGAAGTCATTTCATCGTCACCTTCTGGTCAATCCCGTAAATAAAACGGGGAATTCGCTGGAGGCCTCTCCATCCGCACGATCGTCGCCCAAAAAAGGACTTGACATAGTGTACTATTTCTATAGTACACTGACACACATGGGGAGAAATACCCAGAGCGGCCATTTCGAGTTCGCCCTCGATCTTCATACCGGCGTCCCCGTTTACCGCCAGCTGATCGACCAAGTAAGGATGGGGATCGCCTCCCGCTCGTTGACTCCAGGGAACCAGTTGCCTACGGTCCGGCAGTTGGCCGTCGATCTGGCCATCAATCCCAACACGGTGATGCGCGCCTATCGTGAACTGGAACTCGGCGGCCTGCTCGAAACCCACCAGGGCACGGGAACGTTTATCAGCGACAAGAAACCGGAAAAGAAATCTGCCGAGCGGGAACGCCAGCTCGGGCAATTGGCCGGGGAATGTGCGGCGCGCGCGGGAGCTTCCGGATTCACGGTTGAAGAGTTAATCGAACGCCTGAATGAGCTGCTGTCTCGCTCCGGGCTAAGGAGATAGTCGCCATGCCGAAAATTCGAATCAACGAAGTCAACGGGGTCGCTCTGTTGTTGTTCGTGGTGTGCGCGCTGGCTGGAGTAGCCGTCTCCCAGGCCGTTCATCATCCGGCGCTGGCCATCCTTGGAATCCTGGCCGGGCTCTATTTTTTGTTCGCGATCAAGATCGTGCGCCAGTGGGAGAAGGTCGCCGTCCTCCGCCTGGGCCGCTACGTCGGCCTGCGCGGCCCGGGTCTGTGCCACATCGTGCCCATCATGGAAACTCTCAGCCCCTACGTTGATCAGCGGGTGCGCGTCGCCAGCGTTTCCGCCGAGTCGACCCTCACCCGCGACACGGTGCCCGTCAACGTCGACGCCATCATCTTCTGGATGGTCTGGAACGCAGAAAAATCCATCCTCGAAGTCGAGAACTTCGTCGATGCCATCAGCCTCAGCGCGCAGACCGCCCTGCGCGAATCCATCGGACGCCACGAACTGGCGCAGATGATTACCGAGCGCGAGACCCTGGGTCATGAACTGCAGCGCATTCTCGACGAGAAGACCAATCCCTGGGGCATCACCGTGCAATCGGTCGAGATTCGCGACGTGAAAATCCCGCAGGGTCTGGAAGACGCCATGTCCCGGCAGGCGCAGGCCGAGCGCGAGCGCCAGGCGCGCATCATTCTCGGCCAGGCCGAAAAGGAAATCGCCGACAGCTTCGTGCAGGCCGCAGCCTCCTACACCGAAAACCCCGTGGCCCTGCATCTGCGCGCTATGAACATGCTGTACGAAGCCATCAAGGAAAAGGGATCGATGGTCATCGTCCCATCGTCCGCGGTTGAGACCATGGGCCTGGGCGGTACACTGGCAACCGCGTCCCTGGGCGGAGCAAAGCCCGTAAATCCTGTCTGACGACACTGGGAAGGGGCCGGCTTTCAGCCGGGCCGCCGGAACCGCATGAACGATGGGCTTCAGCCACTGAGGGCATTTGTCCCGAGAGGAGAATCGCTTATGAAATCGCTCGGAAAAAGTATGTTAAGAATGTTGAACCATTTTGTGTCGACCTTCGTCCTGGCGCTCGCTCTTCTGCTCCTCGCGCCATCGCCGAGCAATGCCCAACAACTGCAGAAAGGCGTGAGCGTGCAGTTGGCCGAAACCAGCAATGCCATGCCAATGCCCGACGCAGACACCGACCCGTGGATTGTCAGCGTGACCAGTACCGGGGAACTGTATTTTGGAATTCATCCGGTTACAGTCGAGCGCCTGGTCGAAGACATGAAAACTCGTCCGCGCAATCGCGAGCAGAGGCTTTATATCAAGGCCGACGAACGAACCGCATACTCGAACGTGAAGAAGGTTCTGGATGCCGGCCGTCAGGTCTCGTTCGAAGTTGCGGCTTTATTGACAGCACAACCGGAGTACGCGGCGCCGGGAGCGATCCTGCCTCCGAAAGGGTTGGAGGTAATGGTCGGAGCATCGAAGGCGCGCCCCGATGCGCCCCTCGTCCAGCTCCGTAAGTCGACACGACCGTTGCCCGAAGTCAAGATCGGTCAACAAAGCGTTCGGTGGTCCGAAGTACAAAGCACGCTGATTCAGCTTTTGCAGATTCAAAAAGAGAAAACTGTGCAACTGCAGGCAAGCGGGCAACTGCCATTCCGCGATGTCGTGCGTGTGATCGACATTTGCCGTGCGGCGGGAGGAAAGGTGGTTTTGGCCGCGTCGGAACTGTAAACGGGAAGGACAAAATGGGCCCCGCAGGGTGACACGGGACACCACGGTAACTATTACTCGCGGTATTTCCCGCGCGTTAGGCGACTAAAGTCCGTGGCGAATGTTGCCGATAACTGAAACATGGACCCTTCCTCCATTGCTCTTCAGGGATTGCAGCTGGCCGAGGTGCAGCTGAATGCAGCCGCCGCTAGGCTGGCCGACGCAGGTGGAGCCTCCCCAAACGGAGCCAACCTTGACGTGGTCGATCTCAGCCAGGACCTGGTCGCGCTGATAGCCGCACAAACTTCATTCTCGGTCAACGTCGCCACCCTCAAGACCGCCGACCAGATGCAGAAAAGCCTGATCGATCTGACGGCCTGAAACTCACCACACGTGGCAGGCATTCTCTGCCACCATCGGCTGCCCCGGCTTGCAGCCCCAGGCCTTCTGGAATTCCGGCATATTCTGCACCACGCCATCCACGCGATACTTTCCCGGCGAGTGCGGATTGGTGCTGACCTGCATGCGTAGAAACTCTGGCCGCTGTTTCTCGCACCACACCCGCCCGAAGCCTAAAAAGAACCGCTGCTCGGGCGTATAGCCGTCAATCTTCTGGCCCTCTTTCCCAGTCGTGTCCTCGGCAATCATATGCTCGAGCGCCGCCAGAGCGATGCGGGCACCGCCGTTGTCGGCCGTGTTTTCTCCTAGCGTCAGGCGGCCGTTCAGCTTCATGTTGTCGACGGCCACAAAATTGGAATACTCGTCCGCCACGCAACTCACGCGCTTTTCAAATTCCTTACCATCCTGCTCGGTCCACCAGTCGCGCAAGTTACCCTGCGGATCGTACTTGCGCCCTTGATCGTCGAAGCCGTGTGTGAGTTCGTGGCCGATCACCAGCCCAATGCCGCCGAAGTTGACGGCGTCGTCCATGGTCTTATCGAAGAACGGCGGCCGCAGAATGCCCGCCGGGAACACGATCTCGTTGAACGACCCGCTGTAGTACGCATTCACCGTCGGTGGAGTCATGCCCCACTCTTTGCGGTCGAGCGGCTTGTCGATCTTCGCGACCTGGCGCTTGGCTTCGAACTCGGTGGTGCGGCGCACGTTCCCCAGCAAATCGTCGGGCTTGATGACGATGGAGTTATAGTCACGCCAGGCATCGGGATACCCGATCTTGTTGCGGATCGCCTGCAGCTTCACCTTGGCCTGCTTCTTGGTATCGTCACTCATCCAGGAAAGGCTTTGGATATCCTCGTCGAGCGATTTCTCGAGCATATCCACCATCTTCAGCATGCGCTGTTTGCCCTCGGCGCCGAACGTCAGTTCGACGTAGCGCTGTCCCAGGGCCTCACCCAGCGATCCGTCAACCAGATCGACGCAACGCTTCCAGCGATCCTGGATTTGTTTCTGTCCGGTCAGAGCCTGGCGCATCTTGAAATTCGCATTCACAAATGGCTGAGAGAGCCACGGCGATGCCGCCCGCAGCACGTGCCAGCTCACATAGGTTTTGAGCGAGTCGAGCGGCAAAGACGCCACCACGCCGTTCACTTGCCGGAAGAAATCAGGATTGACGACGTTGAGCGCGGTGAAGTTCGGCGCGCCGACTCCAGTGAAGTAGCGATTGAGACAAAAATCTGGTGCCAGCGCGAGTGCCTCCTCGCGCGTCATCTTGTGGTCGCGGTTCTTGGGATCGCGGCGCTTGGTGCGGTCCATCGAATCTGCCGCCAGCAGGGTTTCCACCAGCAGGACCTGTTGCGCCGAACTGGCCGCCTGTTGCGGGGTTTGCCCGGCCAGCGTGAACAGCTCGCTGGCATATTCGATCAAATGCTTGCGCATCTCGACTTTGTCCGCATCGTCTTTCACGTAATAGTCACGATCGGGCAGCGAGAGTCCGCCCTGGTCGATGTATGCGATCACCTGGTCGGCGTTGTGCAAATCCGAGTTCGAATAGAAGCTGAACAGCGAGCCGCCTCCCACCATATGCAGGTGCGCCAGTTCGTCGATGAGACCCTGCTTGTCCTTCACTGCCGCGACCCGGTCCAGTTCCGCCTTTACCGGCTCGATGCCCTTGGCATCCACGGCTTTCTCGTCCATGCAGGAGCCATACATGTCGCCAATTTTCTGATCGATGGCGTTCCGACCCGTTCCGGCGGACGAGGCTTTTTCCAGAATGCCCTTCTCGATTTCCAGGTTGCTTTCGTCCAGTTCAGAGAAGCTCTGCCACGCAGCACGATCGGCTGGAATCTCGGAATTTTTGATCCAGTTCCCGCACGCGTACTGGTAAAAATCCACACATGGGTCGGCGCTCTTATCGATGTTATCGACGCTGAACCCGGAGCCCGGCTTGGCGCCGGACGACTGCGAGAAGCTGCCTCCGGTCGTGATCAACAGAAAAGCCAGCAAGAGGCGGAACGCGCGCATAGGAAATTTCTCCTTGAAGGTAGCGTGTGAATTCTAAGCTCAGCATTCCTGTGTCGGCAAACCATAGGCGTTAGACGGTCAACAGATAGACTTGCACTTGTATTATTTGTTGGGGAACTGGCCGAGCCGCGGGCTCGTAGGCGAGTATTGAGGCCACGTTCACCCGGGAGGGCCGCATATGTCTCATCTCGCGCAATTCCCTGACTCCACCGCGGCGCTTCCCCAGCGCCCCTCCCGGCTTACGACGTCGCTCTGGTGGGTCATGTTGTTCTCCTCGGTCGCCATAGTTGTGTATGGGGCGCGATACTTTATCGCCCGGCCCGGCGACCAGCACTTCTCACGTTACATTCTCCCGCTCCGCCTGCACATCGCCGGAGGCATGGGCGCGCTGCTGGCGGGCCCGTGGCAGTTCTCTCAAAAACTAAGAGCTCGCGCGCTGAACCTGCATCGCTGGCTAGGCCGCTTCTATTTGCTGGAGGTCGCACTCGGCTCGATTGCCGGCTTCGCCATGGCCCTGGTGTCCGAACAAGGTCTCGCAACCCATTTGGGGTTCGGTATCCTCGCTGTGTTGTGGTTCTTCACCGGTCTGCAAGCCTACCGCATGGTGCGCCGCGGAAACATCGAAGCGCACCGCCAGTGGATGATTCGCAACTTCGCCTTAACCCTGGCCGCGGTAACTCTCCGCAACGAGTTGCCGTTTATGCTGTTCGCCCTGCATTGGCCCTTCCCGCGAGCGTACATCACCGTCTCGTGGCTATGCTGGGTGCCAAACCTGCTGATCGCCGAGTCGATGGTGTTACAGCGTAAGCGCGTCGCCGGCAGCATCTGATACAAACGAGACATGAAACTGAACCGCCTCGTGCCCATTCTCTGGACCAACGACCTCGACGGATCCATCGCCTTCTACCGAGACCTGCTCGGTTTTGAGTGCGTGAATCGTGCGGAAGGATGGGCGTCGTTGCAGAAGGACGAAGTGGAACTCATGCTCTCCCTCCCCAACGCGCACGAGCCTTCGACCGAATTCAGTTTACCGGCTCATTCTATTTCCATCCCGACCACGTCGAGGAACTCTGGCAGCAACTGAAAGACACGGACACAATCGTCTATCCGATGGAAGATTTCGAGTACGGCATGCGCGAGTTTGCGATTCGCGACAACAACGGCTACATCCTGCAGTTCGGGCAGGAAATCTGATTCCCTGCCAGGGCCTTGCCGCTTTTGGCGGCCCACACGGTTATAATTCCAGTTTAAGAGGAAACCCTTCCTGTGAGGTTGGCCCGATCATGACTTCCACAAGCAGTTCGAACGGCAATGGCAGCGCTTACACCGTCCCCAAGCCCCGCGCGGAGTGGCTGGCGCGCCGCAAGCAGGAGAACAAGAGCGGCAACTTCTCGCAAATGCACTACGCGCGTCAGGGCATGATCACCGAAGAAATGTCCTTCATCGCCCACAAGGAAAAGCTGACCGCCGAACTCGTGCGCGACGAAGTCGCCCGCGGACGCATGATCATTCCCGCCAACATCAACCATCCCGAGCTTGAACCGATGGCGATTGGCGTTGCCTCCCTGTGCAAGATCAACGCCAACATCGGCAACTCGGCCGTCACCTCCGAGATCAACGAGGAACTCAAGAAGCTGCACACCGCCGTGCACTACGGCGCCGACACCGTCATGGATCTTTCCACCGGCGGCAACATTCACGAAATCCGCGAGGCCATCCTGCGCCACTCGCCTGTGCCGATCGGCACGGTGCCGATTTACGAGGCGATCGCCCGCGTCAAGCGCGTCGAGGACCTGAACGCCGAAGTCATGCTCGAAGTCATCGAAGAGCAGGCCGCCCAGGGCGTCGACTACATGACCATCCACGCCGGCGTGCTCATCCAATATCTGCCGCTGATTTCGAAACGCATCACCGGCATCGTGAGCCGCGGCGGCGCCATTCTCGCCCAGTGGATGGCCTACAACCACAAACAGAATTTCTTGTATGACCGCTTCGATGACATCGTCAAGATTTTCAAGAAATACGACGTCAGCTTCTCTCTCGGCGACGGCCTTCGCCCCGGCTGCGTAGCCGACGCCAGCGACGAAGCCCAGTTCGCAGAATTGAAAACTCTAGGCGAGCTGGCGAAAAAAGCCTGGGAGCACGACGTGCAGGTCATGATCGAAGGCCCCGGCCACGTCTCCATGGACAAGATCAAGGAGCAAGTCGACAAAGAAGTCGAGTACTGCTACGAGGCCCCGTTCTACACGCTCGGCCCGCTGGTCATCGACATTGCTCCTGGCTACGATCACATCACCTCCGCCATCGGCGCGGCCATGATCGGATGGTATGGCGCCGCCATGCTTTGCTACGTCACACCGAAAGAGCATCTAGGCCTGCCCAACGAGAAAGACGTGAAAGACGGCATCATCGCCTACAAGATTTCCGCCCACGCTGCCGACATCGCCCGCGGACGCCCCGGCGCCCGCGACCGCGACGACGCCCTCAGCTACGCCCGCTACAAGTTCGACTGGGAAAAGCAGTTTGCCCTCTCGCTCGATCCCGAAACTGCCCGCTCCATGCACGACGAGACGTTGCCCGACGATTTCTACAAAGAAGCCGCCTTCTGCTCCATGTGCGGCCCCAAATTCTGCTCCATGAACTATTCCTCGAAGGTGGACGAATACAACAAGCAGGTACACGGCATCGAAAAGAAGGATTATTCGGAGTTGGTAGACAAATTAGTGACGCTGAAGTAGTCGTTGCTTATGTGGGAACAGCCGCCCCGGCTGTCCAGCCGAGCAAAGGCGCGGCCACTGCAACCCATGCCGATTCCATAACGAGGCACTCTGCGTTATGAGAAATGAGGCGCGAAAGGATAGGCCAACCCGCGAAACCACCAAACTATCCTCTCAGCCGGATCCTCTTCGGCCTTACTAGGGAGAGCCCCTTCTGTTCGCAAATAGGAGTTAGGGTTTGCACCAGCGGCCCTTCGGCCCATTCCGGCACAAAGGGGGAAAGCCGGATTTCGTGGATCAGATCACTCAGACGCACCTTCATCTCGCAAGTGTCGACACATTTCTTCGCCCTGACAAAGACGCGAAATTCATTCTCCGGCGAAAATTCGAGATGCTTCATCATGAAGGCCGCAGTACTCCCAAGCTCTATGTCCAAACGTTCCCTGATCAATTGATCGCGCGTGGGATAAACCACGAACCCCCAGCCAATCTTCGCGGCGGAGACGTCGTCAACAACTAGGGCTTTCACCACAGCTTGTGCCGTAGAAACGATCGCAAAACCGTACTCCTGTCTTGCGTAGACCTTCCACATGAAATCGGACTCAATTTCATTCGTGTGCCAGCAGCTAATGTGAACATTACGATTCTCTCGGTCCCATTTCCCTACCTGCTCCTTAATCCGGGGCAGACTTTCCGCAAGGGGAATGCACAATTCCTCTTCGATGCGCCTAATCTCCTCCTGATTGCGAGCCTCCTGGGCTTGATCTGTCGGATAAGAAATGACCGACGGAGTGATGGGACTGTTTACGACATTGGTCAGGAACGCGCCCGTCCCTTCATTCGGGTCATACTTCAGGAGGTCACTAAGGCGCGTAAAATGAAGCTCTCCACGATGGAGCAGTGATATCAAACTTAACAGGTCCATGTAGCGCCAGACGCGGGGGTTTCTCGCCCACCGGGTTCCAGAGTGGGCAAACGTGTTTACACACCTGACATCTTCTAACTCTGCATTCGTCATGCCGCGGCGGAAGGGGGCAGGTCCATCCTTTCTTTTCCATGTTAAATCCTGAGGGGCGGTCGCGGGCCGGGCGCGGCCCATCCTTTCGCGTCCTTTGCGAATGGGTGCGACGGCTCTGCTCATCGGTAGGCTTCGCCGATGACGGACACGGCGGATTTCGATGGTGTCGCGATCTGGGCAGATGAAGACGAGGCGATAGTCGCCAACGCGCAGCCGCAGCTCGTCTTTTCCCTCGAGCGCTCTGGCGTCGCCCGCGCCTGACTCGACGAAGCGATGCAACGCGTAAAGAACCTGCATGGCAACTGGTTTGCTTAGGCTGCGGACATCGTTCTTGGCCGGATCGGTCCAGACAATCCGCTTCACTGCTGTCTCTGGGATCGATCGATTTCTTCCGGCGTAAGTCCCAGTTCAGCAAGGACCTGCTCGTGAGGAATTGCCGGGTTACGCTTCGACCATTCCTGGGCTTCGTCGAGAGCCTTTTCGTCTTCGGCCGTCAGCGGTTCGTCGTCGACCGGAGCGTTGGCAATCGCGCGAGAGACCGGATCGAGCATGGCTTCCAGCATGCCGACTACTGCCGACACCTGGCTCGGGGCCAGGCGTTCGATCAGTTCGTGCGCATGCTGTTTGTCCGCCGCCATGGGAGGTCCTCCGCAACATATTCTACAACGCCACCGAACAGCCGGGTGCCCAATCATTTCGCGTTCTTTGCGATACGGTGGGAGGCTTATCTTCAGGAATTCGCCGAGATTGATCTTGCCGGTGCGAGAGGATGTGAGAACCTTCAGCACCGGAGTATTATGTAGCCATGGCTGTGAACTGGCTTGAATTCGCGCAGAAGATGGCCCAGGCCGCCCGAGCAGGGGTAGTCGCTGAGCGAAAGCGTTTGAAGGAAATTCTCGCCGAGCGTCAGCGCAACCAGGCTCCGAACTTATCCACTCTACGCTCCCGGTGACTCCGCCCAGACTTACGCTTATTGCAGGCGCGAACGGCTCCGGTAAGACGACGCTGACCCGCTGGAACTCGGATATCTTCCGAATCCCCGTGGGGGCTGGCCCATCCTTTACGAATCAAGACTCCTCAGGGGTTGCCCCACCCTTCCCGCGTTCTTGGCGGGAGGGTGGGCTCGGGCCAGAAGCACGACACCAATTTGTTCTCGCCTCCGCGCGGTCCATTGCGATT
>Ga0209698_10005085_pt1 | contig 14301 bp, 10 predicted proteins | sample LitLauG_LLR_2012_FD_187203 | JGI IMG/M metagenome (GOLD analysis project Ga0209698, IMG submission 187203) | Freshwater sediment microbial communities from Pennsylvania, USA - Little Laurel Run_MetaG_LLR_2012 (SPAdes) (version 2) | ecosystem: Environmental > Aquatic > Freshwater > Creek >... | reverse complement strand
GCATAGAAGTCGCCCGTCGGAAGAACGAGCAGCTCGACCGGCACCTGAGGCGCGGTGACGGTGGCGCACAGCGCCGGGTCCGCGCAGGGCAGCGGCGTCAGCTCATCTCGCCACCACGTGACTCGGCCTTCACTCAACCCGGCCGTGGCATGCTCGAGCACCGGGACCATGCCCGCGACCGGCCCGCCGCCCCAGCGCCACCGGAACATGGCTTCGGGGGCCTGCTGGGAGAGCATGTAGGCGAAACCCGTCTGTTCGTACGACTCGCCGGAGACCTGACCGAGGGCGCTGCGCACGGCACGGGCGAGCGAGATCCCCTCGGGGGCACCCCCGGCCCCCTCGGCAGGCACAGTCGGGCCGGCCATCACCGCCGCGAGCGCGACCCCCGTGCACAACAGCCCTGCGCCTCTCATGGCGGTGGTATTCCGCGCCGGGATCCCCTGCTCCTGCCCTCGCCGCCCGCTGCCCACGTCGGCGGGCGCTGGATTGCAGGACCTGAAGCTCTGCGGGCCGCCCCGATACACCCTGCGCTAGAGTCGCGCCATGGAGCGCACCGATGCCGTCAACCTCCTGTCCGGCCTGAGGGTCGCCGTCGGCGCCTCCTCGTGGGCCACACCGCGCGTCGCCGGCAGGACCTTCGGCCTGGATGCCACAGCCAACCCCCAGTCGCCCTACCTGGCCCGCCTGTTCGGCGTCCGCGACCTCGCCCTGGCCTGGGGGACGCTGACCACCGAGGGCCAGACCCAGCGCCAGTGGCTGCTCGCAGGGCTCGCCTGCGATGTCGCCGACACGCTCGCCGGGATCGCCGGCGGAAGGGGCGGCTACCTCTCCAAGCCGACAGCTTTTCTCGTCAGCGCCACGGCCCTGTCGGCCGTCGCTCTGGGCGCCCAGGCGCTCAAAGACGCTTCCTAGCCGACCGGGCCGCTTAACGAGTGAGGGCCACGCCGACAGGCGCGACCCTCACCGCACTGACTTTCGGGCGACGTTCGCGCCGGGTCTCCCCGGCACGACCGTCGCCCTCAGCCCCTATTCGACGGGGCCGTGGCCCGTGAATTCGATGATCTGCTGGAACGTCGAGCGGTTCGTCCAGGCCATCGTCGGCACCGGAATCACGCCAGGCGCAAAGTGGATCCGCACCTTTTCGGCCCGCCATGCCTTCATTTCCGTGCCCTGTTCGGTCTGGAGTTTTTCAGCGGCGCCCTGCAGGGCCGACCACAGCGAGTTGCGGCAGGTTTCGAGAACGCCACCACCGCAGTAGCCGGTGCTCAGAGGCTGGGCCACCGAGTCGCCCAGAATCTGACGAAGGCCCTTGTAGACGTATCCGTACCAGCCGCCGCCATAGGACGAGCCGCTGGAGTTCTCGCCGTTGTTGGGCCCGGCGATCGACTTGAATTCGGGCAGCAGTTCGCCGAGGACGGGGCTGAGAACCGCTTCCCCGATCGGCGTCCAGGCTGCGTCGAGGATCGCTGCCGCGGGTGCCTTCGGACCTTCCTTGCCGAAGCGGCTTGCGCCCTGTTTCACCCACTTCGCGATCGTCTTCGCGGCTTCTTTCGCCAGCGCGCTCGGCGCCGGACCCGGGGTCTTGAGGACTTCTTCGATCGTCGGCCAGATTTCGACCGCCCGCAGGTCCTGCGTCGCCGCCCTGTTCATGATCGAGGCATCGCTGGCCTCGGTCATTCCCGTGGTGAAGCCCTTGAAGAGCTGGACACGATGGATCGGGCCGTAGGACCACTCGTCCGAGGCCGCGCCCCAGCCGGGCGCCGGCTTGTTGTTCCAGTTGGTGAAGTAGCCGCTCGCGGGATCGATCGCGTGCGGGTGTTCTTCGAGGCTCAGGAATCCTTTCCAGTCATATTCGCCCGTGCCCAGCGTCGGGAGGCTCGGGTTCGTCCCCGCTGCCAGCTTCGGCAGTCTCCCTGTTGAGAAGTAGGCGATGTGTTCGTTGTCGAGGTAGGCCATGTTGAACGTCGTCTCGAGTTCGTTGGCCGCTTCGAAGAACTCCGTCGGGTTGTGAACCTTGTTGGAGTCGAGCTTGCTGAACGCGATCTCGCCCGCCGGCTCACGGCCGCGGTCGGCCCGGTCGTTGGCGATCGCATACGGTTCGCCGTGGACCAGGACGGTGCCGCTGACCGGCCCGTGAACCGTTTCGTAGAACGAGATCGGTTTGCCTGCCAGCAGACCGGCGTTGAACAGGTGCATCGGCACACATTCGCCGTTGTACATGTAGCCGGTCGAGGAACGCGTCGGCGTGGTCAGCGGTTCCCCGGGGTTGCACAGCTGCTCGAGGAACTGCTGCGTGTTCTCGCTGCCGGCGCTCGTCAGCGACCACGCGAAGTCCTTCCCGCGGCCGATGAACACATACGGGGAGATCGGCGCGACGATGCCCTGGGCGTCAAGGCCCGGGGCGTGAATGTCGGCCTGGAAGACGATCTCCGGGTAGTAGTAGCCGAGCTGCGGCCCCATGACCGCCTTCGGGTGCCCGTTGGCGGCGTCTTTCGCCCCCACAAGCAGGAAGTTTGAGGCTTTCCTGCGCGAGGCCTTCAGTGCGGCTTCGGCTTTCAGCGCCGCGGGAGCCTGGGTGCCCGGTTCGACCAGGACTGCGCCGGGCGCCGGCGACCCCAGGGCCGGTTCCTTGTCGTAGGGGAATTCAGTGCTGGCCGTGGTCGGGGCTTCGGGGTCGTTGCTCTGCTTGAGGTCCCGGAAGACCTTCTGGCCGTTTTCTTCGCCCAGTTTGGTCTCGAGGCGCGCAAGGAATTCAGAGTTGCGGACTTCGTTACCGCCACCGTTGCCGAAGATCGAGCCGATGAAGGCAAAGCCTGCGATCGCGTCGGCGAAGGTCACAGTTTTGAGCCTTTCGCCCGCCGGCAGCGTCGCCTCGTAGCCGTTGACTCCGTTGATCCAGTTTTCGAGATCCGCGATCACCTGGGTGCCTTCGGGGCCCGCTTCTTCAAGGACTTTCTTCTGGTTGGAGACGTAGGCGATCGCTTCGGCGCTCGGTTCGAAGGACTTCTGTTCGAGCAGCAGGCCGAAGGGGTTGACGCCCGGAATGCTCAGCGCCGCGGCGTAGGCGGGCCCGAGGCCCAGCTGCAGCAGCAGCCCACGGTCCTTGGCGGCTACCCAGCCGGAGCCGAACATCGCCTCTCCGCGGGTTGCACCGTAGATGTGAGGGATGTCGTGCTTGTCACGGACGATTTCAAGCCCGCTCTCCGGTTTTTCGGTCCGCAGCACACCGCCGCCGGTGTTGACGCCGAACTTCTCGGGCAGGAAGTCCTTTTCGATCGTTTCCTGCGTGACGTTGCCACGCTTGGGGGTCAGCTTTTCGTAGAGCTTGATCTGGTCGGTCCCGTATTTGCCGTAGACCTCGCCGCCTTCGGCGCCGGGGGGCAGGATCTGGAAGGCCCCACCCGAGAAGTCTTCGAGCGTTTCCGCGCCCGCAGGCACAGCGGCTACGCCGAGCAGCAGGCATGAGGCAGCCGCCGCAACCAGGGCCCGCCTGAGCCCGCGGGCTCCCGGCGAACGAACGATCCGTGTTCCATCCAACCCTCTACGCATCATGCTTCCCCTCCAAGCTGTCCGTGCCTGCGCGGCCCGAACAATCGACTTCTCCCTCGGACCGGGGAATCGTATCACCGGCTGTCAAGCCGGATCGCTGCGATTCTCGCCTGCGGGGGACGAGCTCAGTCGGCGGGGGTGTCGAGGACCTCGAGGTAGCGCAGGACGACCCGGCCGAGGACGATCACGTCGCCGTGGCTCAGCTCGGCCTGCTGCACACGACGCCCGTTGACGAACGTGCCGTTGGAGCTGCTTTCGTCGAGGATCCGGGCTCCGCCGGGTCGCGGGAGGAGGATCGCGTGGCGGCGCGAGACCGAGTTCTCGTCCAGGTGCAGATCCGATGTCCGGCCGCGGCCGATGTGGAGCGGCTCCTCGCCGAGCGGCAGGACGAGCGTACGCTCGGCGCCCTGCACCTCCAGGTAGCGGCCGGGCTTCTGGGGGGCTTTCTCGATCGCCCTGCGCCGGGCGCGCTGGTCGAGGCTCGCGACCGCGTCGACCCGTTCGGTGACGCCGTCGGCGGTGGGGTGGATCAGGGTGGCGGAGGTCATGCCGTCATTGAAGCCGTTCGCCATCATCAGAACCTCAATACCCGTGAAGAACTAATGAAAACCTGGGATCGCCCGTGACGGGCGGACTTCACGTCAGCTCGCGCTGATGCTGTCAGGACGCGAACCGCGTGCCGCGGGAGGCTTGCCGCCGCGGCGGCCGTTTCGCCGAGCGCTCCACCATCCCCAGCCCCCGACGGCCAGCACCGGGACCACATAGAGCAGCGAGACGTACCAGTGGGTGAGGCATGCGAGGACGCTCATCGCACTGAAATCTATCACCGCCTCACCACGCTTCACGCTCCGGGGCGCCGGCGGTGTCCTCGAGCGCCGGAGCGGCGCCCGGGGGCAGCTGCTCGCCGGTGCGCCGGCGGCGCACCACGAGCACCAGCACGAGGCCCCCGAGGAAGATCGCGATGCCGAGGATGATCGCCGCCAGCGGGGCCTTTGAGCTCTCGGGTTCCCAGAAGAGCCGGCCGGCAATCGCGCCCCTGGCGGCTCCCACCTGCAGGGGGATGCTCCAGTTGAAGATCAGTGTCCGGCGGCTCTTGTCCTTGACCTGCGGCGGAATCGCCGGCGAGGTGTAGTGGATGCGGTGGTCATGCCATTCGAACTGGCCCGTCCGCTCGACGAGTTGCCACTGAGGGGTCGCAGATGCGTTCGCCTGCGGCGGAACGTTGATATCCCCGTAGAAGCTCTGGTTGAGATACGTCGCCGGCGAGCGGACGTTGCGTTCGACCGCCCCGTCGGCCAGCAGGCGGACGTAGGGCTCGCCGCTGTAGCCGTCGATCGTCACCGTCTTGCCGGTGTGGTTGATCAGCAGGAGACGGTCGGCGAACTGGAGCACCTGGACGCTCAGGCCATGAACGGCCGGCGTCAGGGAGGTGATCACCGAGCGGTAGTGGAAGCTCGAGCCCTGGTCGTTCACCGGGCTCGAGGCCGTCGCCGGTTCTTCTGCGCCGGCAGCCGCGGTGAGGCCGGCGGGCGACAGCGCGAGGGCCGCCGTCGCGAAGGCGGCTGCCAGCATGCTCGGACGGGCTCGGCGGGCCAAGGTCCGAGCACCGTATCGCAGCGTCGCATTCCCCATCTCAGGTGCCCACCGAGGAGAGCAGCCACAACCCGAAGCTCGTGAAGGCGACCATCACTGCGAGCATCCAGTACTGGCTGCGGACGGCCTCTTCGGGCTCCTCGTAGAGCACCAGGGCCCGGTCGTGGGCCAGCGCCAGGCCGGCCACGTGGCCGCTCAGGAGTGCCGCGACCTGGACGTACCAGATGGCCGCGTAGGAGATCACGTGGTAGTCGATTTCGTTGCCCGCCGTGCCGAAGATGTTGGACCCGTCGCCCAGCGGGTCGGAGATCAGGTAGCCCATCGCCTGCCCCTGCCAGAGCAGATAGGAGAAGTAGTGCGCCAGGACATAGGCGAAGGCGATCGGGACGAGGGTATGCGCGAAGCGCCGGCCCAGCTCGGCGCCGGGGTAGCGGCCGCTGACGCTGTGGACGCCATAGATCCCGATCCGGTAGACGGCCCCGATCAGCAGGATGCAGAAGATCAGGCCGAGCGAGTAGGTCAGCTCGATCGAGGCGCTCTGGCCGAACCCGAGTTCGCCGACGAGTTCCTGCAGGTTCGGCTCGTTTGTCCGCCAGATCCCGCCGTTTGAGAAGCCGTCGAAGGTCGTCGTCCCGATCAGCGTGCAGATGAAGGCGATCGTCCCGATGCCGATCGGCATCTGGCTCACGCCGCTCAGCGGCCGGCGCAGCGCCAGGGCGCCATCGGAGCCCCGCGTCAGCGGCGAGAGGCGGGAGATCATCTTGAAATAGACCCCGAAGCCGTCGGCCTGCCCGGACCACTCCTCCACACCGAAGACGAGCATCCCGAGCACCATCACCGCGAAATAGCCGGCCGACAACGCCGCCAGCGTCGCCGGATGGTCTTTTTCCAGGTAGACCAGCTCGAGCCAGGCAAAGCCGACGATCCCCGCGACAGCCGGCCACATTCCCACGCGGGCCGGGTAGCGCAACAGGGGCTCCGCGTCCCGGCCGCGGATCGGGCTGATCGCCCATCGTGCCAGCCGGGCAGTCGTCCGCCACGGGCTCAGCGCGGCGAACACATCCCCGAACAGGACGCTGAGTACCGGCAGGCCCACCCAGAAGACGACATAGATGAACGTCACCGAGAAGTTCGCGTTCGTTTCCTGGGCTCCGGCGAAGCCGCTGTAGACGACCAGCGCGTAGAGGGCCAGCCCCGCGAGACAGCCGAGCCATTCCAGCGCCGCCGGGAAGGCGATCAGCCGGTGCTCGCGGATCCGCTGCAGCTGCGGGGTGCGCCACAACGTCGAAAGCGCCACAAACGAGACGACCAGGACGATCGCCGCGGTCCAGCTGAACAACCACACCGGAATCGGCAGATCGGCCTTGCCGACGATCCCGTGAGCCTCAGCTGCGGCCGGGAGCAGCAAGCTCCCGCCCAGCAGCAGACCGGCAGCCAGCGAGAAGTTCGTCACCCGCGCCGCGATACCCGGAGACGACCCGCACCGGCGCACGGTCCGGTTCACGGACAGGCACCGGTGCGAGTTCGGCATCCGAGCGGCCATGCTCGCCGATCTAGGCGGCGGTCTTGCGACGGGCCGCTCCCAGTGCAGCCAGCCCGGCGATCAGGCCCAACCCGCCGAGGATCAGCGCGGCGATGCCGAGGCCTTTGCTGGCGCCGCTGCTGGTCGCTTTCACGACCGCCGGTGTCTGGACGGGAGTCGCGGCGCTGCTGCCGGTCTGGCCGGCTTCTGGCCCGGCCTCATGACCTGCGACGTCCTCGATCACCCCGCCTTTGGCTGTGATGTTGATCCGCGGAGAGGGGTGTTCGGCCGTCAGGCCCGGTTCGATCCAGTGGACGACCTGACCGTTGCTGTAGCTCTCTACGCTCTTGAATTCGAGGACCTTGCCCGCTGTGTTTTCGGGGATTGCCAGCGACAGCGGGAAGTTGACGAACTGCGCGTTGTTGACCTTCCCAAGGGGGCCTGTCCAGGTCCAGACGACCTGGGAGACCTCGCTGTCGATCGTTTCGCCGCCTTCTTTGATCGGCGTGGCGAGTTTCGTTTCGATCACCTTCGTGCTCCAGCCGGGGACGTTCTCGTAATCAGCCGCGGTGAAGCCTTGAGGGAACTGGACGTCGACCTTTGTCACGTAGGCGTTTTCCTGCTCGCCGGGAACCCGCAGATCAAGCGTCGCAAAGGCGCCCTCGGGGATCGTGTTCGGGTGCAGGCTGATGTGTGCCTGGGCGCTTGCGGGGACGAGCAGCGCCCCGCCCGCGAGCAGCACGGCGAACTTCTTGGATCTCATTTCCGATGTTCCTCCTGAGTAAGTTGGTGGGACCTGCGCTCGCCGGTCCGCGCTGCGCGCACCCGGCTCGGACCTGCCTCAAACGAGCCGGAAGCGAGGAGGTGCACGATCGGCAAGTGAGCTCGCGATTAGGCACCCACCGCGCGGCATCGATGAGCGCGCGACGAGCCGGCCTGCCGCCGCCGTCGCGGCCCGCCGCCGGATGGGGCTTCGCGAGCAGCGCATGAGCAGCCGCTCCCCGGGGAAGCGTCCCAGCCAGAGCAGAACGAACACGAACGCCGCAGGCGCCAGATAGGCAAGACCCAGTGCCAGCCCCGCCGGATGCACCAGAGCGCCGCAGCCGAACACCGCCACCCCGGCGGAGAGAGCGACGTTGAGATGCCGGCGCGCACGGACGGGGGTCACTGGATCGGCACCTTCACGGCCCGCGTGAACGTTTCGAATTCAGAGATCCGATCGTTGATTTCAATCGTCCACGTGCCCCCTGGGCTCAGCACGGCCGAGTTCAGGACGTAGTGGCCCGGCCCGGCGATGATCGGCTTGAGGATCAGCGGACCGATCCCCTTCGACGGAAGCCGAGCCGTGGCCGTCAGTTCCTTCGTAGCCGTGTACTGAGCACCCGTCTTCGCATCGATCAGATACAGGTGGACCGTGTTCAGCCCCACCCTCGCCGGTTCGACCGTCATCTCGAGGACGGCAGAGCCGATCGTGGTATTCGTCGAGAAAGGCCCTGACGCCGCGTCGATCGGCGGCGCGTAGCTGATCAGCGCGGCCGTCACCCCGAAGACTCCGACCATCAGCGCCAGCTCGCTGCGCATCGTGCGACGAGCGATGACACCGATGCTGCCAGGGGTCTGCCCCTGGCCGAGCACGCGCTTGAGCGCCGGCATGACGCGTCCGCGGTTCACCCAGCCCAGCCCGATCAAGGCTGCCAGCAGCACTGTCTTGACGATGATCAGGCCGCCGTAGGTCGTGTGCAGCAGGCCGTTGAAACTACGCACGTCGATGTAGGCCTGAAGCACGCCCGTCGCGGCGATCACCACAACCGAGCCAAGCGCGATCGGCGAGAACGCCGCCAGTGCCCCCAACAGCAGCCCGCTGCGCTCGCTGCCCTCGAGGCACCTGGTGGCGGACGGCAAGGCTCCCAGCAGGCAGGCGATCCCGCCGACCCAGACGCTGCCGGCGGCGACGTGCAGAACGTCGGACGGGAAGAACACCGCCACCGGACTCTGGATGCTCGCGTGCCCGGCAAGCGCCGGCGTGACCGCCAGATAGGCCCCGCCGATGCCCAGGAGTGCGAGGACGGGCAGCGGCGCACCCGGCGTGAGCGAGGAGCTTCCCTCCCCGCGCTGCCCAGCCCGCAGCCTCTGGATGACATCCCGTTTCATCGCCCGCGAGGAGGCCAACAGGACCCCGAGGACCATCCAATCGATGGCGCGCAGACCCCAGACCTTGCCGAAGCGGCTTTCCAGGGTGTTTTCGATGATCGAAGCTTTCAGCGAGCTCCACAGAGATACGCCCGCGGCGCTCGCACCCTGCAACAGGACTCCCAGGACGCTGACGAGGACACCGAGCACGATCGCGACCGCGAACAGGCGCCCGAACCGAGAGGCAAACGCACGCGAGGCGAGCACCCAGCGCTCCTCTGTCACGGCGGCGCCTCGCAGGGCGGGAATCCAGACGAAGAACAGGAAGACCATTCCGCCCACCATCAATGCGATCGTCAAATAGTTCAGAGCTCGAACGACACCAAAGGCGATCTTCGTAACCGACCCGCTCTCGTTTTTTCCGATCAGCCCCGCCACAGTGAACCTCGGCGTGGCACCCGCGTGTCCGAGGTTGAAGACCAGGCCGCCATAGACGATGTGTGTATCGGCCGAGATCACCCTGTAGGTGGCCGTATAGGTCCCGTCGGGAAGGCCGGGTTTGAGCCCCACGCCCATCCAGTGCTCGTTGCCGTCGGGGTGTGAGACTTCGAGGTTGTCGACCTCATTTCCCTGGGCGTCATAGACGCGGACCGCGCCAAGGGTGCCGCCGACGGACTGATTGAACTCGAAGATCACCTCCTTCGGCTGGACCGGGACCGTGGAGCCCGAGGTCGGCTGGGTGCCCAGCAGCTGCGCGTGCGCGAGTGCCGCCTGAGCGCCGGCCATCAGGCCGAGCACGGCGATCGCGACCGCAAGTGATGTCCGCACACCTAGCCCCCGAAGCACGGAGGCGGGCGGATTCCGAGCACCTCTGTCGATGATTCTCACCACGCCTCCTCTCGCGACGCGGCGGCCGCGTCTCCGCGGCCACCCGGCACGGTCGGGCTTGGTGAGCCCTTCGGAGCCTGTGGCCTCCGGGATCGACCTCGGCGGACGATCAGCACGAAGAGCCCGCCCGAAAGCGAGATGAGAACAAGGGCGATCACCGCCCAAGGTGGTGTCCTGGTGCCTTCCTCGGGAACCCAGAAGAGCTGGCCGTTGATCATCGCGGGGGCGGACCCGACCTTGATCGGCACCTGCCAGTTGAAGATCTTTGTGAGCTTGCTCTTGTTCTTGACCTCGGGCGGGATCGCCGGGGACATCCAGTGGATGCGGTGATCGTGCCATTCGAGCTCACCGATGCGATCGACAACGCTCCAGTGCGGCGTCGCCGTCGGGGTGGCCGTAGGCGGGACTTTCACATTGGCGTAGAAGTTCTCGTTGAGGTAGTAGGCGGGCGAGTTCGTGTTTACTTCGACCGCCCCGTCGGGACGCACCCGCGCGTACTGTTCGCCTTCGTAGCCGAGCACGGTGACCGTCTTGCCCGTGTGGTTTCGCATCACCAGCCGGTCGGCGAACTCGAGGACTTCGAGGCTCAAGCCGGGGACCGCCGGCGATACTCGCGTGACTTCAGAGCGGTAGTTGTAGTTGCTGCCCTGATCACCGATCGGGCTGCCAGCCTCCTTTGGCGAGGCGGCGGTTCCTTGCGCCGTCGCCGTCGCCGGAAGGCCCAGGAGCAGGGCACCGAGCGTGGCAGCGATTGGAAGACGAGACATTCGAGACTCCTCGCGTGGGTACGTGAAGGCCCGTGCGCGGAATGCAAGCGTCCGCGCACGGAAGCGACCGAAAGGCGAGCAGTCGACCCCAGGGTCGGGGCCTCGGAAAGGCTTAGCTCGCCAGGGCGAGAGCCGGCGGTGGGCGCTTGGCAAGCGAACGTGCGATCAGCGCACCTCCGCTCACGGCGGCCAGCGTCACGCGTCGAACGTTGGGCCCCTGGGCGGCTGGTCGCGCAAACTTCCTTTGCGCATCACCGCGGAGTGCCAGCAGCACTCGCTCCCCCGGATAGCGGCGGGCGAGCAACGGGATTGCCAACAGGGCGACAGGCAGAAGGCAGAGAAGCGCTTGCAGCACAATCGCGAAGAATACTCTCCGATCGGCCTCGAGCTACGGTCGCTCCGCCCTCGCGCCGGCACTCCTCTTGTCGGCGTGGGGAGGAGCCGGCCAGCCTAAGAATAAGACCCAGTCTTATGATACGTTTCCCGCGGAGTTGCCCATCTCCGCGATCCAAGAGGTCCCAGCAATGTCCGCCCCACTCCGCCGTGCCGCCGCTCCGCTCGCTTTGCTCGTGCTGGCCGTGATGATCGCGGGCTGCGGCAGGACTTCATCTCCCGGAGCTGCAAACGGGAGGTTCCGGGTTGTCGCTGGAGAGAACTTCTGGGGCAGCATCGCCTCGCAACTGGCCGGTGACAAGGCGACAGTTCAGAGCATCATCGTCAACCCGGCCACCGACCCTCACAGCTACCAGCCGAACGCCGAAGACGCCCGCACCGTCGTCGGCGCCAAGATGGTCATCGCCAACGGGATCGGCTATGACAACTGGCTCTCCCAACTCCTCTCAGCCGACCAGGAAGGCGGGCGTACCGTCCTGACAGTCGGCGACCTGCTCGGCCTGAAGGAAGGTGGGAACCCCCACCAGTGGTACTCGCCGGCCAACGTTCACAGGGTCATCGACCAGATCGTCGCGGACTACGACAGGATCGCGCCCTCTGACGCCGCCTACTTCGCCCAGCGCAAGCAGACCTTCGAGACGCACGACCTGGCCCGCTACAGCGAACTAATTCGAGCGATCCGCGCGAGGTATGCGGGGGTCCCGGTCGGCTACAGCGAGAGCATCTTCCAGCCCCTGGGTGACGCGCTCGGCCTCAAGCTCCTGACGCCCTACAGCTTCGCCAAGGCCGTGGCAGAGGGGACCGACGTGACCGCCGAAGACAAGGAGACCGTCGACCGCCAGGCCGAACAGCACGAAATCAAGGTCTGGGTTTACAACAGCCAGAACGTCACACCCGACGTCCAGCGTGTCACGACGATCGTCAAGGCGCAGCACATTCCGATCGCCACGGTGACCGAGACACTCTCGCCCGCCTCTGACTCGTTCGAGCAATGGCAGGTCGCAGAGCTCGAAGGCCTGATGACCGCTCTAGATCAGGCAATCCATCGCTGACCCCCGGAGGAACTGCCGGACCCTCGGCCGCATACGCCCGGCCACCGGGGCGCATCTGGCATCGTAGGACGGCGTGAGAGCATGTGGGGAGCGCTGGTCGCAGTCGGGCACAACTGCGGGTGATCATCGGGGCCTATCCGTGGCGCCATGAGGCGGCGTCCTACCGGGTGCCGGCCACGGCATCTGCCGATCCTGGGAGCCGCAGCCGTTCTTCTCGGCGGGTTGCTTGCCGGGGGCTGCGCGGGCGCCTCACGGTCGGCAGCCATTGCCGACTCGTCGCAGATCGCCTATCCGACAGGTCCGCGCACGCTGGGCTTGGGACACCGGTTTCGCCCGCGCCCCACGGGTTCACTCGTTGCCAGGGCGGCGCCCGTGGACGGCATGATCTGTGAACCGACGTCCGCGGTGCTCGCGCTGGCACATCTGGAACTGTTCGCGGGCGGTCACGTCGTCCAGCTCCCCGCCGGGATCGGCTTCGCGCCACCGCTGCGGCGCCACGGCGCCTACGTGCGCAGCGGCCGGTGCGTCTATCCGATGCGCACCGCGGAACCCACCGGGCTCGTAATGCTTGCGAGCGGGCCGATCCGGACGCTCGGCGAGTTCTTCGATCTGTGGGGACAGCCACTTAGCCGCAGCACGATGGCCGCCTTCGCCGCGGGCGCTGGACATCGCGTGTCGGTCTTCATCAACGGCATGCGCTGGCCCGAAAGCCCGGACTCGGCGCCCGTCTCCCCCGGTGCGCAGATCACGATCGAGGTGGGCTCCCATGTCCCTCCGCATACCAGCTATACGTTCCCATCGCTCGCGTCGGCCGGGCGATCCAGATGACTCGGGTGGCCTTTCAGGAAGCGGGGCGCCCATCGTCGCCCAGGAACACCGTGTCGAAGCGCGTCCGGCCCGTTCCCAACCAAAGGGTCGTTCTCGTCGGTCTCGTCGCACTGATGATCGCGATCGTTTCGATCGTTGCTGCGCCGCCGCGATCGGCGCTCGCAGATGCCGATCCGGCCAGCGACATATTGCTCGGGCAGAACGCCTTCTACCCATACCAGCCACCGGTCTCCCGAACCGTCGAAGAAGCGACGGAACGCGTACTGGCCGCGGCGGCACACGCCGGACTGCCCCTGAAGGTCGCCATCATCGGCTCGCGCGAGGATCTCGGTGCGGTGCCGGATTTCTTCGGGCACCCCCAGCAATATGCGCAGTTCCTGGACCGGGAGATCTCGTTCAACGAAAGACCATCGCTGCTGGTGGTTATGCCCGCAGGTTTTGGGCTCGTGGCCGCCGAGTCGCGGAACGTGCTCTCGCGGCTGAGGGTCGATACGCGGCATGGGTCCTATGGTCTTGTCCGGACAGCGATCCTGGCCATCGTCTCCCTGGTGCGCGCAAGCGGGCGGACGATCGCAACACCCTCGATCCCAGCCGAGTCGTCCCCCGGTGGGACCTCCGGGATCTTGTTCGCGCTGCCCATCGCACTGCTGGCTCTCGCCGGCTTCGCCGCCTGGCGCAGAAGCGCGCATCGAGGTCGAGCCGCGGGGGATCGCTCCGCGGTAGGACACCGACCCCTGCCGTTGGACTCCGCTCAACTGACGGCCCGGCGTGTCGAGCGTGCCAGAGCGCTGCGTCGCCGCCGCCGCGCAGTGCTCGCATCGCTCATGGTGGCTCTCGGCCTCGCCGCGTTGATCGGCGCCCTCATCGCTCAGCATTCACCGGGCCACCTGCGGGCCAGGGCCGCCCCGACGGCGAGAGCGGCGCGCCGGCGTCCCGCCTCGCCAGAATCCCGCATTGGAGCCGAACTCGCGGCGGTCCGACGACTGGCGGGGTACGGCCTGCCGCTGTTCTGCGCCGGACGCGCCAAGCGGATGGTCGCGCTGACCTTCGACGACGGCCCGGGCGTCTACACCAACCTCGCGATCCGGAAACTCCGCGAGAGCCACCTGCGCGCCACGTTCTTCCTCGTCGGCAAGGAGATCCGCGCCTTCCCCGGATTGGCGGCCCTCGAGAAGCCGGTCGCCGCGTTCGGCGATCACACCATGACGCACCCGTTCCTGCCTGCGCTGGGGCTCCCCGAAATGGTCCAGGAGCTCGCCGGCGCAAAGACGCTTATCGAACAGGCCACTGCACGACCGGTCGTACTATTTCGCCCGCCATACGAGGGCCGCTCACCAGCGATCGACCATGAGGCAAAGGCACTCGGACTGCTCCAGGTGCTGTGGAACGTCGACAGCGCCGACTCGCTGGGCGCCAACTACGCAGGGATAGAACGCAACGTCCTCGCCGGCCTGCACCCCGGCTCGATCATCCTTATGCACGAGAACCGGGGCCAAACGATCCGGGCCCTGCCAACGATCTTCAGAGCACTCGCGCAGGACCATCTGCGCGCGGTCACCATCCCTGAACTCGTCGAGCA
>Ga0209698_10005084_pt1 | contig 14301 bp, 7 predicted proteins | sample LitLauG_LLR_2012_FD_187203 | JGI IMG/M metagenome (GOLD analysis project Ga0209698, IMG submission 187203) | Freshwater sediment microbial communities from Pennsylvania, USA - Little Laurel Run_MetaG_LLR_2012 (SPAdes) (version 2) | ecosystem: Environmental > Aquatic > Freshwater > Creek >... | reverse complement strand
CATTGGAGCGGTGTTGATCGTTCTGTTGGGTCTGGTCGTCAGCCAGAACATGACGGGGCAGTCCTCCAATGGACAGATAAAGGGCCTGGTAACGGATCAAAGCGGCGCCGCTATTTCGGAGGCGAAGATCACGGCCACCAACAATGCGACCGGTGTGTCCTACAGATCCACCACGAACGGATCGGGGGTCTACGTGCTGCCCCAACTCGTTCCCGGCCCTTACAAGGTCACGCTGATCAAGAATGGGTTCGCCACGGTGGAGCGCACGGAACTGGCGGTCCGGACCGGCGACAATCTTTCCCTCGACTTCACCCTGCGTCCGGCAACTGCACTTGAAACCGTCACAGTAAATGAGTCAGTCCCGCTGCTGCAGGCCGATCAGACGAGCGAATCAACTGTCCTTGACAACAAGATGATCACCGAGCTGCCTCAACTCAATCGCAACTCGCTGGATCTGACCGCGGTCACTCCCCAGGTCCAGGGCAAAGGTCCTCTCAGCGACCAGATTTCCTCGCTGGGCAACGCTACCTACCTGATCGCGAACAATGGAAACTCCTACGCGGTCTCTGGCGGACAGGTGAACGGGACCAGCATTTCGGTCGACGGCAACCAGGTGCAGGACTCTGAGTTTAATGCCGTGAACCGCGCCATCCCTACTCCTGACAGTATCGGTGAATTTAGAGTTGAAAGTGGTGTTTTGACCGCCGATCATGGCCGCTACTCTGGTGGCGTCATCACCATGAGCACCAAGAGCGGTACCAATCAGTTTCACGGACGCCTATTCGAATATTTCCGCAACCAGATTTTCAACAGTAACGGCTGGCTGAATAACGACGTCGGCGCAACCCGCCAGCCATTTCATCAGAACAACTACGGCCTGTCTCTTGGGGGTCCGGTCAGGATTCCGCACTTGTACAACGGATCCGGAAAAACGTTCTTCTTCTTCGGGTGGGAGGGTGAGCGTTACAACACCGGGGCAGTCGTGAGCACGACCGTACCGACCGCTCTGGAGCAGCAGGGTGATTTTTCCCAGACGATTATTAATTATCAGAATAATGTGCCGATCTACGCGTCCATTTTCGATCCCTACCACCTCGACGCGAATGGTAATCGTCTGCAGTACGGGGCGGTGCCGGGAGCGCCGGTAGGGGCGAACGGATTCTCCGGTTCCAAGATTTGTTCGCAAGCAGATTTGACCGGTGGTACGTGCCCTGCCGCAAGTCAGGGACTCTCCCTGCAGAGCACATTGTTCGCGCACTATATGGCGCTCTATCCTCAGCCCAACCACGTGGCGAGCAGCAAAGATGGCTACAGCAACGACCGTCTCGATTCGATCTCGATCACCAGGCCTACCGACCGGTTCTTTCTGCGCCTGGATGAAAACCTGTCCAACAATCAGCGTTTGAACCTGAGCATCAGCCGCTCCCACATGACCAACAACATTCCGGCTCCCTGGCTGCACGCGGCGCGCTCGTACTCTTACGATCACGACGTCACCGGAAGCCTTCAGTACAACTGGGTGCTGTCGCCGACTTCGATTCTGGATGTACACCTGGGATTTGGTGTGGCCAAACTTTACAGTGACGGCGTTTCGGGAGACGGTTCGGCGCCGGACCCGAGCGTCAATACGGCGACCTGGGGTTTTGATCCTCTCATCGTCAGCAATCCATCGCGCTCCACGAGCCATATCCCCCCTGTGCTGAATATCGGGTCCGTGGGAGCGATCGGTTCTCAGTCATTCTCGAACGTCGGCGGGTCCGAATTCGACACGTTCATAAACCAGACCACAAACGGGGTGGTGTCCTTTACCAAGGTCGTCGGCCGCCACACCATAAAGGTGGGTTACGAGCAGTACTTTTATCGGTTCAGTGAAATCGGCGGCGATCACACGGGGGTGGCCTGGATCAATAACGGCGGCGGCTCAGTTCAGAACTGGCAGAATCCGGGAGATGCGACGACCGGTTTCCCGCTGGCTGAACTCATGATGGGATCGTCGCACGTGTTCCAGTGGGGTAACTGGCAGATCACGCCCTACGGTTTCAACGAGGCGGCGTTTGGCATGGACGACTGGAAAGTGAACAAGAAACTGACGGTCCAGATCGGCCTGCGGTGGGATCATGATGGCGGGCGCACGCCGAGGGACTTCGGAATCTCTACGCCGCTTACCTATCTGATCAACGCGAAGAACGTGTTGAGTCCTATCTCGAGCTGGAATTGGAATCAGGTAACATCCACGGCAGGTCTGTCAGGTTTAGCGTCTTTGTCGCAACCGGGCTGGTTGACCCAAGGTGCGACCGGTCAGGTGGTTCTGCTCGACACCCCGCCCTACCAACAGAAGGCCCTTTACAACACGCAACGGACGAACTTCCAGCCGCGACTTGGACTGGCCTATGCCTTCAACGATAAGACAGTCGTTCACGCCAGCGCTGGTATCATCGACCAAGGGCTTGGGGGCTTGTCCACGGATTGGTTCAGCTTTTACTACAACACCATTACCATGAACCAGATTTCCAGCCTGGACGGCCAACACTGGGTCAGCGAACTGGGGCCCGATCACGGTCTGGGAACCTTCCCCACGCAGCAATCCGGGGCGAACCTGGGCTACTATCCGCGCATCACCACGAACGCTCAGTACAGCTACATAACTTTCGGGCAAGCAGCCAATCCGACTCAGGGCGGTGCGGCAACCCTCAACAACTTCCAATCTCCTACCGACTACACCTGGGACGTGAGCGTGCAGCGGCAAGTCGGAAGGAGTTGGACCGCGACCGCCGACTACACGGGCGTGAGGGGCATTCACTTGCTGATGCCCTTGTGGGGATGGAGCCTGAACAACGTCCCCCTGCAGTACTACTCGCTGGGGACGGCGTATGAAGCCCAAAAGCCAGGGTCGAACGTTTTCTCAGTTCAGGTGCCGAATCCGTTCTACGGATTGTCACAGACCTTCTCGAGCGAGCCGACGCTACCGCTCGGCCAGATGCTCGGGCTATCCCCTCAATACGCCAACACAACTCCGGGGCAAGCCACCTGGGGCCGCTCATTCTCGAGTTTCTTGAACCTGCAAATTCAAAGCCGCAGTTATCACGGTCTTAGCCTTCTGGCTTCCTACAACATTCGCAAGACACTCACCAACAGCTGGGGCAAGGATATCCAGCACGGCGGTCCAGCCGGCAGCGGATACTTACAAAATCCTCACAACCTGATGGAAGCCTACGGGGTCGCAGGCTACGAGATGCCACAGACTCTCTTGCTCAACTATTCCTATGAAATGCCTTTCGGAAAGGGCCGCCAGTTTATGAGCCACGGGGACGGGATAGGGTTCAAGATCCTCGACGAGGCAATCGGTGGGTGGAATATTGCTGGCGTGACGACCTGGGATCCCAAGGGGACTCCATTGCTCGTTCCGCAAATTCCGGGAGGCCTGACCGCACCGGGTGCCGCGATCCGATACTCGCTGGCCCCGGGCGTCACGGTGAAGACTTCCAGCAACTATTCTGGAAATCTAGTGGATCCGAATTCTGGAACATTTTTCAACAGCGGGGCAAAGGGAGTGCTAAACCCGGCTGCTTTCCTGAAGACACCCGATTTCACCCTTGCCAACTCTCCTTTCATCTTCCCCAATGTGCGCAATGCTGGAGCTTTCTTTACGGATATGACCTTGCTCAAGAAATTTCCTATTGCGCAGGAAGGGGCGACCTACTTTGAGCTTCGCCTCGAAGCCCAGAATATTTTCAATCACGCCAACTACAACAATATCGACAACAATCCCAACGACCCAACTTTCGGCGGCGTCCTGGGTAAGCAACAGTATCCGCGGGTTATGCAGGTTGGTGCTCGCATCTTCTTCTGATTCTGAATCGGCAGCGGTGAAGGCAGGGGAGGCCGGTGGTAAGAGCCGCCCTTGCATCTTTGCGGAGTCTCCTTCATGTCCCGCATAACTCGCATGAGCTGGATCAGTGTTGTTTGTCTGTCATGCAGTCTCGTTGGTCTGGGCCAGACCAGCGCACGACTGCGAACATCCGACACGGACCTGGCCTTTGAAGCGGGTGCTTCGGCGCCGCGGTTGGTGAGCCTGGCGGGTCCCGGACTGTCCGGTTGGAAGAATCGCACTTCCGAAACCCTCATCCCATTCGCGGACGTCAATGGCAAACAGACACCGATCGCGTGGACCTTCAACCGTACGGCCAGTCAGACGATCAGCGACCGGGTTGCTTTCGTCTACGACTCCGCGTCCCCTCACCTGCGGCTGACCTGGGAATGGGGAGTTCGACAGAACTCTGGGCCGATCGAGCACCAAATTCGGATCGAGAACCTCGAATCTCAAGAAATATGGATTCCAATGCAGGACAGCCTTTCCTGCGATTGGCAGATTGATGCCCAAGCTCCTCTGGAACATCTTTTCGTGGAAAAGGGTGCGAACACCCCGTCGCCAGTCGGAACCCACGAAGTTGATTTGAACGAAGGTTATGGGTGGACCGGCACTTCGAGCACGTACGGCGACATTCACGAGTGGGAGCCCAGGGAGATCATCCCGTGGTCTCTCGTCGAAGAGAAGGACGCTTCGCATTCCGGATGGTATGTGGGCATTGAGTTCAGCGGTAGAACGCGAATCGCGCTGGAACGGAAAGCGGACTCCTTGAAGTTAGCGGCTGGGCTGAATCCGGATCCCGCACCGTTTCGGACAAGGCTTGCCCCGGGCGCAGCTTTTGAGTCGCCCGTGGTTTTCCTCGGCGGATTTCGCGACGGTGCCGACGGCGCCGGCAACGTGCTTCGGCGCTGGGTGCGGGCGGTTCTGGGCAATCCGCTGACGTGGAAGGACCCCAACTACCCGCTGGTGGTGAACAACAGCTGGGGCGGCGGCATGGACGTAAACGAAGAGATCGCCCTGCGCATGATCCGCGACTCGGCCGAACTGGGCGTCGACATGTTTCATATCGATGCCGGCTGGTTCCGCGGCGTAGGCGACTGGTATCCGCATCCGCAAAAGTTTCCCCATGGTCTGGCGATGATTGCTGACAACGCCCATCAACATGGTCTGCGCTTCGGAATGTGGGTGGACTGGACGCAAGCCGGCTTGTCGACCAAACCCGGTGCCCTGAATGCCCGCGATATCAAAGTCCGCGACTGGATGGTGACCGATATTCCCGCTGATTGGGAACCGGAGCCTTTCAAGGGACAAACCATTGATCTTGGCGCACCCGAAGCAAAGCAATGGGCGGAACGGGAAGTCGAGCGCATGGTTACTGACTACCATCTCGACATGCTCGAGCATGATGGTTATCTTGTGGCTCACGGGTGCGATCGCACTGACCATCCTCACGCCGCAGCTGATCCCCTGAATAAATGCGTCTACAAAACCTGGGGCTCGTATTTTGTAGACAGCTCCAACTCGACTGACGTCAGTTATCACGCGGTCCGCGCCTACTACGATATTTACTCCAAAATGCGCCGGAAGCATCCTGGCCTGCTCTTTGAAATCTGCAATGACGGCGGCCGGATGGTGGACTTTGGCAGCGCTTCCCACGGAGACTATTTTTCGATCACCGACACCTACGACCCCCTTTCCAACCGGCGGGCGTTCTATGACACGAGCCATGTTCTGCCCGCTGCCATGCTGGAGAGCTACGTCGAAAAGTGGTCGGTATCCCGCATCGAGAACTTCCGCTACATGCTTCGCAGCGGCATGATGGGCTGGTTCACGATCATGCTCGACACCAACGCATGGACAGCCGAGCAGCATGCCGCGGCCAAGCAGGAAATTGATCTTTATAAGGAGGAATTGCGCCCGCTGATCCGGGAGGCCAGCCTGTACCATGTGTCAGCCCGGCCCGATGGCGTGCACTGGGACGGCATAGAATACTGGGACGCCGATCGGCGCAAGGGCGTGGTCTACGCGTTTCGTGGCACGGTCGAGGATAAGAAGACGCATTCGTTCCAGTTGAAAGGGCTGGACGCTCAGGCCCGCTACCGGCTCAGTTTTCATGATCACAGCGCTCCTGACCGTGTGGTCGCTGGAAAAGAGTTGATCGGGGCGGGTCTTGAGGTGTACCTCCCTCTGCCCAACAGTTCTGAATTGATCTTTATCGAAGGGGTAGATCGGTGACCACCGATCCGAACAATCTCTAAAAATGTCCGAGATCAACAACTCAAGTTCGAATCATTCGCTGAGCGGACGCGTGGCTGTCGTCAGTGGAGGCGCCCAGGGCATTGGGCAGTCGATCGCCGCGCTCTTTCAACAGCACGGGGCGTGCGTCATCATTCTGGACTGTGACGCCGCGAACGGACAGAAAACCGCAGACTTTCTCACCAGCCGGAAGGGGTTGGCACCGGTCCGATTCGTTCGGGCGAACCTGCGCGAACCGCTTGAAATCCAAAAAGCGATCGCTGCCGTGAACGCGCTTCACGGGCGCCTAAACGTGCTGGTCAATAACGCCGGAGTCGAGATCGAACGAGCGCTGCAGAACGTGACGCTCGAGGACTGGAGTCGGGTGCTGGATGTAAACCTGCGCGGCCCGTTCTTGTTGGTGCAGGCCGCCCTCCCTTTGTTTCCCGGCACCGGCGGAGCCATTGTAAATATCAGCTCAATCCATGCCACGCATGCGTTTCCCGATTCCATTCCGTACGCCTGCTCCAAGGCCGGGATGGTGGCTCTCACTCGCAATCTGGCATTGGAACTGGCAAGCCGTCATATCCGGGTGAACTGCATTCGCCCGGGATACGTCGATACCCGCCTGTGGGAGGAGTACCTGCGCAATTCTCCGAATCCGGAAGCCCTGGCAGCACACACCACGGCGCTTCATCCCCTGGGCAGACGGGGTATGCCCGTCGACGTCAGCGAAGCGGCCCTGTTCCTGGCGTCCGACAGCTCGGCATTTATTACCGGGTCAGACCTGGTGGTGGATGGCGGGCTTACGATCCGTGCCCACCCCTAAGGCCGATATCCGACAGTTGAACATCATAATTTTGACGGGCGCATTTGTTTTAATGATGCTTCCCTCCCTCCCGTGTAATACAATCGCGGCCTCAACTGGGGGATCTCCTTGAAGCATCACACAGTTCTGAGCGGTGCTCTAAAGCGTGAATTCCAGAAGGATCTTGAGCTCTTTAAACACTTTCTCCTGCTTTTGAACAACACCAGCCCGATCCGAAATGTCGAATTAATGTGGCACGAAGAAGGGGAAGAACTGGATCCTCGGAAAGAGAAGTTCAAGAGCCGTGTTGGAACAGAGGACGCCCTGGTGCAGCTCCAGCCGGCGGAGTCCCGTGAAGGCAACCGCAACTCCCCCAGCACTTTTTTCTGCGATTTGGTGCACGGCTTTGGAGCCCACGAAGAGGAAACTTGCGCCCGCTCCGACGTCCCTGCGAAGCAGCGCTGTCGGGCCACGGGCTGTACCCAGGTCTACGGCTGCCACGTGGGCCTTACGGACATTGCCGTCCCAGTGGTCAGCGACGGCCAATACCTGGGAACACTGTTTTCCGGACAAGTCTTGACCTCGCCACCTACACCCGACGGGTTTCGCCTGGTCCGTGAGACACTCAAAGGCCAGCCCCACATCAACTTTAATAGCCTGGAGTCCGCCTACTATCAGGTTCCGGTCGTCAACCAGGCGCAAGTCGCCGAGATGGTGCGCATCCTGGAGCTCTTTGCCCGCTACCTATCGAATTCGTGGAAAAGATTGCAACTCATTAGTGAGTTTCAGAGAAGCCACGACCGCGAACTGAACCTGGACCGCAAGGAATTGGCATCCATCCTGCTCTCCGGAGGCCTGACCGATCTGGGGGAACTCAAAGCTCTGGCCAGCCGTGCCGGATTGCAGAAATTGCCCGATCGAGTGATCGTTCTGCAGATCGAGTATATGCGCGGGGATTCTCCGCGCCAGGGGCCGAGCGCAGCCAACCGCTTGTCGCACGTTGTGGAAGATTTCTGTCAGAGTCTGCCGAACTCCCTCGCGGTGGTGGTCCGCCCCGGGGAAGTATGCATCTTTACCAGTCACGAAGCGCGCAACAGCAGCCATCATCGCATCTCACTCGAAGAGATGGCGCAGAACATCCTGGCCAAGGTTCGCGCCCAGGGAAACGCCACGGGACGTATCGGAATCAGCGAGGAACATCGTCAGCCTGCCGAGCTGCTCAAGGCATATCAGGAGGCCTGTGCAGCGCTGGATTCCAACGGCGCGCCGGTTTCGTTTTTCGGTGATCCGAAGCCGCAGAATGCACAGCCTTCTGAGTTGATGGCTCGTCTTGTGAAAGGGTTTCGCAACGGCTCAAGCATCTCCGCGGTAATGAGTGAGTTTCTTGCGCTGGTCATGCCGGCCGACCACTCTCCGGCCGACATTCAGCAGTCGCGAGCGATGCTGACATGGGCGATCGAGCATCTCGCCCTTGAGACTGCCAGCATCGGAGTGGCTCCCCATCAGATCAAATCAGCGAAGGAGCAGGCCACTTCGAGAATTCTCCACGCCCCCACTCCTTTCGGCGCATGCGAAGCCTTCCGCAAATTCGTGGACGTTGTTTCGCAACAGATGACCTTCACGTTCAGTCAGCGTGAACACAAGATCGTGTTGGCTGTAAGTCAGGTGGTCGAGGAACGGGGCGCGGCTCAGATCACGATTCAGCAACTGGCTGAGGCTGTCCATCTTTCTTGCGGACACTTGAGCCGTGTCTTCCGCCGGACCACCGGGATGACTCTGGAGCAATTTCTGATCCGGCAGCGCTTGGAGTTGGCGAAGCGGGCTCTGCTCGATCCGCGCTTCAATGTCGCCGAAGTCGCCGAGCGTTGTGGTTTCTGCAATCCTGCCTACTTCTCATCCGTTTTCAAGAAGTATGTAAAATGCACGCCTCGGGAGTTCGCCAGCCAACCGCATCGTTGGGAGCCGTTCGCTACCGCTCGGCTCTAGCCGCCGGTCGGTGGACAACGCCTCTTGACCCGGCGCCGAGCAAGCGCGCCGGGTACATTGGCGCTTAGGTCTGCTTGCGTGCGCTTTTTGAGAAGGAGCTTCCATGAATCACTGCTTTGCCGCAGCCCCGCTTTTGTTGCTTGGGCTCGCAGTCATTCCTCACACCTCCGGCCAGGAAATGGATCAGCCTCCGGCGCTACCCCGGTTTTCATTCGAGAACAGCGTGCCGCTCAAAATTGTGCGGGACGCCTTGCCGTCAAAGCCTTTTTCAGTGGCTGGTCCGCGAGGAGCGGTGCTCGGCCGGCAGGACGGCTCCTTCGAAGCGTGGATATTCCCCTGGAAGATTTTCAGCAATCTGCGTATCACCGCTGAAATGCAGGACTATCCCGTACTCATCGATGTGAATGAGCAGGCCGCCGTGATCGAGGTGAGGCCGGATCACACGACCATTACCTTCGCGCATGCAAATTTCACGGTGCGGGAAGTTCTGTTCGCTCCCCGCAATCCCCCCGAAGGAGCCGGCGTTCTCGCCTTTTTCCAGGTCGAAGCCTTGCGACCTATGACTCTTACCGTTCAATTCACTCCCGAGATGAGACCCATGTGGCCGGCGTCCAACGAATACTCGTCAGCCGAACGGGTGAAAATAAGAGACCGGGGATTTTATGCGCTGCGTCTGGATTTTCCCGATCATGCAGCCGCCATTGAAATGCCCGGCGCCGAGCCCGGAATTTTGCCGCCGTACCAGGAGCGTTCCAAGACATATCCCCTGCATTTTGTCCTGCATTTCGATCCCGCCCGCGACAGCCAGAAACTCTACCCAATGCTGCTGACCATCGCGGACACGGCTGCTGACTCAAACAGCACAGCCCTGGCAGCGAAGCTGGCGGAAATCGGCCGCTCCTTCCAATCGCTGTATGAAGAAACAGGAAACTATTACAGGAAGTTTCTTTCTGAACACTTGGCCGTCGAAACCGGAGACCGGCAATTTGATGATGCCTTTACCTGGGCCGAGGTCTCGATCGATCAGCTGAAAGTGCTGACAACTCCCGGACACCGGGAAACGGCTCTGGTCGCGGGACTCGACGAATCGGGCGACTCCGCTAGACCTGGCTTTGGGTGGTTTTTTGGACGTGACTCCCTGTGGACTCTTTACGCAGTCGATGCCTATGGCGATTTCCAGCTGGCCCGCGACCAGTTGGAGTTTCTATTGCGGCGTCAAAGCCCCGAAGGACAGATCATGCATGAGTGGTCCCAGACCGCCGGAATTGTAGACTGGAAGAGTCTGCCTTACCAGTTTGCGTCAGCCGACTCCACGCCGCTCTTGCTCATGGCAGCGAACGACTATCTTCAGATCAGCGGTGATGCTGCTTTCCTTGGCGCACACTGGGCCGGACTGGAAAAGGCCTGGAATTTCGAAACGTCGCACGATTCCGACGGCGACGGAATTTACGAAAACATCGCCGGAACAGGATGGGTAGAATCCTGGCCTCCGGGGATGCCGCATCAGGAAATCTACCTGGCGGCTCTGGATCAGCAAGCCAGCACGGCGTTTGCAAATCTGGCCAAGACCACGGGACACACCCAACTCGCTGAAGACGCCAGCAAGCGCGCGGCACACATCGCGTCCCAGATCGAGAAAGAATACTTCATGCCCGATGCGAGCTTTTACGCATTCAGCCGAAATGCCGACGGAACCCTCGACAAGAGTCCTACCATCTATCCCGCGGTTGCAGCCTGGGATGGAACGTATAATCTGTTGCGGTCCAGCGACATGCTGAGCCGTTGGGCTTCGCAGGAGTTCTCCACTGACTGGGGCACGCGCGACTTAAGCCCCACCGTCAGTTTCTATGATCCGATCAGCTATCACCAGGGCAGTGTCTGGCCGCTGTTTACCGGATGGGTCTCCCTTTCCGAATATCGCAACGGCCGTACTCTCAGCGGCTATGCCCACCTCATGCAAAACGCCGATCTCACCTGGGCACAAAATCTGGGAGCGGTGACAGAATTGCTCTCCGGTGAGTTTTTCCGATGGCCGGGCCGCAGCACCTCGCATCAGCTGTGGTCTTCAGCGATGATGCTCACGCCCGCTGTGCGCGGGATGTTCGGATTGGAGTGGAACTCTTCCGACCAGGCTCTCACCATTACTCCAAATCTGCCGGCGCAGTGGAATGGAGCGAAGATCACGGGCGTGCCTCTGTCCCAGTCGCGGGTCAACGTCGAACTGCGGCGAAATGGGCCGACTCTCTCCGTACGCCTCACCGGCGAAGGGTCGAAGACCGTAAAGCTTCGGTCGCGCACGACTGGAGCGCAAACCAAGAACGGAGAGTTGCAAATCCCGCTGCCTGCCGTCGAAGTGGGCCTTGCGCATGGTTTGCCCGAGGCCGGTGCGCTGACTTCTCAACTAAAGGTTCTCGACCAGCAACTCTCCCGACGGTCTCTGCGGCTGCGATTGGCCGCCCCCGCGAACAGTCAGCAAAACTTGTTTCTCCGCTTGAACGATGCCAGGATTCACCTGACCGTCGATGGCGCGGAGATAGCCGCCGATTCTTCTCAGCTCCGCACACAGTTTCCGTACGGGTCAGGGTACGTGGAAAAGGTTGTAACCCTATCGTGGTGATCTCCTCGCCATCACCACCTCAGTGAATTCTCTGGAGTCTATAGGTACCTCTCGCAGTGATCGCCGGTCTAAGACAGTCGATTTTCCAGATGGAGCGAAACTCGCGCCCGGTGTTCCCTGTACGCTAGCGATCGAGCACAACGGCGTGTGAGGCTGCTGATGTTTCCGCTTCACGGAAACTGGCCGGACAGGTTACCGTGGAAGGTCCATAAGAACGGGGTGTTTGTGCCCAGTCCCGGTGTCAGTGATCCGGTAACTGGCCAGCGCAAAATCGCGATGTACATCGACCACTAAGTTACTGAGCCAGGCCCTACTTCGAACGTCCGGATCACTGTTTGATCTCGATACTTTCTATTCAGCTGTAGCTGGCGTTCGACCGGAATCGGTGCACTACTGCTTGGTTTGTAGCCGTCCGCGCAGGCCGATGCGCTAAACGGAAAGGTGGGACAGATTCGACCTCCCGTGATGTTGACGCGGTCCAACGCTTGGCATAGCAACCCGAGTATGTTCTCCTAGTAGGAGCCCCATGAGCCGGATGCGCCAAAACGGGAAGGGCCTGCAACTGGCGCTCTGGGTGTACGCGCTGACGGGACCGGGACTGGGACTGGTGCTGATGCCGCCGGAGTCGCGCGCGCAGCTGCCCCAACAACAACCGCAACTGGTCCTCCGCTTCGTGCGCGATCCCGATACTGCGCCGGACCTCAAGGCCAAAGACCTGAACGGAAAAGAGCTCAGCCTGGAAGCGTACAAAGGCAAAGTGGTGCTGCTGAACTTCTGGGCCACATGGTGCGGGCCATGTCGCGCGGAAATCCCCAGCTTGATCCGAATTCAGGAGACATATAAGGACCGTTTGCAGATTATCGGCATGGATGTGGATGACGACGACGAGGAGCAACTGCGCGCGTTCGTAAAAGGCAAGGGCATCAACTATCCGGTGGCGATGACCTCGGCACCGTTGCGCCTCGCTTATGGAGGGATCGCCGCGCTGCCCACGATGTTCGTCATTAATCAGGACAACAAAGTGGTGCAGAAGCATGTGGGGCTGTTCAATCCGGCGCTGTATGAAATCGAAGCGCGCGCACTGCTGGATATGCCCGTTCCGGCGAGAGTCGAAACCTTTGAAGACACCGGTGAAGTGTTTCTGAAGCACGCGGACCGCGCGACCATGCTGCCGGGAGTGGACACGTCGAAATTGACGGGGGAACAGCGCATGGCCGCGTTGCACAAGCTCAACGCGGAAACCTGCGATTGCGGATGCAAGTACACGCTGGCACAATGCCGCATCTATGATCCAGCGTGCAATATCAGCAAGGAACGCGCCGCAGCCATCGTACAGGGAGCCGCGAACTTGCCGGCCAAAGATGCGCCAGACAATACCGCCACGCCGGCATCGTCCGGACCATCAGGGCATGCCGATCTGCCGAAGTCAGGCAGCCGAAAATAGAAATTGGAAAGCGGAAATTGCCAGTTTGTCGACCAATGATTGAAATCACGGCGATAGCACAAGTTTGCGCCGCTTGCTCGCCAGTCTCGCCGCCAGGCCCGGCCTAGACGCGCCAAACGCTGTCCTAATCCGGTTCAGCGAGAGATCGCGTTCAATGCTGCGACGAACAACTAGGATATCTAGTTGTAGTACCAACGCAGGACGCGGAGGGCACGCAGGGTGTTCCAGCGGCTTGCCCTACCGACATCAGTCTCGATCTCTAATGGAATACGTTCGCGATGAAGCAGGTTGAGCGGCCAGCGTCCGTTCTGGTGGCGGCGCTTCATCACGATCTCTATGGCTTCGCGGACCTGGCTATCGGGGTTGATTTCTGCATTTCGCAGATAATCGAGTCCGCGTAGGACGTCGTAGTGCCAGAACGTTGGGAACGAGAAGCGAAGCCAGCGTTCGTCGATCACTTCGCCAGTTCGAAGCGAGCGAAACATCCGGCGTTCGAGCAGATACTCTTCGCCTCTCTTGCGGGCCTTCGTGACTGCCACGAATTTGCGCCCTGCCCGTTCATAAGCGAGCAGTCCTTCGAGCACACACATGGTGGTATGGAATGAACTTCGGCGGCTCAGCGGACGTTTGGCCGAAGGTTCAACCGCCTCGCAGTTCCAGCCGCCATCTTCGAGTTGCTGGCACAGAAGTTGATTGGCCAATGCGTCGTTCGGCTTTCTGAAGTACGCGCCCACGGCAAGGATTCTGCCGTTGATGCAGGGCTCCGTTTCGCCATGAAGGAAAGGCCGGTTGTTCAGCGGCTTGAACACCAGCCGCTTATCGACGCAGTCCATCATTTTGCGAGCCTGTTTGCTGGCGGGATCGAGGCCGAGGTCCCTCAAGACGACAAGACTATAGAGCGTGATGAGCAAGCCTCGGTCTTCCTTCGGCCCGCCCCAATTGCCAGCTCGAGATTGACCGGCGAGAAGTTGGGCTCCCCATCCTTCAGTTGCGACGCGAGCGCGCTCGGCTGCAACCGCTTCGGGCGCTGCGTCAGCGAGGTCCCGCATGACCTGCCATCGAATCGCGGGATCAGAATTGAGCAGCCATTTAAGCTGCGCGGGTTGGGGTCCGTAACCGTGCTGGCGCATTCGTCTCTTATAGCAAATGATGTGTGATTTTGGCCCGCTGTTCGGAAGTTAGTCGTTCGGCGCGCGGGGGCGCCCGACCTCCAACCTCCACGCGCCACATCACTCACACCAAGTCAGCGTCTGGGCGGGTTCACATCGTCCAAAATATCTCCACATGTTTTCCAGATGATCAACATCATCGTTCATTTCATCGTCGCTAGCTCCTATCCCCCT
>Ga0209698_10005083_pt1 | contig 14301 bp, 9 predicted proteins | sample LitLauG_LLR_2012_FD_187203 | JGI IMG/M metagenome (GOLD analysis project Ga0209698, IMG submission 187203) | Freshwater sediment microbial communities from Pennsylvania, USA - Little Laurel Run_MetaG_LLR_2012 (SPAdes) (version 2) | ecosystem: Environmental > Aquatic > Freshwater > Creek >... | reverse complement strand
GTACTGGATCACCACGAACCTGTGGACGATCGTGCAGCAGTCGATCATCAAACGCCGCCTGCCGCCACCGCCGCGCCCGCCCGGCCGCTTCGGCGATCGCCTGGCGCAGCGAGCCTTTGGGTTTCCCGTTTTCAGCGGCGGGCGGGCGCGGCGGTGGCGGCAGGCGGCGTTTGATGATCGACTGCTGCACGATCGTCCACAGGTTCGTGGTGATCCAGTACAGCAGCAGCCCGGCGGGGTAGCGGTAGAGGATGATCACGAAGATGACCGGCAGGACCAGCATCAGGCGCCGCTGGGTGGGGTCCGCGGTGGCGGTCGCGATCAGCGTGGAGCCGAGCTGCGAGCCGACGTAGAGCGCGATCAGCACGATCAGCGCTGCGCCGGTCGCCTTTGAGGTGATGTCGGGGATGAACAGGAACTTCGCGGAGTGGGGCGCGACGGCGTCGCAGGTCGTCTTTTCGATGTACTTGGTGAAGACGGAGGCTTTCGCGGATGCGGTCGCGACGTGCACGGAGTGGTGCGCGTTGAAGTGCGTGACGAGCTGGTTGCCGCAGATGTGCTTCTTCAGGTCGGTGCGCAGCATGTAGAACAGCGAGATGAACACGGGCAGCTGCAGCAGCAGCGGCAGGCAGGACGCCAGCGGGTTGATTTTGTGCTCTTGGTAGAACTTCATGAGCTCCTGCTGCTGGCGCTGTTTGTCCTCCTTGTACTTCTCTTTGATCTTGCTCATCTCGGGCGCCAGCCGCTGCATCTCCTGCATCGACTTCAGCTGCCTGTAGGTGAGCGGCACCAGCGCAGCCCTGATGAGCACGGTCAGCCCGACGATCGCGAGCCCCCAGCTGCCACCCACGAGGTCGTTGTGGATGAACACCATGATCGATTCGAACAGGGTGATGAGCGGCGAGAACGCGCTCTCGATCACGTTGGCGAGGATTGGCATGGCGCTTGGCTAGTGGGGGATGTTGATCGACGGGTGCTCGGGTCGCCCCGCGCGGGACGCACGGCGATGGCCACCGGTGCTCACAGCCATGGACGGCCGCTCACCCGCGGGCATCTGCGCGCGTCTTGAAGACTCGCTGGGCCTCGACGGGATCGTACCCGCCGTAGCTCCACGGGTTGCACCTCAGCAGGCGCCAGCACGCGAGCACGACGCCCCTCGCTATGCCGAAGCGCGCGATCGCGTCCAGCGCATAGCGCGAGCACGTGGGCTCGTACTTGCAGCGCCTGGGGATCGCGGGCGAGATCAGGTGGCGGTACACGACGATCGGCAGCGAGACAGCGAGGCGCGCGGCCCTTGCGGGCCCGCGCGGCGGGCGTGCGTCGTGCGTCTCCGCGGCGCTCATGGCTGCGCCTCCGCGGAGAGCGCCGCGAGCTGCTGCTGCGCGGCGTGCTCGGGCTGCTCGGGCTGCTCGGCGGCGAGCATGCCGGCCTTGACGAGCAGCTCAGACAGCGCGGCGCGCACGCCGGCGAGGCCGTCGCGCTCTGCGAGCTCGAGCACTGCGGGCCGTGCCACCACGACCACGTCCTGGCCGCCGCTCAGGTCACCGAGCAGGCTTGCGAACGCCTCGCGCAGCAGGCGCTTGACGCGGTTGCGCTCGACGGCGCCGCCGACCTTGCGCGACACGGACAGCCCGAGGCGCGTGGCGGAGTCGGCGGGGTTGGCGAACGCGTAGAGCACGAGCTGGCGGTTTGCATGCGAGCGGCCCTGGCGGTAGACGCGCTGGAACTCCGCGCTTCGCGACAGACGCCCGCTGCGGGCGCTCGCGCCGGCCGCGCTCGGCGGCCGCTGCTCCACGGGGTCCTCGCCTGCGGACACCGAGCTCAGGCCGACAGGCGCTTGCGTCCCTTGCCGCGGCGCCTTTTCAGCGTGAGCCGTCCGGCGCGCGTCTGCATGCGCGCGCGGAACCCGTGCGCGCGTGCGCGCTTGCGCTTCTTCGGCTGGTAGGTGCGCTTCATGCGCGATGCAGTATAGGCTGAGTGGCACGCATGGACCCCGTGGTGCACTTCGAGATGCCGGCCGTCGACCGCGACCGCATGGCGCGCTTCTACGAAGCGGTGTTCGGCTGGGAGACACAGCAGATGGGACCCGAGATGGGCAGCTACACGGTGGTCAGCACGACGCCGCCCGGTGAGCAGGGCAGGCCGCCCGGCTGGCTCGGCATCAACGGCGGCTTCTACATGCGCACGGATGACCCCGCCTCGCACGCGCCCGGGATCGTGATCGCGGTGGAGGACATCGAGGCCTCGATGTCAGAGGTCCAGCGCTCGGGCGGCACCGTGGCGGGGCCAGCCCAGGAGATCCCGGGAGTCGGTCTGTACGCGTCGTTCACCGACACCGAGGGCAACCGCGTGAGCCTGCTGCAGCCCGCCCCGCGGGACGCGCCCGCGTCCTGAAAATGGACTCGGCGGGGGCGTCCGCCAAAAATCCTCGCCAATTGCGAGCAGCCCCGCGGGCACGCGCTCGCGCTTGGGTATAGTCGCGCCTCCGGGCCACGGCGGCCCCCTCTGAATAGTCCGGTCGATCGCTTCTGGAGAGGAGCTGACGCCCCCTGCCGTGAACGACGAGCTCGAGCAGATCTTCTCGCGCGTGCAGGCGCAGCTGGCGCTCGTCGTCGACGAGCCCACGTACCGCATCTGGCTCGTGCCACTGCGCGCGCTGAGCCTGTGCGACGGCACCCTCGTGCTGAGCGCGCCCGCGCAGACGCGCGACTGGGTCGCCGAACGCTTCGGCAGGGTGATCCAGGCCAGCGCGGAGCTCGTCGCGGGGCCCGGGGTGACCGTGGAGCTCACCGGCGAGCCAGAGCGCGCTCCCAGACGGGGCGCGCGGCGCGCTGCCGGCGAGACGACGCGCGCGCAGCACCGCCGCGGCGCGCGCTCAGCCGACCACGCTGCTGCGCCCCGCGCGCGCGAGCACCAAGAGCTCGGGGAGCTGGTCGGCGTGCCGGTCGACGCGCGCAGCGGCCCGCTCGGCAACCCGAAGCTGACCTTCGAGCAGTTCGTGATCGGCGACAGCAACCGCCTCGCGCACGCTGCCGCGCTGACGGTCGCGGAGATGCCTGCGCAGGCGTACAACCCGCTGTTCATCTACGGCCCTCCCGGTGTCGGCAAGACGCACCTGCTCAGCGCGATCGCGAGCCTGCTCGCGCTGCACAACCCCGAGCTCGGCGTGCGCTGCACGACGGGCGAGTCCTTCACCAACGAGTTCCTGAGCGCGCTCGGCGAGGGGCACGCGGAGCACTTCAAGGCGCGCTTCCGCGACATCGACGTGCTGCTCATGGACGACGTGCAGTTCCTGGAGCGCAAGACGCGTACCGAGGAAGAGTTCTTCCACACCTTCAACGCGCTGCACGACGACGGACGTCAGATCGTCGTGACGTCCGACCGCGCGCCGCACGACCTGCAGGCGCTCGAGGACCGCCTGCGCGAGCGCTTCCAGGCAGGACTGGTCGCAGACATCCACCCGCCCGGGCTCGCGACACGTGTGGCGATCCTGCGCAAGCGCGCGCACCACGACCACGTGGAACTCGCGGAGGATCGCGCGCTCGAGGTGATCGCGGAGCGCGTGGACGCCAACGTGCGCGCGCTCGAGGGCGCGCTCATCAGGGTCGTCGCGTTCAGCTCGCTCACAGGGCGGGCGCTCACCGCCGAGCTCGCGCGGGAGGTGCTCGACGGCCTCTACCCGCGGGCGGCCGCTGCGCGCAGCCGGCGCACGGTCGAGGAGATCCAGGCCGCCACGTGCGAGCTGTTCGGCATCTCCGCGGAGGAGCTGCTCTCGAGCACGCGCAACGCGCGCGTTGCGTGGCCACGCCAGCTCGCGATGTTCCTGGCGCGAGAGCTCACGGGCCAATCGCTGCCGGCGATAGGCAGGCAGTTCGGGCGCGACCACACGACCGTGCTGCACGCGTGCAGGCGAACCTCCGCACGCATCGACGCCGACAGTGACTCGCGCGAGGCTGTGGACAAGCTCCGCAGGGCGCTCGGCTGCGAGCCCCCGAGTGCGTGATCGCACGTTGAGCCACCGCGACCGCAGAGCCTGAGAGACTTCAGGGCTTGACGTGATCACAGGCATTCCACATCTCTGCACGTCCGAACCCCAGCACCAGCACCGCGATCCACAAAATCACAGCCCCTACTACACACTGAAGAGATCCAATAGATGAAGCTCTCGCTCTCGACACCCCATCTCCTGGCACAGCTGCAGACAGCCTCGCGTGTCGCCTCGACGCGAAGCGCGGTGCAGGCGCTCTCCGGCGTGATGATCTCCGCGGAGGCCGACGCGACCCCCGAGCTGCGTGCGACGGACATGGAGATCGGCCTGCGCGTGCCCCTCACGGCAGAGGTCCAGCGTCCGGGCTCCGCGGTGCTGCCGGCGCGGCTGCTGCTCGAGGTCGCACGCTCGCTGCCGGCGGAGGAGCTCACGATGGAGCTGCGCAGCGCAGAGCAGGACGTCGAGCTGATCTGCGGACCCGCGACCTTCCACCTGCGCACGCTGCGCGCCGAAGACTTCCCTTCGCTGCCGGACCCCGAGCCACAGACGCGCATCACGCTGCCGAGCGATGCGTTCGTGGAGACGATCGCGCGTGTCGCGCGCTCGGCCTCGCGCGATGAGACGCGCCCGGTGCTAACCGGCATCCTGATGACGGCCACCGGCGCGGAGCTGCGCATGGTATCCACTGACTCCTACAGGCTGAGCGTGAAGCAGACCGCGCTCGAGCCGCCGCTCGCGGGCGACAGCAGCCTCGAGGCGAACGTGCCGGCGCGCGCGCTGCAGGAGCTCGCGCGCATCGCACAGGCGACGCCCGCGCCGGAGCTCGCGGTGAGCGTCGGACGCAACCAGGTCGTCTTCGAGCTCGGCGAGGTGGTGCTGTCCTCGCGGCTGATCGACGGGCAGTTCCCGAACTACCGCCAGCTGCTGCCAGAGTCGGTCGAGCACGAGCTGCGGCTCTCGAGCGCAGAGCTCACCGACGTCGTGCGTCGCATCAGCCTGCTCGCGCAGAAGAACGCACCGCTGCGCATGAGCTTCAGCGAGGGCATGCTCACGATCTCCGCGCAGACCCCCGACGTGGGCGAGGCGAGCGAGTCGGTGCCGGTGCCGTTCCACGGCGAGCCCTTCGAGATCGGCTTCAACCCGGAGTTCCTGCGCGACGGCCTCGAGAGCATCGAGTCGGACGAGCTCGTGCTGAAGCTGATCAGCCCCCTGCGCCCGGGGCTCATCGAAACCCCCGACACGGGCGACTTCGTCTATCTGATCATGCCGATCCGTCTGAACGTGTGAGCCGATGGCGGCTCGCATCCTCGCGGTAAGGCTGCGCGACTTCCGCACCTACGCGCGCGCCGAGGCGCGGCTGGGGCCGGGGCTGAGCGTCGTGCATGGCCCAAACGGCGCGGGCAAGTCGAACCTCCTGGAGGCTGTCTACTACGGCTGCACGGGCCGCTCGCCGCGCACGCGCAACGAGCGCGAGCTCGTTCGCTTCGGCTCGCAGGCCAGCCGTGTGGAGCTCGACATGCTCGACGGCGATGAGCAGCACGAGCTCACCGTCGGCTTCGGTGCGGCGCCCGACGGCAGCGGCACCGTCAAGCGCATGCGCGCAGACGGCGCCGAGCTCGAGCGCCTCCTCGATGTGCCCTTCAGACCGCTCGTGAGCGTCTTCCTGCCCGATCGCCTGCAGCTGGTCAAGGGCGCGCCCGCGCTGCGGCGCGCGCACGTGGACCAGTTCGTGGCCGCGCTCTGGCCCGCGCGCGCCGACGTACGCGTGCAGTACGCGCGCGTACTCGCGCAGCGCAACGCGCTGCTCGGCGCGATCCGCTCCGGGCGCGCCTCACGCGCCTCGCTCTCGGCATGGGATCGCGAGCTCGCGGTTGCGGCGATCGAGCTGGGCGCGCATCGCGCCGAGGCGATCTCGTTGCTGCAGCTGCCGTTCGCCGAGCGTGCGAGCGCGCTGGGCTGCCGCGGCGAGCCGACCCTCAGCTACCGCCCGCGCACGCGGGCGCAGTCCGTCGAGGAGCTGATCGGCGAGCTGGCGCAGCGGCTCGACAGCGACCTCGAGCGCGGCTTCTCCGGCCACGGCCCGCACCGCGACGAGCTCGCGATCGTGCGTGATCGGCGTGAGCTTCGCACCTACGGATCGCAGGGCGAGCAGCGCCTGGTGCTGCTCGCGCTGCTGCTCGCCGAGCGCGCGGTGCTCGCGCAGGAGCGCGGCGAGACGCCGCTGATGCTCCTCGACGACGTGATGAGCGAGCTCGACGGCGAGCGCCGCGAGCTGCTCGCGCGCGAGCTGAGCTCCTCTGGGCAGAGCGTGATCGCGAGCACCGACCTCGCACACGTGCCGGGTGCGCTGGACGCGTCGGTCACGCGCCTGAGCATCTCCCCCGGCGCGATCCTGCAGGAGGCGATCGCGGCATGAGCAGGATCGCCCCCCGTCAGCTCGACGCAGCCCTCGCGCGGCTCACCTCCGACCTCGCGCCCGCGACCACGCTCGCACGCGTCCAGCGGGCCTGGGAGGAGGCTGCCGGCCCGGCGATCGCCGCCGCAGCGCGACCGACCGCAGAGCGAGACGGCGTGCTCAGGGTGTCCTGCGAGGCCGCCGTGTGGGCGAGCGAGCTCGAGCTCATGGCCGAGCCGCTGCTCGCGCGCCTGAACGAGGCGCTGGGTGAGGGCACGCTGCGCGAGCTGCGCTGTCGCGTGGGCTGAGGTGCGCGCGCACCCGCCTCAACGCGCTCCACGCAATGGAATTCGACGTGCAGGATTATGTCCCCCAGACGCCCTGAAGGCTTACCATTTGGCGCCAATTTGCAGGGATTTAGCCCCCCGGACGCGCCGTTCCGGCGGGGTCGTCCTGCTATCATTCACACACAAGACCCCTCGCCCCGGCCGCGGACTGGAAAGCCCCGGAATCCGGGGCGCTTTCACGTCATCGGAGGGCAATTGGCCTCACGCCGCGACAGCTCTGAAGAGAGCTCGGATTCCAACAGCTTGAACGTGCCGTCCTCGCTCGGGGGCGACGCGAGCTACGACGCGCAGGACATCACCGTGCTGGAGGGCCTGCAGGCGGTCCGCAAGCGGCCCGGCATGTACATCGGCTCCACCGGCGTGATGGGGCTGCACCACCTGGTCTACGAGGTGGTGGACAACTCCGTGGACGAGGCGCTCGCGGGCTTCTGCACCGAGGTCTCGGTGAGGATCCACCCCGACAACTCGGTCACGGTCGTGGACAACGGGCGCGGCATCCCCGTGGCGAAGATGGAGAAGGAGGGGCTGCCCGCGGTCCAGGTCGTGCTGACGGTGCTGCACTCGGGCGGGAAGTTCGGCGAGGGCGGCGGCTACAAGGTCTCGGGCGGGCTGCACGGCGTTGGCGTGTCGGTCGTGAACGCGCTCTCGGAGCGCCTGCTCGTGGAGATCCGCCGCGACGGCCACGTGTTCGCCCAGGAGTACGCGCGCGGCGCGCCCCAGACGGAGCTCGAGAAGGGCGAGAAGCTCGCGCCGAAGGCCGGCACCGGCACGTCTGTCACCTTCCTGCCGGACGCGGACATCTTCGAGTCGCTCGACTTCGACTACTACACGCTCGAGGAGCGCCTGCGCGAGACGGCGTTCCTGACGCGCGGGCTGAAGATCTCGATCGTCGACGAGCGCGGCGAGGGCCACTCGGCCGAGTTCCAGTACGAGGGCGGCATCGAGGACTTCGTGTCCTACCTCAACGAGAACAAGGACACGATCCATCGCAAGGTGATCTTCTTCGCGGGCGAGTCCGAGGAGGGCGCGGCGGAGGTCGCGATGCAGTGGAACGGCTCCTACCAGGAGTCGATCCACTCCTTCGCGAACAACATCAACACGCCCGAGGGCGGCTCGCACCTGAGCGGCTTCCGCTCCGCGCTCACGCGCACGGTCAACAAGTACGCGCGCGACCACGGCCTGCTGAAGGAGAAAGAGGACAACCTCTCCGGCGAGGACGTTCGCGAGGGGCTCACCGCGGTGGTCTCGGTGAAGCTGCGCGACCCGCAGTTCGAGGGCCAGACGAAGACCAAGCTGGGCAACCCCGGCATCGCGGGCTTCGTGGAGGCGATCGTCAACACGGGCCTCGGCGAGTTCCTCGAGGAGAACCCGAGTGAGGCGCGCGCCGTCATCTCCAAGGCCGTACAGGCACAGCGCGCGCGCGAGGCCGCTCGCAAGGCGCGCGACCTCACCCGCCGCAAGTCGGCGCTCGAGAACTCCACGCTGCCGGGCAAGCTCGCGGACTGCTCGGTGAAGGACCCGTCGCTCGCCGAGCTGTTCGTCGTCGAGGGCGACTCCGCGGGCGGCTCGGCGAAGCAGGGGCGCGACCGCAGCACCCAGGCGGTGCTGCCGCTGCGCGGCAAGATCCTCAACGTCGAGAAGTCGCGCATCGACAAGGTCCTGCAGAACACCGAGGTGCAGGCGCTGATCACCGCGATCGGCACCGGCGTGCGCGAGGAATTCAACATCGAGAACGCGCGCTACCACAAGGTGGTGTTGATGAGCGTCGACGCCGACGAGCACGTGCTCGTGCGCAAGGACGGCGTCGTGCGCATGACGACGATTGCGGAGTTCATAGACCCGCTAGTGGAGGGACGGTCCGCAGAGGGACCGCAGCAACTCGTGCGGTCGCTGTACGGCGACTTCGGTGAGGTCCTGTCGATCGGTCTCGACGACCGCGTGCCCCGTTTCAGCGACATCAAGGGCGTCGTGCGCCACGAGGTCTCAGAGGCGCTGTATGAGGTGCGCACCATGTACGGGCGCTCGGTGCGCGTGACCGCGAGCCACTCGATCTACGTGCACGAGGACGGCGAGCTGCGCAAGAAGCGCGGCGACGAGATCAAGCCCGGCGACGTCGTCGTCGCGCCCCGCACCGTCCCGCTGCCCGCCGCGGCCGCCCCGCCGCGGCTCGACCTCCTGCGCGAGCTCCATCGCCATCCCGACGCTGCCCGACAGGTGTGGGTCCGCGGCGCGGCGGTCGAGGAGTGGGGCAGGCAGAAGATCGTGCTCGAGCACGCCGACAATCCGCAGCTGAGCGAGGCCCGCGTGGAGGCCCCCGAGGATGTGCGCACCGAGCTCGCGACGCTGCGCCGCCGCAACCGCGTCTCGCAGCGCGCGCTCTGCCAGGCGGTGGGCATCCGCCAGCCGATCACCTTCTACGAATGGGAGAACGGTGTCTCGCGCCCGATCCTCTCCCACTGGGAGGCGTACGTGCGCGCCGTAGGCGGGGACCCCGACTCCGTTCGGGAGCGTGTGCGCGTCTGCGACAGCGCGCTGGAGCGCACCTGGCGCCGGCAGTACCGCGGCGCGCGAAAGAACCGCCTCCGCCGTGAGGTGCGCCTCTCGGATCTCGACGCGGCGGACCTCGACTGGTTCGAGGGACGCGAGGACCTCGAGCTGAGCGCGGAGCACTACGCGCACCAGCCGGTGAGGCGCTACGTCGACGTCGACGCGCAGTTGCTGCGCATCATGGGCTTCTTCCTCGCGGAGGGCAACTGCAGCGAGCGCGGCGGCGTGCGCCTGGCGATCGGCAACGGCAACTCGCGCTACGCGCTCGAGATGTCGCGCTCGCTTGAGCAGACATTCGGCATCACGCCTCGCGTCTACGCCGGGCACGGGCCGCTCGCCGACGTGAAGGTCGTGAACCGCATCGTCGCGCTGGCGTTCAAGTACGTGCTCGGTTTCGGCGAACGCACGGCGGTGCACAAGCGCGTGCCCGACCTAGCGTTCAACGTCGGCGAGGACCTGAGGCTCGAGTTCCTGCGCGGCTTCTTCCTCGGCGATGGATGCGCGAGCTCCGGGCGAGCGCTGTTCTGCTCCTCCTCGCGCCACATCATCGCCGGCCTGCACCACCTCCTCTCCTCGCTCGGCGTGGTTGCCTCGATAAGCGAACGACAGCCCGATCAGCCCATCAAGATTCTCGAGCGCGAATACATGACCACCAGCCCGAGCTGGACCCTGAGCGCAACCGCGAGAGATGATCTCGAGCGCCTCCGGCCGATCTGGTCTGATCACCCGGGGGCGGGCGGGATCGACGCCAAGCTCTCGCACGCTTCGCGCTCGGGTAAGCGTGGTTATGAATCAATCAGCGACGACCTGATCGGCCTGCCGGTCCGGTCCGTGAAGGAGGTCTCTGCGACCAACGGATGCGTGTATGACTTCTCGGTTTGGGGCGACGAGAATTTTGTCGCTGGCATGGGGGGATTGACACCATCCAACACGGATGCTGACGTTGACGGAGCCCACATCAGGACGCTCGTGTTGACGCTGCTGTTCCGCGAGATGCGCGAGCTGATCGAGGCGGGATACGTCTACATCGCGAAGCCGCCCCTGTACAAGCTCAAGCAGGGATCGCGCGAGCGCTACATCGAGAAGGACTCAGAACTCGAGGAGATCCTGCTCGCGGACAAGTGGGAGAAGATCACCGTCTTCGACCGCCATGCGGTGCAGTTCAAGCTGACGGATACGCGCTGGCAGCGCTTCACGCGCCTGCTCAAGCAGTACCAGGGCTGGTCCTCCTCACTGCGCGCGGTGCACGGGCAGGCGCTGGTGGAGTTCCTCGAGGAGTCCTCGCTGCTCGCGGAAGGCTCGCTCACAGTGGAGGCTGCGATCGAGCTGCTCTCACGCGCGACCGAGGACGGCGCCACACACGCCACCGAGCTGATCGACTCCGATCCGCTCGAGCTGCGTGTGAGGGCGGTCGAAGAGAAGACCGGCTTCGCGCGAGTGCACCGCATCAAGCGCAGCCTGTTCGACTCCCAGGAGTACCGCGCGCTTGCGCGCGTGCACGCGCAGCTCGTCGAGCTCGCGGGCACGCCCCCCTTCGAGGTTCGCCTCGGCGACGCCGGCGAGACGGCGGCCTCCTTCGAGGCGCTGCACCCGGCCGTGATGGCCGTGGCGCAGAAGGGGATCAAACTGCAGCGCTTCAAGGGGCTCGGCGAGATGAACGCGGAGCAGCTCGGCGAAACGACGATGTCGCCCGCGACGCGCACGCTCGCGCAGGTCACGCTCGAGGACGCGTTCGCGGCGGACCGCATCTTCTCGATGCTGATGGGCGACCAGGTCGAGCCGCGCCGCGCATTCATCGAGGACAACGCGCGCACGGTCGTCAACCTGGACGTGTAGGGAGGGGGTGAGCAATGGCATCGGCTGACGTGATCGGCGGCGGCAACATCGAACCGCGCGCGCTCGAGGACGAGATGCGCACCGCGTACCTGGACTACGCGATGTCCGTGATCGTCGGGCGCGCGCTGCCCGACGTGCGCGACGGCCTCAAGCCGGTGCATCGCCGCGTGCTCTACGCGATGAACGAGCTCGGACTCGGGCCCACCCGCTCATACGCCAAGTGCGCCAAGATCGTCGGCGAGGTGATGGGCAACTATCACCCGCACGGCGACTCCGCGATCTACGACACGCTCGTGCGCATGGCCCAGGAGTTCTCGATGCGCAACGAGCTCGTCGACGGCCAGGGCAACTTCGGCTCCATCGACGACGACCCGGCAGCCGCCATGCGCTACTGCGTGGTCGGCGACACGCGCGTGGCGCTGCCCTCCGGGACCGCCCGCATCGATGATCTCGCGTCGGGTCTCGAGCCCGACAGCGAGCGTGACGCCTCCTTCGAGGTGCTCGACCGGCTCGCGCGCCCCGTGCACGTGTCTCGCGTCTTCAACTCGGGCGCACACCCCACCCTGAAGCTCCGCACCCGTGAGGGCTTTCAGCTGCGGGGCACCCGCAATCACCCCGTCCTCTGCCTCGTCGACATGGTCGGCGTGCCGCTGCTGCTCTGGAAGCGGCTGGACGAGCTGAAGCGCGGCGACACGGTCGTCCTCAGCCGCACCGCGCTGCGCGCGATCCCGATGCTCGGTCGCGCGATGCGCGACCGCCACGTGCCGTTCGTCGACGCATACATGAGCGGCGAGGCACAAGCTGCGAACCGCGGCGTCTCGCACCAAACCGGCGCCGAGCGCGGCCGCACGGCGATGCTGGAGCGCATCGACTCCCACGAGGTCCGGTCCGTCGTCGCACCGCTGCTCGATGAGGAGCACTACTACAGCGAGGTGGTCTCGGTCGAGCCCGCGGGCGTGCAGACCGTCTATTCCCTGCGCGTCGACAGCGACGACCACTCGTTCCTGACCGACGGGTTTGTGAGCCACAACACCGAGGCCCGCCTCGCGCGCATCGCCACCGAGATGCTGCGCGACCTCGACATGGACACGGTCGACTTCGCGGCCAACTACGACGGCTCCCGGCGCGAACCGCTGGTGCTGCCCGCGCGCTTCCCGAACCTGCTCGTCAACGGCTCCTCGGGTATAGCGGTGGGGATGGCGACGAACATCCCGCCGCACAACCTGGGCGAGGTGATCGCGGCCACGATCGCCTACATCGACGACCCCTCGATCGAGATCGAGGGGCTGATGCGCCACATCAAGGGGCCGGACTTCCCGACCGGCGGGATCATCCTCGGCAGGGCGGGGATCAAAGAGGCCTACGAGACGGGCCGCGGGCGGGTACGGCTGCAGGCGCGCGCGCACATCGAGCCGCTCAGTCACGGCAAGGAGGCGATCGTCGTCACCGAGCTCCCGTTCATGGTCAAGAAGGGCGGCCCCGGCGGGCTGATCGAAAAGATCGCCGAGCTGGTACGCGAGAAGAAGATCAGCGAGGTCGCCGACCTCAATGACTACTCGGACAAGCGCGGCATGCGCCTGATGATCGAGCTCAAGCGCGACGCGATACCGAAGGTCGTGCTCAACAAGCTCTACAAGCACACCCCCATGCAGACCACCTTCGGAGTCAACATGGTGGCGCTCGTCGACAACGTGCCGCGCACGCTGGACCTGCGCTCGGTGATCCACAACTACGTCGCGCACCAGCGCGAGGTGATCGTGCGCCGCACCAAGCACGAGCTCTCCGAGAAGGAGGCGCGCGCCCACATCCTCGAGGGGCTGCTGACGGCGCTTGAGCATCTCGACGCGATCATCGAGCTGATCCGCGCCTCGCGCGACCGCGACTCCGCGCGCGAGCAGCTGATCGCTCGCTTCGAGCTGAGCGCCGTGCAGGCGACCGCGATCCTCGACCTGCGCCTCTCGCAGCTGACCGCGCTGGAAGCGGACGCGATCAAACAGGAGCACGCCGACGTGACCGAGCGCATCGCCGAGCTGCGCGCGATCCTCGGCGATGAGACCCGCGTGCTGGCCGTCATCAAGGAGGAGCTGTCCGAGATCGCCGAGCGCTTCGGCGACGAGCGGCGCACCGAGATCAGCCACGCCGAGGGCGAAATCGACATCGAGGACCTGATCGCAGATCAGCAGATGGTCATCACGATCACGCAGAGCGGCTACATCAAGTCGCTGCCGCTGGCCACCTACCGCCAGCAGCAGCGCGGCGGGCGTGGCGTCACCGGCATGGACATGAAGGACGGGGACTTCATCGAGCACCTGTTCGTGTGCTCCTCCCACGACTACCTCCTGTTCTTCTCCAACCGCGGCAAGGTCTACCGCTCGAAGGTCTACGAGCTGCCCGAGGCGCAGCGCACCGCCAAGGGCCGCGCGCTGGTCAACATCCTGCCGCTGCGCGAAGGCGAGCGCATCCAGGCCGTCGTGTCCACACGCGACTTCGCCGAGACCGAGTTCCTCGTGTTCGCCACGCGCAACGGCACCGTCAAGAAGACCGAGCTCGCCTCCTACAACACGCCCATCAAGGCCGACGGGATCATCGCGATCAACATCCGCGACGACGACGAGCTGCTCGCCGTGCGCGCTGTCGATCCGGGCGACGAGGTCATCATGGTCTCGCGCGCCGGGCTCACCGTACGCTTCGCGGAGTCCGACGTGCGCGCGATGGGACGCGACACCACGGGTGTGCGAGGGATGGACGTCGGCAAGGCCGGCCGCGTGATCGCGATGGACGTCGCGCGCGACGACATGGACCTGCTCGTCGTCACCGAGAACGGCTACGGCAAGCGCACGCAGATCAGCCAGTACCGCAAAACCAACCGTGGCGCCAAAGGCGTGAAGACGATCGGCCTGACCGAGCAGAAGGGCGCACTCGCGGGCGCGCTGGTCGTCCGCGACCACCAGGAACTGGTGTTCATCAGCGTCGGAGGAATGGTGCAGCGGACCTCCGCCGGCGGCATCTCCCAGCAGGGGCGCTCCGCGACCGGCGTACGCGTGATGAACCTGCGCGACGACGACGTCGTCAGCGCCGTCGCGCTCGTCGTCGACACTGGCGAGGACGGCAACGGCCAGGACGACGAGCTTGGCGTGACCAGCGATGGCGACGCTGCCGCTGAGGGCGAAGACGGCAGCGCCAACGGC
>Ga0209698_10005082_pt1 | contig 14304 bp, 9 predicted proteins | sample LitLauG_LLR_2012_FD_187203 | JGI IMG/M metagenome (GOLD analysis project Ga0209698, IMG submission 187203) | Freshwater sediment microbial communities from Pennsylvania, USA - Little Laurel Run_MetaG_LLR_2012 (SPAdes) (version 2) | ecosystem: Environmental > Aquatic > Freshwater > Creek >... | reverse complement strand
CCCTGCCGAGGACGCGTCGTGAGATTCAGCGCCTGCTTTGTACCTGGACCGGCTCATGCTGCTATTGTGGAGGCACGGTTCGCGCTCCATAACTACTTACGAAGTAATACTAGGAGACGCAAAACGAGCTTCGCATTTTTTCTCTGCACCACAATGTGCCAGTAATGGCGATCCTCGCCGGTCGATACGCTCATCTGTGCAAGGAGGGCTTCACGACCGACGCCGGCACAACCAGCGTTTCCGCAGGCGACCCGCAACCAAAGCAAAGCCAGGCGGAGGGCGATGCCTCCAAAAACTCCAGTTGTTTAAGATGAAGCGCGAACCAGAAGTATGGGATACCGCCGCTCTCATTGTGTTCTGCCGAGACTGCACATACCAAGCGTGTTCCTTGGTCGCCTGCCTCATAACGCGTTTGCGACAGTTTTGAGAAGACGACGTGAAGAAGCTTTTGGGCCGTCCGAATACACTCGGCATGGAAATTAGCTGGTTCGACTCGCTGAACTGGAGGTTCTTCCTCAGGGGCGATGGCTGGTCGGGGCCAGAGCTGCACTGCCGTTTCAAAAAGCGATTCCGCTCTTCGCCGTATCTGAGAAGCGCCCCAGATTTCGCAACTCCCGAAAAACCTGTTGAGATCGAAGTGGCTGAGGGCAAATATTGTTCGCTTCTCTGCGTACCCCTTGTTCCCGAGTTCGGGATTGTATCCGGTCAACGTCAAATTGCCGATTGTGTGCAGCCATTCGGACTGGATAGTAGCCGCGTTCTCACCGAGCGCCTGTTCCCATTCGGGGCTCAAGGTCTGCGGCAGTACGTGCTCGACGGTTGCCTCAGTGAACGCTACACTCTCGTGATGCCCAAATTGCTCCTCGATGCACTCCAGGATCACCTGACAGGCGCGGCTACCGTAGATTGGCGCTCTCAGCCAACGCTCAGCGAACTCGGTGTCTGTGGGCCAGCGGCGGTTCTTGCTCTCGCGCCCTAGCGCTGCAGACAACCACGCGGAAGGGCTATTAGTAACCGGCTTGGTCTTGCACAGTGAAATGAAAATCCCTGAGAGCGAGTTCGACGGAACCCCGACCACCATCCGCCGCACGATATAAGAATCTAGGATCCGCAAGCTGGCGATGAACTCTTCGGCTCCGAACTGACCATCCACGTAGTCCTCGTAGAGCGACAATAAGAGCGGATATGCTGTTCCGAAGTCCAGCCGGCGGAATCGAACCAAGAAGCGCCCAAGATCGTCATTCGGCTCAGGCGCCACAGTCGCGATCCGACTGTAAAAAATCGACATTTGTGCCATACGGCTCATCAACAGGCGAACCGACGGCGCGTCCGAATCCGCCACAAGGCGCTTGATGGCCGCATACACATCACCCTTGCGGACCTCCTCGCCTTCTGATCCGAGAAAGTGCCTCATGAATTCCGTGAGGCTCGGACCCAACCGATTCTGCATTGGCAGCCACAACCCGTCATAGACGCCCTGCTGGTCGGTCACGGGAAATCGCATCAGAAAATAGTTTCGGACCAGGTCGGCTTGCTCTAACGGCGATCCCTTGAAATTCAGGCTCTCGAAAATCAGGTACGGATCGTCGTTGTCGCTTAAATTGATCATCACGACCATCAGCCGGGTCTCGATGATCTCAAGAACCCGCTTGCCGTCGCGCGGATTACCATCGTCGTCGCGATCCCTCAGGCGGCGCCGATAGAAGTCGTACGATTTCTTGAATTGTGAGTCGGGGAGCCCGCCCCCGCTATCCTCAACCAATGGTGAGTACGCCGCCCGGTCGCCTTGGGTTGGAAGTAGCTTGAAAAAATCCAATCCTTCGAAGCCGTCGTTCGTCAGATAGTGGTTCTGAATCCGGCGTTTTGGAACTTGGTCCGCAGCATTTAGGTCGTCGCGGATAGCGCACAACAAGGTAGCAATCGTCGTTAGCCGCTGCTGGCCGTCGATCACTAAGAATTTCGACACGCCCACCGGAACACTGCGGGCGGGCATCGTTACGACTGCACCCATGAAATGGGTGGACTTCGGGTCGGTACCCTCGCCTCCGTAGAACGCAACGAATCTGAAACCGAACCGCCCCTAAGGCGAAACGTGCGCCGCGAATCGTGATGCAATAGGAGGCGTCAAACGCTACCGTTCTTCGAGGTGCTTGAGGCGGGCGTCAATGACCTGTTCGACCCTGCGCAGCACGGCGCGCCACGTGTCCTTGAGGTCGCCGAAGCGCGGGGTCATTTCCCGAAAACGGACCCTCATGTCCTGCCGGAGGTCAGCGATCCTGGCGTTGCTGTCCGTGATTCTGGCGTTGATGTCGGAAACCTGCCAGTGGTCGATCAGGATGCCGGTCAAGACCACCAGAGTGGGCATTCCGACCGCCAGGAATAGCCGCGTGTCGTTCACGGCCCCATTCTACCAGAGGACCTCGCCATCTGATAGCATGTTGGCGGAATGTATTCGCGCACCATATATCAGGTCCTTGAAGAATCGGCGGCGCAGTTTGGCGACGCTCCAGCCTTGCGGCAGCCCACCACAGGGAAAGACGGGCAACGCGAGTATCTGACCTACTCGTGGAACCAGTACAAGACGGCCGCGCAGGAGATCGCCGCGGGCCTGCGCTTGATCGGCATCGGCAAGGGCGACGTGGTGGCGCTCGATTCGGAGACGCGCCTGGAGTTCTACCTGGCCGATCTGGGCATCCTGGCCGCCGGCAGCGTGGCGGCCGCACTATATCCCAGTTACCCGCCCAAAGACCTTGTCCGCACGATTGAGAGCTGCGGCGCGAAGGCCCTGTTCGTGGAGGATCTCAAGACCTTGTATGCGTTGCGCGCCGCGCCGGATATGCCGCGCATCCTGCTTACGGGGGAGGCGGAGGGCGCGCTGTCGCTCGAACAACTGCGCGCGCGGGGACGCCTGGCGCTGGCCGAGGACGCGGAGTATATGGCCCGCCTAAAGGCCGAAGTCACGCCCACCGACCACGCGATTCTCTATCTGACTTCCGGCGCCACCGGCGAGCCGAAGATGGCGCTGGTCACGCACGCCGCGGTAGTCGCGAACATGGACATGGCGCCCGCGAGGTGGCCTATCGGACCCAACGATGCCACTGTCGCGTTCCTGCCCTCGGCGCACATTGCGCAGCGCGTCGTGATGGAAATGCTGACGCTGCGCCAGGGCACGCCCGTGACGTTCGCGGAAAGCCTGCTCAAACTGCCGCAGGATATCCGGGACGTGCGCCCGACCGTGTTTATGGCGCCCCCGCGCATGTGGGAGCGCGTTTACACGACCATCTGCACCGAACTGCGGAAGCGTCCAGCCATAGCTCGCAAAGCCTTCTACGGCGCTTTGGGCCTGGCGTTGGCGGCGGCCCGCTACAAGCATCAGGGAAAGCCCGTGCCTGCGCGCATCCGGGCTCCCCTGAAGATTGCCGACCGGGTGTTCTTTCAGAAAGTGCGGGCGCGCCTCGGCGGACGCCTGACCTTGGCGTGTTCCGGAGCCGCGCCCTTGAGCAAGGAACTGGCCGAGTTCTACGAAGCGATCGGCATGCCGCTGGTGGAGGGCTACGGGTTGACGGAAGGCGGCGTGGCGACGCTGAACCCGCTCGACCGGCCTAGGGCCGGCAGCATCGGCACGGCGCTGCCCGGCGTCGAACTGCGTATCGCCGAACAGGACAGCGAGTTGCTCATCAAAAGCCCTTGCCTGTTCTCCGGGTATGTTGGCGATCCCGAGGCCACGGCCGAAGTGTTGCACGATGGCTGGCTGCACACCGGCGATATTGCGTTTATAGACGACGAGGGTTTCGTCTTCATCACCGGCCGCAAGAAGGAACTGATCGTCTCCTCGACCGGCAAGAAGATCCATCCCTCGCGGGTCGAGAGCCTGTTCAAGTTCGAGCCGCTGATCAGCCAGATCATGCTGGTCGGCGACCGCCTGCCGTACCTCACGGCGCTGTTCACCATCAATCCCGCGGTGGCCGAAACGCTGAAGGGAATGGATATGTTGAAGGGGCACACCACCGCTGAGATGGCCGCCGCCGAGCCCGTGCAAAAGGAGATCCAGAAAGTGGTGGCGAGGGTGAACAAGCAACTGGCGCCCTTCGAGCAAATCCGCAAGCACCGCGTGCTGGGACGGGATTTCAGCATCGAAGACGGGGAACTGACGGCGACCATGAAAGTGCGGCGTGCGCGCGTGATGCAGAACTTCAAGGAGAGTATCGAGGAGTTATACGCGGGCAAGGAAGTGTAAGACGCGCGGCAAAAGGCATGCGTCCCGATGAGCGATGGACTTAGGGCCTGATGCGCACCTGGCCACTCCGCGAGCTTTCTTGAAAGTCGGGACGCGGCTCAGAGCCGTTGCCTATGGCATCAAATTACGCGGGCTTTCGGCTAGCGGTCGCGCTACTTTGCCAACGGTGACAAGATGGGGGTATGTAAGGTCGTTTTTCTCCGGCTCGCCTGCTGCACACAGAAGGAACACCCGGCCTTCGCACTTGCACTCCGGGTCGATCTCAAGCGCAGTCACTCAATCGGTGAATGTGGCGCAACCCCGCCGTTGGAGGGACTTTGCACCAGAGGCAACTCGGGAATACGCGGAGCCTGAGATTGATATGGGCGTGTGCTCGAACCCTAACCATGACCTCCGCCAGGAGCCGTTGCCGCCAAGGCCGTCTCCGGCCCGCATTCCTTGCCGGCTTCCTCGTTTCTCCCGAGTAAGCACAAAGCTGCTGAAGTTACATGCTCGGCTGTAAATCCGAACTGCTTCATAAGTTCTTGCCCGGGAGCGGATGCGCCAAAACGATCGATGCCGATGGTAGTTCCCTCATCGCCAGCCCAGCGATGCCAGCCGAAAGTGGAAGCGGCCTCGACGGTCACTCGCTTCTTGATTGCCTTAGGCAGTACACGGTCGCGGTAAGCCTCATCTTGATCGGCGAATACTCCCCAGCTTGGCATGCTCACGACGCGAGCGCTTACACCATAACCCTTCAGTTTCTCCTGGGCCTTCACGCACAGCGCCACTTCGGAACCTGTGCCAATGAGGATCACTTCGGGATCGCCGCCTTGTGCCTCGGACAGTATGTAGGCGCCTTTTGCAACGCCGGGGTCCTTCGCATTGCCGCGATCGAGATGTGAAACGTTTTGGCGGCTGAGGGCGAACAGGGTCGGACCGCCGTGTTGCACGGCAAACGCCCATGCCTCCACAGTTTCGGTGCCATCGGCGGGGCGAATCACCGTCAATCCAGGAATCGAGCGCAAGCCGGCAAGATGCTCGACAGGTTCATGCGTGGGCCCGTCTTCGCCGACACCCACACTGTCGTGCGTGAACACGAAAAGCGACTTCAGTCCACTCAAGGCGGCCAGGCGAATCGCCGGCTTCATGTAATCCGAGAACACCAGGAACGTCGCGCTGAATGGCAGCACCCCGCCGTGCGCGGCCATACCATTTACCGCGGCTCCCATGGCATGCTCGCGAACGCCGAATGCCAGATTGCGGCCGGCGTAGCTCCACTCGCCGCCGACTGCACCCAAGGTTCCCGCTCCGCCGGTTTGAGAGGGCTGGAAGTCCCCCAAGCCTTTGAGCGCTGTCTCCGTCGATGGGTTCAAGTCCGCCGACCCGCCAATGAGATTCGGGATGTTCTTCGCCAATGCGTTCAAGGCGTGCCCACCTGCAACGCGCGTGGACATGGGTTTATCCGAGGAATTCCAATTCGGCAAACCGGCAGCCCAGTTATCCGGCAGCTTTCCACTCAAGAGCAGTTCGAACTCTGCTGCCTCCCGCGGAAAATCGTTCTTGTAGGCTTCAAATCTCTTCTGCCATTCCTGTTGCGCTCTGGCGCCCTTGTCGATGGCCTCGCGGAAGCTGTCCACAGCCTCTTTCGAGAGATAGAACCTGTCCATTGTCGGCCAGCCCAGCGCTCTTTTTGTCGCCTGCAGCTCTTCTTCGCCGAGCGGGCTTCCGTGTGCTGAAAAGTTGTCCTGCTTCTTTGGGCTGCCATACCCGATATGGGTCCGCACGAGAATCAGCGACGGACGCCGCTGCTCGTGCTGCGCCTCCTGAAGAGCCTTTGCAATGTTCTCGGTATCGTTTCCCTCCACCACACTTCTGGTGTGCCAGCCGTCAGCGTCGAACCGCCGCGCAACGTCCTCGGTAAACGTCATATCCGTCGCGCCCGCGAGAGAGATATGATTCTGATCGTACAGACAAATGAGTTTGCCGAGCCGCAGATGCCCAGCCAGGGATGCGGCTTCCTGCGTGATCCCCTCCATAAGGTCTCCGTCACCGCAGATCGCATACGTATAGTGATCGACTACCTGGTGCTCCGGGCTGTTGAAACGGGCCGCGAGCCATGCTTCCGCAATCGCCATCCCCACGGCGTTCCCGAAACCTTGACCGAGCGGCCCAGTCGCCACTTCGACGCCCACTGTATGCCCACGCTCTGGGTGTCCAGGCGTCTTACTGCCCCACTGCCGGAAGCGCTTCAGCTCTTCCAGCGGCAGGTCGTAACCCGTTAAGTGCAGCAGACTGTATAGCAGCATCGAGCCATGTCCGGCCGAAAGCACAAAGCGATCGCGGTCGAACCAGTGCGGATCCTTTGGATTATGCTTCAGGAATCGGGTCCACAGCGTGTAGGCCATGGCCGCCGCACCCATGGGCAAGCCCGGATGTCCGGAATTGGCGTTTTGCACTGCGTCCGCGGAGAGGATGCGGATGGTATTGATGCACAGATTTTCAAGCATTTGTGTTTGCATGTTGGCCTGTCGTTCTTCTTTTCGTTGACAATCTATCTACTATAGCTTGGGATGGGATCGCGCCGGTGCGGACGCACAAGGCAGAGGGCAGCCCGCGCTTTGTTGGTCACGAGGCACAGTACGACGATCTCTCGGCCGAATTGCTGGGCCTTGATTCCGCGCCGGCGGGGGAGCGGCCGGGCCAACGGTTATCGCAACTGACCGACAGTTTCAGGTGTCGGCGCGAGAGTCCCGTTCACGAGGGAGGCCGATGGCGATCCGGCTCTGCTTACCCGGCTGAGAGCCGCCACCGGTGGCGCAAACAGCCTTTGGGTATTCTCGCCGCACTCACGCAACAAATGATAAGTCAGCAGCAGTTGAGTGAGCGCCAGCGGGTCGCTCTGCCGCTTCACGCCGCGGTCCTGATAGACCCCGAACTGATCGGAGCCAATCGGTTCTACGCCCGGCAGATGGCGCCAGATGGTCTCCTCCAGATAGGCCGTCTGCTCAGGTGTGACGCTGCCGTCGATCTCCAGAATGTCCACGGGACGGCCCGTGTCGCGGCCCAACAAAAGACGGATGCCGGTGTCCTGGCTCTGGTTCTCGCACAGGTAAGTCATGTCGGGATGCGGGATGGTCGGCCGCAGAATGAGCCGCACGTTGAGATGTCCATTGGCGCCTTCCGCGGAGACGCCGCGCGGAGGGTAGAACTGCACGACGAGATCGGCATGTTCGCGCTGCGGGCGAATGAAGTCGCGCGAATCGGTTTCCCGTTTCTCCAACTCGGCCAACACCTGGTCCACCGTGTAGCCGCGCTTGGCCGTATCCCGTCTGATCTTCCACACCCGGCGCAGATCCTCGGGCGGTTGCAGATACACCTTCACATCGTAGAACTGGCGCATCACAGCCGAATGAAATCCGAGCAGCCCCTCCACAATGACGAACTCCCGGGGACTTACATACTCGGGCCGGACGAGCGTGCCGGTGGCATGCGCGTACACCGGTTTCAGGATCGGCTGGCCGTAGTGGAGGCGCTCCAGTTGCAGTTCCAGGATATCGAGATAATTGCAATTCGGATTCAGTGCGGTGATATTCAGCGCCGCGCGTTCCGCCCGGTCGTATTTGTGATAGTCGTCCGTGCACATGTGGGTGACGCGGTCCGGACCGAGCAGGTTAATTAATCCCTGGGTGAGGGTTGTCTTACCCGCGGCGCTGTCGCCCATGATGCCAAGTAGGACTGGTCTTCGGCCTGTCATTTTAGGACTCATCGTACTCCTCTATCTGTCAACCTGACACTCGTAGGGCTTTGGCTGGCGAAGGTTCGGCCGCGCCATCCGGCCCTCCCTGAAATACTCTACTCTGCCGGATATCGCGCGCGTCGATGCGCGCCAGCTCCTGTTTGACAATGCGCCCTCCCTGTTCGACAAGGCGAACAGCCTGGCGCAGCTTGATCCGGTCGATCGCATTGCGCACACTGCGGGCGTTGGCAAAATGCGGCTGCCCGATGCGCAACTGCAGATACTCCCTGAAAGCCGCTTTCGAGTCTTCGTCGAATGTGTACATCTGCTGGCGGGTCATCAGCTCGGCAATCTCGAGTAATTCGCCGAGCGAATAGTCGGGAAAAACGATGTGGTGCGCGATGCGCGAATGTAAGCCGGGATTGGACTGAAAGAAAGTGTCCATGCGCTCCTTGTATCCGGCGAGGATCACCACCAGATCGTCACGCCGATTCTCCATAAACTGGAGCAGGATCTCGATTGCCTCCTGACCGTAGTCGCGCTCGTTCTCGGCACGATACAGGTAGTAAGCCTCATCGATAAACAAGACTCCGCCCGTGGCCTTCTGCAGAATCTCTTTGGTTTTGGGCGCCGTGTGGCCCACGTACTGTCCAACCAGATCGTCGCGGGTGGCTACCACAAGATGCCCCCGGCGCACATACCCGAGGCGATGGAGTATCTTCGCCATGCGTAGCGCTACGGTGGTCTTTCCGGTGCCTGGCCGGCCCGTGAAACACATGTGCAAAGTCGGAGCGTCGGCGCAGAGCCCCATTTGTTCTCGAAGCCGCTCCACCAGAAGCAGCGAGGCAATCTGGCGGATTCTCAGTTTCACGGGAAGGAGGCCGATCAACTCACCATCCAGTTCTCCCAGAACATTTTGGATATTGGATTCGCGCAAGGCTACGGCGATATCCACCACTTCATCCTGCGCCGCCGGAGCTTCAGATAAGCATTCCATTGAGAATTGTCCCTATCCTCTGCCGTTCCCAGATTCCGCCCGCTCGCCGTCGTAGCGTTCGCCTTCGGGCTTATCCGCCGCGTAAGAGTGTATCGTGTACTGGATGGCGCGGCCGCTCACTTCCTGGCGGTCGAGCCGGAAGCCGGGCTCACGCTTCGGCCGGTTTACGATGAAGGAGAGCGCCACCGTCTCCCGTCCTCTCGTGGGATTGTTTGCATTGACCTTGATGTAGTGGTTGGGTAAAGCCTTCCGGCAAGCATTGATCTCCACCAGGATCGCCGCCGGGTCGCGCAGCTCGAACATGGGAAGGTCCCACATTTCCCAAAACGAGTTCCGCGGATGCGGATCGTCGGTGTGTTCGATGCCGATCGACCAGCCATTCTTGATGCAATACTCGATCTGACTGGCGATCTGTTGATCCGTCAAGTCAGGCAAAAAAGAGAAAGTACCTTGCGTAAGTCTCATAGCGTCCTTCCGCTCAATAAGTCGGGGTGGCCACCGGAACAAAGTCCGCGGTATCCGTAGACTCGTAGTTGAACGTCACATCCTTCCACGTCTCGAGCGCGCCACGCAGCGGGGAGCACCACTTGGCGGCCCTCTCGAGAATCTCCGGGCCTTCCTTTAGGTAGTCGCGCCCTTCGTTACGCGCCTGAATAATGGCCTCGACGGCAACGCGATTGGCCGTCGCTCCCGCCTGAATTCCCGCCGGATGGCCAATGGTGCCGCCGCCGAATTGCAGAATCACGTCCTCGCCCAGATAGTGGATTAACTGGTGCATCTGGCCAGCATGAATTCCGCCGGAGGCCACCGGCATCACCATTCGCAGCGAGGCCCAATCCTGCTCGAAGAACAGGCCGTTCTCGAGACGCGCCGGTGTACGAGGCTCCCGTAGCGTGTCGTAAAATCCCCGGACCATCAACGGATCGCCCTCCAGTTTCCCCACCACCGTTCCTGCGTGCAGATGATCCACGCCCGCCATGCGCATCCATTTACAGATCACTCTAAAATTCATCCCGTGATTCTTCTGGCGCGCATAAGTGGAGTTGCCTGCGCGATGCAGGTGTAGGATCATGTCGTTTCTGCGCGCCCACTTGGCCATCGACTGGATGGCGGTATAGCCGACAACCAGGTCGATCATGACGATGATGGATCCCAACTCTTTCGCAAACTCGGCGCGCTCATACATATCCTCCATCGTGCCCGCCGTCACGTTGAAATAATGCCCTTTGACCTCCCCGGTCGCCGCCGAGGCGCGGTTCACGGCTTCCATCCCGAACAGGAAGCGTTCGCGCCAGCGCATGAAAGGTTGGGAGTTGATGTTTTCATCGTCTTTCGTGAAATCAAGACCGCCTCTTAGCGCTTCGTAGACGACTCGGCCGTAGTTCTTTCCCGAGAGTCCCAGTTTGGGTTTGATGGTCGCGCCAAGAAGGGGACGGCCAAATTTGTCCAGCCGTTCCCGCTCGACAACGATGCCGGTGGCCGGCCCCTGGAAGGTCTTGAGATAGGCCACGGGAATCCGCATATCTTCCAGGCGGAGTGCCTTGATCGCCTTGAACCCGAAGACATTGCCGATGATCGAAGCGGTCATGTTCGCGATAGAGCCTTCTTCGAACAGGTCCATGTCATAGGCGATATAAGCGAAATACTGCCCCGGCGAATTCGGCACTTCGTCGACGCGGTAGGCCTTCGCCCGATAGACCTCGCACGCCGTCAAGCGGTCGGTCCACACCACCGTCCAAGTAGCGGTAGAGGATTCACCGGCTACCGCTGCGGCCGCCTCGATGGGATCTACGCCCTCCTGCGGCGTGACGCGAAACAACGCCAGCACATCGGTGTCTTTCGGGATGTAGTCCGGCTCCCAATAGCCCATCTTTGCGTACGGGATCACGCCCGCCCGGTAGCGCTCGTTTGATGTCAAGGTTTTTCTCATGACTGGAATTTACTCAGTGTCTCGATGCTAACATCGCGTCAGTTGCGGATCAATGCTTCCGCTGCGGACGAGGTCAAGTCGGGCGAGTAGCCCGATTCGGACGAGTCCGTTGGGACCAATGGACCCAAGGCTAAGTTACGGCATCTTCAACCTGCCCATGAATGACATCCCCAGCCCGTCGCCCATGGAAGGTCAGATGCCGCCGGCTGGTGAGTTTGCGGTCGTAACTGAGCCTTCCAGCTCAGGCTCCGGGCCGCCAGCGAATCGCGCGCGGCCCGCAGATAGGCGGACTCGACCTTTGTGACAGAAAGTCCCATATGCGTTACCGTGGAAGAAGGAGGAGCCGCGCGGCCATAAACGTGACCTTAAACCTCAACTACCCGTCGCTGCGGATCCGCTCCCAATTCATAAGGAGCGCGATAATCTTTCCAACTTACTCCTCAAACCCTGCCTTCCCCGGAGTCAATCTCGATCCGGCGGAGTACAATAGGCCGCGCCAACCCAGGCATGTGAGCGTCATCAACGTGGCGGAAATTCAAAAAGGGAATCGAGCTGCTTGCCCAAGGCAGACGCCGCATCCAACTTGAACAATGGCTCAAGCAAGACCTGGAAGCATGGTCCAGCCGCATACTTCCGGTGGATCGTCAGGTGGCTGGCCGTTGGGCCTTGCTTGGGGCGCAGAGAGAACGGGCCGGAAGGCCTCTGCCCCTCGGTATACCGGTGCGAGCCATCATCAATCCGTGGGAAGCGGCATAGTGTGTTTTCCAACAGCAGTGCCGGGTGCTCGCGAGGTGCTGTACCTCGCGGCGCACGGCTTCGCGCATGAGCCTGATCACGCCGCGCTGCCGTTGGGCGGCGGCGCGACGGTCTGCTTGCAACTCCTTCAAGAGTGGTCGCGGACACAGCCGTTCCCGGTGAAGCTCATCGGCCCCGCGATTCTGGGTGCGGATGCGCCGTCGGGCGGCGCGCTGGTTGGCTTTGGCGAGCGTCAATACGCCGATTTCTGCCGGCGCTTCGAGACCGCCGCCACAGCCGAGGTGTTGCGGCACGATCCGGCGCGGGTCGCGGTGCTGGTGAACGACATCTCGGAAGGCCCGGATTTCCGCCGCCTGTCCGAGGCCGGCTACGATCTGATCACGATCTACCACGTGGATGTGGTCGCGTATGTGGCCGCCATCTACTGCCGGAACCTGGTGGCGCCCGAAAGGCTCGTGCGCTGGTACGAGCGTTTCCCGATCGGCGGCATGGCCAGGCTAATCTTCGAGAAGCAGCGGGATAGCCTCCGGTATTCGCGAGCGCTGGTTGTCCCCTCGGAGAGCATGCGCGCGGTGTTGCTGCGGTCTTATCCGGACACGCCTCCCGCGAAGATCAGCGTGCTTCCGTGGGGCGTGTCCGATCCGGGCTATGAGGGCGCAGCGATTGCCGTGGAGGCGGCTGCGCTTCGTCGCGAACACGGTATTGAGGACGATGCGCTGGTGTTGTTGACGCTTAGCCGCATCTCACCGGAAAAGGGCCAGGATCTGTTGTTGCGCGCGCTGCTCGATTGGGAAGGCCTGCCGAGCTATCCGCGCCGCCCGCTCTGGCTGTTCATTTGCGGCGATGCGGCCTACATGCAGGGCCGCCGGTTCATCGAGCGGCTGCGATCGCTCGCCGGGCGCTTGCGTAGAACGCGGGTGATCTTTGCGGGTCATGTAACAGGCATCCGCAAAGATGCATTCTTTGCGCTGGCGGATCTTTACGTTTTTCCCTCGCGCCACGAAAGCTATGGGCTGACGCTGGTAGAGGCGCTTCGCGCGGGGTTGCCGGCCGTATCTCTCGATCACGATGGCGCGCGTGAGGTGCTGCGGCCGGATTGCGGTCTGCTGGTACCCAAAGAGCGGCTGCGCGAGGCGATCGCGAGCCTGCTGCTCGACCCGGAACGCCGCGTCCGCATGGGGAAGGCCGCGCGGGCCTATGCCGCCACGCTGCGGTTTTCCGACAGCGCCGCGAAACTTGCCGAACTACTCCGCCGCGAATGCTAGTAGCACGTTGCCCGGCATGCCGCCCAACGCGCCATATCCCGAATTCACAAAGAGCGTGCCGCTGGCAACCACGGGCCCCGAGGCGCTCATCGATCCGCCTCTGGCTTTCACGCCATTGACTGTTGTGAAATCGCGCAACGTGTCGAAGTCCCAGATCACCGCGCCATCCGATGTATTGTAGGCGCGCAGATGGCCGTCCATCGAGCCGGAAAAGACTACACCCGGAATCAGCGTGGCAGGAGCCATTTGCGCGGGCGTGCAGCCGAGAGTTCCCGCGCATTTCGGTTCTTCGGGCGGTGCGTACCAAGCTTTCTCCCCGGTCGTGATGCGCAGAGCAAACAGCCCGCCACCGGTCTTGGGATCGCCGCCTTCGGTAGGCCCGCGCAGGGTGAAGTCGGAGAGCGGCACGTATACGTTCTCCGCATCCGCGGCGGGACCCCACATGATGCCACCTAGAACTCCGCCCTTGCCAATGCGCTTCTGCCACACCACGTCGCCCTTGGCATCCGGGTCTAGCGCCCACATCACGCCGGACTTCTGCCCCACCAGCAGCAGGCGCTTGCCACCGGTGAGCGAGACCAGTATGGGCGACGACCCGATGTCCGTGTCCTCGCCCGGCTTTTCGGGACAATTTACCTGGCCGGGAAGCACGCAGGCCACATTCCAATGGTCAGACAACGTCAGTTGCTTAGACCACAAGACTTTGCCGGTTTCGATATCTAGGGCCAGCACAGCGTCGCTGGCAGTGGTCTCCGGTCCGGAGTGCTCGTTGCCCGTGCCCACGTACAGCACCTTATGCTTCACGTCGACCGTGGGCGCGGACCATATCGATACGCCCGATGGTCCCATCAGTTGCGTGCCGGCGGAGTTCACGCGGGTGGGCTTCGGCTCCGGAATGGTGTAGGTCTTCCAGATGCGCTCGCCGTTTCTTGCATCCAGCGCCACTACGCTGCCGCGCGCCGTGCAGCACTTGTATTTTGGGTCGCCCGCCGCGACGAACTCCTCGGCGCCGGTCGAAACCGGCACATACAGCCGTCCTTCGAAAAGCATGGGGCTGCCGGTGATGTGGGAAAACGGGTGCTCGTCGCCGCGGGTCTTCCAGAGCAGCGCGCCGGTGTCCGCATCCACGGCGTAGGCGGTGGACTGCGCGTCCCCGAAGTACACCGCGGAGTGGCCGTCGCTCGACGGCGCCACGTTGATGGCGGTGCGCACGGTCTGGGCCGCCTTGAAGGTCCAGTAAGTGCAGCCGGTGTGCGCGTCGAGGGCGTACACGGTGCCGCCGGCGCTGCCCACAAACAGACGTCCGCCCGCAGCGGATGGCTGCCCAAGCGCCGAAGTTGCGCCCGGAAATCCGAACGCCCACTTCAGCTTGAGCTTGCTCACCTCGGAGCGGTCCAGACC
>Ga0209698_10005081_pt1 | contig 14308 bp, 11 predicted proteins | sample LitLauG_LLR_2012_FD_187203 | JGI IMG/M metagenome (GOLD analysis project Ga0209698, IMG submission 187203) | Freshwater sediment microbial communities from Pennsylvania, USA - Little Laurel Run_MetaG_LLR_2012 (SPAdes) (version 2) | ecosystem: Environmental > Aquatic > Freshwater > Creek >... | reverse complement strand
GGCAACGAGCGGTTTTCGTTTAAGCTCGCAATGCGGCGGCCATTCAGCAAAATCACCGGCCCGCCGTCGCCGCGCCCGCGCGCGGTGCCGGTTTCTGGGGCAAGCGAGCCCAGGAGCTCGTCGAGGTTAGAGGCGCCATACGAACCGATCTCGGCGGGCCCGAGGACGATTTGGGCCGGCACGTCGGTCCATGCCGCTGAGGGGTTGCGACGGGCGGTGACCGTTACTTGCTCGATTGCATCATCCGGCGTCGAGGTTTGGGCGCTGTGGGGAGGCGGCGATGCCCCGCCCGGCGCTCGCGAGGCGCTTTGGGCCCACGCCTGCGGCGTCGCCAGCGATGAGCACGCAAGCAACGCCGCCGCCCACCGCGTGATTGGCTGGTAAAAAAGTGACCGCTCCTCGGTCATGTCGTCGCCGTCCGCACCTAAACCCAAACGCTAACGAGTATGAGGCGTCAGGATTGGTCGAACATGTGGCAGAGTTTGCCGGCGCCGAGGATCGACGGCGAGCGTGTCATAGAGGCCGCGCCCCCGCCCCGAACGGCACGACTTTGTTTTCAATGTCGTGACCGATATCGGCGCGTCCCAGATAGTCGACGCCGGAGCGGGCGCACCAATATTTGATCATCTCCTCGGCGGTTGCGCCGAAGGGCCTGTCGTTTTCCGGCACATCGGAGATGCGCCCGAGCTTGATCCCCTTGGCCTTGCGGATGTTGGGCGAGGAGAAGATGTGGAAGAGGGCGCGGTCGAGGCGGTAGAGATACTCATTGAGATCCTCGAGCATGATGATATGGCCGCTCAGATCCGGTTCGAGCACGGTGCCGAGGATCGAGTGCAGGATCATGATGTTGAAGGCGGCGAACTTGCCCCCGGCCATGACCGTGAGCTCGAGTGATTCCGGGGCGCGTTCGATCAAATAGGCAAGCGCCCTCCTCACCGCCGCCTCTCCGCCCTCGCGCGCCAGATCGATAGGCATCGGTCCGTGGGCCAGGTTGGCGAAGCCGAGTTTGTAGAGCCCCCCAAAGAGTGCGCCCGCATCGCTATAGCCGAGATAAGTCTTGGCGCGGGCGCATTCTTGATAGCCCTCCATCACCGCCTCGGCCATGCGACACGCGCCGTAACCCCCTCGCGCAATCCAAAGCGCGTCAAACTTGGGATCGTTGGCGACCTCAAGGAAGGCTTCGGCGCGCTCTGCATCACTGCCGGCAAAATGGCCTTTGGACAGAAAACATTGCGGATGAAAAACAATCTCCGGCGCTTGATCGAGAAAGGCGTCGGCGGCGTAGGCTTTGACGCGCTCGGCCAGCTCAGGATCGATGCGGGCGCCAGTGGCGACGACGCCGATGCGTATGCGTTGGCCCATGATCTGTTCTGCACGCCCTGGCCCGCTTCCGTGCGCGGCCCAATGCCGTCATAACCGGGGCCGATGAGTCACGCCAAATCCTATTTCTTATGCGGCGTCGGCGGCTCCGGCATGTTGCCGCTGGCGCTGATTTTGCGCGGCCGCGGCGAGACCGTGGCGGGCTCGGATCGTTCGCTCGACCAGGGCCGCACCGGTCCAAAATTTGCCTACCTGGCCGAACAGGGCATCGCCCTCTTCCCGCAGGACGGCAGCGGCGTTGTCAGCGCCGACCAGATCGTGGTGCGCTCCGCAGCAGTGGAAGACAGCGTGCCTGACATCATCGCTGCCCAGCGCATCGGCGCTGAACTCTTGGGGCGCGCGGAATTGCTCTCAGCGCTCTTCAATTCCGCCAAGGTCCGCATAGGAATTGCAGGCACCAGCGGAAAATCCACCACCACCGCCATGATCGCCTGGCTGCTTTACAATGCCGGCCGCGATCCAACCGTAATGAACGGCGCGGTGATGAAGAACTTCGCCAGCCAAGACGCCCTGTTTGCGTCGGCGCTGGTGGGCAAGGGCGACGCCTTCGTCAGCGAAGTGGATGAAAGCGACGGCTCCATCGCCCGCTACCGACCATCGATCGCGGTTGTGAACAATATCGCGCTCGACCACAAAAGCATGAACGAATTGCGGGAGCTGTTTGCAGCCTTCGTCGCCAAGGCTGAGGTGGCCGTGCTCAATTTAGACAATGAGGAAACCGCAGCGCTGGTGGTGACAGCAAAAGTGCGCACCCGCACCTTCAGCGTGAAATCCCCGCTTGGCGACCTCTACGCAAGCGCCATCGCGCAGGCGCCTCAGGGGGTGTCGTTTAAAGTGTTCGAACGCGAAAGCGGCGCCCACGCCACGCTGCGTTTAGAGGCGCCGGGCCTGCACAATGTCTCCAACGCACTTGCCGCGCTATCTGCCGCGCGCGCCTATGGCTTTTCCTTGGTCGAGGCTTGCCAAGCGCTCGCCGGTTTTGCCGGCGTCAAACGGCGATTGGAGGTGGTTGGCGCAGCAAACGGGGTCACAGTGATCGACGATTTCGCGCATAACCCCGACAAGATCGCCGCCACGCTTGCGACCTTGCACGCCTTTCCCGGTCGCTTGCTCATCATGTTTCAGCCGCATGGATTTGGCCCGCTCAAACTGATGAAGCAGCAATTCATCGATTGCTTTGCCGACAACATGGACGGCCAAGACGTGCTGATCATGCCCGACCCGGTTTATTTCGGCGGCAGCGCCGATCGCAGCGTCAGTAGCGAGCAGATCGTCGCTGGCGTGCGCGGGCGCGGCTTGGAGGCGCTCGCCTTCGCTGAGCGCGCCGCGTGTGGGGACAAGCTCTTGGAATTGGCCGAGCCTGGCGATCGTATCGTGGTAATGGGCGCGCGTGACGATACGCTCTCCGCCTTCGCCGCAGAATTGGTGCAAAGTTTGGCCCGCTAAATTGGCGAAGCGCGGGCCAAACGCTATTGGCGCCCCCTACTCCGCAGCTGGTCGCAATGGTTCGGGCAGGGGCTCGGGGGTCTCAAAGCGCGCCGCGTCTTCGATCGAGAGTTCGGCCTTCAAAGTGATTGCCCCGTTCTCGTCGCAGCTTTCTTCGATGATGCGGCCGAGCGCTGCGATGCGCGCGCGGGTTCGCCCGTCGCCAGGATCGAGGGTGAGGGTGATGATGCGGGTTGCCGCAAAGGCGGCGCGGTCGATGGCGGCGAGCAGGGCCTCCATGCCCTCCCCGGTCGCCGCCGAAATGGCGACCGGCGCCAGGGCAGGGGTGTGACCACCCTTTTCCATCGCCTGGGCCCTCTCCATCCGCGCGGTGCGGGCAGCGTCATTGAGGAGGTCAATCTTATTCCACGCTTCAAGCACGGGCGGCGTTTTGCCCCCCCCTTGTTGGGCAAGCTGGGCCAACACGCCTTCCACGTCCTGCTTTTGGGCTTGGCTGTCGTCATGGGCGATGTCGCGTACATGTACGAGTAAATCGGCTTCGGTGACGGCTTCAAGCGTGGCGCGAAACGCTGCGATCAATTCGGTTGGCAGATCGGAGATAAAGCCCACCGTATCGCTCAAGATCACCGCACGCCCACTAGGCAGCCTCACCAGACGCGCGGTCGGATCGAGCGTTGCAAACGGCATGTTCTTGGCCAACACGCCAGCCTGGGTGAGGCGATTAAAGAGCGTGGATTTGCCAGCGTTGGTGTAACCGACGAACACGACCGCGGGCAGCCCCGCGCGCGTGCGTGCGCGCCGCTGCAACGCGCGTGTGCGGCGCACGTCTTCGAGTTCGCGCTTCAGCTTGACGATGCGGTCAGCGATCTGACGGCGATCCAACTCGATCTGGGTTTCGCCGGGACCGCCGGTTTTGCCCAAGCCGCCGCGCTGGCGCTCCAAGTGCGTCCAGGTGCGCACCAGGCGTGAGCGCTCATATTGCTGGCGCGCCAATTCAACCTGCAATCGCCCTTCTTTGGTGTGCGCCCGCACCCCGAAAATCTCGAGGATGAGTCCGGTGCGGTCGATCACTTTGGCGTTGGTCTCGCGTTCAAGATTGCGCTGTTGGGTGGGCGAGAGCGGCGCATCGACTACGATCACACCTGCGCCAAGTTCTTCGGCTTGCCGCTGCAATCGCTCCACACGGCCCTCGCCGAAATAGCTGCGCGGGCTAATTTGGCGCAGCGGCGCAGCATCAGCATAAGCAATTTCGAGCCCCAGCGCCTGGGCGAGCCCGACAGCCTCCAGAAGCCGCGCTTCTGGATCGCGTGCGTCGCCCTCGACGCTCAGTAACGGGCGAAGCACGATGGCGCGATTGAGGTCTTGTGTCGGCGTCTCAGCCGTCGGCTTCATCTGCCGCCTTGTCGATTTCGTGCAACTGAACTGGCCCACCGGGCATGATGGTGGAGATAGCGTGCTTGTAGACCAATTGCACTTGGCCGTCGCGCCGTAGCAGCACACAGAAATTGTCGAACCAGGTCACCACGCCTTGAAGTTTCACGCCATTGACCAGAAAAATTGTGAGCGGGGTTTTGGCTTTGCGGACAGCGTTGAGAAAGGTGTCCTGCAGGTTTTGCTTCTTATCCATTTTGTTTTGAACCCGTTCTTATAGCGCCGCGACTTTCTTGCGCGACTGAGCCCTAGGTATAGGGGGCTTGGCGCCGTCTCGCCAATGAAAGCGCCCGCCGGCGTCTAATTTTCCGGGACGGCGCCTAAATATGCGGCTCGTAAGGCGCTAGCCACTGGTCCGGGCTTGCCGTCTGCGACTTGTGCGCCATCGATTGCGACAACGGAAATGGCGGGGTTGGAGGCGGCGCTGATGAAGGCTTCGCGCGCTAATTTGGCTTCCGCCACCGTAAATGGCGCTTCAAGGACGGTCATTTGGCGCTCGCGCGCCAGTTCCAAAAGCGCGCCTCGGGTGACCCCGTGCAAGATGGCGTTGGAGAGGCTGCGGGTGCGCAAGCGGCCAGCTGCGTCGACGATGAAGGCGTTGGACGATGTGCCTTCCGTCACAAAGCCGTCGCGATCAACCAGCCAAGCTTCAAACGCGCCCGCCTCCTTGGCTTTTTGCCGCGCCAGCACATTGGCCAACAGATTGACCGACTTGATGTCGCAACGCGACCAGCGCTCGTCGGGCGCCGAGACGATGTTGACGCCAATCTCTGCGCGTTTGGCGAGGGCGCGCCGATCCAGGTTCTTAGCGGTGATGACGATGGTGGGCCTGACCGGCGGGGCGGGAAAGACATGATCGCGCGGCGCCGCGCCCCGGCTAATTTGAACGTATATGATGCCGTTATCGACCCGATTGCGGCGCGCGGTTTCGCCCATCACCGCCCAGAGCGATCTCTGGCTCATCGGCAACGCGATGCGGAGTTGGTCTAGCGAACGCTGCAGGCGCTGCATGTGGGCGGGGGCGTCGAAGACCCGCCCTGCGCGCACCGCCCACACCTCGTAGACGGCGTCGCCGAACTGGAAGCCGCGATCAAGCACCGAAACGCGCGCCTGGCTCAATGGGGTGTAGGCGCCGTTGACGTAGGCGATGGGCCTCATTCAGCTTCAGCGCCGCGACCCGGCGGATCAACCCCCAGCGACTTGAGCTTCCTATGAAGCGCTGAGCGCTCCATGCCAATAAAGGCTGCGGTGCGCGAAATGTTGCCGCCGAAGCGGGTGATCTGGACGTTGAGATATTCGCGCTCAAAACGCTCACGGGCGTCACGCAGCGGCAAAGCGATCACGTCTTGCATGCCGTCGTGTTTGGTCAAGCCGGAAGACGGCCATGCATCCTGGGGCAGCGATTCTACCGTCACCGGCTCGCTGGTTTCGCCGGTGGCTAAGATGAGAATGCGTTCGATGACATTGCGCAGCTGACGCACATTGCCTGGCCAATCTGCGGCTTGCAAAGCCGCCAGCACGTCGACGCCGATCTCCCTGGCGGGCACGCCCGACATGCCCGCCAGTCGCCCGACGAAATACCCGGCGAGATCGGGAATGTCTTCGCGCCGTTCGGCAAGGCTGGGGGCCCGCAACGGCACCACATTGAGCCGATGGAAGAGGTCCTCCCGGAAGCGGCCTTGGGCAATATCGCCGCTCAAATCACGCGAGGTCGACGACACAACTCGCACATTCACCTGCACATCGCCTGAGCCGCTCAAGCGCCGGAAGCGCTGATCTACGAGCACGCGCAGGATTTTCGATTGCGTCTCAAGGGGCATGTCGCCCACTTCATCAAGAAACAGCGTGCCGCCATGAGCGTTCTCGAAGACCCCGATTTTGCTCGGACGCCCGTCGGGTCCGTCTTCGCCGAAGATCTCGCTTTCCATGCGCTCGGGCGCAATCGAAGCCGCATTGATCGCCACAAACGGCCCACCGGCGCGCGCGCTGCGTTCGTGCAGGGTGCGGGCGATGAGTTCCTTGCCGGCGCCTGCAGGCCCGGTGATCAGCACCCGCGAATTGGTTTGAGCGACTTTTTCGATGGCGCTGCGCAACGTCGCCATGGTGGCCGAGCCGCCGATCAAATCATCGCTGACCGAAGAGCGCGCCCGCAGGTTTGCGTTCTCGCGCTTCAAATGCGCAGCTTCCAAGGCCCGCTGCACCACCAGCAGCAAACGATCGGCGGTGAAAGGCTTTTCAACAAAATCGTAAGCGCCTTTGCGGATGGCGGAGACCGCTGTCTCAATGGTGCCGTGGCCAGAGATCACCACCACGGGCATATTGGCCTCGACGCTCTTAAACATCGCCAACAGATCGAGCCCATCGACGCGACTGCCCTGCAGCCAAATGTCGAGCACCACCAAGGAGGGTTTGCGCCGGCGAATGGCCTCAAGCGCCTCGTCGCTGTCGCGCGCGGTGCGCACCTGATGGCCGTCATCTTCGAGGATGCCGGCAATGTTGTCGCGGATGTCGGCTTCGTCGTCGATTACAAGAATGTCTGCGGGCATCAAGAAGCTCCTACACCGCTCGCGGCGGTGGATTCGATTGTGTCCAAGCTTCGCTTGGGGAGGACAAAACGGACGACCGCGCCAGGCCCTGGACCCGGCGCATCGCCCAATTCAATGAGACCGCCGTGGTCTTCCACCACGCGCGCAACGATGGCCAGGCCAAGGCCCGTGCCCTTGGTGCGGGTGGTGACGTAAGGCTCAATCAGCCGATGGCGGTTCTTCTCCGGAAAGCCCAAACCATTGTCGATGACCTCAAACTGCACGCCGGTTTCGAGGTCGCGTAGGCGCAAAGTCACAAATCCATCTTTGGGCTCGCCGTCTCGGGCGCGGCGCGCCTGCACGCTTTCTGCGGCGTTCTTCACCAAGTTTGTGAGCGCCTGGCCGATCAAACGCTCATCGCACACAAGCGCGATGGGCTTGTCGACGCCGGCAGCTTCAAAACGAATGTCGGAGAACACCAGACGCTGCCCAAACACCACCGACTGGGCAATCTCGTTCATCTGCGCATAGGCCATGATCGGGGTCGGCATGCGCGCAAACGCCGAGAACTCATCGACCATGCGCCCGATATCGGCGACCTGACGCAAAATCGTGTCCGTGCAGCGTTGGAAAGTTTCCGGGTCGGAGGCGATCTCGCCGGAATATTTCTTCTTCAATCGCTCGGCCGAGAGCTGAATGGGCGTCAACGGGTTCTTGATCTCGTGAGCAATGCGGCGTGCGACGTCCTTCCAGGCTTCCTGGCGCTGAGCGGAAATGAGCTTGGTCATGTCGTCGAAGGTCAGCACCAGGCCGCCTTCGGTGTCGGGCGCCATGCGCACGCTCAGATTAACGGTGCCGCCATCGCGCATGAGATCGACGCGCTGGGGCGCGGTTTCGGCTTGCGGCGCAGGCTGGTTCAAGAGGTCGGCGAATTCTGGGGCGACATCCACCAACCGGCGCGCCGCCAGATCGCCTTCTGGATGGCCGAGCAATTGCGCGGCCGAGCGATTGGAAACGCTGATGCGCCCGTCGCGATCGATATTGAGCACGCCAGCGCTAACGCCGCCCAGCACCGTTTCGATAAATCGGCTCCTGGTCTCGGCTTCTTCTTGTGCGGTGATCAAATCGCGTCGCTGGGTCTCGAGCTGGGCGGTCATGCGGTTAAACGCAACCCCTAAAGCGTCGACCTCGTCGCGCTCCTCGCCGACGGCGACGCGCGCTTTAAGATCGCCAGCCGCTACCCGGCGTGCGGCGTTCACCAGCCGGCCGATGGGTTCGGCCACGCGCGAGGCGCTCGACAAGCCCACCCAAATCGCGCCCAATAATACGAGAATGCTGGTGGAGAGGTAGGCCAGCCCAAATAACGTCCCGAGCGTGCCTTGGCGCTGGCGCGCGATCCGATAATCGTCAACCGATTGATCAAACGAGCGCAGGCGCGCCACCAGCCCAGGTTCAAGCGCGCTCGACACCAACAAGTACGAGTTGCCGTAACCGCTTAAGCGATAAAGCGCCACCAACCGATCGCTGGCTTGGTCGAAGCGCACTGAAACATCGCCCCCATCGGCGGTGCGTAGGGCTTGCGGCGACGGCGGCGAATAGCCTACCGCGCCTTGCTGCTCGGCGCGCACCAAAATGCGCCCGGCGCGATCGACAATATAAGCGGAACTGAAATGCCGGCTTTCGGCCTGCACCTGAAAATAGGTTCCATATTGGTGCGGGTCGTCGGTGATGCCGCGCCTGGCCTGGTTCAAATCCTTGGCCATCGCCTGCACTTGGTCGCCGATATTGTTGGAGGCGAGATCGACAAAGTCGCGTCCGACAAAGGCGGCGTTTTCGACGGTGTTTTGAACCCGTTGGCTAAACCAGTTTTCGACGCTTTGGCTGAAGATGTAGCCCAGAAACGCCGCGACGATGACCGCCGGGGTCAGCGCCGCCAAGCTGAAGAGCGCCACAAAGCGGGTGTGCAGGCGCGCCCCCGTCGCCGATGCGCGCCAGGCGCGCACCACCCGCACCAGGCGGAAAACCACAATCCCCAAAAGCGCCGCCGAGATCGCCAGGCTGGTCAACAGCGCGATGCTGGCAAAGCTGGTGGCGTGGCCGGCCAGCCCCTCGCCTGCCAAAAGCGTAATGATCGCGCCCGCGGTGAGCAGGGCGGCCAGAGCAAAGCCAACCACGAAGCTGAACGCGCTGCGGCTTTGCGGACGATCGCTTAAGACGCCGGCTTCTGTGGACTGGCTCGCGGTTACGCTGGACTGCATGAGGTGAGGCGCGTCCGTGTTGCGTTAGGGCCACACGGTGTTGCGCAGGATCACGCCCTCGTCAATCACTTCGACCAGTTCGAATGCCCAGAGTTTGGATCTTCTTGCGCAGCGTATTGCGATTGATGCCAAGCACCGCGGCGGCCTTGATTTGGTTGCCGCGGGTCGCCTCAAGAGCGTGCAGGATCAGCGGTTTCTCCACTTCGGCGAGTAGCCGATCATAGAGCCCAGGCGCGGGCAGATCCGGGCTAGCGGCGGCGAATTCGCTCGCCAATCGCCGGCTAACGGCTGCGTCAAAGCCCTCGGCGTGGTGATCCAAATTCTCGCGCGCGGCGGCGCCCAGCTCGCGTCCGATTTCGCGGGCGGTAATCACCGGGGCGGGACTTAAGGCGGCGGCGCGCCGCAACAGATTTTCAAGTTCACGGACATTGCCTGGGAAAGGATGCGCCTTCAGCCGCTCGATGGCGGCGGCATCGAGCGCCTTCTCCGGCAATCCCTCGCGCTTGACCCGCACCAGGAAAGCGCGGGCAAGATCGGCCACATCCTCCATGCGCTCGCGCAGCGGCGGCAAGCGGATGGCCACGACATTCAGACGATAAAACAGATCCTGGCGGAACTGACCTGCGCGCGAGAGTGCGCCCAGACTGCGCTGCGAGGACACGATGAGGCGCATATCGGGCCGTAGGCTCTTCTCTTCAGCGTGCAGGAGCCCGGCAAGGCGCGTCTGGGCGTCGATCGGCATCTCATCGACATCCTCCAGAAACAGCGTGCCGTGCTGGGCTTCGGCAAGTTTGCCGTTGGCGGCGAACAATTCCCGATCGAGCTGGCTTACGCTTGCCCCCGCGACGCTCATCGCCACAAACGGGGCGTTGGCGCGACGGCTATGATCGTGAATGGCGCGCGCAACGCGCTCTTTGCCGGTGCCGCTTTCGCCCTCGATCAACACCGTGAGGTCGGTTCCAGCCACCCGCGCCATGACGCGGTAGACGTCTTGCATCGCCGGCGAACGACCAATGAGCGGCAGCTTATCTTCTTTCGCCGCTTTGCTTGCGAGCGCGCGCGTGGTGGCGTCGGGGCCGCCATCGAGGGCCCGCCCGATGGCGGCCAACAGATCGTCGAGGTCGAACGGCTTGGGCATATAATCGTAGGCGCCGGCGCTTGAGGCGGAGAGCGCGGTGGCCACCGTCGATTGCGCGCTCATCACAATGATGGGCAAATTCGGGCGCGCTTGACGCATCGACGGCAGCGCGTCGAACACGCACTCATCGCCCATATAGACATCGCTCAGCACCAAATCGCCTTCGCCGTCGCGCACCCATTTCGCCAGCGTCGAAACGCTGGCCGTAGCGCGCACGGCGTAGCCCTCCTTGCCGAGCGCTTGGGAGAGCACAAAGCGCAGTGAATTGTCATCGTCGGCCAAAAGAACCGTGGTCATGGCGCCTCGTCAGGATCGATGGGAAGCAGGACTTTGAATTCGGTGTGACCGGGCCGGCTCTCGACTTCGATGCGCCCGTCGTGGCGCGCGACCACGTCAGCAGCCACAGTCAAGCCAAGCCCCATGCCGCTGGTCTTGGTGGTGGCGAAAGCTTCAAACAGGCGCTCGGCGATATCGGCATGGAGCCCCGGCCCATTGTCAATGATGCGCACTTCAAGTTGGGCTCGCGACGCGCCGCTAGGGCCCGAGCGGATGCGTACGCCAGGGCGATAGGAGGTGATGAAGGCGATTTCTCCGTCCTGTTGATGAGAAACCGCTTCGGCGGCGTTTTTGGCGATGTTCAAGAAGGCCTGAATGAGCTGATCGAAATCTCCGCGCACGGGCGGCAAACTCGGATCGTAACGCTCGATGATCATGAGATTGGGCGCGCTGGAGCCGATCAGTCGGCGCACCCGGTTCAGCACTTCGTGGATGTTGGCGCGCTGAAACACCGGGGCATCGAGGGCCCCTAAGAGGTCGATGCGGTCGGTAAGGCGCCGGATGCGATCGACCTCGTCGCAGATGAGTTTCGCGAGCGCGCTTGAGTCTGGGTCATCGTTGCGCGCAATCAGCTGGGCGGCGGCGCGAATGCCGGCAAGGGGATTGCGCACTTCATGGGCAAGCGTGCGGGTAGCCGAATTGGGCCCCCCATGCAGCGGGACGGTGCGCACGCGCGGGGTGTGGGTGAGCACCAAAGCGATGTAGCCGTTCTCGCCCACCGGTCCCGCCGCGACGCTCGCCCGTCCCAGCGCAAACCCGGGGCCGACCAAGCCAACGTCGGCCTCAGCGACGATCGCATTTTCACCAAGCGCGCGCCGCGCCACCGCCAAGAGCGGCGCGTCGCGGCCAAAAATCTCGTCCAGTCGACGCCCCAGCAGACCCCGCCCAACGCCCGCCAGCAGCTCGGCCGCAGCAGCGTTGACGAAGCGGATGCGCTCTCCGGAATCGATCCCGATCACCGGCGCGGGCAACGCTTCCATCCAGCGCTCGGCGTCGGGTGCGACCGGGCGTGGCGAAAGCGGGCGCGCGAAAGGCTCGCTCATGCCGCCAACCTCGCATCGCCTGCTTCAAAGAGATTGGCGAGCGCTTCGCGTACGCGCTGAGGATCTTCAAGCGTGCAAATATATTGGCGCGTTGGCCGCGCGGCCTCGCCAAATTCCGCCTCGATTGTCCAGGCCAGGTGTTTGCGCGCAACCCGCAGCCCAAGGGCGGCGCCATAAAGCGCCAGCGCATCATCGTAAAGGCTAAGCAGACTTTGCAAAAGGCGCGCGCGCGGGGGCGCCATCGCCTCTCCCCCCTCGCGCAGCGCACGCGCGATTGCGCCGGGAAGCCAGGCTTTGCCTTGCGCGGCGCGGCCGATCATGACCCCGGCCGCTCCAGAAAGTTCAAGCGCGCGGCGCGCATCATCGGCGGTAGCGATATCGCCGTTCACAATTACCGGCGCGCTCACCGAGCCGGTCACCTCGGCTACTCTCGCCCAATCGGCGCGCCCGCGGAAGAATTGCTGGCGGGTACGGGCGTGGACGGTGAACATGCGCACGCCCGCGGCCTCGGCGCGCTTGGCGATGGCTGCGGCGTTGAGATGGGCCTCGTCCCAGCCTAAGCGCAGCTTTAGCGTCACCGGCAGCGGCGTCGCCGTCGCTACAGCCTCGATCAAACGCAGCGCATGGTCGGGATCGCGCATCAGCGCCGAACCACAAAGCCCGCTGGTCACGCTCTTGGCGGGGCAACCCATATTGATGTCGATAATGTCAGCCCCAGCCGCCTGCGCGAGACGCGCGCCCTCTCCCATCCAATGGGGCTCGCGTCCGGCCAACTGGATCACCAGCGGTGTGATGACGCCGGCGCCCGCGGCGCGGCGCACCATGTCGAGGCGCGCCCGAGCAAGCTGCTCGCAAGCAATCATCTCTGAGACGCAATAGGCGCCGCCAAACGCCTTAACCTGGCGGCGAAACGGCAGGTCGCTCACGCCCGCCATAGGGGCAAGCGAGACAAGCGGTGGAAATTGCGTCAAACCCGACATCGGTTCACCCTTGGCGAAATAGTCTAGGCGCCCAAAAAGAAGGCGCCAAGGATTTCATGCTGCAATGCAACAAGAGCGCGCGGAATTTCCCCTTTCATGAGCATGGGCGCGGTCATCGTAGCGGCCGGCGAGGGCAGCCGCGCAGGTGGAAAAATACCGAAACAATACAGCCTACTATTAGGCAAACCGGTGCTTATGTGGTCGGTCGAGGCTTTGCAGCGGGCCAAGCTGGACAAGATCATCGTGACCGTCGGCCCCGACCATGCCGATTTGGCCCGCGCAACGCTCGCGGCCGCACCAGGCGTTGAAGTCGTGCCCGGCGGCCCCACCCGAACCGCCTCGGTCAGAGCAGGCCTTGCCGCGCTGGGGCCCCATGACATCGTTTTTGTTCACGACGCCGCCCGCCCCGGTCTTGAGCCGAGCATGATTGGGGCTCTGCGCGACAAGATTGAGGCCGGCGCTGGCGCCGTTGCGCCTGCGCTTTCGGTGGTGGACGCGTTACGGCGCACCGATCCCGACGGGCGCATCATCGGCGAGGTGGAGCGCGTAGCGCTTGTCGCGGTTCAAACCCCGCAGGCCTTTCGCGGCGAAGTCTTGGCCGCAGCTTATGGGGCAGCGCCCGCCGAGGCGGCTTTCACCGACGATCTTTCCCTGGTGGCCGCCCATGGCTGCGAGACCGTGGTCATTGCCGGCGACCCACGCTTGATGAAACTTACTTATGCGGAGGATTTCGCCATGCTCGAGCGTCTGCTTGGCGCTTCGCTTGCGACATGCGTGGGAACTGGCTTTGACGCCCATCGTTTTGGCGATGGCGACCACCTCATGCTCTGCGGCGTGCGCGTCCCCCATACGCGCGGGCTCATCGGACACTCCGACGCCGACGTCGGTTGGCACGCTCTGGTCGATGCGCTGTTAGGGGCGCTGGGAGAAGGCGATATCGGGCGCCATTTTCCGCCCAGTGATCCGCAGTGGAAAGGCGCCAGTTCAGAAGTCTTTTTGAGCCATGCGCGCAAACTGGTTGAAAACGCAAAGGCGCGCATCAATCACGTCGACATCACGCTGATCTGCGAGGCGCCTAAAATTAGTCCCTACCGTGAGTTGATGCGCGCGCGCACCGCCGAGGCGCTGGCCCTGCCCCTATCCCGGGTCAGCGTGAAGGCGACGACGACGGAGCAGATGGGCTTTGCCGGGCGCGAAGAAGGCTTGGCGGCGCAGGCGGTGGCGACGCTTGAGCGCCCTGGTTAGGACTGGAGGCGCAGCGCCTTATCTCGGGGTACATGATGCAGTCTTCAGCGTGGGTGATAGCGCCGTCCCACAGCGCGCGCGCCAGATTGATGTAGTCATCGCTCCAGGCCCGCCCCGCTGGCGCTGTCACCACACGCCATTCAAATCTCAGCGCCAGGCGCGTCAAGGTCTCAGGATTGCGGGCCAAGATCATGGTGCTCGCTGCAGCCCCCGCATAGGGGCTCGCATAGGGCAGCGGGATGGGATTGCTCAGCCGGTAGAGCGTGGGGACGTGCAGATCGCGCGCCACGCGTGCGGCTTCTGAGACCAGCGCCAGATTGCGATTGGAAAGATGCAAGACGACAATGCCATCGGCGGTGGCCTTGCGCAGATAGAGCGCCACAGCTTCGCGGGTCAGCAAGTGCGCGGGAATAGCGTCAGAGGAGAAGGCGTCGACGACGATGACGTTGAAGGCGTTGTCGGGCTCGTGGGCGATCTCCAGGCGCGCATCGCCTAGGACGACCCGAGCATTGGGCTGGCACTGCTG
>Ga0209698_10005080_pt1 | contig 14309 bp, 14 predicted proteins | sample LitLauG_LLR_2012_FD_187203 | JGI IMG/M metagenome (GOLD analysis project Ga0209698, IMG submission 187203) | Freshwater sediment microbial communities from Pennsylvania, USA - Little Laurel Run_MetaG_LLR_2012 (SPAdes) (version 2) | ecosystem: Environmental > Aquatic > Freshwater > Creek >... | reverse complement strand
TCGGCCGGGCGGGTGCTCTCCGATACGCTGCCGCCCCTTGCCCGAACCGCCGCCGGGCGCTACAGCGATCGATTCCTGCGCGGCATCGATCGCGCGCTGTCGGTCAAGCCCGAGGACCGGCCGCAGAATGTCGCGCAGTTCGCCGAGCTGATCGGCCTGGCCAAGCTCGGACCGGAGATTGTGCCCCCCGATGTGCGCCGGGCGCCGCCCGAGTTGCCCACGGTCGTGCCGCCGCCACACCGGCTTGGATCGACCCAACGCCAGGAGCCCAGCCGTCGGGTGGCGACGGTTCGCGATGTGCCACCGCCCCAAGCGGACGAAGCTGCCACCGCCCGTGCGCCGCGCTCGGCCACGCGCTACATCGTCCTGGCGATCTTGCTGATCCTCTGTGCCGCAGCGGCGCTGATGTTGCGCTGGCGCCAGCCGGCCGTGCCCGTCGTACCGCCTGGGCCGGAATCCACCCTGCCGACGCGCCCCGACGGCAACCCGGTCCCCGATACGACCGTGCCGACCGGCACCACGGGCCCGCAAAGCGAAACGCCGCCCGCCAAGGGGGAAGCGTCGACCCCGAGCGGAACACCCGCCGATGGCACGACCGACGCCAAGCCGCCAAGCAATACCGGGCCCACCGTCGTTACGCCACCGAAGGCGGATTCGACGCCACTTCCGCCGCCGGCCAGCCCCGAGCCGGAGCCGCCCGCGCCGCCGGCACCCAAGCCCGAGGTACCGGCCGCGCAAAAGACCGATGCGCCACCAAAATCGAACATGGCTGATGCCGGCAAGAGCGCAAAACCGGCCAACAAGATCCGGCCCAAGGCGGCGGCCGATGCAGGGGTCTGCCGCGATCTGACCATGCGCGCCACGCTGGGCGAGCCGTTGAGCCCGGCGGAGAAAGCCAGACTAAAGGAGGATTGCTGATGAAGATCGTCCATCAATGGCGACATGCCGCTTCGGCGCTGGCCGCGCTGGCGCTGATCGTGCTTGCGGGATGCGCCAGCAAGGAAGCCGTGAACCCGGCCGACGAATTGAGCTTCAACGACGCGGTCGACCGGGCCGCGGACAACCTGTTCGAACAGGCGCAGCCGAAGTCGATCCTGGACACCGTGCAGGAAAAGGTGGGCGCGAAGGTCGCCAAGCGCACGCTCATGATCGACCCGATGGTCGATGGCGGCTCGGGCCAGCAGACCGAAGCCACCAAGCAGATGGAACAGCGCCTGACCGAGCGCATCGGCGCCAAGTACCCGCGCTTCCAGGTCGTGCCGTTCGACTCGAACAATGTGGGCCAGGCCGAGTCCGTGCTGAACGGAACGATGACCCGTGCGCTGGGCGCCAAGGGATCCTACTACCGCATCGATCTGTCGCTGACCGAACTCAAGTCGGGCAACATCACGGCCCACGGCACGGCCCGCGCGCAGGAAGCGGGGATCAGCACCAATCCGACGCCCTATTACCGCGACAGCCCCATCGTGGTGAAGGACGGCGCGGTCGACGGCTATGTGCGCACGGCGTCGATGGAGGCCGGGCGGCATGCCGATCCGGCCTACCTCGGACAGCTGGGCGCGACCTCGCGGGTCAACGAGGCCACCTCGGCCTACGACCAGGAGCAGTACCAGAAGTCGCTCGAACTCTACAAGTCGGCATCGACGCTGCCCGGCGGCGACCAGCTGCGCGTGCTCACCGGCATCTACATGACCAACTGGAAGCTCGGCCATACCGCCGAGGCCGAGCAGGCCTTCGGCAAGGTCGTCGCACTGGGACTCGCCAGCAACAATCTTGGGGTGAAGTTCCTGTTCAATCCGGGAACGACCGATTTCTGGTCCGATCCCAAGCTGAGCGGGCCCTATGCCCTGTGGCTGCGGCAGATCGCGCAGCAGGCCGCCGCCGCCAAGGTCTGCATGGCGGTGATCGGCCACACCAGCAAGACCGGCACCGACCCGTTGAACGATCGCCTGTCGCAATCGCGCGCGGCCTACATCAAGGCCCGCCTCGAGGCCGACGTGCCGGAACTGGCCAGCCGGACCAAGGCCCAGGGCATGGGGTCGCGCCAGACCATCGTCGGCACCGGCACCGATGATGCGCGAGATGCGCTGGATCGGCGGGTGGAGTTCAAGATCAGTTCGTGCCGATAAAGGGGCATGGCCGGGGCCGGGGCACGTCAGCCAGGTGACGTCACGCCCACGGCGTTGCCGGACCACCTTGGAGTCGAGGGGACGATGTTTGCCGAGCGGGCAATCCAGTGCGACGAATTCCCGAAGCGATGCGAAATACCGTGGCGTTCACGCCGGCATGAAAACGGCGAGGCGCGCTTGGATATCTACCGCGCGCCGGCCGACCAGACATGACAAAAGACACTTCCCATCCGATCCCGCGTCAATATACTGCGCTAGCGTGTTGACGGGCGTCCGCTCTTCGCAGACGCAGGAATGGATTCCTTGCCAAAGGATGGAGGGTGCGCATGTCGGAGCTACTCGAACCATTCGAGATGGGTCTCGTTCACGTGGCAGACGAATGCCCTCTATGCCCGAAGAGTGATAACACCCAACACTACGTGACGTATTCAGGAGAAGACAATAGCGGCTCGAAGCTGGCAAAGAACATAAATAATCCGGAAGGCTTTGGCGTCAGCGTCGAGGCGGATGCCCGCCCGAAGGACGGCAAGACGGGAAAGGACGACCGGCTGAATCAGTTCTTCGTGGAAGTCGAGGACGAGGACAAGGAAGACGGCCTGAAGGGAAAGGACAAGGGCTGGAAATTCCAGGCTCATCACGCCATCTCGGGAAATCAGTGCCTGGCCGGTCATCCGGTTGAGCGATACATCCTCGGGAAGAAGGATGTCCGCTTCGACACCGGCTATTCCGTCAACAACCCGCAGAACGGCGTCTGGTTGCCTTCCGGCCACAAGAGGCGCGCCTGGCCAGGCGTGGCCAACTACGAGAAGAGCCTTGAGATCGCCATGGAGGGGATGGAACAGTGTGGTCGGCAATTTCACGTTGGTGGACACGACATCGCAGTGGATGCCAATGGCCTGGATCCCAAGTGTGCCCAGAACTACATTGATTTTGTCCAGTCCTACCTGACGGAATTGCACGGTATCCTGATCGAATGGTCGGCCCACTGCCCCAATGCGAAGAAGGAAAAGCCGATTGGAAACACGATCATCCATAATGCACTCGATGCGGTCTCGGGTCACATCATCGGCATGCTGACGTCCAGTCCTCGGCGATGGACGAGCTTCGTCTCCAGGTATTCGCGCGACTATCTGCGGGAACTTCGCAAGAAAAGGTGATCGATCTCGTGCAGGCTTTTCTGGAGGGCGGATCCGATGGTCTACTTTGAACTGCAGCCTGACATCTTTGCTGAACACGTTCCCAAGGCGGTCGATCCCAATTTGCAGTTCGGGCCATTCATGAGGGGAACCCTGATTGTCGATCCGGTCGCGACTCCCATCGAATTCGTAACGACCCATGAGTCCGGCGACCCGCCAAAGGGATACCACGGCCGCCAATTGCCCCTGATGTCGAAGGCGTTCGTACATGCCTTGCAGGAGTTCGGCATCGACAATTTGCAATGGTTTGCCGCGCGCCTCTCGAGCAGCTTGGACGGCACGATCTGGGACGAATATTTCGCGGCAAACATCGTTGGCCTGGTCTCCTGCGTCGACGAACGCGCGTCGAAATTCAAGAAGGTGATCGACCGGCCGGGTGCATCCTCGTCACCACTACTCGTCTTCGAAGAGTTGAAAATCGATCCGAACAAGGTCGATGGCGTTCACATTTTCCGCCTTGCGGAGAGCCCCCGTACCGTTCTCGTCTCGGGAAAGCTTGTCGATCATCTACGCGCCAAGGCCGACGACGAAGCGTGGGGCATCACGCTGGACGAGCGGTGACGGCCCGGATCGATCCAGACCGGACATCCAGCGCGCTGCTCCCTGGTTTCAAGCAAGCGGCGGCCATGCGGCGCCGAGCCCTTCGCCAGGTCCGCGCGCGCCGCCAGCAGCAGCACTTCGAACCCGGGATCGATCAGGTCGGCGGTGGCCATGGCATCACGGCGCCTCGAACGAGAAAGTGAACTCCGCCCCATCCACCCCCAGCGCGACCCGCTGGATCTTCTCGCCGCGCGACAGCCGTGTCAGGTATTCGTGGCTGATGCGCGGCAGGACGGTGTTGGTCAGGATGGCATCGACCACCCGGCCGCCGCTCTCCAGTTCGTTGCAGCGGCTGGCGACGAGCTGGACGATGTCCTCGCCGTATTCGAAGGGCACGCCCAGGTTGGCCTCGACGCGCTTGCGGATGCGGCCCAGCTGCAGGCGGATGATGGCGGCCAGCATCTCGTCGCTGAGCGGGTAGTAGGGGATGACCACGAGCCGGCCCAGCAGCGCCGCGGGGAAGGTCTTGAGCAGCGGCTCGCGCAGGGCCTTGGCGATCCCTTCCGGTTCCGGCATCAGCGCCGGGTCCTGGCACAGGCTCATGATGAGATCCGAACCGACGTTGCTGGTGAGCAGGATGATGGTGTTCTTGAAGTCGATGTAGCGCCCTTCGCCGTCCTCCATCCAGCCCTTGTCGAAGACCTGGAAGAAGAGCTCGTGCACGTCGGGGTGGGCCTTCTCCACCTCGTCGAGCAGCACCACGCTGTACGGCCGGCGGCGCACGGCCTCGGTCAGGATGCCGCCCTCGCCGTAGCCCACGTAGCCCGGTGGCGCGCCCTTGAGCGTCGAGACGGTGTGGGCCTCCTGGTACTCGCTCATGTTGATGGTGATGACGTTCTGCTCGCCGCCGTACAGGGCCTCGGCCAGCGCCAGGGCGGTCTCGGTCTTGCCGACGCCGGACGTGCCGGCGAGCAGGAACACGCCGATCGGCTTGCTCGGATTGTCGAGCCGCGCGCGCGAGGTCTGGATGCGCTTGGCGATCATCTCGATGGCGTGCTGCTGGCCGACCACGCGCTGGTTGATGGTCTGCGCCAGGTTGAGGATCGATTCGATCTCGTTCTTCACCATGCGGCCGACCGGGATCCCGGTCCAGTCCTGCACTACGCTGGCCACCGCCAGGTCGTCGACCGTCGGCAGGACCAGCGGCGATTCGCCCTGCAGCTGGGCGAGCTGCGCCTGCAGCCGGCCCAGTTCCTCGAGCTGGGCGCGCCGCTCCGGGGTGTCCGGAGCGTCCGGCGCGGCGCCGCCCTTGGTGTCCGCCGCGCTGCCCACCACGCCGTACGATTTGCGCAGGCTGGCGCGGATCTGCAGCACCTGGTCGACCAGGGCCTTCTCCTCGCGGTAGCGGGCCTGCAGGCGTTGCTCGTTCAGCGCCTCCTTTTCCAGCTGGTCGCGCACGCGCTGGCGGCGCTCGCCCACGTCGATGCCGATGGCCAGCTCGCGCTCGATGATGTCGCGCTCCGTACCGAGGGCCTCGATGCGCCGCTGCACGTCCTCGAGCTCGGCCGGCGTGGCGTGCTGGCTCACGGCGACCCGGGCGCAGGCCGTGTCGAGCAGGCTGACCGCCTTGTCGGGCAACTGGCGCGCCGGGATGTAGCGGTGCGACAGCCGCACGGCCGCCTCGACGGCCTGGTCAAGCAGCTGCACCTGGTGGTGCTTCTCCAGCACGGCGCAGACGCCGCGCAGCATGCGGATGGCCTTCTCCTCGTCGGGCTCGGCGACCTGCACGACCTGGAAGCGGCGGGTCAGCGCCGGATCCTTCTCGATGTGCTTCTTGTACTCGGCCCAGGTGGTTGCGGCGATGGTGCGCAGCTTGCCGCGCGCCAGCGCGGGCTTGAGCAGGTTGGCGGCGTCGCCGGTGCCCGCCGCGCCGCCCGCGCCGACCAGCGTATGCGCCTCGTCGATGAACAGGATGATCGGCTTGGGCGAGGCCTGCACCTCGTCGATCACCTGGCGCAGCCGGTTCTCGAATTCGCCCTTCATGCTGGCGCCGGCCTGCAGCAGGCCGACGTCGAGCATGAGCAGCGAGACGTCCTTGAGCTGCGGCGGCACGTCGCCCTTGGCCAGGCGCAAGGCGAAGCCCTCGACCACGGCGGTCTTGCCGACGCCCGCCTCGCCGGTCAGGATGGGGTTGTTCTGCCGCCGGCGCATGAGGATGTCGACGATCTGGCGGATCTCCTCGTCGCGCCCGGCCACCGGATCGAGCTCGCCGGCGCGCGCCCGCTCGGTCAGGTCGACGGCAAAGCGCTGCAGGGCCTCCTGGCGGCCCATCGCCGCCGGCGCCAGCGCCTCGCTGGCCTCGCCCGGCTCGCCGCCGCCGGCGGTCGCCGCCATCTGGTCCTCGGGCGAGCCGCGCACGATCGCCCCGAGCTTGCCCGACAGCTCGTCGATGCCGATGCGCTCGAACTGGCGCGAGATGGTGCTGAACACGTTGCGCAGCGTGTGCGTCTTGAGCGCCCCGACCACCAGGTAGCCGGTGCGCACGCTGCGGTCGTCGTAGAGCAGCGAGCCGTAGACCCAGGCCCGCTCGACCAGGTCCTCGATGTGCGCCGAGAGGTCGGTGACCGAGCTGGCGCCGCGCGGCAGCCGGTCGAGCGCGCGCGTCAGGTCGGCGGCCAGCGAGGCGGCGTCGATCTGGAAGTGGCGCAGGATGCGATGCAGGTCGGAATCCTGGTTCTGCAGGATCTGGAAAAGCCAGTGCTCGATCTCGACGAAGGGATTGCCGCGCAGCTTGCAAAAGACGGTCGCCCCCTCGATGGCCTTGTAGGCCAGCGGATTGAGCTTGCCGAACAGGTTCGCGCGGCTGATCTCGGCCATTTCCTGGTTCCTTGTCTTATTGGGTGCGCCGCTCGGATGCGTTCCTGCCGATCGATTCGGGCGCGTAGATCAGATCGGCATGTGCGGCCTGCGGATCGAAGCCGCCGAGCCAGCAGGAAAGGCCCAGGCGGTTGATGCCGCCCAGCCGCGGCTGCGGCACCTGGCCGCCGCGCAGGCTGACCGACAGATCCCAGGCCAGGTCCAGGCCCACATACTGGCGCACCCAGTCGCGGACGACAAGGGCGTCTTCGCCGTCGGGCAGGAAGCGCAGGTACTGCTCCCAGTCGAGCGGCCCGACCCGGACGCGGAACTTGAACTGGCGGTCCCAGGCCGCCCCGCCCAGTACCGCGCCGTTGCCCAGCTGGTTGGGCGGTCCGCCGTCGCCCAGCCGGGTGCGGTCGCGCGGCTCGATTGCCATCCAATGGCCGACGTGGCTCTCGATCGAAATCGGCACGTCCAGGTAGTCGGACAGGATGTCGCGCAGTCCGTCGGCGTGCTTGACGCCGCCCGCCAGCAGGCCGGCATTGCGCCGCTTGCCGGCATCGGAGACGGCATCGCGCCCCCACCACGGCGAGGCCGCCATGCCGATCAGGGCACCGACGAAGGTGTCGAAGCGGGCGTCGGCGTCGCGATCAAGCCAGAGCGCCGGCCGGGCCTGGGCCCAGGCGCGGTACAGCAGCAGGATCATGCGGTGATGGAAAACGTCGGCGAAGGCGCTCAGCGTGCGGTCGCCATGGTGATGCTCGCGCCCGTGGACGTATTCGGTCAGGTGCAGGGGCATGGGGCCGTGCGGCCCGAACAGCCCCATGAAGCGCACCCCGACGCGCGCGACCCGCGATTCGGTGGCCGGGCGATAGGAACTGATGGCCGCCGGCGCGAACGTGAGCTCGACATCCTGCCCGACGCGCAAGCGCTCGTCGGACGGCCGCAACGCGGTACCGAGGCGGGGCAGGTGCGGCGCGGCGTTCTCATAGGCCCGCATCAGGGCGTAGAAGTCATGGGCGTACGGCGCCGCGGCCAGGTCGGCCGGATCCACCCGCCCGGGGGGCACCGGCGCGCCGCTCATAGGATGGGCCGCATGCCGCTCAGCGGCGTGCTGCGCATTACGTCGGCACCGGAGGTCGTCTGCACGACCAGCTCGACGAAGGAGTTGATCGCCGCATGGCGCGCGAACAGGGCATGCAGCACGGCGCCCAGCAGGTAGGGGCTGGCACCCTCGAAGGCCATCAGGTCTATGGTCAGCGTGACCTCGATGCCGCCGACCAGTGCCAGCGGCCCCACGCCCGGGATGCGCCGGGCGATGCGGCGGGTGGCAACCGCGCGGATGCCGTCGATCTGCCGGCGCAGCGCCGCGTCGGCGGCATCGCAATACAGCATGAGCATCGAGCGCAGGGCGGCCGCGCCCTCCTGGGCATCGGCGTCGACGATCGACAGGTAGTTCAGGTTGAGCTGGGCGATAAGCGACCAGGCGCGCCGGCCCTCGACCAGCGCTTCGCGCGGCGCCGACGGACCGCGCAGGCACTGCACCAGGCGCGGCGCCACGGCGGACTCGAGCTCGAAGTCGTTGCGCTCGGACGGAATGAGCCCGCCGCCCGGCAGCAGCAGCGGCAGGTCGCGATTGGTGCACCAGGCGTCGATTGCCAGCTGGCGCAGGTCGGCACGGTAGGGCGCGTGGTCGCGATCGACCAGGGCCAGGTAGACCTCGGTCCCGACGTAGGTCGACCGCCCGCCCTCGATGCGGCTCTTGGCCGGCAGCACGCGCGGCTCGCGCTCGACGGTGAAATAGGCCCGATGCTCGACGCTTTCCTCGTGCGACGACGCGTACAGCGGACGAAAGCGCTGCTCGCCGACCGAGGCGTCGCCGTAGGCGGTCACCGAGGCGATCTCGCGGACCTCGAAATCGATCGGCCGTGCGCGGTCGGCGACCACGTGGAAGTGCACCTTGCCGCTGGTCACGTCGACCCGGTCGAGCTTCTTGCGGAACAGGTTGATCGCAGGCGTGCAGTAGAGCGCGATGGCGTCGCGGTCGATCATCGGCTCGAGCGCCGCGTCGCCGCGCGAGAACGGCAGCACGATCTCGATCGAGCGCCCGGCGCAGCGGGCGAACGCCGCCGAAAGGCCGCGCACCTCGAAGAACAGGAAGCGCTGCGGCAGCGCGGTGTATTCCTGCAGCAGGCGATAGCCGCGAAAACCGGGCCGGGTCATCGGCAGCAGGGCCTGGTCCTCGTCGAAGCCGACCGGCGCGACCGCGTCGCGCGCCCGGAAATCGAGCACCGACGGCGTCGAACCGGTGCTGAACAGGACCGCGCCCAGGCCGGCGCCGAAGATCAGCTCGTACAGCCGGAAGGCCGGATCGTCGGGCGCGCTGATGTAGAAGCAGAGCCGGTCGAGCTCGAGCTGCGCCACCCGCAGCGTCTCGGGCACGCGCAACTTGATGCGCAGGCCGCCGCGCACCGTGGCGAGGTTCGCCACCTGGGCCAGCGGCAGGTCGGGGGCGAAGGTGAAGTACTGGGCCGCTTCGATCTCGAGCGGCCAGAGGGTGACCTCGTGTGCCGTGCGGAATTCGCAGCTCGTGCCGGAGCCGCGCACGTGGCGCGAGCGCAGGCGCGCGCCGCGCGCGACGCGCACGCCGCGCACCAGGGCCGGGTCGGAGGTCTCGGGCACCGAGCGGGCGATCAGCATCGAAGGCACCGGTGCCGCGAGGTTCGGGTAGGCCACCTCCATCAGGTGCTGGACGAAGGTGGGAAACTCGGCCTCGATCTTCAGCTGGACCCGCGCCGCCAGGAAGGCAAAGCCCTCGAGCAGCCGCTCGACGTAGGGATCGGCGACCTCGACCGCATCGAGCGTGAGCCGCGAGGCGATCTTGGGGAACTCGCGCGCGAATTCCGTGCCCATCTCGCGCAGGTGGCCGAGTTCCTGGTTGTACAGCGCAAGCAGGCGCGGATGCATGGCGGGCGCGGCCTCAGACCTCGTTGACCACGACCAGCCCGGACTCGAGATCGAGCTGGGTCCGGATGAGCATCTCGAGGGGCACGGGCTGCGCCCAGAGCAGGCCGCGGATCTCGAGCTGGATCATGTTGTGGGTCTCCAGCACGGACACCGACTCGACCGCCGAGACGCGCAGCGAGGCCGGCAGGATGCGCGGCTCGAAGTCGAGCACGGCCTGCCGGATCGACGCCTCGAGCGCCCCGACGTGCAGCATCGATACCTGGCTGCCCGACAGGGGCGGCAGGCCGAAGTTGAGCGACGACGTCGCGGCGCGCGGATACAGCAGCGGGTCGACGAGGCCCGGCTGCACCGAGTTCATCAGCCAGGTCAGGTCGCGCAGCACGGCCTGGCGCAGCTGGGCCTTGCTGATGACGCGGGCCTCGATCGGCTCGCGGGTCTCGTCGGGCGCGTCATCGGTCAGGCGGTCGAGCAGCGCCGGCTGCAGACGCTGGCGCTCCGGCAGGCGGCTGGACATGGTCGGCGTGGCGCGCGGCGCTGCGGCCGGCTCAGGCCGCGGCCGGCGCGGCGTCGAACACGACTTTGCGCAGGTCGAGCAGGGCGATCTCCCGCGTATCGGTGGCGAAGACGCGCTGGCCCAGCCCGAAGCCCGGTTCGCCCTCGCCCTGGCCCTGCCATTCGGTACGGCGCGCCAGCTGCAGCGCGCCGTCGGCGCAGGATTCGGTTCCGGCGTAGCGCGTCGGCACGAAACCGACCGTCTCGCCGCCGTTGACGAAGCGGAAGTGCGCCGGCAGCCAGACCATGTCGCGCAGGTCCTCGGGCGGATCGAGGTCGAGCTGCGCCACGGCGGTGAGCGGCATCCAGTAGTAGCGGCCGCTGACCATGGCCTCGCAGACCGGCCCCAGGCGCAGGTCGCTGTCGGCGATCCAGTCGAACGGCGCGCCGTCGGCGCTGCCGGACGGGAATTGCGCGACGTCGAACGCCTGCCGGCGCAGGTCGGCCGCCCGCGCGGGATCGCCCTGCGCGTCGGCGTGCACCGCCTCGACCAGCCAGGCCAGCCAGGCCTGCGGCTCGCCGAAGGCCATCGGCGTCGCCTCGCCGGCGAAGACCCGGGCGCGCAGCATCTCGCACTTGATGACCTCGCGATAGGTGGCCGCCATGGCCAGGGTCTGCGCATCGAGCTTGCCCAGCGCATCGAGCTGCGCCAGGGCGCGCTGCCATTGCCCGCGCACGCACATCAGCTGGAACAGGGCGACCCGGCCCTTGGAGTGCGCCGGATCGGAACGCACGATCTGCTCGGCCACGGCGAGCGCCGCGGCCGTATCGGCCGCGGCCAGCGCATCGCGCAAACCCTCTTCAAGCTTCGACATGAAAGGTGCTCGCTCCGCCGAGCATCCCGGCGCCGCTCTGCGCGCGGTACTCGACGTCCATCGATCCGAAGGAAAAACTGACGCGTTCGACGACCTTGCCGCTGGCGTCGGCCGCGATATCGATATCCAGGATCCAGGCGTCGGTCAGCGTGATCGACGCGAAATCGTCCTTCTGGTTGCCGGCCTTGCGCATCGACAGCACGACGCTCTTGAGCTTGTCGTTGTTGGCCAGCGAGGCCATGAGCGACGTCGAGGCCCGGTCGAAGGTCTTGTTCACCACCAGCGTGCGCAGGGAGCGGCGCGCCGGCGCCCCTCCCTGGCCCGTACTGCGCACGGCGCCGTCGGAAGCCGACGCCATGCCCCAGTGCCACCCGCTGATGACGATCTCATCGGCGTGACCCGTCGCGACGGACTCGCCTTTGATATCGCCCGAGCGGCTCGAGCGAACCGAGAGAAAATGCTCCACGGCGATCGCATCTGCTCGAAATTCGCCCATATCTCACCTCCACCTTCCGATGCCGGCCATGCGGAGGCCGTCCCGACTCAGCGTGTTTCAGTCGTGGCGACATTCCACCCGGCCTTGACCGAGCCGCCCAGCACGCCCTTCTCGTCCATCGGCTTGTAGTCGAACTCGATGTCGTTGTAGGCCAGCGAGACGTTGTGCGCCGCGCCGCCGTCCGGGCTGACCGTGACGTGCGCCGAGATGACCAGGCATTCCTTCATCGTGACCTTCAGGAAATCCTTCTGGCCTTCGCCGGCCTGGCGGCAGGTGGCCACCACGGTCGCGAAATGCTTGCCCGAGGCGCAGTGCTTGGCGATCACCGGCGAGGCCTTGTCATAGCGGTGCGAGAAGACGAACTCGCCCGGGATGGCCTTGCCCTTGCCGTGACCGCCGACGCCCGAGAGGGCACCGGAAGGCTGCGACACGTTCCACGTCCACGTGTAGGCGTCGATCTCGCCCTTGTGGTCCTTGTGCAGGGATTCGCTTTCCACCCCTTCGATCTTGATATGGCAGTCGACAGACATTTCAAAGCTCCTTTCGATGGTTGATTGCGGGACATCGCGACATGCCGGACGGCAAAAGCGACGGCCCTCGTTTGACTACGCGGTTTTCGCTGATGGCAACTTGGAAACCAACCGCAGCGAAACGGTCAGTCCCTCCAACTGGTAATGCGGCCTGAGAAAGAACTTGGAGGAGTAGTACCCCGGATTCCCCGCCACCTCCTCCACCACGACTTCCGCGGCGGCCAGGGGTTTCTGCGCCTTCGTGGTCTCCGACGAATTGGCCGGATCGCCGTCGACGTAGTTCATGATCCAGCTGTTGAGCCAGTTCTCCATTTCCTCGCGTTCCTTGAACGAGCCGATCTTGTCGCGCACGATGCACTTGAGGTAATGGGCGAAGCGGCAGCAGGCGAACATGTAGGGCAGGCGCGCGGCCAGGTTGGCGTTGGCCGTGGCGTCCGGATCGTCGTATTCGGTCGGCTTGTTGAGCGACTGGGCGCCGATGAAGGCCGCGAAGTCGGAGTTCTTGCGGTGGACCAGCGGCATGAAGCCGTTCTTGGCGAGCTCAGCCTCGCGCCGGTCGCTGATCGCGATCTCGGTCGGGCACTTCATGTCGACCCCGCCGTCGTCGGTCGGGAAGGTGTGCACCGGCAGGTTCTCGACCGCGCCGCCCGATTCGATGCCGCGGATGCGCGTGCACCAGCCGTAGACCTTGAAGGCGCGGTTGATGTTGGCCGCCATGGCGTAGGCCGCATTGGCCCAGGCGTACTTGCTGTGGTCGCCGCCCGCGGTCTCCTCCTCGAAGGCGAACTGCTCGACCGGGCTGGTCTTGGCGCCGTAGGGCAGGCGCGCCAGGAAGCGCGGCATGGCCAGACCGATGTACTTCGAGTCCTGCGAGTCGCGCAGCGAGCGCCAGGAGGCGTATTCGGCGGTGGAGAAGATCTTGGTCAGGTCGCGCGGATTGGCCAGCTCCTGCCAGGTCTCCATCTGCATCAGCGAGGGCGACGCGCCGGCGATGAAGGGGCAATGCGCCGCCGAACAGATCTGCGCCATCTCCTGCATGATCTCGACGTCGCCCGGGCTGTGGTCGAAGTGGTAGTCGCCGACCAGGCAGCCGAAGGGCTCGCCGCCGAACTGGTCGTATTCCGCGGTGTAGAGCTGGCGGAAGATGGGACTCTGGTCCCAGGCCGCGCCCTTGAACCGGCCGAGCGTCTTGCCCAGCTCGTTCTTGGTGATGTTGAAGACGCGGATCTTGAGCATCTCGTCGGTTTCGGTGTTGTTGACGAGATAGTGCAGGCCGCGCCAGGCGCCTTCGAGCTTCTGGAAGTCCGGGTGGTGCAGGACCAGGTTGATCTGCGCCGACAGCTTCTTGTCGATCTCGGCGATCATCGCCTTGATCGATTCGACGACGTCCGTGCGGATCAGCTGGGTCTGCGACAGCGCCTGCTGCGCCAGGGTCAGCACCGCGCTCTCGACCGCGGTCTTGGCATGGTCCGTCTTGGGCTTGAACTCCTTGTTCAACAAGGAGGCGAAATCGCCGCCCTGGAATTCGACGCCTTCGAGTTGCGATGCCTGGGTCTCTTTTTCAGCCATGAGTCAAGGTTCCTTGTTGGTCTTGGAGGGAGCGACGCACGGCGGCCGCTATTCGGCCTTGTCCGCGCCGCCTTCCGCCGGCGCCGGCATCTTGGCGGCGAGGCTCTTCAGCAGTTCCGGATCCTTCAGGATGCGGGAGATGAGATCCTCGGCACCGGACTTGCCGTCCATGTAGGTGATCAGGCCCTCGAGCTGCATGCGCGCTTCCATCAGCTTGTTGAGCGGGTCGATGCGCCGGGCGATCGCCGCCGGCGTGAAATCCTCCATGCTCTCGAAGGTCATCTCGACGTTCATCGAGCCCTCGCCGGTGAGCGCGTTGGGCACCGCGAACTGCACGCGCGGCTTCATCGCCTTCAGGCGCGAGTCGAAGTTCTCGACGTCGAACTCGAGCATCTTGCGTTCGGCGACCGGCGCCAGCGGCTCGGCGGGCTTGCCCGAGAGGTCGGCGAGGACGCCCATCGTGAACGGCACCTGGACCTTCTTCTGCGCGCCATAGAGTTCAACGTCGTACTCGATCTGGACGCGCGGCGCGCGGTTGCGTGCAATGAATGCCTGACCCTTCGATCCCATCTTCGACTCCTGCAGCGCCTCGCCGTCTCGGCTCGGCCACCTGTTGAACTCCCCGGCCGCCCCATGCGGACCGGACCCCCACGCCC
>Ga0209698_10005078_pt1 | contig 14312 bp, 13 predicted proteins | sample LitLauG_LLR_2012_FD_187203 | JGI IMG/M metagenome (GOLD analysis project Ga0209698, IMG submission 187203) | Freshwater sediment microbial communities from Pennsylvania, USA - Little Laurel Run_MetaG_LLR_2012 (SPAdes) (version 2) | ecosystem: Environmental > Aquatic > Freshwater > Creek >... | reverse complement strand
GCCCCAGCGGAAACGCGCCCGGCCTTTGACGATGTAGAGGACGGTCTCGACGGCACCGTGATGGTGGGCAGCGGTGCGGGCGGCGGGGTCGACAACGACGGTGCCGGCCCAGAGTTTTTCGGCTCCGGTGCGGGCCGCGGTGATGGCGGCGGCGCGGGACATGCCGGGGGTTTGGGGCGTGTTGGAATCGAGCTCGCCGGCGCGGACTATGCGGATGCCGTTGTGTTTCCAGCTGGAAATCGGCTCGTTGGCCATCAGCGTGCGGCCCCGGGCTGGGTGCTCCATGCTTCGCGGGCGGCGCGGATTTGGCCGGCGTGGTTGTCGACGTGCTTCGTGAAGATCTCGACCCAGAAGCGCAGGGTCGTTTCACCGCGCGTGGGGTGAATGCCAACGCGGGCGTAAACTTCAGCGGGAATGGCGGCGAGCATGGAGGTGTTCAGCTCACGCAGCACGCCGAAGTCGAGAAGCGAATCACGCTGGTCGCAGGCGTTGTAGTTCAGGTTGGCCGCCCACTTGTCCTGATCGAACATGGCCAGCGCAGGGCGGTCTTCGGCGATAATCTGCCGGAGGCGCCAGCCGGCGACGATTTCGGTGTCGGCGAGATGGCGGGCGATTTCGCGGATCGTCCATTTGCCGGGAGCGGGAGAGAATTTCGATTCTTCTTCGGTGACGCCATCGAGAGCTTTTTCGAGCACCGAGGGGCTTTGGCGGAAGCGTTCCAGAAGTTCGTTGATGTCGCTCATAAGAGTTTGTCAGATGTAGTCGGCGCAGCTCATATAATAGCCGCATTGTTCGCAAAAAAGCTTACATTTCCGGCTGGCCAGACGCACGGAGCAGACGGGGCAGAAGAGCATCGCCTGTTCGTCGGGACGGGTCGCGCGGGGACCGCCGGACTCGACCCCGGTTGCGGGGGTGGGTTCAGCTGGACGAGGGGGCAGTTGCGGCTGTGACACAGAACTAGCATTATTATACGTATCCGGTCCGAAACCGGATCAAACAGAAGACACGGGATCTAATATGAAATTCAAACCCGCCGTAATCGTTTCCTCGGTACTCGGACTCACCCTCTTCAGCGCGGCATTTTTCAGCTCAGCATTGGGCCAGCGAGCGCCAGAGCGCCCGGCACAGTTTTCCCAGCGTGGACTGCATGGAGCGGTGGCCGCCGGGAGCGGTTACGCGACAGACGCGGGCATGCGCATGTATTACGCGGGTGGCAACGCCGTGGATGCGGGAGTGGCGACTATCTTCGCGGCCGCCACCACCGAGTATTCGCATGTGGGCTGGGGCGGGGAAGCGCCGATCCTGATCCGTACCGCCGACGGCAAGGTTCATGCAATCGCCGGGGTCGGCACGATGCCGAAGATGGCCAGTGCCGATTTCTTCCGTAACCGGTCGCTGCAATATGGCGAGGTTCTGGAGGTGGAGAAGAACGGGCTCAAGGGGATGGTGCCAGTTGCGGGCCTGATGCCGGCGCTGGTACCGGGGCTGCCGGAAGCCGCTATGGTGGCGCTGCGCGAGTATGGCACGAAGTCGTTTGCCGAAGTAGTGCAGCCGGCGATCGAACTGGCCGACGGCGCGGCGATCGACGAAATGCGTGCCGGGGCGATTCAGAACAGCCGCGAGTTTTTCGGCCTCTGGCCCTCGTCGATGAAGCATTTCATGCCGGAGGGCCGGGCGCCCCTGCCGGGCGAGGCTTTCCATCAGCCGGATCTCGCGCGCACGCTGCGCGCCATGGTGGCGGCGGAGAAGGCGGCCCTGGCGAAGAAGGGCACCACACGGCAGAGCGGCATCGATGCCGTGCGGGATTACTTCTACCGCGGCGAGATCGCGAAGAAGATCGATGAATTCAGCCGCGCGAATAACGGCCTGCTCCGGTACGACGATCTGGCGGCGTTCCGCCTGACGCCGGAAGAAGCGGTCTCGACCGAATTCCATGGTGCGCGGGTTTACAAGCCCGGCTTCTGGAGCCAGGGCCCGGCGATGATCGAGACGCTGAATCTGCTCAGCGGAGTCGACTTGTCGCAGATGAAGCTCAACTCGGCTCCCTATATTCACACTCTGACGGAGGCGCTGAAGCTGGCGTATGCGGACCGTGACACGTATTACGGCGATCCGAAGTTCGTGAAGATTCCGCAGGACGAGCTGCTTTCGATGAAGTATGCGGATGAGCGGCGCGGGCTGATAGGCCAAAAGGCGTCCATGGAATTCCTGCCCGGGCATCTGGGGCCAAACCCGCCGGTACATCCCTCGCTTTCGAAGATTGTGCGAACGAAAATCGACGATTTCCTGATGGCACATGACACCACCTGCGTGGATACGATCGACCAGAACGGCATCATGTTTTCGGCAACGCCCTCGGGCGCGTGGCTGCCGTCGGTGATCGCCGGCGACACGGGCATTCCGCTTACCGAGCGCGCGCAGAGCTTCCTGCTGGTGCCGGGTCATCCGAACGAACTGGCCGGCGGGAAACGGCCGCGCATCACGCTCAGCCCTACGCTGGTAACGCACGCGGACGGTTCGCCGTGGTTTGTGCTTTCCACGCCGGGAGGCGACAACCAGGAGCAGGCGCTCATGCAACTCCTGTTCGACGTGGTGCTGTTCCACATGGATTCCGAGGCCGCGATCGAAACGCCCCGGTTCGAAACGCGCCACCTGGTTTCGAGCTTCGACAATCACGCAATGAACCCGGGCGATTTGCAGCTGGACGACCGCACTCCGCAGCCGGTACAGCAGGATCTGGCCGGGCGCGGACACAAGGTATCGACGCGCTCACGGTGGAACTCGGGCTCGGCTCCGGCGCTGGTGCAGGTCAGGCCCGGCGGGGTGATCGAGGCGGGGGCGGATCCGTGGGGTTATCGGAATATGCGGGCCTGGTAGGTCGAACGCAGAAGCATTGGACACGCTTTTCGATCTGGACGGGCATCCGGACGCTCCCGCGTTCGACCGCGAGGGGCTGAGGGCGCGGCTCGACGCGCTGGCGGCGAAGAACATTTTCATCGGCGGCAGTTCGTGGAAGTACGAAGGCTGGCTGGGGCAGATCTATTCACCCTCGCGCTATGGCACGCGCGGGCGCTTTTCGAAAAAGCTGTTTGAAGAAACATGCCTCGCCGAATATGCAAGCGTCTTCCCCACTGTTTGTGGTGATTTTGCGTTCTACCAGTTCCCTACCGTGGCGTATTGGGAAAAGCTATTCCGGCAGACGCCCGCGCCGTTTCGCTGGGGCTTCAAGATTCCGGAGCAGATCACGGTGCCGGTGTGGCCAATGCAGCCGCGTTATGGGGCGCTGGCTGGCCGGGAGAATCCTGCTTTTCTGGACGGTGCGCTGCTGGAGGGGGCGCTGCTGCGGGCGCTGGAGCCTTACCGGGAGCGCGTGGGCGTGCTGATCTTCGAATTCGGCACAATACGCCATGGGTCAATTTCCACTGTGGACGGCTTCGTTAAAGCGCTCGACCCGTTTCTGGCCAGTCTGCCAACCGGTTGGCCCTGCGCGGTGGAGGTCCGGAACGCGGAATTTCTGCGGCCGGAATATTTTGCGTGCCTTCGCGCGCACGGGGTTTCGCATGTCTACAATGCCTGGACGCGGATGCCGGAGATCACCGAACAGATTGCGATCCGGGAGTCGCGCACAGCGCCGCTTGTTGTGGCCCGCGCGCTGCTTCGGCGGGGGCGCCCTTATGAAGAGGCAGTACTTGCGTTTTCTCCTTACACGGAGGTCCGCGAGATCAACGAACCGGCAAGGCGCGGGCTGCGCGAACTGATCGACATCGCGCGCGTCGACGGGCGGCCGGCGTTCCTGTTCGTAAACAACCGGCTGGAAGGGAATTCGCCGGGTACGATTGTGTCGATTACTGAGTAACGACGTTAATTGGTGCAGGCGTTTACCGGCGCACGCCACCCCGGGGGACGAATTTGGACTGGATCAGTTCGTTCACGTCGAGCTGACCGTCTTTATTAACGTCCAGCCGGGCGAATTCGGCCTCCATGAAGCTCATGAATTCTTCTTTGGAAACTTTGCCGTTCTGGTTGCGGTCCATGAGGAGCAGCAACTGTTTTGCTTCTGCTTCGCCAGCGGCTAGTTGCTTTTCCTTTCGCTTTGCGTCCACATTCGCGGCGGTGCCCTGCGATTGCGCGGCGGGTGCCTGCGCGGCGGCAGTGCCGACCCAGGCCGCTCCGGCGGCCAATGCGGCGAGGATCGGAACTGTCAGAATAATTTTGCGGGCATTGAAAAGAGTATTCAAACTGGTCATTTGCGGCTTCTCCGTTGCGAATTCGCGGGCGTGTGCCCGATGCAAAGCTCAACGCAAGCGTAGCACCAAGTGCGTAAGGATCCCAAATCCGGAGACGCGGCACAACCAGCGTTGGGCGACGGATTGAACGGACGGGTCTTCCGGTTACAGCGCCGTGTTTGCCGGCAAATGAATCGGCAGGCCGAACCTACAGCGGGCTGCGAAATGACGCAGGCTCGCGACTGGCACAGCGCGAAACGCCGCTAATACTCCTGCTGTCGGGAAGCAAGTGTGGGCGGCAATGAAAGAATGAGACTTCCCCGAAACCGAGGAGAGTGCCTTCACCACGAACTGTGCGTGCGAACTCTGCGGGAAGGAAGAGATAGTTCGATTGCAGGGCGATTGCTATACTGAATTTTTCCCGCCTTTGATTGGGCCTGTAGCTCAGTTGGTTAGAGCGCTTCCTTGACACGGAAGAGGTCTGCAGTTCGAGTCTGCACAGGCCCACCATTCAACCCGCTAATTTTCACTAACTTATCAACGCCGGCGCTCTGGCAGGGCGTCCTTCTGGAGTCCAAACGGAGCCCAACCAATTGCGGAACAGGGCCCTGTCCCGCGAATGTTTTTTTGTGGACTTCGGAGGGGACCGGAAGCGAACGCCAAGGCCGTCACAAGATACTGCAGTTTGGGTTTGTGTTTGCAAAATATGCAAAGCCGCAGGGGGACTTGTCCGCGAGCCAGAGCAGGTGAGGATCAGAGTGACTTCCCGAGTGTGTTCGCAAGGGTGAGAATTTCGGAGTTGCGTCCGGAACATGCGCTAGCTTAGCGGCCGTCGCCTGACGCTATCAGTTCCAGCCAGGCGTCCGCTCCACCCTGCAGCGGGCGGACTCTTGTGATCCCGTATTTTCTGAGCAGGAGCGCCGCACGGGCGCTCGAAGCTTCGTTCGGTCAAGTGCAGAACAGAACGATGTCGCGATCGCGGGGAATTTCCTTGTGACGCGCTGCAAGTTCGCTCAGAGGGATGCGCACAGCGCCGGGAATCGGCCCCTCCCCGGCGGCCAATCCTCCGCGAACATCTATCACGACAACCTCCTCGCCGACGTCCAGCATCCGCCGCAATTCCCCGGCCGGGATTCTTGCAATCAGGAGTTTTTTGAAAAATCGCCTTCGCTGAAAATACTTCCAGGCGATCCAGCCGCCCGTAATCACGATGATTGACAGGAAGAGCCGAAAGCCGGCGCGGCCAACCACATTCCCGATTGCCTCCAGTTGGTCGCTGAAAAGATACCCGACAGTTCCCCACGATGAGACAAAGATGGCGGTGCCCAGGGTATCGAAGAGCAGAAATTGGCCCCAGCCCACGCGCGAACTCCCTGCCAGTGGCGCCGCAAGGGCATTCATGCCCGGGATGAACTTCGAGACCAGCAGGAAACGCACGCCGTACCGGACGAAACCATTCTCTGTCTGCCGAACGCATGAATCCGGTTCCAGCGTCATCCGACAGAGGAAGCCGAGAATTTTTGCCCCGCGGCTCCGCCCGATTTGAAACCAGGCACCGTCGGCGATCAAACAAGCCAGAACACCAAAGAAAAGAATCGGTGCGGCGCTCAGATGGCCCGTCCTTGCAAGGGCGCCACAGACCAGCAGCAGGGGGACCGACGGAACTGGCAGCGCGCCCTGCTCCGCGAGAAGCCAGAAGAACAGAACGGCATATCCGTGCCGAATGACGAAATCGGCTGTTTCGTTCATATGAACTTCAGATTCAATCCGGCGGGGGAGGATTCATGCCCCGCCCGAACACGGAGCGGTAGGAGGCACGGGAGGGCGGTCGCCGCAGCCGGTTCACACCCGCACACGATCTGTTTCGTCGAGCCGCAGAAGAGAGTGACGAGCGCCATAGTCCGGGATGTCGACAAACGGAAGCGGATGAATGTGGAGAGAAATCCGGACGATCCGGACCGCGCGTAATCGAAACCAGCTTTAGATATCAGGTAAACTGCGATACGGGAAAAAATATCGTCCTGAGACTGCGCCGCTCTGGCAGGGAGTTCGAGGCAGCGACGACGCGAGGACCGGTACTGCTCTTGCAAATTAGACGGGATTATTAAAGGAAGCGCGGACCTTCAGAATGAACAGCACTTTGGTTCCGTTACATAGTCGCTTAAGTCGCCTGTTCGCCGTCACTCACCCTGGAGTGGCAGCGGTAAACGTGGATCTCCAGCTCGCGGCGCATAGAAGTTCTCAGTCTATGGAATTCCCATGATGTGCATGTGTCCAATGCGTGATCCCGACCACATGAGGTAGGCCCCCGTGTCGCTATAGGTCTCCGGTATCCCAGTAGTTTTAGGATCGAACGGCATCATGATCATCCAATGCGGACCGATGGCGAGGGCTGGGCTGGTCTTGTCGTCCGGATCGGAAATGCTTCGCTGTGTCGCGCCCGCCAGCATGTACCAGACGGGCGGCTTTGATTTTGTCGAGCTACACTGTGGGGGATCGGCTACCTTTTTGAGGCTTCCGGCCCGGCAAACAAAACCGTTGTCACCTTCGCGCAGCACGATACTCTTGCCTCGCGCATCGGTGCCCATGATGCGAGCCCCGTCCGTGACGTGTTTGGGCCCGGCACTGATGGCCCGCGCGATCTGAACTTCCGCCGGTTCCCCCTTACCAGCCACACCATCAGCCACGTCATCAGCCACCACGTTCATGGCCGGCATGTGGCTGGCGTGATCGGCGGCCAGATGTCCGCCTGGCGTACCCACGGGCTGCCCCATAATGTGCAGGTGGGCGTAGGGTGTGCCGGCCCATAAGATGAACGCGCCTGTGTCTTTCTCCGTCGGCGACAATCCTGTCGTTCTCGGGTCGAACGGCCAAATGATCATCCACTGCGGGCCAATCTTGATCGTTGCGCCGGACTCGCCGCGTTCCGTCGCGCCCGCGAGCATGTAGATAAAACCGGCCACCGTGTTGGTAGGGTTCGATTTGCCCGCATCCAAATCAGCGCTCCACCGTAGTGCCGCTTCATTCGAACATGATGCGGGATGACCAACGATTTCGGGGTCGCCAGGCTGGCAAGTGAAGCCGTTGCTGCCTTCGCGCAGGACAATAATTTTTCCTTGCGGATCGGTGCCGACAATCCGCGCGGTGTCGGTGACATTGCGTGGGCCCGCACTCATCGCCCGCGCCATCTGGGCTTGTGCCGGCTCACCCGCAGCACCACCACTCCCATCAATCCTCATGTAGCCGCGATCCGCCGCGTTTGGTATTTGCGCTCCCATCATTCCTGGTTGACACAGCAGCAGACCGACTGAATAGATGATCCTCAAGCTGTACCGTCGGATGACCTTCATGAATCCCCTCTTTCTGTATTCCATTGACGACCTCGCTGACCGATCCATTCCTTAACAGCGGCTTGGGTTCGCGCCTCGCGCCTGCAGCCGGACGGCTCAACCCCTGGCCGATTGTACCGGAATTCCTGCGCCGAGCGGTTAGCGACCGCCCCTGACGCACAACGCAAACCGCAAAATTGGTCGACGTAATCCACACTTGGCGAAAGTTCGTCGACCCGGCCAGTTCCTGTTGCCGGGCGAAATCGCCCGCCGACAGGTCGGGTTTTGGCCAACGATAATATCGTCGCTGAGTCTGCGGGGAACCTGCGCGGAAACCGATGCCCGGCGAGGGCGAGAGAGCGGGTCATGCTCTCTTTGAACAGCGGAGTTGGCAACAGAACATCGACAAACCGAAGACTGAAAAAAGTACCTCGCGATCGCGGGACTACTGGATCGGGACGCTCACCGACAAAATCCTGACGCGTGGCTGTTCCGGCAGTCGGGTGACCTCACACCTCTGCGTCTGGTCGTCGGTGAGCTTGTTCTCTGTGAGTTTTCGGCAAACCTGCACGAAAACTTACGCCCTTCTCTGGGTACAGCCTTGACTTTGCCTACACAGGGCAATATTTTGATTGGGAGCCGACCGGGAAAAAGGAGACAAGCCATGAAGTCACAATCAGAGGTGAAGTTCCAGGCGATCGGCAAAGCGGTTAGAGTGTTGCTTGTCGGTGCACTGTTATCACTTGGTCCGGCGCCGTCCCTTCGGGCTGGCCCTATTACTACCTATACATACACTGGGAGCGCCTTCACCGTCTTCGGCGGAACTGACGTCGGTGCATGTCCTCCCGAGTGCAATCTTTCCGGATCGTTCACTGTCTCGAACCCTCTTGCCGGAGGTTTAACAAACGCTGCCATAACACCGACGTCTTTCATGTTCACCGACGGCAGCACCGCCGTGCTGACCAATACGAACACAACTGGAACAGGCGATGAGGCCAGTTTCCAGATTACGACAAACGGCGCAGGTGTGATAATCGCATGGGACATCAATCTCGAAGACGTATCGGTGGCCCTCATGGAGTCCTACAATGGCAATTGTTCTGGTACGCCATTCGACGAGAGCTGGAACGCGCCGCTAACAGGCTTCAACAACTTCGCGCAATGGCAGGGCACCGGAGGGTGCCCCTCCGGTGGGACATGGGTCTCATCAAATCCGTCGACCACGACCCCCGAACCGACGACCCTCATGACGCTAAGCACCGGCTTACTCGGCCTTGGGATAATGCGCTTGCGCCGGAAACAAATCGCGTCGTCCCTCAGGTGCCGGTTCAAGCCGGCCAATAAGCAAGCCTAAACGGTCGATCCATCTCACATACCCGGAAAGCGGCAAATCGGCGCCGAAGCGGTTTCGATCGACCAGCGCTCGAAGGGGCGACATACTTCGGGTGAATTCCGGCCGGAAATGCAGCCTCACCACATCAATCGGTGCAGGCAGGCATATGCGATGAAAGGAAATACGTCCGATGAATAAGCGCTCTCTTTTCCCCGCTCTTTTGATCGTTTGCGCGTCTTTCGGGCAACAAACAAAATATGTGCCGGAAGACCACCGGCCGCCGCTGTTCCTGCGCGAAGACTGGAAGAATGTTTCGAATCGATCGGGCCGATGAACCGGCCGGCTGGAAGTTCACTCGGTTATCAAACCGTCACAGGCAATACAAACCTGCGAGTCCTGTTTGGCGCAACCGACCGACCCGGGATTCATCGGCGCAAGAGTGACCCTTTCATTCGGTGTCCGGCAGGAGTAACATGGGGCCAATTTGAGGAGGTTCTATGTTTGAAAGCCTCAGTGAAAGAATTCATCAGGACGAAGCGCATGAAGAGCCACCCCGTGACCGCATGGTGCGATACGCGGTCATCGTCCTTGTGTCTGTCTGTGCCGTCGTCGCTCTGGTAGAAGCCTCGCGCCTGATTCCATAACGCATTTGCGCAAGGCGGAACGGAATACGCTGACTCTTCAGCCGCGCTGCCACTTGTGCGTCCATTGCGCGAGGACCATTTCTTTTGAGTTAAATGCGGCCGGGCGCACGCAACGTGCCGAGGCGGTGCTACGGTTAGCGCGGATTGACTCCCATCACGCGCTTCACAGCCCTACTCTGTTTGACCGGGAGCATTGACATTAGCTTGTAACAGGAGCAAACTGTCAGTCATGAAGGCAAGTGATCAGGAGTCGACGTCACTGCGACGGTCGTAAATCTCAGGATCCGGAGGTGCTTACATAGAACCACCTGAACAGCCCCGGGGCGGGCGCCGTTAGCGGTGTCTGAAGTATTGCGAGGGGAATCACATCCACCGGAAAATACAGCGTGCGTAGTTTACACGCTGTGCGCTAAGCAGACGCCAATGATGGTGGTCTGATGTCTCTTGCGGATTCCGTTGATAGCTTCCCGCCCTAGTGGTTACTTACGTTTCTTATTATTCCTGTGTCAGCGGGCGTGCTGATGACGTCGGCTGCTGCGGGTTACCTTTCTTCTATATGGTGTTTTACCTCCCCGTAAGGTCAGACCTGATCCCTCAATAGCTTCCCTCGAGACCAGTTTGTCCGGGTCGTTTTTCATGCTATATCCCTCACACCTACTCGCCTGCAAGCAGCTCAGTGTGGCCCAATATAGAAACCGGTGAATCCGATAATCTGTTGCATGATCGAGCGGAATGCGGAAATGATCGCGAATCCTGGCTGTGTGCTGCGAGATAACGGCCTATCGCAAGTCCCGTGGCGCGCGCACTGCGGCACGTTGTCGCACGGCCCGACTCAGTCCGGGCTTTAGCCTCTACGCAGTAGCAGCGGCGCGCAACTGCATACGGCTGTTCAGCAGCGCATACATCCCGAACAGCGCGGCTGAGAACAGCAGATCCCCGGCCAGCGTCCGCCCCCAGAACGGCAGCGCCAACGCATAACATGCCATCAGGCCCGCAACGCCGGGCTGATAGAACGCGCTGTGCCGAGCTACGCCAATCGCCCAGACCGCAAAGTTCGTCAGCACGAAAAACTGTGCGCTGCAAAGAAACGCCGCCACACCGATCCGACGCGCTGTCGCTTCCCGCAGCAGCGTCCGTCCGATCCACACATTGATCAGGAACGCCGCGTAGATCACCGGCGAAGCCGTCGTATAGCCGCCAACGAATGGATCCGTCGCCACCATGACCGCCAGCGGCAGCAAGTATGCCCACAGTCCGCCGACCCGCGATCCCGCGAACAGGCACGACCCGCCCAGCGGCGTCACGTTCGGCGCATGTGGCACCAGCCGCCCGAGCGCGCTGAGCACCGTGAGTCCAATAGCAAGTGGCCGCGACTGTTTCTCGTTCTGCATAGTCTTATATTCCATATGGTAGCGCTCCGTTAACGTGGCTTCTGCGCCGTCGCCTGATTCGGCTCCCACAATATCTCCGCCGTCCCCAGCCTGTGACTCGCCCACCGGCTCCACACAAACAACGCGTCGCTCAGTCGATTCAGATACTGGACCGGCATTCCCACCGCCGCCCCTTCCCCGCCGAGCGTCACCACCACACGCTCCGCCCGCCGGCACACCGTGCGGCAAACATGCAATTCTGCGTTCAGCCTTGATCCGCCAGGCAGCACGAACGAACGCAGCGCCGGCAACTCCGCATTCATCTCGTCGATTTCCTGCTCCAGCCGATCCGTCTCCTGCTCTGTGATCCGCGCCTGCTTCGGATGCAGATCCTCCGGCAGGGTCGCTAATTCCGAACCCAGGTTGAACAACTCATGCTGCACACGCAGCAGAATCCCTGCCAGCGCCGCGACGCGGTCACCCGCCTCCAGCGCCGACTCCCGCGCAAGCCCGACAAACCCATTCAGCTCGTCGACGGTGCCATACGCTTCAATCCGCGTCGTGTTTTTCGCCAGCCTCTGCCCGCCCGCCAGATTCGTCAACCCGTCATCCCCGCGCCTGGTGTAAACGCGGTTGATCGCAACACGGGGTTTGTCGAATCTCTCTTCGCTCATCCTTAACCTACCTAGCCCTCGCGAGGCTCCATTTTACGCCCGCCACAACATTCAGCAACGGAGCGGGGAAGCCATAAATCTCTTCATACCGGCTATCGAACGCGTTGCGCAGATTCGCGTACGCCGTCAGGTTCCCTTTCACCCGGTAGTTCACATTGATGTTGAAATTAGAGAAACCCGGGTTCCAGTAAAGCCCCCCGAACGCACCGAAGTTCGGTTCCACATCCAGCGACCGCCCACGCATATATCCCGCGACCGTTACATCGGCGCGACCATACTGCCACGTCGCGAGCAACGATCCCGACTGCTTTGGCCTCCGCAACAACGGCTGCCCCGGATAGTAATACTGCTGTACCAGTCCGCTCCCGCCATTGAGCGACAAGGCCTCGGTCTCCAGCCACGTGTAGTTCCCAGTCAGCAGGATTGACGCCGATGGCCTCACCCGCCCGCTCGCTTCTATGCCTTCCGACAGCGCGTTCGCCAGATTGTCGGTATAAAAGTGCGACAGCTTCGCCAGTGACCCGCCCAAACTCACGATCAGGTCCCGATAGTTGCTGTGGAACCACGTGGCATCCACGGACGCCCGGCCCGCCCAAAACCGCCGCTCGATTCCCGCGTCGTAACTGCGGATTGTCTCCGGCTTCAGCCCAGGATTGTTCGTGAACGCCAGATCGCTGCCGCCCGGTGGCCGAATTCCCGTCCCGTACGAGGCATGAAGCCGCGTCACCCCATCCAGTTGATACGCGCCCGATATCTTCGGATTCGTCTTCTTCACGGTGCTCGCCGCAAACGCCGGCCGCGGCGGATATCCACCGGGCTCGCCTGGTATGGTTGGTGTCCGGATAATTTCCTCCCGCGCGCCAATATTCACGAACAGCTTTTGATTGAGGGCGAGCCGGTTTTCCAGATAGATGCCCTCCGTGTCGCGTCGCAGCAGAAAATTCTGTCCGCTGCTCGTTACATAGGTATTACGCAACTCTTCCCGATCGAACGCAAACCCACCCGCGAGGGTCCACCACTTATTCACTTTGTAAGTTGCGCGTGGCTCCCCATATAACCGCAGGTCTTTGTTGTAACTGAATCCATACGAACTCATATATGAGCTGTTGTTGAGAAACACACCGCCCGTTACATCCAGCCGCAGACTATCTGTAAAGTCGTTCTGATAATGCAGCCCGTAAGCCGAGGTATTATTCCGGCTCCGGCTTACTAAGTCAAGGCCTGAATAATAACCCTTTGGATTCGACCCGTACGGTCCCGGTTCACCCGTATCGTTGGAATTGAAATTCCCGAACACAAACAGGCTCTGGGTATACCAGCGATGCTGTAGCGACAGGAACCCATCGTCCGACCGCGTGTCGTCGTTCCGTACCGGCCCGTTCGCCAGCAGGCTTGACGCTGACGCCGCCAGTCCCCAGCCCTTCACCAGCCCCGACCCGCTCAGCGCAAACCGGTTCTCATTGTGTGTGCCACCCTCGGCGACGAAATCCAGCGCCGGCCCGTTATCCGGCGAGCGCGTCACAAAATTCACCACGCTCCCCGCAGCATACGATCCGTTGACTGCCGATTGCGGCCCGCGCGCCATCTGTATCTCGGAAATAAAATCTGCCGGCATCTGCGAAAAATCGAAAAGTCCGCCGTAATAGAAGCTCGCTACCGGAATTCCGTTCAGTTCCACCAGGCTGTACTTCGGATCCGCCCCCCGCACATACAGGCTCGCGAGCGATCCCCTCGCTCCACCTTGCGAAATCACCGAGCCAGGCAACTCGCGCAGTAAGTCCACTGTCTGCGCTTCATTCCTCTGCCGAATCTCCGCGCTCGATATCGTGCTCACGCTCGATCCCTGCGACTCCGCCGGAGTATCGATCGCCGACCCCGCCACCTGAATCGAATCCGCCAGCGGCGCCAGCGACAGCTGAATTACCGCCGCGCCCGCCCCGACCGTTGCCGTCGCGAATCCGGCCGCCGTAACGCGCAGCTGAAAATTCTCATAAAGGGGCGACACATGAAAATCGAACCCGCCCAGGTCGTCCGTGATCTGACGCATAATCACGCCGGTGTCATTCACAGCCGCCACCTGCGCGCCCGGAATCGGGCTTCGTGTGGGGTCCAGAACAGTTCCTTTGATTTCCGCCGCGTAAAGCGTAAAAGGTGCAAGCGGCAGAGAAGCAGCGGCGAATAACAACACGCCAGCCGCGTAAACGGCGTAGAGATTCTTCATTATGTTCAGGCAGCCCTGGCTGCCTTCCTTTCCACTCTCCGCATTGTTTCCGGCCGCTGAAATAGCGGCGTTCCCGGAATCACGCGAGGCCGGTCTCCTGACTTGCGCGTCATGGAATTTGCCCGGCCTTCCCATCCCTCAAAGCGGACAGTGGCGATGAAGCGGCGACCTGTGGGGTTCACCACTGGACAAACTCTCGGCGCTTACAGTGGCGGGGCCGTGCTGGATTTTCACCAGCTTCCCAATACTGCGCCTCAGTGCTGCTGAAAGCTTTTTCAGCTTAGCAGAATCTCCGCGGCCACCCCGCGTCCGCGAACCACCCTCGCGCGGCGCACAAGCGATGGCTATCTGTGCGATCGGGTCTTTTTGTAGCCGAACGCCATCGCCCTCCCCTCCTCCCTGCGCTACCCTGACTTCAGAAGCCCGGTCTGCGTCTGACTCTTTCGCAATGTCGTCACTCCGCACCCTTTTCGCCGCCTGCGTCCTGTTGTCGCTCACGGCCTGCAACTCCGCCC
>Ga0209698_10005077_pt1 | contig 14313 bp, 8 predicted proteins | sample LitLauG_LLR_2012_FD_187203 | JGI IMG/M metagenome (GOLD analysis project Ga0209698, IMG submission 187203) | Freshwater sediment microbial communities from Pennsylvania, USA - Little Laurel Run_MetaG_LLR_2012 (SPAdes) (version 2) | ecosystem: Environmental > Aquatic > Freshwater > Creek >... | reverse complement strand
TCGCCATCCCGGGATTGCTGGTGGTGGCGCTGGCAGTGCTGACGTATGCCGCGTGGTCGGCGCGGCGGGCGGAAATCAGCTACGGCGAGTAGGCGCCGGCCCGGGCGTCATAGGTGCCGTACTCTGAAAAAAACCGTAGGCAGTTCGGGCGCCTGACGACATAGGCACTAGTCTAAACTCTGGGCCCAGTTCAGGGAACATCATGTATTTCGCGACTCCGCTCGAGGACCCGACTCGGGGCCGTTTTCGAGCTCGTCATCGGCTGGTCGTCACATTCGGCTTGAAGTCCTCGCGCTGATAGACGATCTTTCCGCCCACTAGGGTCATCAGTACGTTCATTGATTCTATGCTTTTGGTCGGTACGGTCATGATGTCATCCGGCAGAACGACCAGATCCGCGAGCTTGCCCGATTCGATGGAACCCTTGATCCTTTCTTCGAAGGTCGTGTACGCGTTGTTGATGGTTTCCAGCCGGAGGGCCTCCTGCCGCGTGATCTTCTGGTCGGGGCCCAGCACTCCACCGCTGATGGTGTCTCGCGTTACGAAATGATAGAACACCCAAAGCGGCGGATAGGGCACTACCGGCGCGTCCGTGCCGGCGGAGACCATGACTCCATGGTCAAGGTAGGCGCGAACGGGCGTGACCCACGCGGCGCGCTTTGGCCCCCACATTTTCACCAGACTCGGTCCCGCAAGATAGAGGTGATCCTGCGCCGAGACCACGAGGCCCAGCTTCTTCATTAGTGCGAAATGCTCCTCGCGTGGCAGAAACCCGTGCTCGACCGTCCAGCGCCGGTCCACAATGGATTTTTCGGCATTAGCGATTTCGTAGCTTGTCAATACTTCATCGATCGCCGCGTCGCCTACCGCATGCGTCGAAACGCGCCAGCCTTCGCGGTTCACCTCCTTCACGATTTCGCCGTAATCGGCCTGCTTCATCGTGTTTACGCCATAGTAGGTCCCCTTCTCGTCGTACGGCCGGGCGTAAAGTTCTGTCATCCAGCCCCCTTCAAAGCCTCCGTCAACGCCCAGCTTGACGCCTCCGATGCGGAGCCATTCGTCGCCTTCGTCCGGTTTCACGTTGGAGGCGGCCAGCATCGCTCTCATCTGCGCGGCGTTCGTAGCAGGCGGCCGCAGAAGCTGGTTCACACGGATGGTCAGCAGACCTTTCCTCCTCATTTCCTGCAATATGCGGTACTGCTCTACGCTGGCACCCGGATAGCGTATGCTGGTCAAGCCCGCCGCGTTCAGTTTCCTGTGCTCCGAGAGGAAGTATTCGATGCTGAGCCGTTGGGCATTGGGCAGGGTAACCAGCGCTTTTGCCCGGTCCAACAGTTCACCGTTCAGCTCTCCATGTTCATCGCGCGAAATCCGGCCTTCTGCCGGCTGTGGAGTCTGTTTCGTTATATTCCACTTGCGCAGCGCGGCGCTGTTGAGAATGTACTCGTGCCCGCCGCGAACCACAACCACAGGCGTGCGGGGCGCAATCTTATCCAGATCTCTGCGGTAAGGAAGCCGCTGTTCTCGGAGCTGGGCTTCATGCCAGTCGGAGTTGGTGATCACGATCTGGCCTGGCTTGGCCTGCCTCACTCGCGCGGCGATGAGGCTCAGCACGTCATCTAGAGTTCGCGCACGCGAGAGGTCCACGCCTGCGCCCCCACCCGCGCCATGTAAGTGGTTGTCGGCAAGACCGGGGATGACGGTCTTGCCGCCAAGATCGATGACTCGCGTCCGGGGTCCCGCCAGACTCGGGGCCTGAGCTCCGGGGCCGACCCAGGTGAATCTTCCGTTGGTGATCGCTGCCGCTTCCGCGGTCGAAAAGGCTGCGTCCACCGTATAGATCTTCGCGTTCACGAGAATCAAGTCCGCCGCGGGTGTTTGCGCTTCGACGGGGCTTTCCGACATCGGTATGGACGCAAGCACGGAAACAAGAAGTAGCCGGCACACGCTCGGCCCGGCCGTCGAGGTACGCGCGAAAAACGCTAGCCCATACCGGGCCAGGCTCCGTTGTGCTCCGTTCACTTTCCGCTTACGCCCCGCCCCGACTCGCGTTTGCAAAGGGGACGGTAAGAGCCTTGGCTGGATCGACGGTCTTGTCCACCGTCACACCGATGAACGGTCCCAGCATTTCCTCCCAAGTCATATTACCGATGTAGACCGTACGATTCGGATCGGGATTGAACTTGTTATTCACGGAATTGTCGTAGTGCGCCGTTATGACCAGCTTCGAGCCCTTGGGAACGCGGATCGGCTCCTGCAGCTCATAGGCGAGCTGCCAATTAAAATCGAAATGCGGCACGTTGAGGACAATTTGCGAACGGCCGTCGGGATACTCCAGCCGGTAGGTCATGTCCTTGCCGCGCAGGTGCATGTGGGGCGCCATCCAGACCAGTTCGGCGTCCTCATGGAAGATGATCGCGATCGGATCGGGAGAATAGTTGGAGTCGTTCGGCGGAATGGCGAAGGTGGCCGGGTTCGCCGAACCAGCGGCGCTTGCGATCATCAAACGTTCCGGCGCTTTTTCACTCACCGTCAGCCCCAGCTCCGGCCTGTCGGTGACTTCCCTGCCGTTGGGCGTATAGTGGATGTTCCACAGGACGTCATAACCTTTCGGAACCAGCACTCCCGCCTGGTGGAGGCGGAAATCGTGCAGCGCGCGGCCTGGTACGAAGCACACATGACCTATATCGTTGCGCGCAGCGCGGGGATCGCTCCGTTCCACGGCCTTGCCTTTGCCGTCGGCCGTCGGCAGGCGCAGAGTCCGCTGCGAGGGCGGCACTTCCACTCCAGTCTCATCGCGCTGCTTGTCCACCCACCCGGGCGTGTTGTAGACCACATCGGCCTGGTGCGGGATGAAACCCGTGCAAATGTGATGGGTAACTCCTAGTTCGCTCGGCTTGATTTCTATGGAAGTCACCCAGGTGTCATGGGTGAAGTTTCCCGGTGTAATCACGTTTGCCCACTCGATAACGTTCTTCGGAGGGGCTGCGGGGACGGTCCACGCGTAGCCCTTTAAGACCACGTCGGGCTTGGTCGTCCAGCTATTGTCGGGCCAGGAGACAGGCGGTGGCGCGTCTTTCGAATCTCCCTGGACTGCCCCCGTGTCCGCCCATTTTGCGATCGTATCGATCTCGCTCTGCTTGAGCGAGCGGTCGTTGGAGAAATGGCTGTAACCGGGATCCGCAAACCACGGCGGCATCTTGTGGCTCAGGACGGCCATCTTCATAGCCTTGGCCCACGGGCGCGTGCTCTCGTAGGTCAGGAAAGACATGCGAGCGACGTTGCCAGGCCGGTGGCAGCTCTGACAATTCTTCTGCAGAATCGGAAGCACCTGCTTGTTGAAGGTTACCGTACTCTCCGCTGAAAGATCAGCGGCCACTAGGACGGCTGACGTTACCAGGAACGCGGCCAAAAGACGCATCGGGAGCACCCTCCTGTGGCTGGACTCATCCTCGAGTGTACGCCGAAATCGGCCCGAGTCAAATCGCACTTGGCCGCGCGAAACAATCATTCAGCCATCTGGGTTTTGGTATTGTTTTGGTGTGGTCGGCCGGGCAGCCTGATGCCGCGGTATGCCTGTCGCCGCTACTGTCCCCGCCGTAATCGAGATTCGTGTAGACTGCGTACGATTGCCAGCGGCCGCGCTGGGGACAGGAGGAAACTTCGTGAACTGGCACCAGAAATTCTCTGCTCTGCTCTTTACAGGACTCGCAGCTCTATCAGGAGATGCTCAAACGACAGGAAAATACCTCGCGCAGCGCGACCAGTTGGTCGCTATCCGCGCCGGGCGGCTGTTCGACGCGCGTTCGGGCACGATGCTCCCCAATCAGGTGGTGATCGTGCGAGGCGACCGCATTGCGGAAGTCGGCTCGGGCCTTGCCATTCCTTCGGGTGCGAACGTGATCGACCTCTCGAATGCGACCGTCATGCCCGGCATGATCGACGCACATGTTCACATCAACACAGGCGGAGAAACCGAAGCGCAGCGTACGCTGATCGCGCTGTCCAACGCTCAGATTGATCTCGCTGCGGGCTTCACCACGGTCCTCGATATGGATTCACGCGGCGGCTACAACACAGTGGACATCCGCGATCAGATCAATTCCGGGCGCGTTCAGGGCCCGCGCATGCAAGTGGCGGGCGAATCGCTCAATCCTCGCGCCACGAATTACTATCCGGATATCCGCCCTGGGCGGTTTCAGGAAGGCTTCATCGAGAATAAGAATGTCAACGGCCCCTGGCTTGCCCGCGCGGCGGTGCGGGAAGCCAAACTCCACGGCGTGGACTGGGTGAAGATTTACACCACGCAGGATTTCGCTGGAACAATGCACATGTGGACTTCCGACGCGACGCTGGTCAATTCCCCTTCTCTGACGTTGGAGGAAGTGCAGGCGGTCGTGGACGAAGCGCACCGGCTGGGCCTAAAGGTCGCCTGCCACACCTACGGCGGCGAAGGCATGGCTAGTTGCATCAATGCCGGTGTGGACGCTCCCAACCACCTTCTCGAACTCGATCAGGATGGGATCCAGGTCCTGCTGCAAAAAAGGCTTCCGTTTGAGGCCACGCTCGATGATCTGATTGCCTTGGAAAAAGGCGACCTGGAAGCGACAGGCGGGCGCAACTCGCGCATGAAGCTTGCCGAGCAAGCCGTCCGGCGCGCAGTCGCCGCGGGCGTTCCTATCGTGTTTGGTAGCGGTGCTACTTCGGCCGCCATCCCGCATGGTAAGCAAGCCAATCAGTTTGCCTATTACGCGAAATGGGGATTGACGCCAACCCAGGCGCTGCAAACCGCGTATCTCAACGCGGCCCACATGCTGAATTACGGAATCGAAAAGGACATCGGAACTATCGAGAAAGGCAAGTTCGCCGACCTCATTGCGGTTTCGGGAAATCCGCTGGCGGATGTCTCCGAAATGGAGCGCGTGCATTTTGTGATGAAGGGCGGCACGGTGATACGAAACGATTTCGCAGGGCGCTAAGGATTGCGCGTCCCTGAGCCGGAAGTGGGTTGCGAATCGGCGCAGCCCTCGGCACTCTCACCGGTAGCGGCTATCGCGAGGTGTATGGAAGCCGGCACAAATAGGCACGCAGGTTACTAAAGCAGAACTTCCGAGATGGAAGTGGCGCGTCGTCCGCCCGCAATCCGCCACAGCAAGCCTCAGTGTTATAAGATCATTCAAGCCCCATCCCTTTTAGCTGAAGGTGACAGATGAAACCGCTACTTGTCCTTCTGACAGAGATCCCTCTGAGCTTGTTGTTCACAGCACCGATCCACGCCCAATGGCTCAACTACAAGACTCCAGGGATCCCGCGCACTGCCGATGGAAAGCCCAACCTTGAGGCGCCCACGCCGCGAGCCTCGGACGGCAAGCCGGACTTGTCGGGAATCTATCAAGCTGCCAGCGGAAGACAATTTCAGGACATCAGCGCTGGCCTGCGGGCGGAAGACTTTCCCATTCAACCTTGGGCAGCTGCTGTGGCTAAGCGCCGCGAAGAGGAGAATCGCAAGGATGACCCCTACTCGCATTGTCTGCCGCCCGCTGTGCCCAGGATCAATGTGTCCAACCATCCCTTCAAGGTTCTCCAGTTACCGGGCCTGGTGGCGATTCTCTATGAAACATCCAACACGTTCCGTCAGATTTTCACCGATGGACGGCCGCTCCCCAAAGATCCTCAGCCAACTTGGCTGGGTTATTCCATAGGCAAATGGGAAGGCGACACCTTGGTGGTCGAAACCATAGGTTTCAATGATAGGAATTGGCTGGACGGCGATAGGGGTCATCCTTTAAGCGACGCTCTACACGTGACGGAGCACTTCCGGCGCACGGATTTTGGACACTTGGAAATTCAGGTCACGCTCGACGATCCAAAGGCGTTCACCAAGCTTTGGACGATCAAACAGTCTCTGAATCTGCTCCCGGACACCGAGTTATTGGAGAACGTCTGCGAGAACGAAAGAGATACCGCACACCTGGTTGGTAAGTAGTCGCGCCGGGAAGCGGCCTGCTGCGGCGCAGGGTAATGCTCAGTGAATTGCGTCGTTATGGCGCTGTCCAGTCTCACTTTCGGGTGCGCCGCCGCCATTTTCCGTGCTGGTGGTGGAGATCGACCGCACGCCCGCCTGGATCGCCATCCTGGGATTGCAGGCGGTGGCGCTGGCAGTGCTAACCTATGCGGCGTGGTCGGCGCGGCGGGCGGAAATCAGCTACGGCGAGTAACGGCCAGCGCCCAGTTGCCCTTGCGGCGGATTTCCGTTACGGGCGCCAAAGCGGCGCGCACGGCGTCCACCTCCCGCCCTTCGAAACCGCTGGCCAGCAGGACGCCGCCGGAGCGCAGCGAGCGCTGCAAGTCCGGGGCAAGCTGGATGATGGCTTCGGGGCTGATATTGGCCACGGCCAGGTCCGCGATGCCGGAGCGCACGGCATCGGCCGAACCGAGGAAACTAGCGCGCAGGCGCAGGCGCGCGATCGCGATGGAGTCCGGGTCGACGTCACAGGCAAACACGCGGCCGGCGCCGAGCAATCCGGCGGCTTCCGCCAGGATGCCGGAACCGGTGCCCACATCGAGCACGGTCATTCCCGGCTCGAGATAATCCTCGAGAGCCTCCAGGCAAAGCTGCGTGGTTTCGTGAACTCCCGTACCAAAGGCCATGCCGGGATTGACAACGATGCGGAGCCGGCCCGGCGGAGCGGGGTCGTTACGCCATTCGGGGACCAGAAAGAAACGGGCGCCCACGGCCATGGGCTGCAGCAAGTCCCGCGAGGACTGCACCCAGTCGAGCGGCGCTTCGGCGCGCCACATGGCGTCGGGATAGCGAGCCTGCAGCAGGTCGCGATCGGCGCTGTCTTCGAAGAAGGCGCGCAAGCGGCCGCCGTCCAGTTCCGAGACTCCCGCCGAACCCTGCTCCCACAATTCCGCAATCAGCAGATCGCGGCGCTCGGGCTCGCACTCCATTTCGAGAGAGAACATTGATGCTATCTTGAGATTTCAGCGTTGCGATGAAACTACAAGGTATTTTCCCACCAATCACCACGCCCTTCGATCACGCGGGCAATCTGTACGCCACCAAGGTGCAGCACAACATCGAGAAATGGAACCTCACCACGCTCGCCGGTTACGTGGTGTGCGGCTCGACGGGGGAAACCCCCTTCCTGGCGGCCGAGGAGAGGTACACGCTCTGGGAACTGGTGGCCAAGTATGCGGCCCCGGACAAGCTTCTGATCGCGGGCACGGGTGTGGATGGCGTGCTGCCCACCGTATGCCTGACGAACCGCGCGGCCGATCTAGGCTATAAGGCGGCCCTGGTTCTCACGCCGCATTATTTCAAGAATCAAATGAACCGCCCGGAGACGCAGTTGCTCTATTTCCGCTCGGTGGCCGACCGGGTAAAGATTCCGGTACTCATTTACAACTTCCCGCAAATGACCGGCGTGGATATTCCGGCGGATACTGCGGTGCGGCTGTCCGAGCATCCCAACATCATCGGGATCAAGGACAGTTCGGGGAACATCGAGAAGATGATGCACATCGTCCGCGAGGCCAAGGCCGGGTTTCAGACCCTGGTCGGCTCGGCCCAAGTCCTATGGCCGGCGCTGCTGATGGGGGCTTCGGGCGGCATCCTCGCGTTTGCCAATGCGGCGCCCTACTCCACGATTGCGATTTGGGAAGCATTTCGGACGCGCGAAGAGGAAGCGGCCCGCGACTGGCAGGGGCGCGTAAGCCGCGCCGCGTCGGTCACCGGGAAATTCGGCATCCCGGGGCTGAAGCACGCCATGGATCTGAACGGATACTACGGCGGCCCGCCGCGCTTGCCGATGAGCGTGCCTACACCGGAGGCCAAGAAAGAAATTGAAGAGGCCTTCAAGGATTTGAAGGGCTGAGACGCAGCACCCTGCGCAGAACGTCGGCGCATTCTTCCACGCGCAAAAGATACGCGGCGGCGAAATAGAGAAGTCCGTAAGGCGCGAGAATGGCGATCGCCGCGGTGATCGGCTTAGGGCTCCCGATGGCGAGTTTGACGCCCCAGGCGGCGGCCGCGCCAGCGGCGGCCGAGATCCACAGCCTGGCCGTGAGCGCAGCCGGCAGGCCGGTGGGGCCGATTCTGGCATTCAGGGTGCTCCTCAGGAAAAGGAACTCGACCCATCCGGCCACGCCGGCGGAGGCCGTCAAGCCCGCGACTCCCCAGCGCGGCGCGATGCCGATCCAGCGCGGCAGCCAGATCGCCGCCAGATATCCCAGCGCACCCGTAAGGGCCACGCGAATCACGGCATAGCGCAGCGGCGTCCGCGTATCGCGCAGGGCGTAATAGGTGGATGAATAGAGGCGCCCCAGAGTGGACGCGAGCAGGCCAACGGCAGAGCCGGCCAGGATGGCCCAAACATAGAGCGTGTCGGCGTGGGTGAAGCGGCCGGTCTCGAAGAGCGCGGCCGTGATAACGTCGCCCAGCGCCAGAAACGCCATCGCGGAGGGGACGATGAAGAAAGCGATGCGGCGAAGGGCGGCATTCAGCCTCTCCCGCAGCACCGCGGCGACCTGCTGGCGATCGCCGAGGGTGCTCGACATCGCCGGCAATTCGGCGGCCGAAACCGACATGCCGAAAAGGCTCACCGGCAGCAGGTAAAGCGTCTGAGCATTCATCAGGCCGGCGACGGCGCCCTGGCCGAGCAGGCTGGCCAAGAGCGAATCGACATAGGCGCTGATCTGCACCACGCCGCGGCTCACGAACACCGGTCCGAAACTCCGCAGCACCTGCCGCACGTGCGGCGCCGCCGTATCCAGCCGCAGGCGCAGACCGCGCGCCAGGCTCAGGACCGCCGGCAACTGCACACCGAACTGGAGCGCGCTGCCAGCCACCGAACCCCACGCCAGGACGATGGCGAGCTGGTTCGGAACCAGGCGCCGGAACGCCACCAGGGTCAAGATCATGGCTACGTTCCACATGACCCCCGCACTGTAAGAGAGAAAGAACTTGCGGTGACTATTGAGAATTCCGAGGCACCAGGCCGACAGCACCAGCATGCCGACGCCGGGGAAGAGAATGCGCACCAGCCGGATGGTCAACTCCCGCTTAGCGCCGTGGAAACCGGGAGCAATTGCGAAGATCAGCCAGGGCGTGGCGAGCACGCCGACCAGCACCAATCCCGAGGTAACCAGCGCCAAAATCGCCCCGATGGCGCCCGCCACGCGCCCGGCCTCCTTTTCATCGCCTTCGGCGAGGAGATGCGCATAGACCGGAATGAAGGAGGCGGAAAGCACCCCCTCACCGAAGAGGTTTTGCAGAAAATTGGGGATCCGCAGCGCCTGGCCGAAGGCGTCGGCGGCGTCAAAGAGGCCGAAGTATTTCGAAAAAATGCGCTGCCGCACCAGGCCCAGGATCCGCGTGAGCAGTATGCCCGCTGCTACCAGGAACGCGTGGCGCCCGGTACGTTCCACTAACCCAGCTTCTCCAGCACGGCCGCAGTCACCTCATCGGTGCTGCTGTTGCCGCCCAGATCGGGTGTGCGCACGTTGGTCTCCGCCAGCACGGCGGCCACCGCACGCTCGATTTCGCGGGCCGCGTCCGTCATCTCCAGATGATCGAGCATCATGGCTCCGCTGAGAATGGCGGCGATCGGATTGACGATCCCTTTGCCGGCGATGTCGGGCGCCGATCCGTGCACCGGCTCGAACATGGAGGGGAAACGGCGCTCGGGGTCGAGATTGGCGCTGGCGGCCAGCCCCATGCTTCCGATGATGCCGGCCGAAAGATCGCTGAGAATGTCGCAGAACAGGTTCGAACCAACGACGACGTCGAAGCTCTGCGGGCGGCGGATGAAATTCATGGCGGCGGCATCGACCAGCAGCGATTCCGTCTCGACGTCGGGGAAGTTGGCGGCCACCTCCTGGAAGGTGCGGTCCCACAGCACCATGCTGTAGCCCTGGGCATTCGACTTGGTGATGGAGGTGACGCGCTTCTTTCGGTTGCGCTTCACCGCCAGCTCAAAAGCGAAACGCACGATGCGCTCAATGCCGCGGCGCGTGAACACCGAAGTCTGTATGGCGATTTCCTCGGGCTGGTGCTGATAGACGAATCCGCCCACCTGCGCGTATTCTCCCTCGGTGTTCTCCCGCACCACCACGAAATCGATTTCTCCGCCCTTGCGCCCGGCCAGGGGAGAATGGACCCCGGGGTAGAGATAGGCCGGCCGGAGGTTGGCGTACTGATCGAAGGCGCGGCGGATGGGCAGCAGGAGGCCGTTGAGCGTGGTGTGGTCGGGGATCTGCGGGTGCCCGACGGCGCCGAGGTAGATGGCATCGCAAGGCTGGAGCAGATCGATGGCGCCGGCCGGCATCATTCGGCCCCAGCGCGCGAAGTGTCCGGCGCCCCAGTCGAAGTCCTGGAACGCAAAGGTGACGCCGTGTTTTTTTCCGGCCGCTTCCAGGACCCGCTTGCCCTGCGGGATCACTTCCGTCCCCACGCCGTCGCCGGCGATTACCGCGATCGTGAAGGTCTTCATCGTTTCGAGAACAATTCTCTCACGCGCAGATAAGCGCGGCGAGCGTTTGAGGGGACGAGGTAGCGGGTTGAAGTCCGCCGGGCCGGGGGGCCATGGCCCGTGTTCCCGGGCGGTCAAAAATACGAATCGAACCCAATCGGACGTGGCTGGTGGGGAGCGAGCCACTGTAGTTTCAGTGGGATACGGCGTTTTCGCGTGAAAGCCGCGGATGCGAAACGAAGCCAAGTTTCAGGGGCGGCCGCGGCCACGACGAGGTCCAAGGGTCGGCTCGATCGGGGCCGCGGCGCACCGGGTTCCGGGCTCGCGCGATTGAGGAAGGAATATTCGGTTGTCAAAGACCGCGGAACGAAGCCAATCGAGCGGAAAGGGACCGTCCTGGCCACACGGTAGCACGCAGTCAGGGTTGGGCGAGGGTAAGCGACTGATCCCATTGGTAGAAAGGCTTGTGACCGGAACGGCGGTTGGGCGGGGAAGACTATACTTTCGTCGATACGCACCGTGCTAACGTTGAACGGCTACTAAGACCTTCCCGACCGGCCAATCTGGTTAATATCTTTTTGATTTATTGACGGGGATCCGTTGAATCCGTAGCATCAAGACTCCGCGCCCATGGGCAATTCAAATTTCCCCGTAGCAGTTTCCAAAGGAGACCGCGTTTCCATGTCAAACCTACAAGCCATGACGGAAGGGGTTCTCGCCCGGATTTGTCTTCTACTCCTCACGTTTTCGGGAATCCTGACGGCGGGGTTTGTGCCGCCGCCGGCGTGTCTCCCGATGGTATTGAACCCCACGCAGGTGGCCGCAGCGGCCTATGCGCAGAATTCCAGTGCGGCCGCATCAGGCCTCACGGGGTACTACCTCGTGCAGGTCTCCCAATCCACCGCCGTCAACTTTCCCAACGGGGATTATCAGGCCTGGGGTGGCACGCTCAGTACAGACCCGGTCAACCCGGGCAACCTGAACGCACCGGCCTACACGGCCAGCACCAACGGTTCCGGCGCCGGTGGGACTTACAACGAGCTGACTTACACCTCGGTCCTGCTTGGAGAAATCAGCTACATCCTGAATTTTAAGATCGGCACGGTGCTGGATGTGCAGCAAGCCATCTGGCTAGTCCTCAACCAGGCGCTCACCAACCCATTGGCCATCAACCCCAGCACGGTCTCGGCGAATGCCAACGCCATGTACAATGCCGCCATCACCAACGGTTCGACCTTCGTGCCCGGACCGGGACAGCGGCTCGCCGTGTTCCTGGTTCCTCTGGACGCCACACCCACCTCGCCCGACGCGAACCTGATTCTGGAGATGACGGCCTGCGGGCAAATTGGCGACCGCGTCTGGTTCGACACCAACGGCAACGGCCTGCAGGATTACACGATCGTCCCGTCGCCCATCACCGGTTTTCCAACGATCAACTACACCGAGCCGGGCATCAACGGCGTGACCGTCCAGTTGAAGGATTCCCTGGGCAATCTGTTGAGCACGACTGTGACCGGGCCATCCCCGGCGAACTACCCATACCTGCCGGCGGGCACGAGCGGCTTCTACCAGTTCACGGGTCTCATACCCGGCACGACATATCAGGTCTACATCGACAACACTCAATCCGCGTTGAGCGGCTATTCTCCCACTCAGACGCAGGTGGGAACAGACAACACCGTCAACAGCAAGCCCAATCCGTACACCGACACGCTCCCCTCAGCGAATCCGGCTGTGGACGAGACTGTGGATTTCGGTTACGTCACGGCGGCTCCGCCGCTGAGCTTGACGTGTGCCGCCAGCATCGGCGAGGTGGGGGTCCCCTACTCGAGTTCCATCTCCGTTACGGGTGGAGTTTCGCCGTACACTTTCTCGGTTAGTGCCGGCAGTCTGCCGGCCGGTCTGACGCTAAACACCAGCACCGGGGCCATTACCGGCACGCCCACCACGGCAGGTTCGTTCAGCTTCACGGTGCAAGTGGTGGACTCCAGCGGCACCGCCGCCAACACCAAGACGTCCAGTTGCGGAATCACGGTGGCGCCGGCGTTGACCCTGGCCTGTGTGTCGGCGAGCACCGGGCAGGTAGGCGTGGCTTATAGTTCGTCGCTGGTGGCCTCGGGTGGAGTTCCGCCATACACGTATTCGATCGCGAGCGGGAGCCTGCCGGCCGGCCTGACGTTGAACGCCAGCACGGGGGCCATCACCGGGGTGCCGACCGCCTATGGACCCTTCTCCTTCACGGCGCAGGTGGCGGACTCGAGCGGCCTCACTGGCTACAACACGGTGAGCAGCTCCTGCAGCATTACCATCGCGCCCCCGCCGATCGCCGTGACCTGTCCAACCTCCACCGGCACGGTCAACGTGCCCTACACCTCGTCGGCGACCGCGACCGGTGGAACCGGGACGTACACGTGGTCGATCACTTCCGGGAGCCTGCCGGCCGGCCTGACGCTGAACGCCGCCACAGGGGCTATCACCGGCACGCCCACCACGGCGGGAGTCTATACCTTCACGATCCAGGCCAAGGACACGCAGGGCAACGTAGGCTCGTCGAACTGCAGCATCACCGTGGCGCCGGCACCGCTGACGCTGACTTGCCCGGCGGGCACGGCACAGGCGGGCGTGGCGTACTCGTCCCAGGCGGTGGCCACGGGCGGCGTCACACCCTACACCTTCTCAGTATCGGCGGGCGTTTTGCCGCCGGGTCTGACCCTGAATGCTTCGACCGGCGCGGTTACGGGAACACCGACCACGGCAGGGTCTTACAGCTTCACGCTCAAAGTCACCGACAGCACCGGGGCATCGAAGACCGCGAATTGCAGCATATCCGTAGTGGCGCCACAGCCGCTAACTCTGGCCTGCCCGGCGGGCGCGGGACAGGTGGGCGTAGCCTACTCTTCCACGCCTGCGGTCACCGGCGGCGTGCCGCCCTTCACATTCTCGATATCGGCCGGCTCGCTGCCGCCCGGACTCACCCTGAACGGCTTGACCGGGGCGGTCACGGGCACGCCGACCACCGCGGGGACCTACAGTTTCACCTTGGAGGTGACGGATTCGACCGGAGCAGTGGCCTATTCGAGTTGTACGGCGTCCTGCGGCGCGAGCAGCCCGACCATATTCAATTTCGCGAGCTCACTTGGCAAGTTGGGCACTTCGCAGGCCTACACGGCGGGCGGACTGACTGTTACCGCGTACGGCTTTACCAATAGCGGTACCGCGGTTAACCTCCATGGCAAGAACACTGGTGGCGATGAATTTGGCGTGGGGATCGACGGAGAATCCAATGAGGAAATCGATACCGGCCACTTCATCCAGTTGGATCTAAGCCAGCTCGAAGCCGCCGGAGTGACCAATCCACAGATCATGATCAGCAGCGTGCAATCGGGCGAACGATACAACATCTATGGCTCCAATACCGTTGGTAGTCTGGGCACGAAACTGGTGAGCGGAGGCGCGCTAGACATCACCTTCTTCCCCATCCCGAGCTATCCCACTTACAAGTACATCGCAGTGCAGGCCGCCAGCAACGATGTGGACCTGGCTGAGCTGTCAGTGCCAGCGGGCTCGTGCAGCATCGCGATTGCGCCGGCGCCGCTGGCCATCTCCTGCGCGTCCAACTCGGCGACGGTGGGCGCTGCGTTCAACTCCGCGGTCACGGCTGGCGGCGGCGTAGCGCCGTATGCCTTTGCTGTGGCTTCCGGGGCTTTGCCGGCCGGCCTGAAACTGAATTCTTCGACCGGGGCCATCACCGGCACGCCCACCTCGTCCGGGAATTCTTCCTACTCAATCAAGGTGACCGATTCGACCGGCACATCGGCGACCACCAACTGTAGCATCA
>Ga0209698_10005075_pt1 | contig 14313 bp, 10 predicted proteins | sample LitLauG_LLR_2012_FD_187203 | JGI IMG/M metagenome (GOLD analysis project Ga0209698, IMG submission 187203) | Freshwater sediment microbial communities from Pennsylvania, USA - Little Laurel Run_MetaG_LLR_2012 (SPAdes) (version 2) | ecosystem: Environmental > Aquatic > Freshwater > Creek >... | reverse complement strand
GCCCCGGCCAAGAAGGCCCCGGCGAAGAAAGTCGCCGCCAAGAAAGCTCCGGCCGCCAAGAAGGCCGTCGCCAAGAAGGCTCCGGCCGCCAAGAAGGTCGTTGCCAAGAAGGCCAAGGTTGCCCGTAAGCCCAATGCGGCTTTCATGAAGCCGCTGACCCCCGTTGGCCCGCTGGCTGCCGTCATCGGCTCCACGCCGCTGCCGCGCACCGAGGTCACCAGCAAGATCTGGGCGTACATCAAGAAGAACAAGCTGCAGGATTCCGTCAATCGCCGCAACATCAATGCCGACGACAAGCTCAAGCCCCTGTTCGGTGGCAAGGCCCAGGTATCGATGTTCGACCTGACGAAGTTCGTCAGCAAGAACCTGAAGTAAGGCCCGCCCGGTCGGCCGGTGCGGCAGCACCGCCCGGCTACCGGCGGCGCGCCGTTAAAAAGCCCGCGGGGTGCAAAATCCGCGGGCTTTTTTCTGGCCGCGCTGCGCCGGGCCGGCCGCGCGGTTCAGCCCTGCGCCCAGCGCGAGTGGCGGGGCAGCGACACCTGCAGGAATGCCATCTGGTCGGCCAGTATCCGGCGGTTGCTCAGGATGAAGCCCTCATTGCGGCACACCGCATACGGCACGTAGAGCAGCGGCATGTTCGCTTCCTCGGGGCGGCGGTTTCCCTTGCGCGTGTTGCACGAGCGGCAGGCAGTGACAACGTTGGTCCATTCATGACGACCGCCCCGCGACACCGGGACGATATGTTCGACGGTGAGGTCGGATTCGCTGCCGTGGGTTCCGCAGTACGCGCATACCTGGCGGTCGCGGGCAAACAGCCGGTATTTGCTGAGCCCGACGTGCCCGCGGCTGGGGTTGCGGTGGCGGCCGCGGATCATGACGATGGAACTGCTGACCACGCAGGACCGTTCCCCGGAGATATCCTGGAGGCCGCCCGTCATGGAAAAGCGCGTATCGCCCAGGTCGTGGACGACTTTCCCGGAAGCGTAGTATCGGGCGGCGCGCGTCAGCGCTGCCCATCGCACCGGTTGTCCGTGGGAGTCCACTATCAGAATGCGGGGGGGTGTCTCTAGGCCGCGCATACGCGCATATTGCCACTTCGGACCGAACTTTGCATGACCGCTGCCTTGCCTCGCCCGACCGCCGCCGGCGCCCGGCGGGCCCCATCGACCGATCCGGCCATGGCCCCCGACCCGGTTGAGCGCGAACTCAAGCTGCGCCTGCGAGCGCAGGATGTGCCATTTCTGCGGGCCCGCCTGGATGCGCGGGCGACGTCGCGCACGCAGGCGGTGGACAGCATTTATCTGGATACCCCCGATCGCCGTCTGGCCCGGGCGCGCGCGGCGCTGCGGCTGCGCGCGCTTGGCCAGGGCCGCCGCCGCTGGGTGCAGACGTTCAAGACCGAGGACGATGGTGCGGCCTTTTCCACGCGTGGCGAATGGGAGACGGCTGCGCCGGCCGGCCGGCTGGCGCCAGGGCTGCTGGCCGATAGCCCGCTGGCGCGCCTGCTCGCCCAGGGCGACGCCGATGGCGGGGCCGCAGCGTTGAAGCAGTTGGCTCCGGTCTTTCGGACCCGGTTTACCCGGACGGTGTGGGACATCGTCGGCGCTGGTGCGCATGTCGAGGTGGTAATCGACGAGGGTCAGATCGAGGCCGGCAGTGCGCGGGAGCCGATACTTGAAGCCGAACTCGAACTCAAGGCCGGTCCGCCGGACGTGATCTGGCAACTGGCGCTCGAGCTCTCCCGCGGGCCCGCCGGCACCCGGCGCGGCGTGCGCCTTGCCCTGCTCCCCTATGGCGACTCCAAGGCAGCCCGTGGCTACCGGCTGGCCGCTGGCGCCGCATCGGCGCCGCTGCACGTGCGTCCGGCGCCCGGTTTGGACGCGGCGCTGGGCGCAGGCGCCGCGGCCCGCGCGCTGGTTGCGCAGGAGATGGTCGGCCTGCTAGCCAATGTCGACGGGATGCGCGCCGGTAGCGATCCGGAATTCGTCCACCAGGCGCGTGTCGGTCTGCGACGGATGCGCGCCGGTCTCGATGTCCTCGGCGTGGCGGTGCCGGCCCCGCTCGAGCGTGGCCTGGCGCTTTGGGGGCAACGCCTTGGCCGCGTGCGCGACTGGGACGTGCTGTGCCAGCAGTTGTTGCCCAGGCTGACCGATGAACTTGGCACCGGGGATACGGCAAGCTGGGCGCGCATCATCGCGGCAGCCCGGCGGCGTCGCGACGCCGCCGCCGTGAAGCTTCGGCGGCAGCTCGATACTCCGGCATTCGCGCACCTGGCGCTGCGGCTGCTGCAATGGAGTTCGACCCCCCATGCGGCCACCGGCAGGGGCGCGGATAAACCAGCGGGTGCGCTGGCGCTCAAGGCGGTGCGCAAGCGGCTGCGGCGAGTGGTGGAGCTTGGCCGCGACTTTGCGCGCCATTCACCGCAGCGCCAGCACCGCATCCGCGTGCAGGCCAAGACGGTGCGCTACGCGATCGACTGCCTCGCGTCGGTGCTGCCCGGCCGTCTGCAGGGCAAACAGCGGCGCGCACTGGTGCGGTTTCAGGACGCGGCGGGGCGTGCCCAGGATGCAATGGTGGCGCTGGCAGCCGTACAGCGCCTGACGCGCTCGGTTGCCTTGCGCCGCGCTGCCGCGACCTGGGCTGCCGCGCAGCGCGCCAGATCGGCGGGCAAAGCCCAGGGCCTGGTCGCGCGGCTCAGCGTTTGAGCGCCAGCCGCGCCTCCGGCATCTGGGCCGGGCGCACGGCATTGCCCTGGCCGAAACCGGCGCCGATGCTGGCTGCCTGTTCGACCTGCTCCGCGGTCTGCAGGCCGGCGACGATCAGCCATTCTGCCTTGACCCCGGCCACGCGCGCCTCGAGCGCAAGGTTCTTCCATGCTTCTTCATGCTGGGAAGTGGGTACGAGCACCTTGGCGAACTCCGGCTCGACCAGTGCGAATGCGCCCATTTCCATGGCCATGCGCGGCTCGGTGACGCGCAGTCCGACGGTGATCTGCTGCGCGCGCAGGTAGTCGACGAAGGCACGGATCCGGTACTGGGATTTGACGAGTTCGATGGACCCGCGCAGCATGACCACCAGCCGGTGCGCCACCAGGGCATTCGCCCGCAGCTTCTTGTCGATGCGCTCGTCGTATTTCTGCACCGTGCCAAAGGAGAGGGTGACGCCGACCTGCTCGGTTTCCTCGCGCGCCAGCATGCCCAAGCCCTGCTCGAGCCCGAGCAGCTGGATGCGCGACCACTGCACCGGAGAGGGCGTGAACCCGTCAGCCCAAAGGTAGACCTCGTCGAACCAGCGCATGGGGGTCTGCAGCGATCGGGTGGGCCAGATGGTGGCGCAGACATCGCCCTCAGGCGCCGTTTCGATCTCGCTGCAGATCGTTCTGGCGGGCCAGCGGTATGCGGGTGTCATTTCAGCACCGGACCTGGGGGCGCTATGGGATCGGGGCGGAGCGGCGGGCGATTACGGCACATAACGGGCATGGTGGCGACGATACCGGTTTCACCCTGGGCTGGCTTCCCATCAAATGCGGGATGGGCAAGGCCCTGCCTGGCCGCAGTCGTCAAACCGCGCCGGCCGCCGGGATGATCCCGGTCAAAGGGAGCCGTGATCGCCGGCCACTGCCATGCCGGCCTGAGGGACATCGGCCACGGTAACCGTACAATTGTCGCATCGCCGCACCGCAAGAATGGGAATGAAAGCCTCTGCGCATAACCTTCGGTCGGCCCTGGTCCCGCGCTCGGTTGCCCTGGTTGGTGCAACCGATCGCACCGGGGCATTGGGCCGTGACGTCATGCGCAATCTGCTCGACGGCGGATTCCAGGGCGAAGTCTTTGCCGTCAACCCCAAGCACGATTCGGTGGCTGGCCGGCGCTGCTACGCCACGCTGGCCGATCTGCCATCGGTGCCGGACCTCGTGGTCGTCGTTACGCCGGCCTCAGCCGTGCCGCAGGTGGTCCAGCAAGCGGCAGCGCGGGGCGTTCCCGGCGTGCTGGTGCTGTCCGCGGGTTTTGCCGAGGCCGGGCCCCAGGGCGTGGCGTTGCAAAGGCATACGCTCGACCAGGCGGGCCAGGCGGGGCTGCGCCTCATCGGCCCCAACTGTCTGGGTCTGATGCGCCCGTCTATCGGACTGAACGCCACGTTTGCACGTACCGCCGCCCGGCCGGGAAACATCGGCCTGGTGTCGCAGTCCGGTGCGGTAGCGGCCGCCCTGCTCGATTACGCATGGGCCGCCGGCTTCGGGTTCTCGTCGGTGGTCACCACCGGCGACGCCTCCGACGTCGAGTTTTCCGATGTCATCGACTTCCTTACCCTGGACCCGCAGACCCGCAGCATCATCCTTTATGTGGAGGGCGTGCAGCGTCCGCGCCAGTTCCTCTCCAGCCTGCGCGCCGCGGCCAGCATCAAGCCGGTGATCGTTCTCAAGGCCGGCCGGCATTCCACGGGCTCGCAGGCCGCGCTCAGCCACACCGGGGCCCTGGCGGGCAATGATGCGGTCTTCGACACCGCCTTGCGTCGCACCGGGGCAATCCGCATATTCAAGTATCCGCAGCTCTTTGCCGCCTCGCTCGCCCTGCTCAACGGCCGCCTGCCCCGAGGATCGCGGCTGGCGGTGATCACCAACGGCGGGGGCCCGGGGGTGCTGGCCGCCGATGCGGTGGTCGACGCCGGCCTTACCCTTGCCTCCCTGGGCGAGCCGACCCGGGCCCGGCTGGACGCAGTGCTGCCGCCCACCTGGTCGCACGCCAATCCGGTCGACGTCATCGGCGATGCCGACTGCGCGCGCTTTGCCAGCGCTTTCGACGCGGTCCTGGCCGACAACAGCAATGACGGCGTGCTGGTGCTTTTTTGTCCCACCATCCGGCTGGGCGCCGCCGAGCTGGCGCATGCGCTGCTGCCCATGGCCAATGCCAGCACCAAGCCGGTGGTCTCGGCCTGGCTGGGGGAGGCTGACGCCTCGCAGGGCCGCACGGTGCTGCGGCAGGCCGGCTACGCCGCCATGCGCAGCCCCGAGCAGGGCGTCGAATCCTTCTCCTATCTGGCGCGTTTCGTCCAGCACCGTGAACTGCGGCTGCAATTGCCGCCGCCCGTCAGCCGTGATGCCGAGAGCGTGCCCCTGCAGCTCGAGGCCGTGCGGTCCATCCTGGAGCAGGCGCGGTCCCAGGGCCGCACGTTGCTCGCCGAGGATGAGGCCAAATCCCTGTTGGCGGCCTGCGGCATCGAGGTAGCGCAGGGCCGGCTGGCGCGCAGTGCGGTCCAGGCGCGCGAAATGGCCGAGGCCATCGGCTACCCCGTGGTGCTGAAGGTGCGCGCCGAAGGCGTCTCGCACAAGAGCGACGTGGGCGGCGTGCTGCTGTCGCTCAAGTCGCCCGAGGAAGTCGGGCTGGGCTTCGAGCTCATCCGCGAACGCGTGCAGCAACGCGCCCCCGGCGCCCAGTTCCGCGGCGTGCTGGTTCAGCGCATGGTTTCCCGGCCTTCGGGGCGCGAGCTCATCGTGGGAATCGCCCGCGATCCGTCATTCGGCCCGGTCATCAGCTTTGGCATGGGCGGCATCGCCGTTGAGGTGGTGCGCGATTCGGCCCTTGCCCTGCCGCCCCTCAACCGCATGCTGGCGGGCGATCTCATCGACCGCACCCGGGTGGCCAGCATGCTGGGCGCCTTCCGCGGCCTGCAGCCCATCGACCGTGGCCGCCTTATCGACGCGTTGCCGCGAGTCTCCGAACTGGCGTGCGAGTTTCCCTGCATCGCCGAACTCGACATCAACCCGTTGCTGGCCGACGAATCCGGCGTCATCGCGCTCGATGCCCGTGTGGTGATCGACCAGCGGCCGATCTTTGCGGACCCGGTCTATTCCCACCTGGCGATCCACCCCTACCCCAAGGCGCTGGAGCGGCCGCTGGTGCTGGCCGACGGCGTCCAGCTGCTGCTGCGCCCGGTCCGCCCCGAGGATGCCGAGGCGCAAAAGCGCTTCGTCTCGCGCCTCTCCGACCTCACGCTGTACCGGCGGTTTCACGCGCCGGTGCGCGAACTGACCCTCGACCGCCTGGTGCGGTTCACCCAGATCGACTACGACCGCGAGATGGCCTTCGTTGCCATCGACGCCAGCCGGGGCGAGGACGAAATCCGCGGCTTGGCCCAATACAACCGCGACGCCGATGGCGTTCGCGCCGAATTCGGGATTGCCGTTGAAGACAGCTGGCAGGGCAGGGGCCTGGGATTCGCGCTGATGGCCGCGCTGGAGGCCTGCGCCCGAGAACGCCAGGTGGTACAGATGTTCGGCTACGTGCTGGCGGAAAACGACTCCATGCGCGGCATGATGATGGCGCGGGGCTATGCCCCGGTGCGCGAGGAGGACGAACCGGGAATTATCCGCTTCGAACTGCCGCTGGCGCCTGTGGCGGCGACCGGCGGCGAACCCCTGCTGGGCAAATAGCCGCGCGCCCGCGGTGATGCCTCGCCCCGACCACGAAAGGCCCGTGCCCCGAGCACTGCAGTCCGGGTGTGCCTGCTACGGCCGCATTGCCTGCCGTTGCCGGCGCAATTCGGCGCGCATCCGCGTACGCGCGCCGATGCCGGTCATCCGGCGAGCCAAATCCGCCGCTCCCGCGAACGTTCCAGTTCGTCGAACAAGATGTCCTCGATGAGGAATTTGGTCGTGAGGTCGCTCTCGCCGACAAGCGTGAGGAGGCACCCGCATCGGTCGACTACCGCGTCGGCAAGGGTAATGTCGGCTTGCCATAGCGGCTTGACGTCCGCCACGGCATCCGGCAGGGCGTCCGGACCGGCCGCCGGAACGTCGCGGCTTGACCCCCACTCGGCCGCGCCGCCGAGTTCCGCAATGCGTTCGGCGAGCCAGCGCGAATGCGCCAGGTCTTCGTCCGCCAGTCCACGCAGCGTACCGATGTCGTTCGACTCTCCTGATTCCGCTGCGACAGGGCGACGTTCGTATATGGCTGCGCGACCCCGCAGCACTTCCACGAACTCCTGCAGCAGCGTGATGGTGATTCCATCCGTCATGCCGGCGGACGCCGGCGTCTCAGGTTCCGGTATTCGATTCGCAGAGCCGCCCGGGTCGGGTCTTCGCGGCCCGCGCTTGGACCGCCTTGCAATCGGCCTGCCGGCTTGCGGATGGGCTGCTGAGGGCATGTGAACCTCCCGCTATCGCTGCTGCGCTGGCGGCAAGTGTCCCTCCAACCTGCGAGCGCGATCAGTGCGGCAGCGCACACAAATCGGCAGCGCACACAAAACGGCGTCGTGCACGAACGGCGAAGCGGTTGTGGCGGGGATTCGCCGCCCGGGCGATGCTGAGGGCCCGGGCCACCGCTGTGCGAGGCATACGGAAGCTGGCGGGCCTGGCCGGGCATACTTGCAGCACGGTCGAATCGACTACGATTGGCGCTGCGCTGTTGGACGCAGTTCACCGGGCGATCTATTGGAAATGACGAGGCGCGCTCTCGTATTTGCCGGTTCGACGATCATTGCCGTCGCCGGCTGTTCCGTCATCACCGCGCCCTACTACGCCGTCAAGGACGTAGCGCAGGGCGGCGCATGGGTCGTCAGGAAGTCGTATTCCATTGTCAAGGGCACCGTGCACATCACCTACACGGTCGGCGAGTTCACCTTTGACGTGATCCGCGCGCCCATCGACTGGGCCCTGACCCACGACGAAATCAGGAGCATCGACGGCCTGCCGGTTAAGGAGGCGATACGCCTGGGCCGGGTCAAGACCGCGCCGTATGTGGTGGGCGGCAGGCAGTACGTCCCCATGTCCTTCGAAGCGTCGAAGGAATACCGGCAGGAGGGCCTGGCGTCGTGGTACGGCAATGAAAGCGGCAAGATGACGGCCAATGGGGAGGCGTTCAACCCCGACGGCCTGTCGGCGGCGCACAAGTACCTGCCCATACCGACGTTTGTAAAGGTGACCAATCTCGAGAACCGCAGATCGATCATCGTCCGGGTGAACGACCGGGGACCTTTCCCCAGTTCACATAACGCCAACTCCGGACAGCGCATCATTGACCTCAGCATGGGCGCAGCCAAGAAGCTGGATTTCTATGGCAAGGGGCTTGCCCCCGTCCGCGTTGAGGCGATCAACGTCGAGGAATGAACGGGACTGCCCATGCCTGGGGCGCGAACCACGGGCGCGGCGTCAATGCAATCCATCCCACGTCAGCTTGGCTCCGACCATGATCATCAGGCAGTAGATCAACCGGTAGAACCGCGCCGTATCGATCCGCCGCACCAACCGCACGCCGGCCCAGGTACTGGCCAGCGCCACGGGCACCAGCCATGCCGAATGGACCAGGTTGGCGCGGGAGAACTGCCCCAGGGCGGCATAGGCCGGAACCTTGATGCAGTTCATGTAGGCAAAGGCGATGACCGTGGTGCCGACCAGCACGTCGCGCTCGAGCTTCCTGGGCAATACCCACATCTGGAAGGGCGGCGACCCGGCATGGGCGATATGGCTTACAAAGCCGGAGAAAGTGCCAAACGTGAACCCAACCCAAGCCGGCGAGTCCGAAGGCAAGGCGGTGCGGCCACCACGCTCGGCCCAGAGTCGATGCAGGCCAAACGCCAGCGCCACTCCCCCGACCGCCAGCAACACCGCCTTTTCGCTCACCGACCGGGAGAACAGGTAGCCCAGGCCCACGCCGATCGTCATTCCGGGCAGCATGACGCGTATCACCCACGCGTCCCAATGGTGGCGAAACGACCACACGCCGACCACGTCCTGGACGATCAGGATGGGCAGCAGCACGGCGGCGCTTTCCACCGGGGGGTTGGCCAGCACCATGACGGGCATAGCCAAGCCACCCAGCCCCGCGAAGCCGCCCTTGGCCATTCCGGATATCACCACGGCTGCCACTGCACATGTCACGCCCGCCCAGCTATCCAACATGCCGACTACACCTTTCTGGCTGGATCCGACTCAGGCAGCCGCGGAGAGCAGCATACCGAGTGGCGGGTGCTTGCCGCAGCGCGTCAAGAGCCGAAGCGGACATTTCATGGGCGCGATCGAGCGCATCGGAACGACGGATACGAGGGGGGTCGACGGTAAAATGGCATGACGCACGAGGCCGCGGCAATCGAGTTGACGGAGGTGGACGTGGCGTATGACGAATCGCTGGCGGATCGCATGCGGACGGCATTGGGGTCCGAGCCAGGAATCTCCGAGAAGAAAATGTTCGGCGGCTTGGCCTTCATGGCCGGCGGGCATATGGTCATCGGCATCATTGGCGACCTCCTGGTGGCCAGGGTCGGCCCCGTGCAATACGAGCAGGAATTATCTCGACCGCATGTCAGGCCCATGGATTTCACGGGCAGGCCAATGAGGGGCTATGTATACGTCGAGCCGCCTGGATTTGCCGCCGATGCCGACTTGTCGTACTGGATCGGCGCCTGCATTGCTTTCGTTCGCACCCTGCCGGCAAAATAGCCACCGGTAGCCGCAGGCATTTCGCCTTTTGATTCGCAACGGCGTCGCCCGCTTGCATTGAACAGGTCGGCGCAAATGCCGCAATGGCTTGCCGCATTTTTGGGTTTATCGCATCACAGCGCCGACAGGGGCTCGCGAATTTCCTGGAAAACGATCTGCCTTGCCCGCGCCACCCAACATGGCCCGGCCGGTCCGCCAGTGTTTCTCGTGCGGCCCTGTCAACCCGGGCCCTGCCGCAGGCGTTATGGCACGGACGGCCGAGCCGATGGCCGATCGGTGTCGATGCAGCGGCCGCCGCCACTGCGCAAGGGTTCGCTCGTCCCCTTCTCTTCGTAAAGGCCAGCCATGGAATCGACCCGACAACTCCGTGCCAAGGCTCTGGGGGGGCAGGTCAGAGGGCAGGTCAAAGTGTCCTAACATCCACCGCGAAGGTCCGCGCGGCTGACGACGGGGAAGGCTATTACCAGCATGAAGATCGGATTCACCATGGCGGCGACCAGCGCGGTGCGTTCGGGACTCTCCCGATGCTGGCGGACCGCCGCCGCGGCAGGGCTCGTCGGAAGCATCATCGCCTGCAGCGCAAACTTCCAGTTGCCGCCACCGAATGGCCAGGCCATGGTCGTCTCGAACATCGCCACGCACGCCTTGCGCACTCTCGGGCCGGGGGACGCGGCCTATCGACGCCTGGCGGACTGGGCCGCGGCCAATCGCGACGGCTGGACGCAATTCATGGGCACGCCGTCGGCATCGGGAACGATGGTTACCTACGGCGCGGTGAGCCTGCAGTTCGTGGACCACCAGGTGCTGACACGCGCGCCCGCCGGGATCTTCGAGAAGACGACGCCCGACGATATCGCGGCGCTGCTCCGCTAGCCAGCGCCCGGCCGGAGGACGCGGCAGATCCCGCGAGCGCAAATGGGGAAATCGGCCGAGAACCTGGCAACCGGGTCCGCTTTGCCTGGAAAAGTCGCTGACGTACTCGGTTGTCGGGTTCAAGCGCGACCTGCGGGCGTACGAGCACGCTTCGCTGGCCCATGCCGCAGCGCGTTGCGCGCTGCTTTGCATGTACGACATCGTGCGCGAACTCTTGGGGCAGGCGGACAGCGCCACCCAGCATTGCCGGTTCCTGAAGGAGAGTCTCCGCGATCCGCAGGGGCGCTGGACTTCAGCCAGTCCCGGGAGCAATGAGGCGCTGCACGAGTGGCGAGGATCTGGAGTAGGTGACGATTGCTTCATGGGTGGCGCGCGTAACGGCAACGTACGCAAGTCGCACATCGTCTTCCAGCGACGACGATTCGCGCGCACCCAATTGCCCGAGGCCGGTCACGGCGACGCAGGGAAATTCCAGCCCTTTGGCCGCGTGCATGGAGATGAGCCGGACGGCGTCGATATGCTCGCTAACGCGGTTTCGGTGTTGCTTGATCACGTCGGCGGGGATGCCCGCCGCGGCGAGCGCCGCCAACAGACGCTCTCCGATCCAGTGCTCGGGATACAGCACGGCCATTTCGGCCCAGTTGTAGCCGGCGGTACGCCGGCCCTTGAGCCATTCCGCGATGGCGTGGCCCTCGCCCTCGATGCTTATGCAGTGCCGCACTTCCGGATCCGGGCCGTGCCGCCCGCCGTCTTCCGGCAGCAGCACGGCATCTTCCTCGTCCGCCGGGACTCCGGGCGCCGCAATAATGTCCGCCGCAAACGAGCGCGCGAGGCGAAGGATTTCCACGGTATTGCGGTAGTTGACCTTGAGCACCGTGGTCCGGCCTTGCGCCTCGATGCCCAGCTGCCTCCATACCGGGCGCGCGCGGCCCTTGAAGATGGCCTGCATGTCGTCGTACACGATCATGAGCGACCGGCGGTCGGGGTGCACCATCCTCGCCGCCAGCGCAAGCCACTGCGGTTCGAAATCGTGGGCCTCGTCGATCAGGACTGCCTCATACTGCCCGCCGGGAATCAGGCCGCGCTCGACGGCCTCGACGACGGCACGGACGCTTGCGACCAGCCGATCCTCGTAGACCGGGTAATCGCGCGGGGAGGGTGCGGGCAGGTCGTACGTGGTGAGCATTCGGAAGCACCAGGCGTGGAAGGTGGATACCTGCACGCGATCCTCGACGCCCCGCGCCTGCATCGACTGCTCGATCCTGGCCGCGATTGCGTTTGCGTAGCACAGCACCAGAACCGGGCGGGAAGCACCCCGGGTCAGGTGTTCGGCGCGAAAGGCCAGGATAAGCGTCTTTCCGGAGCCGGCAACGCCGCGCACGACGCGGTGGCCATCACCGATGCTGCGCGCGAGCTGCTCCTGCGCAAGATCCATCACGGCAAGGACCCGGTCGTCGGACGGATCCTCCGGCGGAGTCTCCAGCGGCAACGCGATCTGGCTCACGCGGATCTCCGGGAACAGCAGTGCACGGACGCGGTCGAACTGATCGAGCGTCAGGGCCGGCCCAACGCGCTTGACGACCATGGACCAGAGCTTTGCGCGGAAGACCTCCGGATCGACCGAATCGGCCATTTCGTCGCGGAACAGGCAGCGACCTTGCGGCAGCACGTCGCCCAGGTCTGTCTGCTCGAACTGCCGCCGCGTGATGTTGGGAAAAACGGCGCCGAATCCGAACGGCACGATGCATTTTCCCTTCACCGGGTGCGATGCCGGAAAGACGAGGCGGCCGTCGCGCTCCATGGCATTGACGACATCGAACATGTAGTCCCGCGCCTGCTCGAGTGGATTCTTCTGCTGTACCTCGCCGCGGTCGGTCATGAGCTCGACGCCGAGCTTGGTGATACTCAGTATGTTGTCGAGGCGCCAGTCCTTGACCTCCAGGACGAGCAACCCGTGGTTGGGATTGAGGATCACGAAGTCCGGGTGGCGTCCCCAGCGGCCAACCGGAAGGTTGTGCCAGATCCAGGTGTTGTCCTCCATGAACTGCTGCAGCCGTTCGGCAAGGCGCAGTTCGCCGCGGGTGTCGAACCGCGCGGAGCCGATGGATGGAATCAGGTGTGCCATCGTCAAGTCCCTCGCCGCCTAGCCTTGTCAGCATCCAAAGTACGTTCGTCGAATGGAGCTGGTCAAGGACTTTGTGGGACGGAGGATCAGTTTTTCGGGCACCCACTGGTGCCGGCGCGAGAGGTGGATGGCATGGATGCCCAGCCGATCGGGCGCGTGATCGCGCAGCAGGGGCCGCGCGGTGGCAGGCGCGCAGTTTATCGCCCGCGTAATAGGTGGACAGTACGGCAATGCCCGCGCCGGCGAGCGCGGCCCGCGCCACGACGGCCGTCTTGTCAGTATGGAAGCGGCCGTCGATCGCCACCGAAATCGATTCGTCGCCGCGCATGAAGCGGCATTGCTGGCCATCGTCGAATGCCTGGGATTTGCAACGTACGACCGCCCAAGAAATCGTCCACACCCCCGAATCTATTCTTTTAATCAACACTGACTGTAAAAGTAGAGTCCGTCGGTACGAGATCGTGCAAGTCGTTGATGTTGCAAAAGACAGCGGAAAAGTGAAAGTCCGTCGGGAACGCGAAAGAGCGGGTTGCCTTCACTGTTACCGGACGATAGTCCGTCGAGAAGCGCGGCCGCCGGGTGCCCGGTATGCTGCCGAAACGGGTCGCGGCGGACGGCAGATTTTTGCGCCGCGGTAACGCTGCTGTCGGCCAGGAGCGGGCATCTCGTTGAGTTGTCGACCCGGAAAGTTTTGTGAGCAGCGCAGGGAAATATTTTTGCAATTCTCCTGGCTACGCTGTAGTGTTCCCAAAGAAGGCGACTAATAAATAGCGGGCGGTAGCGAACCCAGGAGAGAACACTTGAAAGAAATTGTATTTTTGGCCCGAGGTGGACTAGTCATTTTTCTCGTATTTGCTGCGACCGCCTGCGGCGGTAGCGGAGGGTCGTCAACTAATCCCGCTAACACAACTCCGCTTATTTGGGACCAAGGCAATTGGGATCAAGTTCGGTGGCAGTAAGTCTCGCAAACAAGTAGCTACTCTTTAAACAATAACCATTTAAGCCACACGGGACTGCCGTGAAAGGAGAATCGAACGTGCGCCACCAACTCTTTGCAGTAGTTTTCGCTTTTTTCGCTTCCTGCGCACCGGCATTCGCGCAGGTTGTCACTATTCCTAACACCTTCACCTCTGGGACACCCGCATTGGCTGCGGATGTCAACGCAAACTTCTCGGCTCTAGCGACGGCAATAAACAAGGGAATTCCAAGTTATTTGCACCTTGGTCAATCCTTTCCAATTCCCGCTAATACGTCGACGACAACATCAGCAACAACGAGTGCGAGTGTTCCATGTCCTGCTGGCTCGGTAGCCCTTGGTGGCGGCTTTGATATTTTCGGCAATGGACCAAGTAGCTTTAACGTCGGAACGAGCCACGCGACGTTTGCTGGACAAATCGGCGCTGTGATTTCAAGCTGGACCGTGTATGTGCAGTCCGCGCCGTCATCGGCTTCGGGAACTCTTACAGTCAATGTAATTTGCGCAATTGGGGTGGTCACGCAATAAAGCCCCGCAACGATTCTCTTGATCCCGCGCTGGGTCACGTGGCATTGGGCAGATCTCATTTTCGCGCTAACGGTCAGGGGTTAGATTTTCGAAGTGTTGGTATGGGTCGAAAGCACGCCTACGCGCAGTAGTCTCACGCCCGACCGCTTCACGGCCCTTACCCGCCGTTACTAGCTTGGTGTAGCCCGCCGTCTCTTTCGCATTGCTGGATTTCGCAATCCGGGAAAGTCCCGACGGACTCTATTTTTTCCGACGGTCTCTATTTTTACAGTCAACACGTGATCGTAAAAATAGAGTCCGTCGGAATGTCGATCCGTAACACTTTGATTTTTCATCGATCCCGAATAGTCGAATAGTCCGTCGGACTATCGTTGCGGG
>Ga0209698_10005074_pt1 | contig 14314 bp, 15 predicted proteins | sample LitLauG_LLR_2012_FD_187203 | JGI IMG/M metagenome (GOLD analysis project Ga0209698, IMG submission 187203) | Freshwater sediment microbial communities from Pennsylvania, USA - Little Laurel Run_MetaG_LLR_2012 (SPAdes) (version 2) | ecosystem: Environmental > Aquatic > Freshwater > Creek >... | reverse complement strand
CGGGTCGAGACTCAGGACCGACGTGAACGGATCGTTGAGTAGCCATACAGACAGACTACGGAATCCCCGTGTCAATGTGGTTAAACGTGTTCATTCCACCGGTAAGCGCGGCTAGCGCAGAGAACACGGGCGCTATGTGGTTCCACGAGATACCCATTGAGGGTGCCATGTGACTTGTGTCCCGTTTAGTGGACCACTTATGTGACAACTTGGCATTGATCGGGAAGGAGCCCGAGATGCCCAAGCAATACCCAGTCGTTGTTCGCAGAAGTTTGTGCGAGCGAATGCTCAATGGCGAGGTCGTCCAGCGTCTCGCCGAAGCGACGTCAGTCTCCACCTACACGCTCTACCGCTGGCGCCGTCAGGCGCTGGTTGACGCGGGGTTGAGCCCTGGACACAAGAGTTACGACCCCGATCTCTTGTCGAGCGCTCGCCGACGCATCCAGGACCTCGAAAAGGAGTTGGTGGCCGTCAAGCTCGCGAGTCGGCTCTTCGAGCAAGGCGAAATCAGCCCAAAAGGAGGTTCCAGGTTGTGAGAGGTCTGGACAACCTGGGCTACTCCGAACGCTACGCCTGTGAGCTCGTCGGACTTAACCGTTCGACCTACTACAAGATGAGGAGCCGGCCGCCGAGTGATTGTGAGATCCGCCAGGTGGTGCTGAGCGACCTCATCCTCGAGATCCACCGCCGCAGTCGCGGCACCTACGGCATCTTGCGAGCGAGAGCCGCGCTCGAGATCGAGCACGGCCTCATCGTCAACACCAAGCTCGTGAACAAGCTCATGAAACACCTGGGGATCCGTGGGCTTCCCGGCCCGCGCGAGGGACGTCCGAACCTCGTGAACGTGGCGACCTGCGAGGACCTGGTCCAGAGGAACTTCACGGCGTCACGCCCCGACGAGCTGTGGCTCACCGACATCACCGAGCACCCCACCACTTGGATTCCAGCGGTCGTTGCAACACTGGTTAGTTAACTGACTCGAGTAGAGCACAGAGTCGTTCGGCAGGACTGTCCCAGCCGAGAGTCTTGCGAGGACGATCATTGAGTTCGCTCGCAACGGCTTGTAAGTGGTCCGCGGAGTACTTCGAGAGATCGGTGCCCTTAGGGAAATACTCACGAAGTAAGCCGTTAGTGTTCTCGTTGCTGCCGCGCTGCCATGGACTTGCTGGGTCGCAAAAATACACTTTCATATCTGTCGCCATCGTGAAAGATGCGTGTTCCGACATTTCGGCCCCTTGGTCCCACGTCAACGTGTGGCGGAGACTTTGCGGCAGCTCTTGAACGACGTTGATGAGACTGTCGCGAACCGTGTCGGCGTTGTGGTCATGTCCTAGATGCGCCAACATTGTGTAGCGAGTCGCTCGCTCAACCAATGTCGCAATGGCGGAGCGATGCAACGTCCCGACGATGAGGTCGCCTTCCCAATGTCCGGGGACGAGACGAAGTTCGACGTCATCAGGACGCTCCGCAATCGACGTCAACGGCGAGACGAATCGACTCGTGCGATGCGTGGGAGAACGTCGAGGTTGCCGCTCGCTCCCACCCCGACGCAGGGTCGAGACCAGTTCTCGTTTCAAGGCACCCCTAGCCTGCACATAGATGGCTTGGTAGACGGTCTCGGTGCTCACGCGCATAGTTTCGTCGTCGGGAAAGTCCTTCACCATTCTGTGGCATATCTGTTCGGGTGACCATCGCGTCGAGAGCCGATGACTCACGTAGTCGCGTAACGGGCCTTCACTAAGAAGCTTGCGCGCCTTGGGCCTTTGACGTCGGGCGGTTGCGGCGCGCTGGGCGGCGTAAGGGAGGTAGCCGACACTCGACGTTGTGTTGCGCGAAAGCTCACGACTGACGGTCGACGGAGCACGGCAAAGTTCTCTTGCAATTGAGCGAATCGACATTCCGTGGGCCCGCAGATCGTGGATCTGTTCGCGTTGTGCCAAGTCCAAGTACCTGGAACTGATAGGACGATCAAGTCTCTCGAGTTCGACTCCTTGGCCGTATGACTGAGTGCTGCTCAAATATCTCACGCTCGCCGCTGCCCCCATTTTGTATCGGACTATTCGACCGTCAGGGTAGACCCGGCCGTAATGGATCTGTCGAATTCCAAGGTCCCAGTCCGCGGCGGAACGAGGTGCCGCGCCAACGCGCCGCGCCGCCTCCGCTCGAGGCACGCCATCTTTTCGCAGTCGTAAGAATTCTTCTCGTTTCGGACTGACGTCTCGACCGGTGTAGATGCCGGCTTCGTGAGCCCATTTGAAACAGGTGACTCGGACGAAGCCCAGCTCTCGCGCCACCACCGTCACATTCCTATTGAGCTCTAGTCGGCGAAAGAACTCGGCCCGGTCCTCGTCGGAGTACTTCCGATTCGCTCGGCGCGACGCAGAAACACCGGCCTTCGTGCGCCACATGTAAGCAGTGTTGGGACTGATTCCGAGCTTCAAAGCCGCAACTCGAACAGACAAACCTTTGTCAACGAGAAGGAAGAAATCCCTCCTCGTAACTTCGTCGAACTTATGACTTCGACCAAACTTGGGGGACATTGCAGATACTCCTCATTGATTGAGGTGTTGCAACGACCGCTGGAATCCAAGCCAGGGACGGCAAGCTCTACTGCTGCGTCGTGCTCGACGTGTTCACGCGCGCCGCGGTGGGCTGGGCCATGTCGCAACGCGCCACCAGCGACGTGGTGAACGCGGCTCTGCTCATGGCCCACGATCGACGTGACGAGGCCGAGCGATCGGTGATCCACTCCGACCACGGCAGTCCCCTTTGATTTGATTGAGGAGTGTAGAGGGTCTTTAGAGCCTATTTAGATAGGCGAGCTCATTGATACCTTCTGGTTAGCTGTAGGTGCTGCAACGACCGAGACACAGATGGGCGGTGATGAAATGAGCACGCAAGTAGTCAAGAAAATCTCGATGAACAATCGGGTCAGTTTCTCCCGCTACGGTGACCAGACTTGCAAATAACCGTATAACGACAAAAAAATTCTTTGCTAGGGTGCGCCTCACGTCAGCTCAAATGCGCTGGCAGAGTAATGGGGGGTTATGAGGTCGAAAATCAAAGTTGTTGGTCGACGAGCCGGAATACTTATGTCAGCCTTGTCCTTGGTAACGGGTTTGGCAGTTGCAACATCAACTGTGGCGATGGGGTCGCCCGCTGCAACAACGCAACAGGTACTCGTCGCGTCAGGCCCTGGCTATCAGATTTACGCCTCAGTGCCTGCTGGTTCGTCTATTGCTGTCTCACAAACCCCGTATTCCGTTACCAACTGCGGAATAATTACGTGCTCGGTGTACCTCAGTCGTGCTCAAACGAAATCACTTAACAAAAACATCAATGCATACGGTGGTGGTATTGCTGGACTCGCAGCTTCATGTGGTCTGTTCTCGTTGATGACTGGGCCTGCTGCGGTGTTCGTTGCAGTCGCTTGCGGTGTGAGTATCGCGGTGTACGGGGGGTTCATGCTGAACGCTGTCTCGCACGCAGCCAGTTCAAACTATTGCTTGCGTGTTAGGTACCCAATCCCGCTGGCCTTCTACAGCGACAACAGCGGCTACTGTCACAATACATGAACTTGCGAACGCCACGTAAATCACTGACAGTTGAGCGAAGAATTACCTTGGTAGTTGTGGCTCTCCTCAGTGCCTCGGTTCTCATGTTTAGTTTGTTTCTTTCAAGCGGTAACGGACGGGACGGGTTAGTCATTTATCTAAGCGTCATTGCGGCCATCGTAATTCTCTGGTTGGCGAGCATCATGATCAATAGAAAGAATGACAGGCTTTAGGGAATCTCAGCTCTTAACTTGGACTGAACTCGAAAGGTGAAGACTGCCAAAGCTGGGAGCGGAGTCGATGGACTCAGCTTTCAGATTTGGCAGTCAATCTAGGTTGCTGTCAGCATTTGGCTAGGGTCCGCGCGTTTTTCGACCACTTTGGCCTACCGAGCGCCCGTGCCTCACGGGCGTACCGGGCACCGCTGCGTTCGTCAGTTGTTGCGCCAACATCGTGAGGTGCGGTGCTCTGGACTTGCCACGGTTTCTTGGACACGAATTAATCAGTGATTATGCCACCTTCGCCGTGGCGTAGTACTCGGCGGGTGTCAGATGGCCGAGAATCGTCTGGTGCCGTTCGCGGTTGAAGTGCACTCAGTCGGTTGAAGGTTCGGACCTGCTCCACGTACAATCGCCACTTGAACTACCCATGTCGCGCGATGTCGTCGAGAAGGGCCGCGACCCGAAGTGAATCTGCTCTCGACACCACCCAACCACTTTCGCCCCCAATCACCGCACTGACGTTCTCGACCATGTGAACGAACGCGTTGGTCACTGGGAACTCTTCGAGTACCCCATTGACGAGAAGGGAACTGGCTTCGTTCCACGAAGTGAACGACTCACCGGCTGCGGTGCTGATTCGCCCCTGCGTCCCGTGGACCACGAACTGTTGAGTGCTGGGGAGGATGAATGAACTCACCGCGTGTGCGGTGACGTCGTTATTGATGCGTGCGTGAAGATCCGTCGTGAGGTCAACGCCGGTGGGTCCGATCGTGCGTTCCAGGTCAGTAATGGCAACGTCCGTGGCACCCCGAGTGAGTGCGACCCACGCGTGGACCTGGTAACAACCCACGTCCAGCAGTGCTCCTCCCCCCATTGAGGGATTGAGTCGGTAATTGTCGGTCATGTCCGAGGTAAAGGTGAATGCCGTCTCGATATGCTCGAGCTCTCCGATATCCCCACTCGTCGCCAGTTCCACCACGCGAGCGAAGCGAGGATGCCATCGTCCCCACACCGCTTCCACGAGTAGTCGACCGTTGCGGGCCGCCGAATCAAACATGGCCGTCGCTTCGAGGGAGCTCACGCCGAGAGGTTTCTCACAAAGAACATGCTTGCCGGCCTCGAGCGACTTCGTCACCCATTCCAAGTGTTGACTGTTCGCCAGGCTGATGTAGACGGCGTCCACCCGATCGTCGGCCAAGAGATCGTCGTACGAGGCGTGGACCCGCTCCGGTTCCAGCGACGCCGACCGCTGCTCATCGCGACTCGCGACGGCGTAGAGCGACGCTCCGCGCGCGGCGTGGACCGCCGGGGCGAGACCTCGACTGGCGACGAAACCGGCGCCCAGAAAGCCCCACCGGATGGTCACGGGCTACGACCGACGCAGCGCGGGGGTCACCGGCCAGGCATTCTGCCGGGCAGACTCTTCGGCGGCCTGCATGATCGCCACCACGTTGCGCGATTGCAGAGCGTTGACCTCCATCGGGGCCCCGTCGTTGAGGTGCTCGACGATGGAACGATGGAACTCGTGGGGTTCGAGCGGCTCGAGGGGTGCCACGCGCGACGTTCCGTCGACGTGGTACACGGTCAAGATGGCGGGCAGGTCGGCGACCGCCGGTTCGCCCGCGCGATCCCACTCACCGACGATGGCGCCGTGCGTACCCAGCACGTAGAACTTCGGTTTACGGGCAGCGGCCAGATCGGAGTGGATAAACGTCGCTTGCTTGCCCGAGGAGAACGTCACCGTGACGTGCGCGTGGTCGGCGTTCGTCGCGTGGGTCCAGACGCGCTTGTGATTCTGACCACTGACGTGCGCCACGTCATCGGGGATGATGTTCAGGATCTGATCGATGAAATGACTTCCCCAGTCGAAGATCGCTCCACCCGAGACTTCGGCGTTCGAGTGCCAATAATCGCACGGCCGTGAGTACCCGCCGACGAAGCTGTCGTAGTGGTAGACGTCACCGATCTCACCGGAGCGAATGATGTCGCGCAGGGTGACGAAGTCCGCGTCGAATCGACGGTTCTGATACACCACCAGCAGGAGTCCCTGGTCGGAGGCCAGCGAGATCAATTCATCGCACTGATCGGCGGTGAGCGCCATCGGCTTCTCGAGCACGACGTGGATGCCGCGTCGCAGAGATTCCTTGGCCCACTCAAAGTGACTATTGGGTGGAGTGGAGATCACGACGAGGTCGAGGAGACCAGAATCCAACATGTCGGTGGCGTCGCTAAAGGGCGTGGCCCGCGGGGCGAGTTCCAGTGCGGCGGCGATGCGTTGTGGATTGACGTCGCACACGGCCACGAGTTCGAGGCCGACGGTCTTTTGGACGGCTTGGTTGTGCTCGTGCCCGATGGCCCCATAAGCGAGGAGACCGACGCGGATGGGGCTAGTGCTCACAGAGGGCGAGTTTATTGGTCGCAGCGAGAACGAAGTCGCCCGCCTCGCGGCGCACATCGGTCAGGGTCACTTTGTGGAGAAATAACCGTGCCGGTACTCATTCTTTCGCCACGTTGCCTTGGAGGGTCCAACCGACGAGAGCGTTGGCGTGACCGTGACCCATCTGATGCTCGGACTTGAGGAACTGGACGATCTCCATGTGCTTCTCCTTGCCGCACGCACCAATGATCGCCTGCCACTGCGCGATGGACTTCCCGTACTTCTTCTCCATTGACGGAAAATACGAGGCGGGGCCCTGCGTCGGCCATTCGCTGTTCGCCATTACGACCAACCCTTCCCCAAGTGAAAAGAATCTATCGTGAGCGTTCCGGCGAGTCGATAATTCTCACTGACGTCGCACGCACCGAATTCTCCTTCATTGACCACAGTGGCTCCCCGTGGGCACACCCACGCCAAACGGCCCTCTCCTCGGAACCGACGCAGACCCCTGACCTCTGCGGCCCTCCGGTGCACGTGGGCGCATCCGTTAGGGTACGAAGTGAGGACCCATCGCGGACCCAACACCCGGTGGGCCCCCGAAGCGGAAGTTGACCGAGAGCATGGCGGCGCAGGGGGCCGAGCGACGAATGCGCACCAACCGAGCAGCAGTGCCACGAAGCCAACTCCGCCGAGGGCGGACGCTCGTCGGCGCCCTCCTCGCGCTCACCCTCGCGCTGGGGGCCGACGTGATCGGTGGGCCCTCGACGACCGTGGCACCTTCCCACCACCCGAGCGTCGCGCTCACGAGCTACCCCTCGGGAACGGTGCGGCGCTCGGAACCCTCAGGCTTGGCCCCGCCCACCTCCAGCAGCCTCGCGGGATTCACCCTCGACTACGTCAACGATTTTCTCGGCAAGTCGGTGCTCGGCGGCTGGGGCGTGTACAGCGGCGTGCCCGGCAGTGACCCGGGTGGTCAATTCTCCCCCGGACACGTGTCGGTGAGTGGGGGGCTGCTGCACCTGAGCAGTTGGTCCGATCCGCTCTACGGAGGCACGTGGGTGACGGGAGGACTGTGTCATTGCGGTTTCGCCCACACCTACGGCGCGTTCTTCGTCCGGACGCGAGCCACGGGACCCGGCCCCACCGTGGTCGAACTCCTCTGGCCCGCCAACAACCAGTGGCCGCCCGAGATCGACTTCGCCGAGACCGACGGCGGCGTCGGCGCCCTGTCGGCCACCGTCCACTGGGGAGCGTCCAACAACAAGGATCAGCGTCGCCTCGCCATCGACCTGACCCAGTGGCACACCTTCGGCGTCGTGTGGACGCCGGGGCAATTGCTGTACGTGGTCGACGGCCGGGTCTGGGGCACCGTGTCGCGCCCGAGCGAGATTCCCAACATCCCGATGACCCTCGATCTCCAGCAGCAAACGTGGTGTCTCTCGTCGTGGGCGTGCCCGCTCAGTCCCCAAGAGATGCTCGTCGATTGGGTGGCCGAATTCAAGATGACCGGCCCACTCACGGTGAACGTCGGGCCCTTCTCCCTCACCGGCCCCACCCTGAGCGCGGCCCTGCAGGACCAAGTCCAATCCGCCGCCGCCGACCTCGCCTACCTGCACTGCGCCAGTGCGTCGGTCCTGGGTTACGCCAATCCCACCACCCCCCGAAGCCTCGCGACCTCGCAGAGTCTGCGCTGGGCCCAGGCCACCGCCGCACTTCTTCGCGCCGACGTGTCGCGACTCACCCACCGGGTCGTCACCACGCGCGTCCAAGGTCTGGGGGCGACGAATCTCGTCGGACCGACCTCCACCACCCTGGGCCAGGCCCAGAACCGTCGCGTCGTCGTGACGACGTGCTCGCCCGGCTAACGGCGTTCGGACGTGGTCGCCGTCGCCACGGGGCTCGCGAGGTAGCGCCGCGTCGCGCGCAACAGGCGCGCCGACGCGTACGTGCCGACGCTGGTGATGGCGATCACCGCCAAGGCGTTGAAGACGCCGTAGAGGTCCGTGCCCCAGATCTGGGCGCTGGGCACGCCCGAGATCGATTGATGGTCGACCACGATGAGACTCACCATCGACGCCACGGCCGCCACAAAGACGGCGGTGAACACCACCTGCGTCCACCACACCAGGCGACTCAGCCGCTCGACGTGGACGCGAATCGTCCCCGCGGTGGCGTCTTGCCCCGACCCCGCCCACTGACCGTACCCGAGCCAGCACACGGCGAGTTCGGCGAGCAGGAGTCCCGCCACCGGCGGGTTCACCCACCGCGATCCGAATTCGAGGGCCAACCAGTAGCCACTCGTCCCCCCGCCGCTCGGCCCCTGGGCGTAGAGGAATCCGCCGACGAGGCCGCCGATGGCGGAGAGGGCCACGCTGAGAAGAATCGCCACGGAGACCAGCTCGAGCAGGACCCACCGTCGACGAGCGGTCTCCTGCCCCGTCTCGTCCAGATCGATGTCGTGGGGGACCCGCCAGTTGGTCATTGGCCACAGGCTAGATGAAGACGGCCCGTGAGCGTGGCTTCGCGTGGCGCCGACGCCTACGCCGCGAGCGTCCCCGACGCCACGATGGGCGAGGTTGGCGACACGACGCCACGCGCCGGTTCCACCGTCACGGCCAGGGCGCTCGGGGCCACCGAACTCGACACCGTGAACTCGACGTTGTCCGGTCGAGCCCCCAGCAATCCCAGGGAGATGGGCTGGCCCGCGAAGATGCCCCACAGTTGATACGTCTGGCCCGAGGGGAGGGGCTTCATCCGCGACGAGAGGAGGTACCCGTGCCCGTGGAGTACCACGAAGCGCGCGACGGCGTCACCGTGAGCGGTGGCCAACGTGACGTCGACGTGGCCCGTCGTGGCCTCGGCCACCGTGGCCGCACTCCGCGACGCACTACCCAGCGCGTTGGTCAGCTGCGTGACTTGACGGTGGGCGTGGAGCAGATTAATGCTCAAGACCACCACGATCGCGGCGGCGACGGCGAGGAGTCCCGCGAGTGCTCGCGGACGCACCGCTCGCGCTGGCCGGTCGGGCGCCCGGGCCGCGTCGAGCACGCGCAGACGCGGGGCCGGGTCCACCGCCCCGTCGTCGTAGAGCCGGGCGGCGATACGGTCCCACAACTCGGCGGGGGCGGGCTGACTGACGTTGCCCAGGGCCGACGTCACCCCGCGGTAGTCGTCGAGTTCGACCGTGCACCGGGCGCACTCCTCGAGGTGACGCTCGAGGTCGCGCCGTTCCTCGCCGTCGACGGCGTCGAGGGCGTAGGCGGCGAGTAGTTGTTGGGCTTCTTCGTGGTTCATGCTCACTCTGCTCCTTGGATGCCGGCGTCCACCAGGGTGGCGCGCATGCGGCGCATGCCATTGCGGATACGACTCTTCACCGTGCCTTCGGGCTGACCGAGGATCTCGGCCACCTGGACGTACGAGTGACTCTGAAAATACGCCAATTCGATCGCCTCGCGCTCGTCGGCGGGGAGTCGTTCGAGCGCCTGGTGCACTTCGCGCGCGAGGGCGAGGTCCCACAACTGGTGTTGCAGATCGTAGGTGGTGACGGGGGTGCGCGTCGCGTCGTTCATCTCGCGAGTCCGCCGCGCGTTGAGCGAGCGAACCAGGTCGACCGCGCGACCGTGCGAGTCGTTCAAGAGGTAGGTCCGTAGCGAACCCCGGCTCGGATCGAAGCGCTGGGGGTTGTTCCACAACCGCAGGAAGACGTCCTGGGTCACGTCGTCGGCCTCCTGGGCGTTGTTGAGGATCTTCTTGGCGAGTCCGTAGACCGGACCCCCGTGGCGACGGTAGATCTCCGCGAGGGCCGGCTCGCTGTAGCGCCCGATGAGCGTGACCAGCTGCGCGTCGCTGACGTCGTCGAGTTGTTCCATCCCACCTCCGTGTCCGCAGGTTATTCGGCGCCCGGCCGAACACGGATGTCGAGTCCGTCGCGGCGACCGAGATTCGACGACCCCGACGAAATTTCTGTCGTGGACGACATCCGACCGACCACTCGGTCCCGAACACCTACGACACTCGATCACCGTGGTCGAGCAGAAGGGAAGCAGAATATGAAGAAGATCACCCATCACGCGCGACTCGCCGTCGCGTCACTGGCGGTCGTCCTCGCCACCGGCGTGGGCATCGCAGCGGGAGCGGCCCCCGCGCCGACCCCGAGCAACGCCATGCACACCGGCGTGGGCGTGGACGAATTCGGGATGACCAAGTCGTTCTTCAATGGTCACACCGTCAGCTTCACCTACACCAAGGGCTTCTACTGCGATCGCCGGGTGGCGTCCGCGGCGACGTCGGGGTGCGAAGCGGGGGCCTCGTTCAAGGTACCGCCCGCGGCCAACTTCGACCCGCTGTACATCACGGTGCCGCTGGGATTCAGTGTTCCCACCATGTCCATGGAATGCCCCAGTGGCCTGGTGTGCGTGGACCACCCGGGGACGATTGACCTCAGCGCCCTCGAGCCGGCCCTCAAGCCCCTGTACCCTCAGTACAGCGTCGCCCAGCTCACCGCAGCGTTGAAGAACTTCGCGACCCCCGGTCACGAACACTTCATCACTACCCAAAACGGCGGTCAAGCCGAGTGGTGGGACGTCAAGGTGGTCGGGGTGACGAGCGCCAGCGTGTGGAACGCCCTCAACGCGCACCGGTCATTCGGGTTCCTCAACCAGGAAGTCAAGAAGGGGCTCACCACGCCCGTGATCCCGACCAATCTCTTCTTGTACTTCGCCGTGAATTAACAATCCCTCTCGGTCACCAGGCCGGTGGTCATCGGACTCGATGGCCACCGGCCTGGTGACGTCGCGCCCACGACGTCACGGTCGCCACGAACCTAGAAGTAGTGGCGCCGTCCCCCGACCATATGGCCCATGGCGCCCAGGATCCACAGGACGATTCCGATCGTCACGACGATCACGCCCAGCGTCCACAGGAGTGGTACGCCAATCAAAAAACCAACCAACATCAACAACGCTCCCACGATAATCATGACGCTCTCCTCCGTTCGGGTGCTGCGGTCGCCTCACCGTGGTCACCGGCCAGCCGGTGAGTACTCCCGGGTACCGGGACGCCTCGTGACGAGGAGCAGGGGGAACCCGTGTGGCGCTTCCCCCGACCTTTCGACGCGACGCCCTTGAGGGACGCGGTGTGACAGGAGCGAAGTCCGGGCTCGTTGTCTCCACCGTAACGTCCCCCCACCAACTTCGAGCGGGTCGCCGATGGTCGTCGACCAGCGCCGCATCGACAGATGATTGACGCGAGACCGCGTCACCGCGAGCCGCGGTGCGCCGACTAGCTCGTGCGCAGATCCTAGGAATCGGGCAACGCGACCAACGCGCGCATCACGTCGTCGTAGCGAGCCGCGACGACGTCGGGCGCGCTGAAGTACGACGGGAAGGCTCGTCCGGTGCGATTGACCCAGGCGCTACGTACACCCGCCCGACGAGCGCCGTGCAGATCCCAGGGGTGGACCGCGACGAGGACCAGTGACGACGGCGCGAGAGCCAGAACCTTCGCGGCGTGCAGGTAGGGTTCGGCCCGGGGTTTCCACACCCCGACGTCGGTGATCGAGATGACCCGCGACACCAGTGACGACATGGTGGCGCGCTCGAAGAGGCCCGACGCCGTCGCCGACGTCGAGTTGGTCAAGGCCACGGCCGGAATGCGCGCGTCGGCCAAGCACTCGAGTCCCGCGCGCACGTCCCGGTGAGGGGCGAGTTGCGCGAAAAGACCGATCAGCTCCTCCACCTGGCCGGAACGGGTCGTCACTCCCGCGGCGAACGCCACTTCGTCGAACGCCGCGCCCGCGAGGTCGGGAAACTCGGCGAATCCCTCCGTCGCGGCGAGGGCGAATCCGTCGCGCAGGACCGCGGCGAACCACCACTCGAGGGCGTGCGGCGCGAGACCGGCGCGAGTGAAGAAGGGCGCCAACGTCGAGAGGTCGAAGATCGACTCGTTCACGTCGAGTAGCACGGTGCGGGGGCGGACGAGTCCTTCGATAACCACAAACTACTCAGTTCTCGCGTCGTGGGGCACCCGCGCGACGGCCCGGCCCGGCGCACGGTCCCCACCGACGTCAGGTCCGTCGCACCCGCCGGTCACTCACTCCAATCGAGGGACCGCTCGAGCGCCCGCGACCAGCGCGAGTAGAGGTACTCGCGTTCGTCTTCGCTCATGCGCGGCTCGAAGCGTTCGCCCGTGCGTCCCTCGTCGTGACGCTGGTCGTCCAGGCGCCACCACCCCGCGAACGACCCACCCGCGAGAGTGGCGCCGCGCATCGTCGCCTCCGCGGAGGGCGCCACCACGACCGGTACACCCACCACGTCGGCTTGGAACTGCATGAGCCAACGATTCGCCGTCGCCCCGCCGTCCACCCGCAACGCGGGCAACGAGTGACCACAGAGGTGGTTCATCGCGTCGAGCACGTCGCGCGTCTGGAAGGCGATCGACTCGAGGGCGGCGCGCGCCAGGTGGGCTCGGGTCACCCCGCGAGTGAGTCCGACCAGGATCCCCCGGGCGCGAGGATCCCAGTGGGGAGCGCCAAGTCCGGTCAGGGCGGGCACGAACCACACGTCACCGTTGTCCGACAGGGATCGCGCGAGGTCCTCGCTCTCGCCGGCCGACTCGAGCAAACCCAGGCCGTCACGGAGCCACTGCAGGGCGGCGCCCGTCACGAAGATCGAACCCTCGACGGCGTACTGGGCCGACGACGCGGCGTCCGCGCACGCCGCCGTGGCGAGCAGGGAGCCGGTGGAGGTGACCGGCGACGCGCCGGTGTGTTGCAGCACGAACGAACCCGTGCCGTACGTGCTCTTGGTCGCGCCGGGCGTCAGGCACCCCTGTCCCACCAGGGCCGCTTGCTGGTCACCGATCACCGCACCGATGGGCACGGCCGCGCTCAGCCACTGCGCGTCGACGTGGCCGAAGAACCCCACGCTGGGTCGAATCTCAGCCAGGACGCCGCTGGGCACCCGGAAGAACTCACATAACTCCTCGTCCCACGTCCCGGTCGCGAGGTTCATCAACAACGTGCGCGACGCGTTGGTGACGTCAGTGACGTGCGCGCGACCACTGGTGAGGCGAAAGATCAACCAGGAATCGACGGTCCCGGCCGCCAGGTCACCGCGCTGCGCGCGTTCGCGCGCGCCGGCCACGTGGTCGAGGATCCAGGCGATCTTCGTCGCCGAGAAGTACGGGTCGAGTCGTAATCCAGTGCGGTGGGTGACCCACTCGGCACCCTCGCGAGTCAGCGCCTCGCACTCGTCGCTGGTACGGCGGTCCTGCCAGACGATGGCCGGGTACAGCGGCTCACCACTTCGCCGGTCCCAGACGACCACGGTCTCGCGCTGGTTGGCGATCGCCAGCGCCGCGACGCCGTGCGCACCCACCCGCGCCGCGTCGCTCACGGCGCGCAGTTGATCGAGCGTGGTGCGCCAGAGATCCTCCGGGTCGTGCTCCACCCACCCCGGCGCCGGGAAGTACTGGGGGAACTCGGCGGCGGACGCGACGCGCGTCACGCCCTGGTCGTCGACGAGACTGACCTTGGTGCTCGTCGTCCCCTGGTCCACCACCAGCACGAACCGACTCACCGCGACCACCCTCCTCGCGATCCCCTTCGCGACAACTCCATCATGGTCGAGTTCACGTCGGGTCGCGAGCCAGGCGTTCGCACCATCGTCACGGAGTGCGTCACCGGAAATGCGCTTGCGCCGGTCGAACGGCGCTGTGGCGCTTCGCCTCAGCAGCGCAACGAGCGAGGGGGAACGCATGTCGCAATTTGTCGTGGTGTACAAGGGTGGGGCCAAGGCCGAGACGCCCGAAGCGCAACAGGCCTCGATGGACGCCTGGATGGGTTGGTTCGGATCATTGGGTTCCGCCGTGTCGCAGATGGGGGCGCCCTTCGGCGCGTCGGCGACCGTGGCGAGCGACGCGTCGCTCTCCGACGCCACCACCGGCCTGACGGGCTACGCGGTGATCGAAGCCAACGACCTGGCCGAGGTGGCGAAGCACGTCGCCTCGTGTCCGATCCACCGCGAGGGCGGAACCGTGGAGGTCTTTGAAGCCCTCGCGATGTAGCGCTTCGTCAGCTCGACGAGCGGACGTCGCGCAGTCGCACCCGCGCGCCGGTGCGCAAGATGGCGCGCTGATACACGCCTGTGGCGACGCGCGCCACC
>Ga0209698_10005073_pt1 | contig 14316 bp, 11 predicted proteins | sample LitLauG_LLR_2012_FD_187203 | JGI IMG/M metagenome (GOLD analysis project Ga0209698, IMG submission 187203) | Freshwater sediment microbial communities from Pennsylvania, USA - Little Laurel Run_MetaG_LLR_2012 (SPAdes) (version 2) | ecosystem: Environmental > Aquatic > Freshwater > Creek >... | reverse complement strand
GTCCTCGCCGATCCGATCGCTCGACACGAGGCGCAGCGGCGGCCGCGGCCCCGCAAAGAAGGGCTTGCCGCGACCCAGCACCACGGGGTGGAGGTAGAGCCGGATCTCGTCGATGAGCCCCAGGTCGGAGAGGCATTGCGCGAGGTCGGGTCCGGCAACGTCGATTTCCCCGGCGAGCTGGGACTTCAATCCCCGGATCGCCAGCCCGAGGTCACCCGCGAGCAGCGTGGCGTTGGGCCCGACCGACGGCAGCGTACGCGACACGACCCACTTGGGCCGGCTCCGCCACGCCGCCGCGAACTCGTGTTCCTCCGCGCCCCATTCCGGACGGTCCTCGTCCCAATACTGCATGACTTCGTACAAGCGGCGGCCATACAAGCAGCCCGACAGGCTGCGCACGTGCTCGATGAAGTGGCGAAAGAGCGCCGGGCTCGGGCGCATCTCCTGATGGTCGATGTAGCCGTCGAGGGACTGGTTCATTCCGAAGACGAGCTTGGCCATGGTACAAAACCTCCGTCCCAGGTACCTCAGAGCCACTTGCGCCGATGACGCCGCGAAATCCCGCCCAGCACGCAAGGACGTCTCGAACATTCAGTGTAAATCGCCGCTCGCCCTGGGCCGCCCTGGCCTTGCTGTTCCGGGTCGCGATCCCGCTCGCCGCCATCGCTCCCTGTCAGGCTGGCACGCCCGAGGTCATCGCAGGGCATGTTGTGCGCCGCGACGCCGCGGGACACCTCCTGCCCTGGATGAACTGGCCCGGCGCGCTCGCACTCGAGATGCAGCACTATCGGGGCGCGCCCGGCGATCACGGCTATCCCCGATTTGTCACCCAGACGTTCCTGCTTGCCGATTGGACACCGGATCCCGCCCGCCGCGACACGATTCCCGCAACGCAAAACGGCCTGGGGATCCTCTCCTACCTTGCCTGGTACGACTACACCGGGCGCCAGGATGCCGGGGCTCTCGTCACCGCCCGCGCCATGGGCGACTACCTGCTGCAGGAGGCGCTGACGCCGGATTCCGGGAGCTATCCACGCTTTCCGCGCTCCACCGGCACGCGCGGGCAATTCCCGCTCGCGCCCGACACCGGCTCGCAATCCGATCGCCCTTTCGAGATCCAACCCGACAAGGGGGGCCTCGTCGGCCATGCGCTGCTGCAGCTGGCCTCGGCGAGCGGCGAACCCCGCTACGCACAGGCTGCGCTGCACATCGCGCAGATTCTCGCCGCCCATCAGGAGGACGGCGATGCGCAGCATTCGCCCTGGCCCTTCCGGGTCGACTACCGCAGCGGGGAAGAGCGCGGGCCCGTATCCGGCAATATGAGCTTCATCCTGCGCCTCTACGATGGCCTGCTGGCCCAGGGGCACCGGGAATTTGCGGCGCCCCGCCAGCGCCTCTGGCACTGGGTGGAGCATTGGCAGATCCCGGACGCCGCGCGCGGCGGGGCGCTCTTCGCGCAGTTCTTCGAGGACCACGACGCGCCGGGCAATCGCACCGCCTGGGCGCCCCTGAACCTCGCGCGCTACCTCCTCGATGGCCGGGAAGCCGTCGACCGGAACTGGGAGAGCGATGCGGGGACGCTGCTCACCTTCGTGCGCGAAACCTTCACCCACCGGGAGTCGGGCGTGCGGGTCTGCCATGAGCAGGACGAGGATCACGACGCCTGGGGCGGCGTGAACTCAACCTACGGGGCGGTGCTGGCTCGATACGCCAAAGCCACCCGTTCCCAGGCGCTCGCCGACGAGGCGCACGAAGTGCTGAGTTTCGTGCTCTACGCGATCGACGAACGGGGCCGGCCGCGCGACCTGCCCGCGCATTCCCAGCCCGGGGGCTGGCAGGAAGATGCGCATACCGATGTCATCCACAATATCCTCGACGCGCTGCGTACCTGGCCGGAATGGGCGGATCGCGATCGGCCGTGAGACCGACATCGAATTTCGTCGATCCGGGAGAGCGCCGCAACGACCGCCGGTGAGATCGACTAGGCGCGGGATTCGGTGATCGCCCGGTCATAGTACGCACGTGCGCCGTCGTAGATTGCGCTTTCGGCCAGGCGTTCGGAACTGCGAATCCGAACGACTTTCTGCTGCCAGCATTGATCCACAGCGTGCCGACACCACGTCGCGCTGGCCCGAACCCGGACGGGCGCATCGCCGATCCGGATCCATATGGGGTTCGTGTGGGATGAACCACGGACACGAAGGGCGATCCAGCAACTGCCGGGAGGAACAAAGGAAAACTCCAGCCTCTGGATCGTTGCATCCGCCTCGACGGCACGCGTCTCCACCGCAAGGCCATTGACCAGCAGTTCCACCGGAACCTGCCGGGTGTCCCCCCGCCGCGCGCGCTCGATGTGCCAGTAGGGCTTGTCCTCGGGTCCGAGGCGCCGGACGGCTTGCGTAGCCTCCGTCGGATCGGCTTCGAGGAGCGCGGTGAAGAAAGTCTCCACCGTGACGCGCGTCGCGGCGGGCAACAACAGATCCGGGCCACCGACCGCGGTACGCGATCCCGCGGCCGCGGCGGTGAAGTCCATGAGGTGCGAACGTCCGTCCGAGACGTAGCTTCGCCCCAGCGCAAGACCGCGACACCAGTCCTCGTAGCGCAAGGGTTCGCTGGTCTTCACATAGCTTCGCCCCATGCCGACCGCCTCATCGAGGATGCAGGGCCAGTCGGTCTCGCCCCCGATGCGCGTGCGCAGTCCCGCATTCAGCGTGTGGTACCAGATGTTGAGCTCGGCGGCGAGCGGGGTATTGCAGGCGCTGATGAAATCGACGAGCCCCGCGGGGGCGGTCGCGATGTAGTCGTTCGCGCCAATCCCGTCAAAGGCCGGCATCAGATCATTGGGGAGGTCTTGCGTCGGCACGACGAGCCCCCAGCCGCTATGCGCATACCCCGTGATCGCGCCCTGTTCCTTTGCCCATCGCAATACGGGTGCGTTGGAACTGGGCCAGTCCTCGATTCGAGCCGCACCCGGATAGTCCATGCCCTTCATCTGCAGCAGGACGAGGTGCCCGCAGTGGGAAGACGGGAAGCCGGACACTTCCAGGTCGTAGCGCATGCGCATCGATGGCGAGGACAGGGGATCATCCGCACCGCGAAAGTTGCGCTTTTGGGTATAGAAACCCGGAGCCCAGGTCAGAATCGCCCCGATGCTCAACCCTTCTCCCTGGACCTGACGGGCGATGATCTCGGGTCCGACCCCTTCGGTCGGTTGCATGTAATGCGCGCACCCGGCCGCATGGATGTGGTGGTCACCGCCAAACCATCCGCGTGTCCGCGGATCGGTCCAGCGCTCCAGGGCAAGGGACCAGCGATTTTCCAGCTCGGATCCAACCCTGCGCACCGAGTCCCGCACAAGGTACTCGGGGCCTCGACGGGTCCGCACCCGATAGGTACCCGATGGCAGGGTGAAAGATTCGCCATCGGATCGGTAGACCTGGCGTTGGAAGTAGAGGTCCGGAGGACCGCGCCGGGTCTGTGCCGGGTAGATCCGGCCCGCCTCGTCCGTGACCAGCAACGCGCAGGTAGTGGGCGATCCATCGACGTCGTGCACGGACAAGCGCACGCTCATCGAAGGGGCTACTTGGAAGTCAACCGTCAGGGCGTCGTGATCCCCAAGGTCATTCTTCCCGGACCCGGCTGTGGCCCGAATGCGGGCACTATGGCGGCCCGCGTCGCGCGCGTACGCCACCACGATTTTCAGATCGGTCGCCAGTGGCAATAGCGTGCTCGTGACTCCCTGCTCTTCCAGAAGATCCAGGCTGAGCCAACGCTGCGCGATATCGCCCGCATGGGTGGGTACGGCAGGCGGCGGGCCCATGGGGGCTGCGTTGGGAGGCGACGGAGCGATTCCTTCGACCGGCACGGATTCCGGACTCGAGACGGAAAGTTTTCCGGGAACAAGTCCCGGATTCTCGATGCGCACGAGAAACAGGCGATATCCACTCTGAACCAGCTCGGCGCGTGCCGGACCCCGTCGAAGGTGCACCTGGCCCTCGGGATTGATCGACGCGATGAGCAGAACGCGCCGCTCAAGGGCTTCCAGTGCCGCCCCGACGCCTCCAGCAAGATCCCCGGCGGCGACACGCTCTTCCATTGGCTGTAGCTCGCCTGGGGAAAGGGGCTCGCCCAGGCTGCGAAACGCTTCGATCACCAGTCCCACGAGAGCAAGGAGCGACTGTTCGGATCCATCCACGATCCGCGCGTCCCGTGCATCCGCGCCCGCCCTGGTTGCCGCAAATGATGCAGCGAGTGCTCCAATCAGTCGTCTGCGCTGGGTGCGCCGCATTGCCGACCGTGGTTGATCGTTCACGGGCTGCTCCCTGGTCGTTCCGCCATGTTGAAAGGAAAACCGCCGGCCAGGATCAGGCGGGCATAGAGGAGCGCGACGGGCTTGGGTCCGAATTGCGTGCGGGAAATATACGCCAGGGCGTGGTCGCAGGCACTCGCTGGGATCCCCGCATCGGACACGGGATCCGTGGTCGCTTCCCAATTCCAGGGCGGTCGAATACATTTCGCATTCTCTCCGGCGGGAACTGCGACATGGGTGTGCCAAAGAAGGTCGCTCGGATCATCCGGCTGCTCGCGGCCCTGGCGGGCGCCGGTGCCGCTGCTGCGGCCTGGGCGGAGCCCCCGGATCTGAGTGGCGTCTGGCTTCCCGACGTCAAGGACCAGGTTCGGCAGGAGAAGGAAAACATCCCGCCCTGGAAGCCGGAGATCCGGACCCAGTACCAGCACATGGTGGAGGAGGAAAAGGCCGGCCGGCCCTTCCTGATCCTGGACCATTGCCTGCCCCACGGCATGCCGAGCTGGATGCTCATCACCCACAACGCCTTCGAGCTGCTCGTCACGCCGGGGCGCATCACGATGCTGGGGGAGGTGGACGGCAATCGCATGCGGCGCATCTACATGGACGGGCGCCGCCACCCGGAGGATGTGGACCCGAGCCTGCACGGCCACTCGATCGGACATTGGGAGGGCGACACGCTCATCGTCGATACGGTCGGTGTCGCGCCCCAGGCCTACATCGCGACGAGCGAAGCGGCCGGGATTCCCAACAACGGGGCGTTGCACATCCTCGAGCGGATCCATCTGGTGCGACCCGACGTAATGGCCGATGACCTCGAGATCATGGCGCCCAGGGTGCTTGCCTCGACCTGGAGGACGACGCGCCTCTTCCGGCGCTATCCGGAACGCCACTACGAAGTCGTGGAGGGCGAATGCCAGCAGGAATTTCTTGTGCCAGGCAAGGACGCGCATGGCAACGACATTTTCCTGCCCAACCCGCAAAACGCCGATGGCTCGGTACGCGCCCGTGGGAACTGATGCAAGGATCGAAATGAAGACACCATGGCCCTGGATGTTGCGCGCATCGCTTTGCCTGCCCCTCCTGTTCTCCGGCCCGGCCCGGGCCCATCACTCCAACGCCGCGTATGACACCGACCATGCCGCCACCCTGACCGGCGTCGTGAAGCAGGTGAACTGGTCCAACCCGCACATCACATTCCAGGTGGAACGCGACGCAAAGCCCGGTGAGTCCGCCGTGACCTGGGTGTTCGAGGTATCCAGCCCCGGGGTTCTCACGCGATCGGGCTGGTCAAAGCGCTCCCTGCAGCCCGGCGATCACGGCACGTTTCGCTTCTATCCCCTGCGCGACGGAACTCCCAGCGGATACCTGAAGGAAGTGACCCTGCCGAGCGGGCAGAAACTTACCTACAGCCTGACACCTCCGGACGACCCTTCCGGGAAGTGAACGCGAAATGGCCAGTGGAACCGTCGCCGCGTTGGCCCAATGGCTGGGCGCGTCCGCGCTGAGCCACACGATCCAGACCCACGCCTGGGTCATTCCCACCCTGCAGACCGTTCACATTCTCTGCGTGGCGCTGGTGTTCTCTTCGGTCATTCTCGTGGATCTGCGCGCCTTGCGCCTCCTGCAGCGCGACGCATCCCTCGAGGAAGTCGCCCGCCGATTCCTCCCTGCGGTCCTGCCGCTGGTTCTCGTGCTCCTCGCGACGGGGATCCTCCTCATCATTGGCGAACCGAAACGCTCCCTGCTCAATGAAACGTTCTACCTCAAGCTCGCGCTGATCGGCCTTTCGCTCGTTCTGACGGCCGCCTTGCGGCGAGCCTTTTCGAGAGGTTTCCTGGAAGAGGGCGCCCGCTGGCAGCGGGCAGGCCAGCTGGTTGCAGGACTCTCGATGCTGGCCTGGTGCGGCGTCCTTTTTGCGGGGCGCTGGATCGCCTACACCCAGGTCGACGGATGATGCTCCGGGAACTCTTCGACACCCTCGAGGCGAGCGGCCTCGCGGAGCACATCCGGGAAAACGACAATCTCTTTCCCCTCATCGAGTCCCTGCACGTCGTCGCCGTTTCACTCGTGGTCGGTTCGATCTTTGCGGTCGACCTGCGCTTGCTCGGGGTTTCCTGGACCGCCCGTCCCGCGAGCCGGGTGGCCAACGGGATCCTTCCCCTCACCTGGGCCGCATTCGCCCTCGCTGCCTGCACGGGCGGACTGATGTTCATCTCCCACGCCGTCAAATACCTCGGGAACGCCTGTTTCGATGCCAAGCTGTTGCTCATCGCGGTGGCGGGGATCAACATGGTGGTCTTCCACCTCATCGCCTCTCGCGATCAGGCGCGCTGGGACGTGCAGGCCCGGCCTCCATTCAAGGCGCGGGTGGCCGGAGGGCTATCGATCGCATTGTGGATTTCGGTGGTCGCTTGCGGCCGATGGATCGGATTCACGATGGAGGTGGGCTGAAGTGCACTACCGCGTTCGAGGGGAATCCGTGGTCGCGATGGGGATCCTCGCCTTGGGCCTCGCTGCGCCCACCGCGGGCGGGACGCCCGCGTCGCCTTTCCGGGCGCACGTCGACCTCAAGACCTTCATGGACCACGTGCTGACGCCCGCCGCCAGGGTCATCTGGCGCGTCAATGGATCCATCCTGGACGAAAAAGGAGAACACGATCTGTCTCCCCGGACCGACGCGGATTGGGAGGAGGTCGTTTCCGCATCCGCCACGCTGGCGGAAGCGACGAACGCGCTCCTGATTCCCGAACGGGTGCGGGACCCGGCGTGGGTCCGTCATGTGCAGCGTCTGGCCGCTGCCGCGGCGAAAGCCTATCGCGGCGCCGAGAACCACGATCTCAAGGCGGTCTCCGAAGTCAGCGATGAGCTCGACGGCCTTTGCGCTGCGTGCCATCGCCAGTACGGGCTTGAATAACAAGCTGCGGAAGGCAGGATGGACGATGGAATCTTTCGTAGGATTCCGCCCGCCGCGGGATCCGACATTCAGCACCGATTTGCAATTTTGGAGCCTTCATGAAAATTGTCATCTCCTGGACACTGGGAGTCGCCGCACTCTTCGGACTGTGCTCGGGTTCCTCGTTCGCGCAGGCCGTCGATGTCAATGATGTGGTGGCAAAGCTCAAGGGGGGAGGATATGTCCTCGTCTTTCGCCATGGTCCGACAAACCGCGATCAGGCGGACACGGACCCGCTCAACTACGAGGATCTCTCCAGGCAGCGTCAGCTGACCCCTGCCGGAAGGGACCTCGCCCGCAAAGTTGGTGAGATGTTCAAGTCCTTGAACATTCCCATCGGTACAACCTACACCAGTCGATTCCATCGCGCGGTGGAGACGGGAAAATTGATCGGCGGGGGCGAAGTCCGGCCCACACTCGATCTCACGGAGGGCGGCCTCGTCGTCACGCCGGTCGAAAACGATCGCCGTGCCGAGGCCTTGCGGATGATGGCCGCCACGCCTCCCGAGAGTGGCCGGAATACCTTGCTGGTTACGCACAAGCCGAATCTCCTCGATGCCTTCGGCAGGGACTGGTTCGATGTGAAGGAGGGCGAGGCTTCGATCTTTCAACCCGACGGTCATGGGAAGTGGGTCCTGATCGCCCGAGTCCAGGCTGCGGACTGGTTGAATGCAAGAAGATGAGTTTCGCGCCCGCGCAGGAGACTCGCGGGCGGGCCCGACCTGCGAACGGCTCAACCGATCTCCAACCACGTTCCGAGGTGTCTCCGTGCAAACTCCAACGGGTCGACGCGCCTTCCTGGGTGGCCTAGCGCTGCTGCCCGCCCTGAGCGCGCGAGCGTGGTCGGACACGCCGGGCCCGGGCCAGTCCTACTTGCGTCCTCTGCCGCCCGTCACAAACGCCAGCCTGGTCCTCGACATCCTGCAGTTCGAGGCGCTTGCCCGGGAGGCGCTGCCGCCGGCGCATTTTGGATACATCGCCACGGGGGTCGACGACGATCGAACGGTATTGCGGAACCACGAGGCGTTCTCGCACTACGAAATCCGGTCGCATCGATTCGTCGATGTGAGCCATATCGACACCACGCGGCCGGTCCTGGACCTCAAATGGCCGACGCCGGTCTATCTGTCGGCGGTATCCGGCCAGCGGGCTTACCATCCCGAGGGAGAGCTTGCGACGGCCCGGGCTGCGGCGTCCCGATCGATGACGATGATGCTGGCCACGGTTTCTTCGACCGCCATCGAACCCGTGATGGAAGCGCGTGGCGGTCCGGTGTGGCAGCAGCTCTACGCCACGGACGACTGGTCCGTCACGCAAGCGGTCGTGCGTCGCGCCGAACGGGCGGGGTGCAGCGCGATTGTGCTCACCGTGGACGGGCGCAACGCCCGCCGCAACAACGAGACCCTGGCTCGCGCCATGCTGATGGACAGCCGGCAGTGCACGGAATGCCATATCAACAATTCGCACGACAGCCTGCGCAAGTCCCCGATGTACCAGGGACTGGACATGTCGCGTGTCAAAGGGGGCGTACCGGAAGACCTCTCTCCCCCCTACCTGGACCGGCTGCGGTCGCTGGTCAAGGGGAAGCTCCTGGTCAAGGGCGTGATGACCGGAGAGGATGCAGAGGTGGCGGTTGCGCACGGCTTTGACGGGTTGATTGTTTCCAACCATGGGGGCCGAAACGAAGAGACCCTGCGTGCCACGATCGATGCCCTTCCAGAGGTTGCAGCGGCGGTAAACGGGCGGGTGCCCGTCCTGCTGGATGGTGGCGTGCGGCGGGGTACGGACGTGTTCAAGGCGCTTGCCCTGGGTGCCACCGCGGTCGGTATCGGTCGGCCCCAGGTTTGGGGGCTCGCCGCCTTTGGCCAGGGCGGGGTGGAGGCCGTAATCGACATCCTCAACCGCGAGCTCGTTCACATCATGCGGCAGGCAGGAACACCGAGCCTGGCGGCCATCGGGCGCAATAGCGTGGTCCGGGGAAGCGGTGGGTAACTTTGTTCTTGCACTGGCAATGGGCCTTGCGAGCCTTTGCGCGATCGGCCAGCCGATCGTCGTGGTCCTGGATGGCAATGCGAGCGGCAGGACATTCGACGGTCTCGGGGCGGTGAGCGCGGGCGCATCCTCGCGACTCCTCATCGACTATCCGGAGCCCCAGCGCAGCCAGATCCTCGATTATCTGTTCCTGCCAGGGTATGGCGCGGCGCTCCAGCACCTCAAGGTCGAGGTCGGAGCGGACGTCAATTCCACGGACGGTTCCGAGCCCAGCCCCATGCGCAGCGCCTCGGACCACGACGCCAGTCGCGGGTACGAGTGGTGGCTGATGGTGGAAGCACACCGGCGCAATCCCGCCATCGTGCTGGAGATCCTCCCGTGGGGCGCGCCGGACTGGGTTGGCTCGGGAGTTGCCGGCAAGAGAACCCCGTATTCGACCCGCATGGCGGAGTACATCGTCGACTTCATCCGGACCGCGAAGAGGGACCATGGGCTGGACATCGCCTACACCGGAATTTGGAACGAGAGGGATCCGGACATCCCCTACATCAAGGACCTGCGGCGACGCCTGCGGGCCGCGGGGCTGCCGACCGGGATCGTCTGCTGCGACGGGGACTGGTCGATCGCCCTGGCGATGCAGAAGGACCCGGAACTCGCGGCGGCCATCGACGTCATCGGCGCGCACTATCCGCGCGACGACCGCGGCACCGTGAGCACGACGGACGCGGCGCGCAAAAGTGGCAAGCCACTCTGGTCGAGCGAGGACCAGCCCAATGGCGGGGGCGGGCCCTTCCTCAGCCGGGAATGGGCCGCGGGGGGCCGCGTGCTCGCGCAGTACTACAACCGGAACTACCTCGAGGGCGCGATGACCTCGACCGAGATCTGGAGCCCCGTGACCTCCTACTACGACAACCTCGCGGCGCCCCATTCCGGCCTCATGTACGCCAATACTCCCTGGTCCGGGCACTTCGAGGTGCAATCCACGATCTGGGTGACGGCCCACACGACGCAGTTCGCTCAGCCCGGCTGGAAGTATCTCGACTCGGGCTCCGGCAGGCTGCCGGGCAGGGGAAGCTATGTGGCATTGCGCTCGCCGGGCGGATCCGACTGGAGCCTGATCCTCGAGACGATCGATGCCCGCGAGCCGCAGACGCTGTCCTTCCGGCTCCGCGGCGGCCTTGCGGCCGCGACGGTCCACATCTGGGAGACCAATGCCGCACGGACCTTTGAGCATCTTGGCAGCGTGCTGCCGCGGGAGGGTGCCTTCGATTTCACCTTCGAACCGGATTCCCTCTACACGCTCACGACGACGACCGGGCAGGGTCGGGGATCCGCCCAGCCGCCTGCGGCAGCAGCCTTCCCGTTTCCCTATTCCGAGGATTTCGAGCGCACGGCGCTCCATCACACACCGAAATATCTCTCCGACCAGGACGGGGCCTTCGAAGTGGAGCCCTGCGTGGACCGGCCGGGGAGGTGCCTGGAGCAGGTGATCTCCTCCCGCCCGGTCCCCTGGGCTGCGACGCCCGATCCGTTCACCCTCGTGGGAGACGCCGGCTGGACGGACTATGTCCTCTCCGCGGATGTGCGGTTCCTGTCCGCGGCACCGGCCCTGCTGATCGGGAGAATCGATTCGGCCGATGTCTTCGAAGAGGAAAACGCCCTTTGGCCGAGCGGCTACCTCCTGCGCGTCGGGCCCGGAGGAGGCTGGGAGTTGCAATCCAGCGGGTTTCGCAAGCCGCTACGCACGCTGGCGTCGGGGTCTGCGCGAATCGATCGCACGGCGTGGCATCGCCTCGCGCTGCGATTTCGGGGACAGCGGATCGAGGCGTTCCTCGATGGCGTGCAGATCGCCTTGGTGGAAGATACAGCCCATGCCCATGGCATGGTTGCGATGGGCACCACCTGGGGCCGCGTGCAGTTCGACAATCTGGGCGTTGCACCCTAGGAAAACCCGCTTGCTTCGCCGCGATTCCTCGCCGACACTTTGCGTCTTTTCTTGAGGGGTACCAGCATGCCGGAAGTCATTGCGGTTCGTGGCGGGCTTCGCATGGCACGCGTCCCGGAGGCTGCGCCCCACCTGCGCGGCTGGGTGGTGGCTACCCTGGTGGGGGCGGGCCTCCTGCTGGGAGCGGGAGCCACGTTCGCCGCCGAATCCGCGGCCCGCGAGCCGGGCCCTGCGGCGCAGGCCCTCCACAAGCTCCTCGATGAGGAATGGGAGTGGCGCCTGCGGGAGTTTCCCGAGCTTGCCACGACCACCGGCGACCATCGCTACGACGACCGCGTGGGCGATCACTCGGGCGCGGCGGTGGCGGCGCGCCGGCAGCATCACCTCGGGGTCCTGAAGGCGGTGCAGGCGATCGATCGGGGCCAGCTCGTGGGCGAGGACCGTGTGTCGCTCGACATCCTGGCGTTCACTTCCGACCTCGATGTGCGCACCGACCGGCTGCTTCTCGAGATCGCGGGTGGGCGCGATGTCGCCTGGGCTGCGGAGGACTCGCCCCTGCGTGTGAACCAGATGGCGGGGCCGCAGTTCTACCTGCCCCAGCTCGTACGGGCGACCCGCTTTCGCACGGAAGCGGACTATCGCAACTACATCACCCGGCTCGGCCGGCTGCCGCAGGGTTTCGTCGACCTGCGCACCCAGCTCGAACAGGGCCGGGCCGCGGGGCTGATTCCTCCGCACGCCTCGCTCGAGCGCCTGCCGGGACAGTTCGGGCCCCTCCTCGAGAAGGACCTCGCGAAAAATCCGCTCTATGAACCTCTTCGGAAGATGCCCGAGGAGTTCGCGGTGCCCCTGCGGGAAGCGCTGCAAAAGGCCGCCGGGGAAGCGATCACCGGCAAGGTCGTTCCGGCCCTTCACGAACTGCGCGATTATCTTGCATCGACCTGGGTTCCCGCCGCCCCGCTGGCGACGGGCGCAGGCTCGCTGCCCCACGGGGCCGAGCTCTACCGGCTGATGCTCGAGCGGTACAACACGACGCGCATGAGCGCCGGCGAGATCCACGACCTGGGACTGCGCGAAGTCGCCCGCATCGACGCCGAGATGCTCGCGGTGAAGAAGGAGTCGGGCTTCGAGGGCTCGATGGAGGAATTCCGCAAGTTCCTGCGCACCGATCCGCGATTCGTCTTTCATTCCGCCGAAGAGGAGCTCGCGGCGTTTCGCGACATCGCCAAGCGGGTCGACCCGCTCCTCCCCAACCTCTTCGTCGAGCTGCCCCGCCTTCCCTACGGCATCCGGGCCATGTCCCCGGAGGAAGGCAACAATGCTCCGCACTACATCAGCGGCGCCCTCGACGGATCGCGTGCCGGCTACTTCGAGGCCAATGTCAACAATCTCGCGGCCTGGCCGCGCTGGACGATGGAGGTCCTCTTCCTGCACGAGGCCGTGCCCGGGCACCACCTGCAGATCGCCCGCGCGCAGGAGATCCCTTCCCTGCCCAAATGGCGCCGGGCCTACAACAATTCCGGCTTTGCCGAAGGTTGGGGCCTGTATGCCGAGGGACTGGGCAAGCCCCTGGGCCTCTACACCGACGTCTACTCGCGCTTCGGGCGGCTCGTGATGGACGCCCACCGAGCGAGCCGACTCGTCGTCGACACGGGGCTGCACAGCATGGGCTGGACGCGCGAGCAGGCGATCGCCTACCTCATCGAGCACGCCCAGCTCGAGCGCGGGTTCGCCGAGGCCGAGGTCGACCGCTACCTCGTCTGGCCGGGGCAGGCCACCGCCTACAAGGTGGGCGAGCAGCGCATCCTCGCGCTGCGCGAGAACGCCCGCACCGCGCTCGGCGCGAAGTTCGATCTGCGGCGTTTCCACAATGCCGTGCTCGATCACGGGGCGCTCCCCCTGCCCGTGCTCGAGTCGTCGATCGGGGAGTGGATCGCGGCGGAGAAGACGCGCGCGGACTGAGCCTGTCGATCAGCCCAGGCCCTTTCCCGGATTCATGATCCCCTGCGGGTCGAGGGCGCGCTTGATCGCGCGTTGCAGGTCGATTTCCACCCCGTCCCGCGTTCTTTGCGCGAGCTGGCGCCGCAGCTGGCCCACGCCATGCTCGGCGCTGATCGAACCCCCGGCGCGGATCGCCGCACCAAAGACGATGTCGTTGATGCGGGCCTCGAGCGCGAAGGCCTGCGCGGCATCCTCTCCCGGCCGCACGCCGACGTTGCAGTGCAGGTTTCCATCCCCCAGGTGCCCGAAGACATAGGGTTGCAGGCGCGGATCGAGGGTCTCGAGGACCCCAGGGAGCTGGGTAAGAAAGCCCGCCATCTGCCCCAAGGGCAGCGAGATGTCGTGTTTCACGTTGCCGCCCGCGCGCGCCTGCGCGAGGGGAATCGTCTCGCGCACATGCCACATGGCCTCTCGGTCCCGGCCGCCCGAGGCGAAGGCCGCATCGAGGATCGATCCCGAATCGAGCGCATCCTCGAAGCATTCCTGCACGCGCCGGTCGAGCGAAGCCTGCGTGTCCTGGGCCGACCACTCGAGCAGGCAGAGCCAGGGCGGGTCCTCGGGAAACGGCAGGCGCACCCCAGGCTCCAGGGCGCGCAGGAGCGCGATGCAGGGCTGCGATACGAGCTCGAAGGCGGTGAGGTCGGCCCCCGCTCGCGCGCGCGCAAGCTGCAGGAGGGCGATCGCTTCCTCGATGCCCGGGACGGCCGCAAAGACCGTTGCCTGGGAGGCGGGAAGCGGAAAGAGGCGCAGCGTGGCGGCGGTGATGATGCCCAGCGTGCCTTCGGCGCCGATGAAGGCCTGGCGCAGGTCGACGCCCGTATTGTCCTTGCGCAATCCGCGCAGGCCATTCCAGATGCGACCGTCGGCGAGCACGACCTCGAGTCCCAGGGTGAGCTCCCGCGCGTTGCCGTAGCGAAGGACCTGGGTGCCTCCGGCGTTGGTCGAGAGGTTGCCCCCGATCGTGCAGCTGCCCTGGGCGGCAAGGCTCAGCGGAAAGAGCCGTCCACGCGCCAGCGCCGCGTCCTGCACTTCCTGCAGCAGGCAGCCGCACTCGGCCGTGATCGTGTCGTCCGCGAGGTCGATCGATCGCACCTGGCGCATGCGGCGCGTCGAGAC
>Ga0209698_10005072_pt1 | contig 14316 bp, 13 predicted proteins | sample LitLauG_LLR_2012_FD_187203 | JGI IMG/M metagenome (GOLD analysis project Ga0209698, IMG submission 187203) | Freshwater sediment microbial communities from Pennsylvania, USA - Little Laurel Run_MetaG_LLR_2012 (SPAdes) (version 2) | ecosystem: Environmental > Aquatic > Freshwater > Creek >... | reverse complement strand
GTCGCCAGGCAAGATGTTTTCAGATCAGTAATGGAGCCGATCTGATTCCCTCGCGCCTGCATGGCGACTTGCGGCAAGTTCCACCATGGACTCGGCGGCTTCGGAACTTTGTTCTTCTGTGCCGAGTGCTGTTCCTCGTATATGAACCGGTCCCGCACGAAGCGCGGAAACTTGTCTCCTTCAAGCACGCACACCTGGTCGAAGTCGAAGTCTCCTCCGTTGCGTGCGGCAGCCTCGGAATGCAAGGTCAATGTGCCTTTCAGCCGCAGTTGCTGATCTACAACCGCAGCTACATCGCCGTCGGCAATCCGGCACCCGCGTTTGGCAAAGTCCGCGGCCAGCAGACTGAAGACATCGTCGGGTGGCAGGGTTTCGAACGGCAGCAGATCTTCCTTCATCCGGATGGGATAGCGAACGATCAGACCGTGGCGCGAGGCGACACAGGCAATTGCGCGATCCTTCGGAATCCAGTCCGAACCGCAGAAGACTTCGCCGTCGTGCAACAAGAGGTAGCCATCGTCCGCCAGCGCGAAGCCGGGAAGACGGAAGCCGCCACTGGTGCACAGGCGGTACGCCCATCGAGCCAAAACCTTCTGCAGGTGATGGTTCACGAAGGGGTGTTTGAGCATGTAGCCGGTGCTGTCGGCAACCAGCGCGCCGTCGGCAACGGTGTATTCGCTGCACGTGTACTCAGGGTCTGGTTCTTCGTCCACATCGAGCACACTCTGGGTTTCCTGCGTGCCGAGCAGTTCGAAGAGTTCCGTGAAGTTGTTTTCGTCCCATGCCTTCCGTAGCTTCTCGACCTGCCGGAGAGCGTAGGGTTTGATCTCAAGCTCAATCGAGTCTTCCGGAGCGTGTTCCACCAGGGTGTAGCTCGACTGAAATTCGAGATCACGGGACACATCGCGGATCCCGACCAACACAGACCCGCGATAGGAGTGTGCTTGCCGGTCACCAAGGATTGATCGGATCGTCCGTAACGCACCTCCGTGGTACTGGGGCTTAACCGACGATCTCGGCAAGATAATGTCAGCCTCAAGTTGTTCAGCCAACTCATCCGCCATGACCTTGAAGGAACCTTTCGCCTGCGTTTTGTCGAACGCAAGACGGAATTGGTAAAAGCGGTGCGCTCGCAGGACCTTTCGGTCGATCTTTGATCTTGCTTGTTCTTCGAGTGTCACTCGCTCTTCGTCGTCGAGACCGACATTTTCGCGGCCATCGGGATGCTGTTGCTTCGGTTTCGCGAGAAGCTTCTTCATCTCGTCGGCCAGAAGATCGTCGCGGTGTTTGGCCCGTAGTCTCGTAAACAAAGACTGAGAGATCCATCCGCGGCAGTCATTGGTGCCCAGTTCGCGATCTTCCACGACTAGCAATCGGCAGTCCGGCACCTCGATCAACACTCTGCACGAGGACACCAGAATCCCGAAGTAGGTCATGGCCGCCTGCGGCGAGAAGCGAAATCTCTCCGCCAGTCGCTTCTCGTACCGAGATTCGACGGCGTAGAACTTGCCTTTCTTTGCGCTGCCGCTGGCTCCCACCAAGCTGTAGCGAATCCCGTCGAACTCGACCCTGGTGAGGGCTTGTTCCACGATCGCCTGCTCGCATGCGTCCAGGGGTTCGGACGGCACGTCAACTGTAGCGACACGAATGCCCGGAAAGAATCCTTCGAGCAGCGTGTTCGTGAGCTGTTCTTCCCGAGCAAGTTTCATGGTTTTCTTTGACAAATGACCCTCGCGATCAAGTCCGAGCGCGAGGATCGGCATCGTTCGGTGCTCCGTAACGTTTGGCATCTCTGATCTCCTTATCTGTCAGGCAAAAGACAGGACAAGGAGGGGCTCGCGCCCATCTCCTCGCTGCCTATTGCCGAAAACGGTGAAATGACTTTCGGCCAGGCAGCGAAGCGCCAGGCCTTGACGAGTTTGGGTTTTGTTTAGACCATACGTCCCGCAACTGGTTGCGAGGCTACCGCTGTCCGCGGGCGTCGCACGTCATTGAGAGCTCGCTTGAGTTCGCTGCAAAACGTTCGAAGCCTGCGCAGTTTGAACCAGCACCACTCTCCCCACGCCCAGATTGCGCAGAGCAATCCGACCACGAAGAGAGCTACTGTCGCCGCCATCACTACATCTGCGATGTTGAGAGGCGGATATTGAAAGCGCATGCGAAGCTGATCGAAGAACTGATATCCAACAATCACTCCGCCGACTTTGATAACGGCCGAGAGCCACGGTTTGAAATGTGTCAGAAACCGTTGCTTCACCATTTCTCTTCCTCCTTTTCTGTCTGGAACCAGAACAGATAGGAGGGCGCTAGCGCGGCTCTCTTCGCTGTCCTGGTCGAAACGCATTAGGTTTACGGCCAGGTTCGCGAAAGAACCGGACCAGCACTCATCCACAATCAGCTTGTGGATCGCTCACTACAGACCAACGTCTGTGATGAAACCGCGCTGCTATGAATGCCGAATCTCGTCTAGTCCGCTACCCCGTTCCTTTCCTTGCGACCGCTTCCCGCTTCAGTTCCGGGTTCTTCCCGGCAAAGTCTGCAACAGGGCGCCACTCTTGAACGCTGTAATAGGTCACTCCCAACTTAAGCGCCTCGACCCGGGCCTCGCCCTCATTCGGCAACTCCCGGCCGAGTTCTGGAGCGTGGCCGTTGGCACCCGTCTTGGGCAAGAAGAAACGCGCTGCTAACACGCTTTCCTCTTCTGCTGCAGGACGTGCCCGGCGTGCTCCTCTGCCGGTCGGGTGGTTTCCCATTTGGCTCGTTTTTGCATCGGGTGGAGATGCAATCATCGTTGCCATCTTGATCCTCTCCCTCCATTGCAGCTCTTCCCCAGGCTGCCGTCCGTTATCTCGCCAGATTGCCCCTAGCCGGCCCTTCTCTTTTGCCACCTTCAACTCCGGAGCAAGAGAAGATGTTCACTTATCCAGCTCGCTGCGTTGCAATAGATTGTTGTCGCGTTCACCGACCATTTGTTGTTCGGAATACTCCGCAACCAGCAGTCCGCTGGGGTTCAGTTCGGTGCGGCGCTCTTCCATCAGACGTATGTTGTACTGGCCGACGATCCGGTCGGTCACCTCGGTCGCGTTCCTGATTCGGTGAACTTCTTTCACACCAAACACCGCGTAAGTCCAGGGTGCGTCTTTGGATCGTTCGATGGACCGAATTCGGAAGTCCGAGATGATCTGGTCCTGCTGGATCTTTCCGATGGTGTCGTCGTCCCGCAGCCTGTCCATAGTCAGCTTGCGCAGGTTGCCGGTCATCATGTTGAGGGACTCGGCAAAGTTTCGCGTGACGGAATCGGGCGTGTACGACAAGTAGTGCTGGAGAAATCGCCGCAGCACCGCCCTTCCTTCGAGATCAGTGGGGCCTGTTGAATCCGAGGCTGCGCTGCCTGTTGCCGCTGCTGCCGATAGCATCAACTCAAGCTTGGACGTCGGGTCCGTTGCGGTTCGCGCGCCGACCACCGTCGCGTCCCCGTCTTTGTCGACTCGGATGATCGTTGGGGGCTGGATACGAACGTAGATCGCAAACCCCAACGATCCGCAGGCAATCACGCCAAACAGCAGTGCAAGGAACATGGCACGGTTGGCGTAGGCCCGAAGCATGCCGTCGTGCTCGTAATACTTCGTATAAGCCGTGATTTCGGTAAGCGGTTTCGATTCAGACAATGTTCTCATCACGTCCAATCCATTTTCTATTCGTCTTACCCTCGTCTTCTTTCCTCACACCGCGAGGACGGCGCCAGATGCTCCAATCCCGCCAACAGAGCCCGCGCCGGCTGCTACGTCTGAGCTTGGAGGAATTGGAGGTCTCGAGTCGGCCAATCCACCGCCGCGCGCCCTTCCGTCCCCGCCTGCCCTTGGACTGCCAGCCGAACCCGGCCCACCAGCGGAGGATGAGCCGGGGTCAGACATGGCCTGGGGAGGGCCACTGGGCGCGACTTGTGAAGCGGAGCTCGGGCTGAAGATGGTTCTGGCACTCCTGTTTACAACGGCGGCTAAAGCAAAAACTGTGCTCCCGACATCTCCGCGTACCAGTCGACTTGCAAGGAATGGAATCAACGCTATTGCGATGGAGAACAAAACGCTCACTGCCCCCAGGAGCACCATTTGGCTCGAGCCAACGAAGGCGTTGAGGACGCCATTTCCACCCAATACGGCGTTCACGCTGTTCATCTGCAAGGCGGTGATGAGGACTTGGAGGATCGCATAAAGCAGACCCCAGCTTTGAAAGATCATTAAGTTCACAAAGTAGGTCCGCGATAGCTGCCCCATCGATCGACTTGGCCACAAGGCCAGCACAAACGGCCCAGCAAGATAAAGGATTGATCCGTACATGACATAGGCGAGCGTGAACAACGTGTAGCTGATCGGAAGAATAATCAACCCGGCGAGGATCAGGAGCATGTCCAGGAGTCCGGAGATTGCTCCGGTTACGAGCGTCCAAAAGCTGGATAATCCCTGCTCGCCTACATAGGCGCTTACAGAATTCAGCCAATTCTGAATCACGTCCCCTATGCCATTGGTGTTGTAGATGTAGTCGGCGACGCCGTTGAACATCCCGTTCACGGACCGGAATGCCTGCTGGTAGTTAAGAAAGACCAAGCCGAGCACGAGATATTTGATCCCCGCCACTCCAAGCGCTCGTACGTCGCCGCCATTGCTATAAGCTTCGTAGACTGCGTACAGCAGACTGAGGATCAGAATCACGCCTGCCAGTTGCAGCACCGGCCCGGTGACGTTTTGATCGATTCCATTGAGGGCCGTTTGGAGTACCCTCTCGAAGTAGAAACTTGGCATAAACTCTCCCACCGTTCTCAGTTGTGCTGTAGCAAGTTCATCAGTTGCTGGCGGAGGTTAGTGGTATTCGTCGCGCCCATTTTTATGTCCGCGCTTGAATTCGCGAGATCGATCGCCCGCAACCTCATCAGGTCGGCCGTCGCTGCCTGGGTGTAAGCATTTGCGCGCACCAGCCATGCATCGGCCTGAGCCTCGATGATCGGCGCACTGCCCGGGGCCGCAGTCTGGATGCTTTGGTTGATCTGGGTGGCTGCCTGAATCTCCAGGTCGGACAACGCGTCGATCTGAATCGCCCTTTTCATCGCATCCTGGGCAGCCGCGTCTGTCATATCGACGAGGTCTCTGACCTGCGGTGACGCATCTGTTGTTGCCGGGACTGGCCCGTATAGAGCGGTGTAATTCGTCGATGTTTGACCGATTTGACTTGGATTGCGGGAAAGAAGAATCGCCTCAAGTTGTTGAGGGTTCGGTTGGGTTGCGCTGTTCACGGGAATATGGAGGAGAGTCTGAATTCGAGTAAAGACGCCTTGTTGGCTTCCCACCAGAGCTTGCGCCTGAGTAATAGCGCTAGTTGGCCAGACCACCGTCTGCTCGAATTGCAGCATTCCCTTATCCACACCGAGAATCGCATTGAGGGAACTAGCGATGGTTTTCAGTGAATTGGCGATGCTTGATAGACCCGCTGCGAGAATCACACAGCAAGGGCTGAGCGCTTGCCCTCGAGCTGGCCACGGGGCAGTTAGAACTAGAACGATGCTGAGGAAGATGATCCGGAGTCTGTGACTCCACACCCAAGACCTACTCCCCTTAAGAGCTGCCGAGATGCTTGTCATAAGACTTTTCCTTTCTGGAAATCAGTTGTGTTGCGAGAGGTTCATGATGAAGCCTCGCAATTGGGTGGTGAACATCGCCCCCCGTTTTCGCAGTCCGTTCTGGTGCGCGATGCGTGCGGCCTCTTGGCGTAGTTCCGCGGCCAACATCTTCTGCGTCAGCGCCTGGCTGCGGATGCATGATGACGTTGCAGTCGCTGTCAAGAATGGCGTGGATCCTGGGACTGCCTGGCCGGCAGCACTTTCAATGGTGTCGGCTGCTTGCAGTTCCAGATCGGTTGCGCTATCCGCAGCTTTGAGCGTCTTCAAACTGTCGAGTGTCAGCGCATCGTCAAAATCCGACATGTCCCGATCGACTTGATTCGCATCGGTTGGTGCGGGAATCGTTCGATAGGTGCCGTTGAAAGACTGGGTCAGACCCGCAAAATTGTTCACCTGGTGATCTCGTATCAGGGTTTCCATCGACTGGGGCGCCGGCAGCGTGGCGCTCCGCAGATTGATGTTCAGAATGCCGGACATCAGACTGCGATACCGACCGATCATCTGGAGCACGAGCGAAGTGGATTGATTGATCGACGGCACCGGCCATACGGTGGTTTGGTAGAAAGCGCTGTTTGCGCTGCGTGTGCCGTGGATGCTGTTCACCACCGGCAGAATCAACGAGTTGAGCACCTTCAGCACGGCTTGGATCGCCTGAACGATTCCACCAGGCCCCTGCGCCTCCGCTTGTGGTGGGATCACCGCCAACGTCACTAACATGACGCCAGCCAGACTCAGGGCTAGCAAACGGCGGCGACCGTTCACGACCAACACCGTCCACGCGAATCCTGAAAACAAAACGGCGTATAGCAAGTAGTGCATTTCATTGCCTCCTGCGCCTGCAAGCGAACTGAGCAGACTCGTTGTCGTTCTCTGGGCACTCCTTTAAGCCCATTACGCTCTTGCCTCGGCCACCTGTCCTGGCTTTCGTTCGCTGGCCGTTGCTGCCACCGTTCCCGACAATTCCTCGGGCAGCGGTGCTACGTCCGCAAGTCCTAGCGGAAACCGCTTCGCGAGTTCCTGATAGCGTGCGAGCAATGAGCCGGCAGACTTGTTCAGAAACCAAGCGCGGTATTTCCTTTCGCGCGGAAACGTAGTGCATATCCAATAAGAGAGCGGCGTGGGCACGATGCGTATCGTCTGGGTTGTCTCCGCTTTCTCCCCGATCACTAGGAGCACATCCGCGCTTCGCCCTTTGCGGGGAGCGCCGAACTCTTTGACCTGGCCGACCGCTGCTGGATTCAGAGAGAGGTGATTCACGAGCGCGCTAACATCGCCCGGCTGTTGACCGACGATTTTTGTGCTTGCGTTCTTGAGAATGCCCGGGCCATGCAGGCGGCGCTGAGACTCAGTACCAACAAAATCTTCCACCGTCTGGCTGATCCCCCAGACGCTCGAGTTCCGCTTGCGGGCTGTCCGGAACAACTGCACCACTTCAGGCGCCAGCGCTGCGGAGTCCAACAAAGACCAGCACTCATCCAGAACGGTGATGCTCGGTCGTCCCGTCCTTCCGGTCGCTCGCGAGGCAATCGCCGCTGCGACCAACATGCTCATCGCCGTTTCAAGCCTCGGATCGGAGGCAAGACCTTCGACATTGAAGAAAAGCCAATCGCTGTCGAGCCTCATCGTGGTGGGTCTGTCGAAGAGGTTCGCGTAGATGCCACTCTCTCCCGTCCACGAGCGCAACTTGATCGCGGCAAGACGCGCTTCGTCCATGGTGCGCTGCATCTTCTCGGCGTCCCGCCAATTTGCCAACTCTTCGCGCAAGTCATTGAACGTCGGGATTGGATTCGAATAGCGGATCGCGCAGCGCTTGTAGACCTTGGGGATCGCGTCGGTCAACACATTGTCGAGCAGTGCCGTGTCGGCCCCAGGGCTCTCGCCGATCATGTGCCGCGTGAGGTTCTTCAGAAACGCGGTCTTCTCGTTGCTTGGTGCGGTTTCTCCCGCCGGCAGGTCCCAGGGATTCAGCGTCTCCCTGCCATCGAGATCCACGTTGATGACACGGCCGCCCATCAACTCGACAAGCGGTTCGTACGAATCGCCTCTCTCCAGGATGGAAATCAGGGGCTTGGCGCGGGCCATCATCAGGAGAAACCCTTGAGTCATGAAGGTCTTCCCGCCTCCGCTCTTCGCCATAATTAGGAGGTTGGCATCACCCAAGGTTGAGTCGAATGGTGAAAACGGTATGAGTTGACGGTAGGGTGTTTCGAGCAACATCAAGGGTGAGTTCGGTGTGCCGCTCCACGGCATCTCCACCGGCAATAGATCCGCGGCGTGCAAGGTGAGGACGTCCAATTCCCGTTTGTTGGTTTCACCCTGCCCCGGCAGACCCGAAAAGAAGAATCGCTTCTGCGCAAGCGTTTCCGGAATACCGCGAGCACCGTTCATCCTGCCGATAGCATGCAGAACTCGTTGGCGGCGGTCCGCAAGAATGCGCTCTGCCTGCTCGGTTTCCATACGGTTGCGCGCAGGACGCGAAGTGCGGATCGCGATCGTTAGGCTCATCTGACACGACTTGAGCGAGCTTGCGATCAGATCCTGCAGGACCCTGATCAGTTGATGTTCTGCCACTTGCGCATCGACATTCAGCCGGAATCCGCCGTGGATATCTTTCTGCGCCGCCGTCATTTTTCGCAGCCGGCTCTTGTATTGCTTCACGGCCTTTGCCTGGTCAGGGAGCACAACCTGGGCGGTGATCACAATCGGGAAGTCCAGGACGACAAGTTCCCGCAGCACACCCGGAAAGGTGGCGTCCGGCAGGTCTTTCAAACTGATGAACGAATACAGCAAACCCCCGATTTTCAAATAGTCATCAAGCTCGTCCTCAATGTTGACGTTCGCTATTTGGCTTCGGGCGCTTTCGTAAAAAAGAGACGTTTCTGAACGTCGATAGAGCGCCAGGTCGGTTCCGAGGGGATGGAGCGCTCTCTTGATTTCGAGGAAGAGATCATCACTCGACATTCGCGACAACGTCATGCCGGTCGATTGAAGTGTTGCTTCTACTCCGGACATCAAGCTACGGAACTCGGACACGAGGTCTTCGTGCTCGCGACGACCTCGTTCGATACACTTCGTCGCGGACATGCTGAGGCTGCTGCCGCGCATTTTCTTCTTCCACTCGACATCGGGAGACTGATGATGGATCCGCGGGTCCCAATTAAAGTAGAAGTGTAGGAAATGGCGGAAGTAGAAACCTTCCGCGTCCTTTTTCGACCACGCATCGGCCTGCTGTCGGTCGAGCGCCTGCAAAACTGAACTTGGGTTCCGCTGCTCCCGGTTGTAGCTCCCAATCAGGTCCCCGGTGCCCTCTGAGATCTCAAAGCGGGCCTGCATCCGCATGGAACGCTCAGGCAGGGATCGAACCAACGCTTCGAGCGCTGACTTCGTGCGGTTGCGTTCTTTGTCGCTCGCGTAATACGAGTTGATGCCGCTCACTCTGTAGCCGGCCACGAAGGAACCGTTCACTTGGATGAACAGGTCGTCGATGATGTCGCGCACCTTGAGCTGTTCGCACAATGGAGGCTGACCCAGCGACCGGTGGTATTCTTGGCTCGTAAGCGGCATCTTCTTTTTCCTCAGTCCTTGATGTACTCCCGCGTCAGTTCCCGGTCCCGCTCAAGTGCCGAATAGACGTGCGGTTTAGTGTGAAACATCACCCAATCCAAGAGATATCCACGCTGTTTGCCGTACTTGAACAGCATCAGAGCAGGCACGCTCATAATCGGAACGATGTACTGCAACACCATATTCATGGGCAGCCCGAACATCTCCCGATTCAAGAACCTCCCGAAGATGTTCATCACCACGGCCACAGCCAAGATCGCGAACAGGTCCTCCGCTTCGAGCCCGGCGAAAGTCACCCGCGTCCGGAGATTTCGGTAGACTGGCGTCACGTCTAAAGGCATTGATCTTTTCTCCCTTTAAGTCACTCCGGCGGTGCCGTGGCTTACAAAGAACTCAGCCAAGCGGAGCAACCCCGACACCATCAGGCAGAGACCGGCCGCAAGGAAATGCCGCATCCAGCTGCTCGTGGGGTGGATATACGAGAACATCCCGATTCGCAAGGCTCCTATTCCAACTTGGGCGGCTGCGTAAACCGGCAGGATCACGTTTGCGACCCAATTGATCAGAGTTACGAGCGCCATCCAATAGACGTCTGGGTTATTCCATGCCCGCTGGGAAGCGAAGGTCTCAAACGCCCGCGTTAGGCCGGAGATCATTAAGCAAGCCAGGGCTCCATACATGCCGTGCGAGAATTCCTGACCCTTTGAAAACTGGACGATCGCCATGATGATGAACAGAGCGGCGATCGTCGGCATGATGACGTTTCCAACCCAGTTCGCGAGATGCAAGATCCCGTTGTCGAACGACATTTGAGAGAAGTTCATCTTCTTCTCCTTCTCCTACGACACCATCGCCACGACCAGCTTCCAGATTCCCGAGACACACAACAGAGCGAGAGCGACCGCCACCAAGCGCATGAACGGTTTGCGCGTCGCAAAGTTCAAGATCGCTCCCACTAGAGCCAGGACGGCTGCGATCGGCATGATCGTTCCGGCCAAGTGATTCCACAGACTGTCCAGTACATCGGCGGTCGCGAACTTCGTCTGGGTGTTGTAGCTCTGGATTAGGTTGAAAGTTGTCTGTGCACCCAGTAAGAACATCGCGGCAATAATGGACGGCAGCGGGTGTTCACCGGAGGCCGTGTCAAGGATTGCGCGCAATACGAAGAGTGCGGCTAGGGTCGGAACGATCCGCCCTACGACAAAATTGCTGACAAACGACGACACGTCCGACTGAAGGCTAGCTAGCCATGGCGTGCTGATTCCTCCGCCTGGCAGAGGCATATTGATTCCGAACGAAGAAAACCAAGTCAGCAGCGGCTGCAGCGTAAGAAACACCACCGCCCAGAACATCCACTTCGTGAAGCCGCCACCGATAGCAAATACCGTCCCTCCCTCGCGTCGCAGGGTCACTCCGGCCAGCACCAGTGAAACCAAGGCGGCGGACGGCGCTAGCAAGAGCAAGAGCGAGATAACGTCGTTGAGGAGTTGCGGTGTCGGCATATGCTTAAGCCTTGAACCTGCGGTTTCGGTTGAATTCTGCAGGCAGCCGTCATTTGCCGTGGTCCGGCCTGTCGGGCTGCCTGCGCATCAAGCTTGCGTTGGTTGTTCTCGCTTATGTCACCCCACCTGTTCCGTTCGTGACCCAGAACTCGATGAGCCGAGTGACACCGGAGATCGCCAACAGAGCTGCGGCAGCGAATAGCCAGCGACCGAAGCCACGTCCGGTCAGCCAGGAAACCACGGCGCCTAAGACCGCACCACCGGCTCCGACTGGAGCGATCACGTTACCCACCCAATTGATGAAGTTCAGGAACGCACCTTCTGGTTGCGCGCCCGTTTGCCCTTGAACTGCCACGTTTGAGGCCGGAGCAGAACCCAGGTTCTGCGCCCACATAAACTGCCCAATTGTGATGAGCGCAAGCGCGAGGAATGCAAGGAGTGTCCTTCCCCTCGCATTGGCTTGGAGTTTCATCGACTATGCCCTCCTTTCTGCTCGCCGTTCCTGATAGCTCGGAAACTGATTTGAGGAACGATCGATGCGCGGGAAAGTAGAGCCAAAAGAAATTTCTGTCAAACGACTGCCAACGGATTCTCGCGAGCACCCACACGAGTTCAGGAAGAGAAGCGTGGAATGGCGCAAACCATGAATGAGTCATCACTGGCTCAAGGCGCTAAGGATGCTTCAGTGGAATTTATGTTCCCGAGAATTGACACACCTGTGCGGCTGGTGCGATGACGCAGTGATCAACTCGCCTTTGCGCGAGTTGATCTGGTGTATATCGGGTTGCGCAATGGCTGGGCAGCAGGAGGGATTTTCTCTCGCCTTGACTTTGAGAAACAGATCCAGACCAATGAACTCACCCATGAGGCGCTTACAAACAGAAGGAGTGCTGCTAGCATCCGATCTCCCCTTGCACCAGCGGCGAGCCAGATTGCCTTCAGCGTGACTATCCGCCATACTGCTAGTGTCAGCGCTGTGGAGATCGCTATTCTGCTGACTTTTCTGACAGACGAAAGGCGCCCACGCTGCGACATATCGAAACGGGCGATGCTGTCGGGGTTGGAGACCTGCGTCGTGGGGTGTATCGGATTTCTCGCGATCGTGTCCAGACTCGAAACGGTTTTTTCACGAGCGACAAGCAGAACCTGAACCAGAGGCCTATCGCCCTGCCAATAGCATCGGCGCCTAAGTACTCCAGCCAGTCGAACCAGGGGCGCATACGCAGCCATCCTTCCGATGGCTTACTTTAGCCCATTTTCGTGCCGGATGCCAGATCCTAGCAGCTACTGATCAGGCAAAGCGGGTGGGGAGTTTCAGTGAATCGTCGCTTCGTCTGGTTCGACGTGAATCGTCAGCAAGGAAACCCCGTGTTGGCGCAGAGCTTCCCGCTTTTGGCTGATGAAACTCTCGTCGTAAGAAGTCTCGAGAGTCGCTCCCAAGCTTTTCAAACGATCCTCTAACTTCGAAATCTCCTGTTTGAGGTCCGTTAGGACGTAGCACCCGCGCTGACCCGCGACGTAGCAGTTCCCATCATCATCCAGGCAGAGATAACTACGACTGATGCCGTGTTTGTAGAGATTGATGCCATTCGTGCGGCCCATGAACATGAACCCAGCGCACCGCGCGGCGCCCAGCCGATCCTCCAACGGTTTCCAATTCGATTCCATAGCTCTTTATCCGCTCATTGCTGCGCCGTCGTCTGCTGCGCACTGGTCTGCAGGTACATCTGGTTGAGCTCATTCTTGAGCTGCATCAGTTCTCGTAGTTCTTCAAGGCTGGGGACCTTGCCCACGGTGAGGCTTGCGCTGCTAGCGTCAGCCGGCCGCACTCCTGGCTTTCCAACTTGTTGGTCTAGACTCCCTTTTTCAACCACGATGTAGAAGCGAGTGTTGCCTGGCACGGTGACTACAATGCTCTGGTTCGCTGACAGCGTATTTATCTCATCTTGCCCGGCCATGCCTATGTTGTCCGCTAGGCGTTCTCTCAGCAATGAATTCTCTGAAATCGGGCCATTGAATCCCGTCGTGCCTTGTCCGCCAACGATGTATGCGGCCACGGTCCCGATACCAGTCACCGAACGAACCAAGAAGTTCTTCCCTCTGTTTCTTCCGGAGACGTCGCCCTTCAGCGGCCCGAACTTGAGATCCATCGCCGTAGCATCGATCTTCTCCACCATCCCATCAGGCGTTTCGACCCGGTCGAACTGAAAACCCACAATTCCAGACGGGGTGACGTGGGAGAGTTTGCCAAACACCCGTGCCCCTGCCGGCAGGACGATCTCACCATTATGTTCGTAGTTGTATTCGACCACGGCTATCACGGGTGCGGGGACGGCTGAGCTAACCGGGGCCTCGAGACGCGCCACCAGTCTCGTACCAGCTGGAAGAAGCTCTGCCAGCGTGTTGTCGTCATCGCGGGGACTTTGAAAAGCCGGTGTCGCGCTCTGTGCAGCGCGGACAAACACAAGCGAAGGCTTCTTCAAGCCGGAATCTGACTCGGCGGAATGCGAAGCAGGCGGATTGGGGATCGCGGCTGCCTGCGCAACGTCGGGATCGGAGAAGTCCACGTTCTTGAGCGCATATTCTCCAGAACTCCGTGGTCTGGCCGGTGAGGGCTTTGCCAGCGCAGTGCCGTTTCCACTTGGCAATCTTGGTGTCGCGTTATAACGCGGCGAGGTTCCACCCACCTCCTCCGCTGTGACTTGCGATCCCGAGCCGACATCTCCCCGATTCACGTCTGCACTGAGCAGGGGGGTCACGGTCTTCGCAGGATCACTCTGCTCCTGACCCGGAGCGACCTTGCGTCCGAGGCTAGGGCCGCCGCGCGCGGTCTCGCCCGGCAGTGGGCCGCGATTCTTGGGGCTCGAGAACAGGCCGAAAAAAAGCAGGAGCAACGCAACACTTACTCCCACAAGCACGAACAGCGATTTGCTCTTATCGCGCCCAAGGTCGCGGCGACTGGCGACCGGGTTTTGACGGCGCTGGGCACTTTCCAGAAGAGCACGGAATCGCTCGAAAGGAGTCGGCGATACGGGCTCCTCGTGGTCTACTCCTGGAGTCGTAGCTTGTGATTGGTTTTCGCCAGTGGCTGTGGGCTCTTGGATCGGTTTAGTTTGCGGTTCTTGGTGTTCCATGATCTCCCTCCTGCCGAAGTGAACTCACTCCAAAGCCGATTGGAGCTAGGGCCGGGCGATCGACTGCACCTGACTCGGCCATCTGAAGGAACAGCGTCTCGTTCGACTGTTTGTATGGCGGGCGTTCGAACACGACTACTCCGTCCGCCCGCTCTCCGACTCCCACGCGGCGACGGCTCAACCGAAAGTCGGCCACGGGTAACTGTTCTGCCGCAGACCAGCGATCATGCTTAACGATTTTTCCGGTCTTGTTTTTGCCGCCCAGTTGAACCTGCGGCGGCATGAGTAATATCGCGTGCTTGCTCGTGTTCACGACCGAGAACAGCACAATTACTTCCTGGCCGCCGTCGATCACTTCGCTGATCCCTGTCCGCAGGCGATCCCCTTTAACGTTTTCTCCTTCGATTCGTTCCCCATACAAAGCGGGGAGAGGTGCTTCTTGCTG
>Ga0209698_10005071_pt1 | contig 14316 bp, 8 predicted proteins | sample LitLauG_LLR_2012_FD_187203 | JGI IMG/M metagenome (GOLD analysis project Ga0209698, IMG submission 187203) | Freshwater sediment microbial communities from Pennsylvania, USA - Little Laurel Run_MetaG_LLR_2012 (SPAdes) (version 2) | ecosystem: Environmental > Aquatic > Freshwater > Creek >... | reverse complement strand
CGGTTTCGCGCACACCCGCCTCTCCATCATCGATCTGTCTCCCCTCGGTCACCAGCCGATGCACGATCCGGTCACCGGCAACTGGATTGTCTTTAATGGTGAGATCTATAACTTCCGCCAACTGCGGCAAGAGTTGGAGTCGGAGGGCGCTGAATTCCGCAGCCACTCTGACACCGAGGTGGTGCTGGCCGCCTACCGCACGTGGGGCGAAGATTGTTTGTCCCGGCTGGCGGGCATGTTCGCATTCGGCCTGTGGGATGCCCAGCGAAAGCGGCTGCTGCTCGCGCGCGATCCGATGGGGATCAAGCCACTCTATTACTGCCATTCCGGAACGAATTTTATTTTTGCCTCCGAAGTCCGCACCCTGCTTCAGACAGGACTGATCCCGCACAAAGCTGACCCGATCGGCATCCTGAGCTACCTGACCTTCGGTTCTGTCTACGAGCCCTGGACCATGGTCGAAGGAATTTCCGTGGTTCCGCCCGGGCATCTCGTGCGAGTGGAAAAGTCAGCGGTGACCAGCCGGCAATACTGGAGTCCTCTGTGGTCGTCTCCCAATGCGGCCGGCTCGGACGCAACTGCGGCTCAGTTGCCTGCGATCCTGCGCGATGCGGTCCTCTCGCACCTGGTCAGCGACGTGCCAGTCGGAGTGTTCCTGTCCGGCGGAATCGATTCCAGCAGCCTGGTTGCGGTGCTCAGCAAAAACGGCGTGCGTGCCAATACGTTCTCGCTGATCTTTCCGGAAGAGGAATTCAACGAAGCGCCCTACTCGCGCGCGGTCGCCCGTCGCTTCGGCACCGAGCACCACGAGATCCCCATTTCCGTGAACGACGCGCTGGCCGAGTTGCCCTCAGCTATGAGCGCAATGGACCAGCCCACTATCGACGGCATCAACACATACCTAGTGTCAGCCAAGGCGCGGGCGGCGGGCATGAAGGTTGCACTGACCGGCTTGGGCGCCGACGAATTGTTCGCGGGCTACTCGAATTTTCGGCGCGTACCCAGAATGGAGCGCTTCATCCAGCAATTCGGCCGACTGCCTCGTTTCTTGCGAAAGTCAGTTTCGGCTTCCATCGCGCTGTTCGCCGGCAACAGCGACCGCAACCGCAAGCTCGCCGAAATGACCGAGAGCGAGGACTCGATCGTCCATCCCTGCTTCCTCGCGCGCATGTTGTTCGGGTCCCACGAACGCGAATCATTGTTTTCGGTCCCCGGCTACCAGGCATCGCGGCAGTCTCTCGATCGCATGCTGCAGGAGGCGGTCGGGGAGAGCCAGTCGCTCGATCCAGTCAACCGCGTCTCCTATCTCGAATCGCACTTCTACATGCGCAACACGCTCCTCCGTGATTCGGACTTCATGAGCATGGCCCACGGCCTCGAACTGCGAGTCCCGTTCTTGGATCGCAAACTGGTCGAGGCCTGTTTCCGCATCCCCGGAGCACGCAAGCTGGAAGGGAACCTGCCCAAAAGCCTGCTGCTCACCAGTCTCGGCGTCGAACTGCCGAGAGAGATTGTGAATCGCGCCAAACGTGGATTTACGTTGCCGTTCGAACGATGGCTGCGGGGTGAGATGAGGCAGACCGTCCAAACGGCGCTGCTCGGCAGCGGCCCCAGTCACGCCGCGCTGAATCCGAACGCAGTCCGCAACGTGTGGAACCGATTCCTGGCAGGCGAAACTTCCTGGTCCCGTCCCTGGTCTCTGTTCGTGCTGGCGCAGTGGTGCGAACAGAATCTGTGAATGTCTTCACAGGCTGCTGGAAAGCTCTGATTCGTATCAGGGCATCGCTTTAGCGATGCCATGAGTCGTCCATGCTCAACCACCCCTTTAGGGGCTGCCATTGCGAATTCTCCCCGTGTTTTTTGTGAAAACTGCGCGGCGGAGGCTAAGATAGTAGAACTCTCTACCGGGACAGACGTGATCGAAACCACATCAGAACCTCAGGTATCGAACTCAGGGACACCCTCGCCGTTACTGCCCCTGACCGTGATCATCCCAGTCCGTAATGAAGCGCATAACCTCCCGCGCTGCCTGGAATCGCTGAAACGCGTCGGGGAAGTCTACGTCATCGATTCGCAAAGCACCGATGACACCGTCGCCATCGCCGAGTCTCACGGCGCCAAGGTGATCCAGTTCCACTACGCAGGAGGTTGGCCGAAGAAGCGCCAGTGGGCCATCGACACGTTGCCGTTAGCCTACGAATGGATCCTCCTGCTCGATGCCGACGAGGTCCTTACCCCCGAACTCGCGGACGAGATCCAAGCGACAATTCAAGATCCCCACACCGACGGTTGTTACATCTCCCTGCAAATGTATTTCCTGGGGCGGCGCCTGCGCCATAGCGGCGCCAGCTTCTGGAAGCTGTCCCTGTTCCGCAAGGGACTCGGCCGTTTCGAATGCCGCCTGCAGGATCAGGACTCGAGCATGGCTGACATGGAAGTGCACGAGCACGTCGTCGTAACCGGAGCGACGCGCAAGCTGGTTCACCCGCTCCTCCATCACAACGTCGAGTCCTTGTCCCGCTACATCCAGAAACACAATGAGTATTCCAACTGGGAGGCGCGCGTCTGGCTGGGTGGCAACCGCAATGAAGAAGAGATTCAGCCGTCCCTGCGTGGGACGCAAGCACAGCGGCGGCGATGGTTGAAGCACCATTTCTTAAAACTCCCCGGGTCGCCGTTCCTGCTCTTCCTTTACAAGTACATATTCAGCCTCGGATTTCTGGATGGCGTTCCCGGCCTGATTTACTGCGCGCTGCAAGGCATTCAGCTCTTTCACGTCAAAGCGAAGATCTACGAACGTCGAACAGCGAGGACTTCGTAGCCATGTGCGGCCTCAGCGGCCTCGTGAATTGCGGAGATGCGGAAACCCTGGCACGCATGACCAGCGTGCAGGCGCATCGCGGACCCGACGACTCGGGGCTCTGGGAGCGGCGTTTCCCGGACGGAAGTTACCTTGGCCTGGGGAGCCGCCGGCTCGCTATTCTCGACCTCTCTCCCGACGGCCACATGCCCATGTCGAACGAAGACGGGTCCGTGTGGATCACCTACAACGGCGAGGTCTACAACTTCGCCGACCTTCGGCGCGAGCTCGAAGGTAAAGGCCATCGCTTCCGCTCGCACACTGACACTGAAGCGGTCGTCCATCTCTACGAGGAATACGGCGTCGAGTGCCTTAACCGCCTGAACGGCATGTTTGCCTTCGCCCTCTGCGACCTGCGTGGTTCGTCGCCCAAACTGCTGCTGGCTCGCGATCATTTCGGAATCAAGCCGCTCTACTACAGTGATCGCGGTGCGAAGCTCGCGTTCGCGTCCGAAGTCAAAGCCCTTCTTGAAGTGCCGGGAATCGAAGCCAGCATGAGCCTGGAAGCGCTGCACCAGTACTTGACCTTCCTCTGGGTACCCGATCCGCTGACCATGTTCGAGGGCATTCGCAAGCTTCCCGCCGGACACTATGCCCTCTGGCAAGACGGCGCGCTTGAGATCAAACAGTATTGGGATCTGGCGTTCCCACCCGCCGGCCATCACTTCGAAAGCAGGGAAGCCGACCTCGCGCAAGAGATTCGCGACCGGTTCTGCGCCTCAGTCGAACAGCAGATGGTGAGCGATGTCCCGATCGGCGCCTTTCTCAGTGCAGGTCTCGATTCGTCGAGCATCGTGGCTGCGATGGCGCGCAAGCAGTCCGTACGCACCTACACAATCACATTTCCCGAGAAGTACCGCGTCGGCGAAACAACCATCGACGATCCCGCCGTCCCTTCCCGTCTGGCTCGAAGCCTCGGTTGCGAGCATCATGAGATCGTTGTCGAACCCGATGTGGTCGGCCTCTTGCCTAACCTGACGTGGCACATGGACGAGCCCACGGCCGATCCGGCGCTGATTGCGGCGTACCTGGTCTGTCGCGAGGCGCGAAAGCAGGCAACCGTCCTGCTCTCCGGCGTCGGCGGAGACGAACTGTTTGCCGGATACCGCAAGCACGCCGCGCACGCCTGGGCCGAAGAGTATCGGCGAGTTCCCGGTATCGCGCGCTCCGCCGCCGAAAAGACCATGCTGGCCCTGCCCAGTCTGCGCGGCACTCGCATGAAAGGGTCAGTCCGCCTGGCGAAGAAAATGGCTCGCAGTGCCGCGCTTAATCCTGCCGAGGCGTTCATCCGGAACTGCACTTACCTCGACGCGCAGCAGAAAACTGGCTTGTATGCTCCCGAATTCCAGCCCGTGGCGGCGCACTACGATCCTGCCGCCCAGCACATGGCCGCCTTCCAGCGTGTGAAGCACGCGGACTTTCTCAACCAGATGCTGTACCTCGACACCAAAATCTTCATGACCACGCTGAATCTCACTTACAACGATAAGATGAGCATGGCGTCATCGGTTGAGGTGCGGGTGCCGTTCCTCGACCGGAAGTTCGCCGAGTTCGTCGCCTGGAATGTTCGTCCGGAATGGAAGCTGAAAGGCAAATGGCGTCCGGTCACGAAGCACATTCTCCGTGAAGCCATGCGAACCATGCTTCCGCAAGAGGTCTTGCATCAGCCCAAAGCCGGTTTCGCGGCGCCTGTAGACTATTGGCTGGCCCATGATTTGCGTCCCATGGTCGATGATTTGCTCTCGGAAAAACAGATCCAGAAACGAAAGTTGTTTCGCCCGGAAGTGGTGCGCCGTTACGTGGACGAACACCGCCGGGGCGCGGAAGACTGGTCCATGCAGATCTGGCAATTCCTGACCCTCGAGATCTGGATGCAACTTTTCATGGACGGCGGAGCACGCTCTCTGGCGCAGCGCCAGATTGATGTAAGGCAAGCAGCGGTCGTTTGAATCGATGTGCGGCACTGAGCCGCGAAGCCGCGTAAGAATGCAGCCCACGGCGCAAGCCGTGGGTAGAAAGTGGAGCGAGAGCAAGCCCCAACGGGGCGAAAGAGAGGATGTGCGCGGACTGCGGCGTGACGCCCCAGATTCTCACGCACGAACTTAAGGCCCTGGGGTTCCGACGTAACTTTCGAAGCATCGTAATCAGTTTCTCACCACCTCATGAAGCAGCTTTTACAAGACGCACGCACCGGCGATCTCACGGTAGCCGAGGTCCCCGCTCCCCAACTGCTCCCCGGCTGCGTGCTGGTGCGAGTCACCGCATCGTTGGTATCGGCCGGCACCGAGCGCGCCTCCTCCGAATTCGCCGGCAAGAATCTTCTCGCCAAGGCAAAAGCCCGTCCCGATCTCGTCCGCGATGTCCTGGCCAAACTGCGCCGCGACGGCCTGCTCTCAACCCTGCAGACCGTGCGCACGCGTCTCGACCAGCCTCAAGCCGTCGGCTACAGCAGTGCGGGCATCGTGCTCGGCGTTGGCGATGGTGTTACCGATATTTCAGTCGGCGATCGCGTTGCCTGTGCGGGCGCCGGTCATGCCGTGCACGCCGAACTCGCGTGCGTCCCTCGCCTTCTGGTCGCCAGGATTCCAAGCGAAGAAGTTTCATTCGAGCAAGCGGCCTTCGGAACCGTGGGCGCAATCTGTCTCCACGGAATTCGAACCGCCGAGGTTTCGCTGGGCGACACGATCGCCGTCATCGGTCTCGGACTGCTGGGACAGATCACCGTCCAGTTGCTGAAAGCCGCCGGCTGCCGCGTTTTCGGAATGGATTTGCTCCCGCAGCGCGCCGACCTCGCCCTCGCCAGCGGAGCGGAGGCCGCCTGCGCGAGCGCGGCCGAGTTCCGCAACCTCTGCTTCCAGAAAACGGGCGGCCGCGGCGTCGATTCGGTACTGATCACCGCCGAGACTCCCGGCAGCGAACCGGTCAATCTCGCCGCCGAACTGGCCCGCGACCGCGCCGTCGTGGTCGCTGTCGGCACCGTCGGCATGGAAATTCAGCGCAAGCTCTACTACGAAAAGGAACTGGATTTCCGGATCTCGCGCTCCTACGGCCCCGGCCGCTACGATTCCGCTTACGAGCAAAAAGGACGCGATTATCCCATCGGCCACGTGCGTTGGACCGAGACTCGCAACCTCGAAGCGTTCCTGCAATTGCTGGCAGAACGAAAACTGAATTTGCCGGCCCTGGTCACGCATCGCTTCCCGCTCGAGCAGTCGCCGCGCGCCTACGACTTGATCACAGGCCGGTCAGGCGAAGCGTTCCTCGGCGTGCTCATTCAGTATCCGGGTGCTGAACTGAATACGGCTGCTCAGTTCAGCCACAAGATCGCAGTGACCTCGGTGGCGCCGTCGGCATCCTCGCTCGGCATCGGCGTTCTCGGAGCAGGAAATTTCGCGCAGAACACGTTGCTGCCCGCCTTGAAAACAATCCCAGATGTATCGTTCGTCGGCGTCTGCAATGCCACCGGTCCGCGCAGCCGTCATGCCGCCGGGAAATTCGGCTTCGCTTATTGCGCAGATTCTGACCAAGCGATTCTCCAGGATCCCAATATCAAAGCCGTAGTGATTTCCACGCGTCACAATCTGCATGCGGCTCAAGTTCTGGCCGCCTTAGCCGCGGGCAAATCCGTTTTCTGCGAGAAGCCGCTCTGCCTGACTGAAGACGAACTGGCTGCAATCGTGCGAGCCACCTCCGTGCTCCATAGCCCACCTCTGTTGATGGTCGGTTTCAATCGCCGATTCGCGCCCATGGCCGCGCAACTGAAGCAGTTTCTCTCTGAGATCCTGGAGCCGCTGGCTATCCATTACCGCGTCAATGTCGGCTACCTGCCCGCCGACCACTGGGTCAATGATCCGGAGCAGGGCGGCGGCCGCGTTCTGGGCGAGGCCTGTCACTTTGTGGACTTCCTCTGCTTCCTGACCGGCGCATGTCCTGTAGAAGTGCAAGGACAAACGATAGGCAATCCTGGCCACTACAGCATGGACAACGTGATTGCCACCCTGAAATTCGCCAACGGCACAGTCGGCACCATCAGCTACCTGGCGAACGGAGACAAGTCCGCGTCGAAGGAGCGCGTAGAAGTTTTCGGCGGCGGTTCCACCGCGATCCTCGAAGATTTTCGTCACCTCGAACTCATCCGGCAGGGAAGAAAACAGGTAACACGTGCCCGGGCAGGCCAAGACAAAGGTCATAAGGCGGAGATGCAGGCGTTCGTCGACGCCGCGCGCGGCAAGAATGCATTTCCCATTCTGTTCGAGCAAATTGTCGGCTCGACTCTGGCAACCATGCGTCTGCAGAACGCGTGCCAGACCGGACAACCCTTATCCATTCGATTAAGCGAATTCATTGAGCGCAGCCATCAGCCAGAGGATCCAATCTGAGAACTGAGAACTGAGAGCTGAGAGCTGAGAGCCAACCAAGGGGAACCACCCGTAAATGCTGATTCTGGGCCTGAACATGTTTCACGCCGACGCCTCCGCGGCGATCGTCGAAGACGGCAAGATTCTTTTTGCAATCGCGGAAGAACGGCTGAACCGGCACAAACACTACGGGGGCTTTCCCGCCTTAGCCGTCCAGGCGTGTCTCGAAGCAGCCGGCGCGAAGATCACCGACATCGCCCACGTCGCCGTAGGCCAGGACAGCGATGCCAATCTCGCCCAGAAATTTCAGTATGCCCTCAGGAATCCCGCGAAGATCCTGAACTTCATCAAGCTGCGGCAGCGCAAGGAATCCATGCGCGACGTGCGCGCCTTACTGGCCCAGGCGCTCCACGCCGATGTTCGCACCTTGAAGTTTCAGGAACACCATCTCGAGCACCACATCGCGCACGTCGCCAGTTCCTACTACTGCTCACCCTGGGAAAAGGCTGCCGGCTTCAGTTACGACGGCTCCGGTGACTTCGTCTCCACCATGATGGCGCGCTGCGAAGGCAACGACATCCAGGTGCTCGACCGCGTCTTCCTCCCGCATTCGCTCGGCAGCTTCTACACCATGATCTGCGAATTCATCGGTTACAAGAAATACGGTGACGAAGGCAAAGTCATGGGCCTGGCGCCCTACGGCAAAGAAACGTACGTCGAACAGATCCGGAAGATTCTGGCGCTCAAGAACGGGAAGTTTCAGCTCAACCTGAGCTACTTCAAGCCGCTCGGAAGCAACCAGGGAATGCAAATCCTGCCCGATGGAACCGTCCGCCTGGCGCGGCATTTCAGCGACAAGATGGAATACTTCTTCGGCGCGCCCCGCGAGCCGTACACCGAGATTACGCAGCGCGACATGGATCTCGCCTACGCCATGCAGCACTGCTTCGAAGAAGTGTTCTTCCACTTGCTGCAAGAACTGCACAAGCGTGTGCCGGATGAAAATCTCGCGCTGGCCGGCGGGTGCGCGCTCAATAGCGTGGCCAACGGGAAGATCTTCACCCGCACTCCCTTCCGCCGCACGTGGATCCAGCCCGCCGCCGGCGACGAAGGTCTGGCAATCGGCGCCGCCCTGCACACCTATCACTCCGTGCTGAAGCAGCCGCGCCGCACCCAGATGGATCATGCCTACCTCGGCCCCGAGTTTTCCGAATCACGCATCAAGGCAGATTTGAACAGCGCAGGCGTGAAATATCAGCGCCTCGACCGAGAGCCCTTGCTGGACGCGGTTTCCAGCGAAATGGTCAAAGGCAACGTCGTCGGCTGGTTTCAGGGACGCATGGAGTGGGGCCCGCGCGCCCTGGGCAATCGCTCAATCATCACCCATCCCGGACTGCCCGACATGAAAGACGTGCTCAATGCGCGCATCAAGCATCGCGAATGGTTCCGTCCCTTCGCGCCCTCCATCCTGGCCGAAGCGCAGAACGAGTATTTCGAACACGATCATCCTTCTCCCTACATGCTGCACGTGTACAAAATTCGTCCGGAGAAAAGAAAAAGTCTATGCGTGGTCAATCACGTGGATGACACCGGCCGCTTGCAGACGGTCACGCGCGAAGACAACGCGCTCTACTACGATCTGATCCAGACCTTTGGCAAAAAGACCGGTATCCCTGTCATTCTGAACACCAGTTTCAATGAGAACGAGCCCATCGTCTGCACGCCCAGGGAAGCGATCGATTGTTTTCAACGCACCAAAATGGACGTGCTCGCCATCGGCCCGTTTATCGCACGCAAGACCGATAACTAAAGACCCGCAGGCATGCATGAAAGCTTGTTTCGGACAATCCGGTGGAGCGAAGAGCGAGAGAATCCAGCCCCGGAGGGGCGAGCAAGCTTAGCCCCGCGCTTCAGCGCGGGGTTGGACGGGAAAAGTCAGGGAAGTCCCGGAGGGACAACCCATGTTAGCCCGGGACGTCAGTCCTGGGACCGGAATCGACGATGACGGAGTCCCGTAGGGACGGCACCGCGGCTCTGAAGCAAGCACTGCGACTGAGGCGCGTCGCCGCTTATCGTGGTATCCGCGTGCTGGCCTGGGCCGGCGATTTTCTCTACGCCTGCCGAGGCTATGAGATTGTTCGTCTGCGTGCCGCAGCACAGCAGTGGGAGTCGGTCGCGCGCTTCCGTCCCACCTGGTGGCGGAACGCGACTTCGCGCAACCCACTCTCCCATCGCCTCGTGCGCGATGGCTTTCATGCACTCGCCCTGCTCGATGATGGCAGCCTGATCGGAGCGACGCCCGGAGCGATTGTCACGCGCACCGCGAATTCCGGCGTATTCCGCCCGACCCACGCCATGCGCAGCGGGTCACGCCCGCTGCACATTACGTCCACGCCGTCGGGCAAGATCTACTGGGGAGAATACTTCGACAATCGTGATCGCGCGGAAGTCCGCATCTACGTGTCAGAAGATCGTGGATGCACCTGGCAAGTAGCCCACACGTTTCCCGCCGGAAGCATTCGCCACGTGCACAACATCGTTTACGATCGCTGGGGCAATTGCCTCTGGATACTGACGGGAGACGAGGGCTCGGAATGCAAGGTTCTGCGCGCATCCTGCGATCTGAAAATGATCGAAACCGTGCTGAGCGGCAACCAACAGGCTCGCGCCGTCGCCGCTATCCCGACTCCCGATTGCCTGTATTTTTCCACCGACACGCCCGGCGAGAAGAACCATATCTACCGTCTCGATCGCACCGGCCGTGTCGATCGTGCCGGCGACCTCAATGGGTCTTCGATCTACGGCTGCCGGGCAGGCCAGAGCATTTTCTTTTCCACGATGGTCGAGCCCAGCACGGTGAATACGGATCGGGAGGTTCATCTGGTAGGTTCAAAAGATGGCGCTCAGTGGCAGACGGTCGCGCGCTGGAAAAAAGACAGGCTTCCGATGAAGTACTTTCAATATGGCAACGCATTCTTGCCCGACGGCGAGAACACCACTCGCTATCTCGCCGTGACGACCGTCGCCGTGCAAGAGGACGATCAGACCACGACGCTCTGGGAGATCGAATAATCCACATGAGCGCAGCCACGCGATGGCACTATTACCGGCGCATCGTCAGCGCGTATCTCGGTTCCGGACACAGCCAACTCACCTTCTGGCACGAAACGCCAGCCATCAACCCGCGAGCCTTTCAAGACGGCGCATTGCAAGACCATGGAGAGACGGGCGCCCCCGCCCGTCCCAGCGGCCAACTCGGCGAGTACTACATGCTATTTAGCGAGAAAGCCGACTACGCCGGACAGTACGACGCCCATGGCATTCCCATGCTCGACTATCGCGGTGCGATCGGCCTCCAGTACAACCCGATCGCCATCGCCCAGTGGGGCCTCGCAAACCACAACCAGTTCTGTCAGACTCGCGAAGAAATCCGCGCCCAGAAAACACGGAAGGCGGCGGACTGGCTCTGCAACCATCTGGAACAAAACCCGCACGGCCTCTGGGTCTGGAATCACCACTTCGACTGGGACTACCGCGACACCCTCAAAGCGCCCTGGTATTCCGGCCTGGCCCAGGGACAGGGCGTTTCACTGCTTCTTCGCGCTCATGCTCACACCCGGGAAGGCAAGTACCTGCAAGCGGCCGAGCGAGCCTTCGCGGCCCTGACCCGTCCCATCTCCGAAGGCGGCGTGCTTTTCGAAGACGAAGAGAAAAATCTCTGGATCGAAGAATACCTGGTGACTCCCCCCACCCACATCCTGAACGGTTTCATCTGGGCGCTCTGGGGAGTGTTCGACTTCTGGCGGGCACGCGGAGACTCCTCCGCAAAAGGAATTTTCGGCCGCGGAGTGGACACGCTGGTTCGGAATCTCCACCGTTACGATACCGGCTACTGGTCGCTCTACGAGCAGTCGGGAACTCGCCTGAAAATGCTGGCGAGCCCTTTCTACCACCAGTTGCACATTGTCCAGTTGCAAGTGATGGCGCGGCTGACGGGTGAGCCGGAGTTCGCAAACGTTGCCGGGTGCTGGGAGAGTTACAGCCGGCGCCGCACCAATCGAACCCGCGCTCTGATCGCGAAAGGCGCTTTCAAACTGTTCTACTACTGATACTGACCGTGAAGATTCTCTACGTCTCGCAATACTTTCCGCCCGAGATGGGAGCGCCCGCCGCCCGCGCCGCTGAGTTGTCCAGCCATTGGGCGCGATCGGGCCACCACGTCACCGTGCTGACCGGATTTCCGAATCACCCGACCGGCGTAGTTCCTGACGAATGGCGTTCCCGCCTCCACGGCCTGCTGTACAAGGAAGACGTGGACGGCGTTCATGTAGTCCGCACCTGGCTCTGGCCTCTGCCCAACCGCAAAGCGCACGAACGCATTCGCAACTACGCTTCCTTCTTTTTCTCTTCCGCCATCAGCGGCCTCGAACTCGCAAAGCCCGATGTCGTGATCGCAACTTCTCCCCAACTGCTCGTTGCGCTTTCTGGATGGTGGCTAGCGTGGTGGAAGCGCGTGCCCTTCGTCTTCGAAGTCCGTGACCTGTGGCCGGAATCGCTGGCCGCGGTCGGCGCCGGCAGCGAAGGCAGCCTGCTGCACCGCACGCTCCGCGCAATCGCCGGATTCCTCTATCGCCGCAGCCATCACATCGTAGTGGTGACTCCGGCTTTCAAGGACCATCTGATGCGCCACTGGCAGGTTCCGGAGTGGAAAATCTCCATCGTTGAAAACGGAGTCGAGACCGATCTCTTCCGCCCCGATCCCGCCGCCGCCGATATCCGCAGGGATCTGCAAGTCGAAAACCGCTTTCTGATTTGCTACATCGGCACGATGGGCATGGCGCACGGGCTTGAAACGCTGGTCGCCGCCGCGGAGCGCCTGCAAATCTCACTCCCGGCTGCTGCTTTCCTCCTGATTGGCGAGGGCGCAGAAAAGCAGCGCATCGTCGCTCTCGCAGCTGCCCGCGGTTTGACCAACATCCGGTTCCTCGGCCAGCAGCCGCGCGAAAGCATCCCCGCGTACATCGCGGCTGCCGATGTCTGCCTCGTGATGTTGAAGAAGACGGAGCTGTTCAAGACCGTAATTCCCACCAAGCTGCTCGAGTACATGGCCTGCGAACGTCCCGTGATTGTCGCAGTGGATGGTGAGGCCCGGCAGATCGTCGAAGCGGCCGGGGCGGGAATGTTCGTCGAGCCCGAGGATAACGAGGCTCTTGTCCAGGCGATCCTCAACCTCGCGGACGACCCGCAGCGAAGGCAATACATGGGCATCAGCGGGCGCGAGTACATCGTCAGCCGGCTCTCGCGTGCGCGCACGGCCCAGACCTACATCTCGGTGCTCGATGATTTGACTGGCGCAGAAAAGCGCCGGGAAAGGTGATCCCTTCTCAGGGATGAACCGCAAGAATACCCACTGCCGTGGTCAGGCTCATCGCTGCATCCGCCGTCCGGTACCCGGCAGCTTTCGCCGAGCTCCCGGGAATAAACAACACGTCGCCTTTGACCAACGCCACGTCCGGCGCTTTGGCATGCATCACCTTGCTGAGAGGAACGGAAATTTCCTGCACGCCATTGGGTGTTTGCCGCAAAATCTTTGTCTTGTTCAAGGCAGAAGTCCGAGTGCTGCCCCCCGCCAGGGCCAACGCTTTGAGTACGGTGAGCGAGCTGTCCTCAATCACGAATCCGCTCGGACGTTGCACGTCCCCAACCACATACACAATGCCTGCGCGCGAGACGATGATGGTGTCCCCCGGACGAACCTCGATGTTGTTTCGAGTATCCTCGGCGAGGTTCTGTGGCAACTGAAGCTCAACCTTCTGATCCGGGTCTCCGCGATGCGTGATGATGACATTTCGGCCGGCCCGATCGGTCAGGCCCCCGGCCATCGACAGCAGGTCATACAGATGCCGCTCCCCGATGGCAGGGTAAGTTCCCGGGCGGGCGACCTCTCCCACCATCGTGATCGCTTGCGAGGCCGATTCATCCACGAAAATCGTCACGTGCGGGTTGCGGACGAACCCACCCTCCTCCAGCCGCTTCTGGATGACTTCCTGGGCCTCATCCGTGGTCAGGTCGCCAACGTGAACGTAGTCAACCAGCGGAAGATACACATCACCGGCGCTGCTGACGCGTGCTTTGGTATTCAGATCCGGCACTCCGAAAACACTGACTTCGATCAGATCGCCCACCCCCAGCTTGATATTGGAGTTGGCCAGGAGGCGGGTGGACTTCTGGGAAGAAGATTCAGTCGCGGCTGCCGCGGACGAAGCGTCCCCAGAGACCGGCGTCTGGCCCAGCAACGGCAGGCTTGCGAAAACGCAAACCACCACACTCCGCACCAGGAAAGAACAGCCGGGCATAGGGAAACTCCTGAGGATCAGCGTATCCCAAAGTTTAGCATGAGCAAATGCGGCAAATTCGGCGACCGGGCCGCCTTGCGGGAATCTGGAAAGTTGTTGCCTTTCCGAGTGCGGAAACATTTGCTCGCGGCGCGCGAGCGGATGTATAGTTCCAGCAACCTAATATTACGAATTTCCTGAGCTTGGGAGGAAGACCTCGTCGAAGGGACGAGGAATCCGTTCTGCGCGCTTGGACTGAAATGCTGAGTGTTTCAGCCGGAAGGGAAATCGGCGTTTGACGCTCCTGTTTTTTGGGATCTTTGCATTTTCGCTGGTGGTGTCATTTGTAGCGACCCGCCAGGTGCGAGACATGGCGACCCGCAGAGGGTGGGTTACTCTTCCGCGGGATGGACGTCATGTCCACCAATCTCCTCTCCCCCGCCTCGGCGGCGTCGCAATCTTCCTGGCCTTCTCCGTCAGCCTGACACTGTGGCTGGTGCTCGCCCTCGTTTTCCCCAAGCTGCTGGAGGGATTCGCCCCTGCCACTCTGCTTCGCATCTACCTCCCCGCATGCCTCATTTTTTGTCTCGGCATTTACGACGATCTCCATGGCGCTGGTCCGTACTTGAAGTTCGCGGTCCAGGCCGTCGCCGCCGCCATGCTGTTCGCCGGCGGTATGCGCATTCTCGATCTGCCCGTGCTGTTCGGACAGCACACCCTTCCATGGTTCGTGGGGTTGCCGCTCACCGTGCTCTGGGTGGTC
>Ga0209698_10005070_pt1 | contig 14316 bp, 8 predicted proteins | sample LitLauG_LLR_2012_FD_187203 | JGI IMG/M metagenome (GOLD analysis project Ga0209698, IMG submission 187203) | Freshwater sediment microbial communities from Pennsylvania, USA - Little Laurel Run_MetaG_LLR_2012 (SPAdes) (version 2) | ecosystem: Environmental > Aquatic > Freshwater > Creek >... | reverse complement strand
GTCACCTACTGGTTCCCCGGACTGGGCGTCGCCGTGCACAACCTGGTGTGGCCGGTGCTCTTCAACGTGTTCGCCATCCGGGGCGAGGAGTACCGCGACCCGCGTGTCCTGGTGGCCGGCATCGACCGGCTGCTGGCGCTCGGACCCGAGCACCTGGTGGGGACGCACGGCCCGCCGATCTCGGGGGCGGCGGAGGTCCAGCGTCGGGGCACCGCCTCGCGGGACGCCGTCCAGCTGATCTGGGACCAGACGGTCCGCCTGGCCAACCGGGGGTATACCGCCAAGGGGATCGCCGAACGGGTGGCGCTGCCGGCCGCCTACGCCGACGACCCCCTCACCCAGGAGCTCTACGGTCTCGTCGCACACCACGTGCGCCAGGTGCGGACCGGCCTGTTCGGCTTCTTCGACGGCGACCCGGCCGAGCTGCTGCCGGTGCCCGAGGTCGAGCGCCGCGAACGCCTGATCGGCGGCTTCGGGGGGCGCGACGCGGTGGCCGCGCAGTGCGACGCCGCGCTGGTCGACGAGGACCTGCGTTGGGCGATCGAACTCGCCTCGTGGCTGGTCGGCACGCCGGCCGCCGATGACGACGACCGGGGTCGGCTGGCCGACGCGTTGCGCCGGGTGGCCCGACGCACACCGGCGGCCAACGTCCGCAGCTGGTGCCTGACCCGTGCGCTGGAGCTCGAGGGCAGTCTCGACCTGTCGTCGCTGCGTGCGCCCCGGCTGGGGGCGACCTCGGTGGTCCTGGCGCCGTTGGGCACGACGTTCGAGCGGCTGCGGGTGCTGGTGGACCCGGCGGTGCTGGCCGACGTGGACGCCCGGATCCGGTTCCGGTGCGGTGACGAGGTCGCCGGGGTGCACCTGCGACGCGGCCTGGTGGTGCCGGTGCCGGAGGCGGTGTCCGGCGACGTGGACCTCGAGGTGGTGTGCACCAAGGAGGTGCTGGGCGCACTCCTCAGCGGTGACCTCGACCGGCCGGCGGCGTCCGCGGCCGGCGAACTCGAACTGGACGGTGACGCCGGTGCCCTCGACGCCCTGCTGGCCGCCCTGGACACCACCCCCTGAGCCGACCCGACCGGGGACCGTTCCGTTGCGACGGACCCCGGCCCGAACGGGTGGCGGCGCCGGATCCGCACGGGCGGTGCCACGAGGTCCACCATGAGGCCGGTAGCCCGTCGGGGACCCACGAGGCGGACTGCCTGGCGTGCCGGCAGGAGATCAGCGACGAGCTGGCGCAGGCCTACTTCGACGAGGCACCACGACGGGCCACCGGCGACAGCGTGCGGGGGCGCCGGGCGCCTGACCCCGGGGGTCGTCGCCACCCGATGCGCCGGGGCTCAAGCCGGCGGCCGTCCGGGACGATGTCGTTTCGGTGGATACGAGTACCTTTCGAGGTCAACGGCACGCGGCACGCCACGAGGCACTCGTGCGCGCCGTCGCCTCCGTGGCCCTGCTGCTGGGTGTGGTGTACCTCGCCTGGCGGCTGATCGACACCTGGCAGGGGTCGAACCCGAACCTGTTCGTGGTCCTCTACGCGTGCGAGCTGTTCGGCTGGGCGATGCTGGCCACGTTCGCCTTCCTGGCCTGGCGGATCCCGCCACGGGCCCGTCCCCCGATCGGCTCCCGGCCGTCGGTCGCCGTCTTCGTCTGCACCTACGACGAAGGGCTCCACGTGCTGGAGGCGACCCTGGTGGGCTGTAACGGGATCAGCTATCCCCACACGACCTACGTCCTCGACGACGGACGGCGCGACGAGGTCCGGGACCTGGCCGACCGGTTGGGCGTCCGCTACGTGACCCGCGCCGACAACGAGCACGCCAAGGCGGGCAACATCAACCACGCGCTGGGCTGCACCGACGGTGAGCTGGTCCTGGTGCTCGACGCCGACCACGTCCCCCAGCCGGACATCCTGGACGCCACCGTCGGCTACTTCGACGACTCGTCGGTGGCGCTGGTCCAGACCCCGCACGACTTCGGGAACCGGGACTCGTTCCAGCACTTCGCCACGGGCCAGCACGACCAGAGCATGTTCTTCGAGGTGATCATGCCGGGCAAGGACCGCCACGACGGGGCCTACTGGTGCGGGTCGGCGGCGGTCATCCGCCGTGCGGCGCTCGAGGACATCGGCGGCATCGCCACCGACACCGTCGCCGAGGACTTCCACACCACCATCCGGATGCACAGCCAGGGATGGAGCACCCGCTACCACGACGAGACCCTGGTCCAGGGCCTGGCCCCCCACGACCTGGCGTCGTTCCTCCTCCAGCGGGACCGGTGGGCCCGGGGGAACCTGGCCGTGCTGCGCACCCCCGAGAACCCGTGCATCGCCCCGAACCTGACCCTGAAGCAGCGGGTGAGCTACCTGGCGTCGCTGTCGGCCTACTTCGTGCCCCTGCAGCGGGTGGTCATGGTGGCGGTCCTGGTGGTCATGCTGGTCAGCGGCGCACTGCCCGTGCACGCGCCGGCCTGGCAGTTCGCCGCCTTCTGGCTCCCCTGGATGGCCCTCGAGCTGGCGGCCGGCAGCCTGCTGTGCCGGGGCCGCACGAGCATGCTGGACGGCTCCTACATGATCCTCCTCACCACCGAGATCTTCACCCGGGCGGTCTTCGTGCTGATCCGGCCGTTCCGCATCTCGTTCAAGGTGACGCCGAAGGACGGCATCGACGAGGGCGGCTGGGCGGCGGCCCGCCAGCTCCGCCTGGTCCTCGTCATCGCCGGCCTGCTGACCGTCGCCGGGCTGCTCCGCCTCCTGGCCGTGGCCGGGGTGCTCCCGCTCCCGCCCCTCGGGCCGCTGGCGGTGGCCGTCGGCCTGGCCTTCGCCGTGTGGGAGACCGCCCTGATCGCGCTCGCCCTGTGGCGGGTCACCCGACGCCAGCAGCTCCGACGCCAGTACCGGGTGCCGGTCGAGCTGGCCGGCACCGTCGACCGGACGCTGGTCCGGGTGGTGGACCTGACGCCCGACGGGGCCGCCCTGGTCTGCTCGCAGCCGATGCCGATCGGCGAACTCGCCGACCTGCAGATGGAGCTCCCGTCCATCCACGGCCGGAACCGGACGGTCCGGGTCCGGTTCACCGTCCGCTCCGCCCGCTCGGAGGGCGAGGACGCGTGGCGGGTCGGCGGCACGCTCGAGCCCCGGACGCCGGACGACGCCGAGTCGTTGATCGAGTACTGCCACGTGGTGAGCAGCCGGACCCGGCTCACCCGCTCGGGCCGCATCGATGCCGCGCTGTTCGTCGAGCGGCCTCCGGCCGAGGTCCGTGAGCACCTCGCCCGGGTGGCCCAGCTCTGACGGCGACGCCCGATGCCGGGGAGGACGGCGGGCCGCCCCCCTCGACCTCGGAGGCGCTCAGCTCAGGAGTTCCCGGATGTCCGACGCGGTGATCGCCCCGGACTCGAAGTCGCCGGCGTCCATGACGTTGGTGAACAGCGCCGCCTTCCTGGCCTTCAGCGCCATCACCTTCTCCTCGATGGTGTCCTTGGCCACCAGCCGGTAGACCATGACCTTCCTGGTCTGCCCGATGCGATGGGCCCGGTCCACGGCCTGGGCCTCGGTGGCAGGGTTCCACCACGGGTCGAGGATGATGCAGTAGTCGGCCTCGGTCAGGTTGAGGCCGAATCCGCCGGCCTTCAGGCTGATGAGGAACACGGGCGCGGCGTTGCTCCGGAATTCGTCGATGACCCGGTCACGCCGCCGGGTCGTCCCGTCGAGGTAGCAGTACTGGATCCCGGCCTTCTCGATCCGGCGCCGGGCCAGGGTGAGGAACCGGGTGAACTGGCTGAACACCAGTGCCCGGTGGCCGTCGGCAGCCACGTCCTCGAGGAGCTCCATCAGCGCATCGAGCTTGGCGGAGGGGACGTTGCCGTGCGTGGGGTCGACCAGCGACATGTCCAGGCTGGCCTGACGCAGCAGCGTCAACGAGCGGAAGATCTCGAACCGGTGCTTCCGGACGTCTCCGAGCAGGCCGAGCACCTTCTGACGCTCCCGTTGCAGGTAGGTCTCGTACAGCGTCCTGTGCTTCGGGAGGAGATCGAGCTCGAGGACCTGCTCCTGCTTGTCGGGGAGCTCGCGGACGACCTGGTCCTTGGTGCGGCGCAACATCAACGGGCGGACCCGCCGGCGGAGCTGGGCCAGGCGATCCGGGTCGCCGTGCTTCTCGATCGGCGTCCGGTAGTAGTCGGTGAACCGCTCCGGACTGGGGAAGAGTCCCGGTGCGGTGATCGACAGCAGTGACCACAACTCCATCAGGTTGTTCTCGATCGGCGTGCCGGTCATCGCAACCTTGAAGTCGGCGGGAAGCATCCGGGCACGGCGGTAGGCCTGGGAACTCCGGTTCTTCGCGAATTGCGCTTCGTCCAGGAAGAGGCCGGCCCAGTCGATCATCGCGTACTCGTCGTACTCCAGGCGGAACAGGGCGTAGGAGGTGATCACCACATCGGCTCCGTCGGCCAGTTCGGCGAGGCTCGTACTGCGGCGCCGCCCGGTTCCCATGACGGTGACCGGCACCAGGTCGGGACCGAACCGGCGGATCTCGGCCGCCCAGTTGCCGACGACGCTGGTCGGAGCGACCACCAGGAACGGTGCCTCGGTGAGGCCCTGCTCCCAGGCGTGGCACATGAGGGCCAGCGCCTGGATGGTCTTGCCGAGCCCCATGTCGTCGGCCAGCACGCCACCCAGGTGGTGCTCGAAGAGGTGGGCCAGCCAATTGAACCCGGCGAGCTGGTAGGGCCGCAGGGTGGCGTGGAGCAGTGCGGGCGCCGCGTGCTCGGTCCGGCTCCCCGCCGCGGCGAGGGCTCGCACCGACTGCTCCCACTCCTGGGCCTGGGCGGTGGCGACGCCGAGCCGCTGGAGGTCCTCCCACAGGCTGGCCTGGAAGTGGCTGATCCGGAGGCCTTCGCCCGGGTGGTCGTCGAGGTCGCGGGCTTCGGCGATCAGGGTGGCGAGGTGGCGCAACTCCTCGCGGTCGAGTGCGAAGTACGTCCCTGACGGAAGGACCAGATGGGTCCGCTCCTCGGCCAGCGCCAGGAAGAGTTCGGCGAACGGCACCTCCTCGCCGTCCACCGTCACGGTGACGGTCAGGTCGAACCAGTCTCGCTCGACACGGCGCCGCCGAGGTGGACGACCGGAGGCTCGACCACCTCCCGGTACTCGGGCAGCTCCCCGTGCTCGACGACGTCCACCCCGTCGAGGGCGTCGATGAGCGGAAGCGTCCCGGCGACGAACTGCACGGCGTCCATGCCGGTGAGCGTGGCCCGGGCGGCGAGTCGCTGGCCGACGGAGGAGTGCTGCAGCAATCCAGACCCGGCACCCACGACGGCCTGCACCGCGGCGACGATGCGGTCCTCGGCACGGCGGTCGCCCATCCGGCTCGGGGCGTCCCAGAGCTCCTCGGTCCAACTGGCGCCCACTGCGCTCCGCCACCAGGTCAGCTCGAGCAGCTGACCCTGCCCGCAGCGGACCTCGAGCACCAGCCGTGCCGCGGGCAGCGCCGGCAGTTCGACGGAGCCGTCGCCCGACACGACGGCGAGTCTCCGCCGCAGTGCCGGGAAGAGGTCGTTGAGGAATCGCTCTTCGTCCCTCGTGGGGATGCGCACTGCCGACGTCGCCAGAAAGGTGCGGGTGTGTTGGTCGACCGGCGACCGCAGGGCGGCGAGCGAGAGCCGGGTGGGGGTTCTCGGTGCTCCGCCGAGACGCCCCCACCAGGCGATGCCGTGGGCCGGCTCACCGAGGAAGAGCACCGATCCGGGAGGGACCTCGGTGCCGTCGGCGAGGACCTGGGGACGGAGGACGATGCCCGCCTCCTCCCGTACGGCGTCGATCCGCACCTGTGCCGGCTCGGGCCGGTAGTCGACCGGATGCGCCGGCCGGCCCGGGAGCAGCAGAGGGAGCCCGGCGTCAACGGCCTCCCGCAACAGGTCCCACACCCGTCGGCTGTCGATGGCCTGGAGCCAGACCGTATCGTCCATGCGGGCGTAGGTGCTCCCGGGCGTCGACAGCCGGCTGAGCGCCAGCAGTTCGGTGAGGATGGCCACGTGCCTGCTCGAACGGAGCACGGTGCGTCCGTACGAGTACTGCTGTTCGAGGCGCGACCACGAAATCCCCGTCCTGACCCAGTTCCGGCTGTTGCCGGAGCGGACCACCGGGCGCAGCCTGATCCCCGACGTGGGTGTGGCCGCCCGGTGGTGGGGCGGGGATGCCGTCGCCACCACTTCGAACTGGAGGCCCAGGTCCGGCTCCGCCGGCCCGGTCCCACCCGGGTCGCCGGCGCTGTCCGGTGCGACCAGTGAGCGGAGTGAGTGCTCCCAGTCGGACGGCGCCGGGGGTCGGCCCGTCGGCGTCGCCCGTCGGTCGCCCGGGTCCGCGACCGGGGGCGTCGGCCCGTTGGACGGGGAGAGCACGCCGGCCGCGTCCGACGCCGGAGCGACGCTCGGGTCACGGTTGCCTTCCGCCAGCAGCAGGGCGACGACGTGCTTGCAGTTGTAGCCGACCGGGCAGGTGCAGGAACCGTGGACGTCGGTCAGCCGGCCGTCGGCTGCGCTCTGCACGGACACGTCGACGGCGTAGGTCCCGGTGCCCTGCACCTCACCGATCAGGTGGGTCCCGTTGTGCGTCCGACGGCTGCTCCGCACCGCACCGTCGCGGGCGTAGGACCAACCTCGGGCGAAGGTGGGCGGTCCCACGATCCGTTGCAGAATCACCTGGTCGGCGGAGGTCAGCACGTGCGTCCGGATCCTCCCGGTTGCGGCGGTCGCCCGACACCGTATCGTCCGACGCCGCCCGTCGGTCCGGGAGCGGTCGCCGTTCGGCGTCGGTCACGACGGGGCTGCCGTACCCTGGCCCATGGCCACCGTCCCCCAGCCGGCCACGACCGGGCTCCCGGTCGAGGAGGTCCTCGACGACCTCCGGACCGCGCTCGCCGACGTCGGCGCCGCGGTGCTCCAGGCCGAGCCCGGCGCAGGCAAGACGACGGTCGTTCCCCTCCGGCTGCTGGCCGAGCCGTGGATGGACGGCGGCCGCATGCTCCTGCTCGAACCCCGGCGGGTGGCGGCACGAGCGGCTGCGGCTCGCATGGCGGCACTGCTCGGCGAACGGGTCGGGGAGACCGTCGGCATCTCCACGCGTGACGAACGCCGGGTGTCGAAGGCGACCCGGATCGAGGTCGTGACCGACGGCATCCTCACCCGACGCCTGCAGCGCGACCCCACGCTCGACGGTGTCGCCGTCGTCATCTTCGACGAGTTCCACGAGCGCCACCTCCAGGCCGATCTCGGCCTGGCACTCACACTCGACGCCCGCGAGGGCCTCCGGCCGGACCTGCGGGTCCTGGTCATGTCGGCCACGCTCGACTCGGGCGCGGTCTCGGCCCTCCTCGGGCACGCCCCGGTCGTGTCGAGCCGGGGTCGCTCGTTCCCGATCGATCTGCAGTGGCTGCCGCAACGACCCGACGCCCGCCTGGAGCACGGCGTAGCCGCAGCGGTGCGCCGGGCGCTCGACCGTCACCCCGGCGACGTCCTCGTGTTCCTGCCCGGGGTGGGCGAGATCCGAGCGGTGGTCCGCGCCCTGGGCGACGTCGGCGACGTCGACGTCCTCCCGCTCCACGGCACGCTGCCGGCCGCCGAGCAGGACCGGGCGCTGCGCGGGGGCGCGCGTCGCCGGGTGGTGGTCGCCACCGATCTGGCGGAGTCGAGTGTGACCGTGGAGGGTGTGACGGTCGTCGTCGACAGCGGTCTGGCCCGTCGACCCGCGTTCGATCCTGCCAGCGGGCTCAGCCGGGTGCGGACGATCACCACCTCCCGTGCGTCAGCCGACCAGCGCGCCGGTCGTGCCGGTCGAGCGGCACCCGGGGCCGCCTACCGCCTGTGGTCCGAATCCGAGCACCTCGGACGGCGGGCGTGGCCCGATCCCGAGATCGCCGGTGCCGACCTCGCGCCCCTCGCGCTCGAACTGGCCGCCTGGGGGGCGCCGGCCGACGCGCTCCGGTGGCTCGACCCGCCGCCGCCGGCAGCGCTGGCGGTGGCCGCCCGGCTGCTGACCGAGCTCGGGGCGCTGGCCGACGGCCGCCCGACCGAGCTCGGGCGTCGGATGCTCGAGCTCCCCCTGCATCCCAGACTGGCCCGGATGGCGATCGAGGCCCCCGCGGGCGGTCGCCGGACCGCCGCGCTCCTCGCCGCCATGCTGTCGGAACGGGACGTCGCACGGCGCGGTGGGCGGGACGCACCGGTGAGCACGGACATCGCCGAGCGCCTCGCCGCGCTCTCCGGTGACGGTCCGGGCTCGCTGTCGGTCGACGGCGCGGCTGCCGCACTGGTGCGCCGCCGTGCCGACGAGCTGCTGCGGCGCGCCCGGTTGTCGGCGGGCAGCGGCGCGACGTCGGATCCTGGTCCGCTGCTGGCGCTCGCCTACCCCGACCGGATCGCCCAGTCGACCGGCGGCGCCCGCTACCGGTTGCGCTACGGCTCGGGCGCGACACTACCCGAGCACGACCCGCTGACCGGTGCCGGGTGGCTCGTGGCGGCCGACATCGAGGGCGCGGACCGACACAACCGTGCCGATGGCCGGATCCGCCTGGCCGCCGTGCTCGACCGTGACGACGTGGAGTCGATCGGCGGCGACGGAATCGAGACCGTCGTCCGGGTCGCCTGGGACGACGGGGTCGACGATCTGCGGGCGACGACCGAGCGGATCCTCGGCGCCCTCGTCCTCGGTTCCGTACGGACGACCGCACCGGCCGGACCGGAGACCACCGCGGTGCTGGTCGCCCACGCGGCGTCCACCGGCCTGGCGCCGCTCGGGTGGTCGCGTGCGGCCCGCATCCTCCAGGCTCGCGTCGGGTGGGCCCGCTCGGCGTTCGGTGAGCCGTGGCCGGTGTGCACCGACGATGCGCTGGCGGCCGACGCCGATGTGTGGCTGGCCCCGCTGCTCGGGCGGGCGACGGGCAAGGCGGACCTCCAGCGCGTCGACATGGCCGGCGTCATCCGGGCGCGCCTCGGAAGCCAGGTCGCCGATCTCGACCGGCTGGTGCCGAATGCGGTCGTCCTGGGCAGCGGCAGGACCGTCCCGGTCGACTACGACGGGGAGCGTCCCCGGATCGCGGTGCGCGCCCAGGACCTGTACGGCACCGCCGTGCACCCGACCATCGCCGACGGCCGCATCCCGGTGACGGTCGAGGTGCTGTCACCCGCCGGGCGCCCGATCCAGATCACCGCAGACCTCCCGGGATTCTGGTCCGGGAGCTGGGCGGCGGTCCGCCGGGAGATGGCGACGCGCTACCCGCGCCACCACTGGCCTGATGATCCGGCGGATGCCGCACCCGGGCAGCGCCCACGCCCCCGTCCGCGCCCACGTCGCTGATCCTGCTCCGACGGAGTGTCCCGACCCATCGGAACTGATGTCGTGCCCGGAGTCACGGCGCAGTGCGCTCGCTGTCGTCTGCCCCTACCGGATCGGGCACATCGGGAGCGGTCCCTACCCCTCTCGGCGGAATCCCATCTTCCGCGCGCCGGCAACGATCCTCCTGTGCTGCAGCAGGAGTACCGACGTCATACCCCCCGTTCCGAGCGCTCCCAGCAATGCCGTCGAGTGAGAGCCACCGTCCCCGAACAGGAGCATCCGCAGCCACAGGCAACACACCATGGCGAAGATCAAGGCCAACGCCGGATACCAACGCACTTGGGCGAGCACCTGGCGAACGGTGTCGAAGTCCTCACTCCGGACCGGCGCTCCCTTGAAGAGTGCGACCCTGACCCTTTGCCGACAACGAAGTTCGGCCAGAGTCGCCATGCCCACACCGTATCGATTCGCTGGTGTGAGTGCCCCGCGCCGCCGGGGGGGTGGCGATCGAGTGGCGAGCGAAGCTCTAGGGCTCGATCCGATCGACGGTGCCGACCCCGTCGATGCTCCGGGCGAACGATGACCCCGTATCGACGCCCGAAGTTCCGGCACTTGCCACCAGGTGGGCCTCGGCGAAGTCGAGTCGGTCGTGCTCGTAGATCTCGATGGAGCGGAGCAGAAGATCCGTGTCGACGACGACGACGGAGTCGAGCGTCAGCAACGGGCGCATCGCTGTCGCGATGTCCCGTCGGCCGACCTCGTCGAAGGATTCGAGGACGTACACCGTCTCGGCGACGACCAGATCGGCGACGGGCAGTTCCGACTCCGACCCGAGGTAGGCGGTTGCTCGAGCGGCCATGTCGGGAAGATCACCCACCAGGTGTCGGACGAGGATGTTGGTGTCGACGAAGGCGCTCACCGCTGCCTGGCGACTCGTGCGGCACGTGATCTCCGCGATACCTCGTCCCAGGCCACGTTCCGATTGGCGGCTGGCACTCTGAGCGAGCCAGCCAGGTCGACGAAGCCCGGCGTTCGCTCCATGAACGCCCGGTCGCCTTCGATGTGGACGATGACGGTGTCTCCTTCCTCGACACCAAGGGCTCGTCGAACATCCTTCGGGACGGTCACCTGTCCCTTCGAGGAAACCTTCGCCGCCACGTCCATCGATCCTCCCTGCATCGAGCGCTTCAGTAAGGAGCGAGGCTGGCTGCGACTCCAGCGTTGCCTGTACCTGCACCTGTACCTGTACCTGCACCTGTACCTGTACCTGCACCTGCACCTGTACCTGTACCTGCACCTGCACCTGCACCTGGGCCCAGGCTCAGGGGACGACGCCGGTGCTTCGGCACGGGTGAACGCTCCTGGATCAACCTCCAGGCACGTTACGACTCCGAGGTCGGACGCGATCACCTCGGCCGAGTCGGATGCCATCACGCCGTTCGCCATAGCCTGATGTCGCGACGCGAGGCGGGGATCCATCCCGAGTAGCCGGATCGTCGCTGCCGTCGCTGCCGTCGCTGCCGTCGCTGCCGTCGCTGCCGTCGCTGACGTCGCCGCCCTCGATCCTGGCGTGTTGCCGTCCGACACCTGGCACGTGACATCCGTTGAATTCCGCGACTGCGGTGTTCCGGGTGTGGTGGAACCGACCGATCGGACCCACGCTCCTGAACTGGTGGGCCGTGCGAGTCTCGATCTCGCCACCTTGGGATTAAAAGTCCCCTGCTCTACCCGATGAGCTAACGGCCCGAGGAGAACGATAATCCTCGGGAGCAGGGGCGCCGCGACCGACGTGGCGATCCGTCCGGCAGAGGGTGTGGGCGACGGACGGCGCGGCGCCCGCTACCGGCGCCCGCCGGGACGCTGCGGGCTCACCACTGGCTCGGATCGATGGTGATCAGGACCTTGCCGCAGTCCTTGGACGCACCGAGCACGCCGAGCGCGTCGTCGAGCTCGTCGAGGCCGAACCGGTGGGTGACCAGGCGCGCCAGGTCCTGGCGGGCGAGGAGGTCGATCGAGTCGGCAAACCGCTCGGGGTACTCGAACGACCCCCGCACGGTGAACTCCTTCATGAGCATCATCAGGAAGCTGGTCTTGATGGGCGAGTAGTGGAGCGCTACCACCGACAGGCGGGCCCCGAACGCACCGTGGGCGATCACATCGGTGATCACCTGGTCGACCCCGGACGCCTCGATGAACGCGGCGGTGGCCGGCGTCGGGCCGAACATGAACGGTGTGGTCCCGTGCAACGACGCCAGCTCGTCCCAGATGTCGGTGGCGTTCGGGTCGAGGGCGGCCTGGGCCCCGAGTCCGAGGGCGAGGTCCCGACGTACGGCGCTCGGCTCGACGGCCACCACCTTGTCGTGGCCCCGATCGACCAGGGTGGCGATGGCGGCCAGTCCGATCGGTCCGCAGCCGAACACCGCCACACCGTCGCCGTGGCGCACGTCGGCCTGGTCGGCCGCGTGCGTGCCGACGGCCAGCGGCTCGGCGAAGGCGGCGACGTCGAGCGGCACCTGGTCGGGGACCAGGTGGAGGCGACGGTCGGCCTGGGTGATGTGCATGAGCGGGGTGAGGGCCCCCTGCGGGCCACCGCTCCCGATCTTGGGCAGGTCGCCGGAGCCGGGCTGGGCGACCACCCGGTCGCCCGTGCGGAACTGCATCACCTCGGGACCGACCCACTCGACCGTCCCGGACATCTCGTGGCCGAGGCACAGCGGCTCGGACCCCGGGCCGGCCACGCCACCCAGCCGGATGTAGGTCTGGTCGGTGCCGCAGATGCCACAGGCGGCCACCCGGACCAGGGCGTCGGCGGGCCCGGGGTCGGGGTCGGCGATGTCGTCGATGCGGACGTCTCCGGGTCCGTGGACGCGTACTTGGCGCACTGGTTCTCCTTTGTCAGCCGGCGAGGTACCCGCCGTCGACGGCGAGCGTGTGGCCGGTGATGTAGCCGGCGGTGGCACTGGACAGGAACAGGGTGGCCCCCACGATCTCCTCGGGTCGACCGAGGCGCCCCATCGGGATGTGGGCCAGCTCGCCGTCGAGCAGCTCGGGGAACGCCGCCATCGGGGCGGTCATGGGGGTGTCGATCACCCCGGGGGCGATGGCGTTCACCCGCACGCCGCGACTCGCCCAACGATTTGCCAGACTGGCCGTGAGGGCGACGATGCCGGCCTTGGCCGATCCGTAGCCGGGCACGATCGGCGTCGCCCGGTAGGCGGTCATCGACGCCATGTTGACCACGCTGGCCCCGCCGTCCAGCTCACTGGCGAACAGGAGCTTGCGGCATCCCACCATGAGTCGCATGGGCCCGACCAGGTTGAGCTCCACGCTCGCCGCAAACCCCTCGGGCTTCCATTCGTCGAGTCCGCCCGGCAGGTTGGCCCCGGCGTTGTTCACCAGCACGTCCAGGGCGTCGAGCGAGCCGACCAGGGCGTCGATCGAATCCGGGTCGCCCAGCTCGGCCCGTCGGTAGTCGAACGCGGCCAGATCGGTGTCGTACGCATCGGCGTCGGGGCGGGTACCGGTGACGACCACCTGGGCGCCCGCCGCCGCGAAGCCCGTGGCGATGGCGTGCCCGATCCCACTCGTCCCGCCGGTGACCAGCACCCGGGCGCCGCCGAAGTCGAAGGTGGCAGTGTTCACTTGGCCCGCCCCAGCTTGTCGATGGACCGCTTGAGCCATGCCCGCTCCCAGAAGTTGACGGTCCCGTCGAAGAGCTCCTCATGGGCGTCGAGCGCGACGTTCAGGGCACCGGCGTGGGCGGGCGCCACGGCGAGCACCAGATCGGTGAGCTGCAGCGCCTCGACCGGACGGCCGGCGTCCAGGTGCACACGGGCGGCGTCCACCAGCGGGCCTGCTCCGGCGGCGGCCACCAGATCGGGTGCGATGGCCCCCGGGTGTACGCCGTAGAGCTCGGTGGTGGAGCGGTGGTGGAACCAGCCGGCGTAGTTCTCCCAGATGGCCCGCACGTTCCACGCCGTCTTGCCGTAGCCCTCGCCGACGTCGAGGTGGTCGGGGACGTGCACCTCTTGCATGAGGGTGAAGACGTCGGACCCGGCGTTCATGCCGTCCACCGTCCGGTCGTGGACCGACTGCATCGCCTCCTGCATCGCCGCCACCGCTTCGGCGATCCGGTCGGCACCCTCCACCGGCTCGAAGTGCCCGGTGAGCAGTCGCTCGGGCTGCAGATCCTGCACGATATCGAGGGAACCGATGTAGGTCAAAGCGTCGCGGTAGCGGTCGCCCCGGATGGTGACCAGGTTCGGGACGTGGCCGAACAGCGGCCCGAAGAGGTTGCCGCTCAGCAGGGTGCGGGTCCCGGGGAGCCACACCACCAGCGAGTCGAACGTCTCCCCTCCGGGCGTGGCGATGAGCACGAGCTCCCGTCCGCCGATGGTCAGCTCCAGGCGGTCCTCGACGGTGACCGTGGCGTCCGGTGTGGCCATGGCCACGTCGCCCACCCCGACGGACCGGGCGTACTCCATGGCGGCAACGATTGCGCTGATCCAGGCGAACGCCGAATTGCGCGACCGGAACGCCTCGAGGCGCGCATTGTCCTGCCGCCAGACGTCGTAGTTGGCCTGGGCGATGACGTCGCTGTCCGGGTCGCGCAGCACGTCGATCCCCCCGACGTGGTCGTAGTGCCCCTGGGTCAGGATGACGGCCCGGGTGGGCGACGGGTCGACGTCGTCGTAGGCCCGACGGTGGAGGGGGCCCTCGAATCCCATGCCGGTGTTCACCACCACCCGACCGTCGTCGGTCTGGATCAGGTAGGTGTTGGATAGGCCGTGGTGGAGCAAGATGCCGTCGCCGAGGTCGGACGCGGGGGCGTCGGTGGCGGCGGCGATGGCGTCGGCACCGGGCCGCTCGCGGTGGATTCCGGGCATCAATGCACCTCCGGGGTGATCTGGGGAAAGGCGTCGAAGTAGAAGGCGTAGCGCTCGTAGAGCTCGGCCGGGTCCAGGTGGAAGTCGCCACGCAGGTCGTAG
>Ga0209698_10005068_pt1 | contig 14320 bp, 10 predicted proteins | sample LitLauG_LLR_2012_FD_187203 | JGI IMG/M metagenome (GOLD analysis project Ga0209698, IMG submission 187203) | Freshwater sediment microbial communities from Pennsylvania, USA - Little Laurel Run_MetaG_LLR_2012 (SPAdes) (version 2) | ecosystem: Environmental > Aquatic > Freshwater > Creek >... | reverse complement strand
GTTGCAGAACACGGTGTCGGCCCCGAACGGCGCCACGTGCCTGGATTCGACGGGTGCGGTGAACCCGTTCCCGAGCAATTTCTCCTGCAATCCGTCGAGCATCGATGCGCTGACCATCACCCAGAGTTCCCAGGGCGGCGGTGGCATCTTCCTGCACGGCTGGAACCACAACATCCAGATCGCCAACAACCGGATCTACAGCAACGCCGGAACACTGGCGGGTGGTATCAACGTGGGCCAGGGGGAATTTGCCCCGCCGTACATCCAGGGCAGCGGCACCAACGCGGCTCCGGGCTCGTGCGAGGAAAGCCCGGTCGCGGGGATCGTGCTGCCGTACTGCCAGAACGTCGGCGTGAACATGCACAACAACTACATCTCCTTGAACTCCTCCACCGGCGACGAATTGTTCTCCGCCACGCCGGCAGGGCCGGGCGGCGTCAGCATCTGCACGGGCGCCGACTACTACAAGTTCAACTACAACTGGGTGTGCGGCAACCTGAGCAGCGGTGACGGCGGCGGGTTGGGCCACCTGGGCTTCAGTTCCAACGGCGACATAGAGCACAACTCGATCCTGTTCAACCAAAGCACGAATCCGACCATACCGGCCAATGGCGGCGGCCTGCTCGTCATGGGCGCCCCCGACGTCGACGTAACCTGCCCGCTGGGCAACGGTACGGCCAACGTGCTGGACCTCGATTGCGCCTTCGGCACCCAGGCCAACATCCTGGCCAATGCCTACGGGCCCAGCGACGGCACCGGTCCAGGGCTGGTGATCAATGCCAACCTGATCATGGGCAACATGGCTGAGAGTGGCACGGGCGGCGGCATCGCCTTCAACGCCGTCAATGGGTCGGACATGGTCGCCTTCCCCGATGATCCGGGCCAGTGGAACTCGGTGACGCTCACCAACAACATCATCGTCGACAACGTCGCCGGGTGGGATGGGGCGGGGATCTCGCTGCTCGATTCGCCCAACGTCAACATCATCAACAACACCATTGCGCTCAACGACAGCACGGCCACGGCCGGGGTGCTCTTCAACACCCTGGGGGCACCGCTGGCCAGCCAGGCGGGCCCGACCTGCACGGTGAACTGCGGCACCTCGTCCTTGCCGCAGGTGGCCGGCGTGGTGGCCCTGCAGCACAGTGCCTTGCTGACGGCCAACCTGTCGGCGACGCCGGTGGTTTGCCCGCCGGGCCATTACCAGGGAACGGGTACTGCCGCGGCGACCAATGGTGCCTGCCGGACGGTGTCCTATCCCAAGCTCGAAAACAACATCATCTACGACAACGCCTCGTATCAGGTCGGCGTCGGCTCGCTCAGCCCTCAGTTCCAGCAAAACGTGATCACGCTGTACAACGCCGTCTTCACCGGAGCGGCGCCCACGGTGGTGGTACCGAGCCAGACCGCGACCGGCCAATGTTTCGCGGCCAGTTATTGGGACATCGGCATACGCGGCGACACGGGGCCGACCAACCACGCGTCGGGCTTCACGCTCAATCCGACGGATTCGGTGCTGAGCAGCGGCGGGTATACCGGGGGCGGCAACTCGGCGGGTAATCCGAGTTTCATCAGCAGCTATTGCAACGGTTCGCGCCAGCCGCCGGAAGCCTGCACCTCGGCGAGCGGTTGCGGCTGGGCCGTGCCGCCGGGAATTTCGGATGCGACCGTGCCCAACCCCATCTTCAACCTGACGCCGGCGGCCACGGTTGATGAGGGCAACAACTGGGTCAACATCACCTATGGCCCCTTGACGATGTCCAATGCCACGGTCATCGCCGGTGCGAACGGGAACTATGGTGGCGGCCTGGCCTTGGGCAATTACGCCATCAGCTCTGGTTCGGCGGCGGCGGGGCTCGTCACGGGCGCAAACTTCACCGACGCGCCGGAATACGACTTCTTCGACAATCCGAGAAAGACGGGCGAAGCCACTGCAGCCGGTGCCGTCCGCCTGGGCGGAGCGCCCGATCACAGCCAGTTCACGCTGTCGGCGGCCGTGATCGACTTCGGGTCCGTGCCGAAGGGCAGCGCCACGACGATCGACCAGGACGTGATCGTCACCAACGCGGACGTGGTCCCGCTGACGGTCAGCGGTGTCGGGTTCTCGTGTGATGGCCTCACTGGCTGCAATACGGCGAGCTTCTCGATCCAGCCCCAGGCCGACAATTGCACCGGCGTGGCCCTCGGTGCCGGGCAGAGCTGTACCATCACCGTGGTATTCAATCCTAGCCCCTCACAAGGGGTGCGGAACGCGAACCTGGTGGTTACCGCGGGCGGTCTCAGCCAGACGGTGTTGCTTACCGGCGTGAACTCTCTGTCCGTGGCAGCGGCCTCGGCAATTGCGCCGGTGTTGAATCCGACGCCAGCCAGCGCGGTCGCCATCACGGGGACCGTAACCGTGACCAACTCGGCGGTACTTTGTCTTCCGTCGTCGGCGGCTGCCTGCCCGGCGGGTTCGAGCCCCTATGCGGGGCCGTACATCCCGACGGCGATCACGCTGACGCCAGCGGCCGTGGCGGCGGGCGTGACTGCCGGCACCTGGGCGCTGGGCGGTACCTGCGCGGTGGGAACGGCGATCAATCCGGGGATTGCGGCGGTCCCGGCGGGCCCGGGCGGCGTACCGCCGGCGACGGCGGCGGTGCCTGACGGAACCTGCACGGTGACCGTGACATATACGCCGCCCGTGGGCGTTACCCCGCCGACCACCCAGACGGCAACCCTCTACATGACGGGGTATGGCAATGCCGCAGCGACGCCCATCATCAACAATGTGGTGATAACGGCCAATTGACGATAAAGATAAATGGTGCACGCGCTACGCCAAGACAGGGCATCCGCTGGCCGGGTGTCCTGCCTCGCGCGACCATAATTGACCCGATGAATCGATCCGGCTTCGCAACTGTGTTGCTGGTGACAGGCGCGGTGTGGGCGCCGGTGGCCGGGGCTGCGATGCAGTCGGCAGCTGCCACCGCGAGTGTGCCGGCGGGCGCCGAGCTTCCCTTTGCCTCTGCGCTCGATGCGCGGGTTTTGGGGGTCACGGAGGCGGTGTTCGATTTTTGTGCCACGAACGATCCGGTGGGTGCGGCAAAGGTGCGGGCGCGATTGAAGCGCCTGGTGCAGGGCGCGAGCGATCAGGCGCTGGCACAGGTACGACAAAGCGACGAGTACCGCAGCGCCCGCGATGCAGAATTGGATTTCGTCGGCAAGGTCGATCCGCACAATGCGCATCGGATCTGCGTCAAGGCGGCGGCGCCCGGCCGCTAGCCTTGCCGGCATTGCGTAGCAGGCTATCGGGAGTCGAAGGTGTGCTGGCATAAGCTGTGGTCGCAAACAGGCAAGTCGGTGGCGGCAGCCGTGGCTCTGGCCACAGTCGTGGCACAGCCGATGCCCGGACAGGCCGAACCCCCGAGCGGCTCAACCGCGGGCACCCAGGCTCAGACGCCGGCCAACGCCATGGCCGCGCCGAATCATTACTCGCCCAGTCGCTTCGCGGGACGGGCGGGGGTCTATTACAAATCGGTGTGGGGCATAGATTCGCTCAGCGTGAAGTGGGCCGAATCGGGCGAGCTGATCCGCTTTTCCTGGCGGGTGATCGATCCACAGAAGGCCCTGGTACTCAATGACAAGAAGGTCGATCCTGCGCTGATCGATCCACAGGCCGGCGTGAGCCTGACGGTGCCGGTGATGGAAAAGGTCGGTCAGCTGCGCCAGAGCCAGTCGCCCGAAGCCGGCCGCTCGTATTGGATGGCGTTTTCCAACAAGGGCAGGATCGTCAAGCGCGGCGATCGCGTCGCGGTGGTGGTGGGTCCGTTCCGGGCCGAGAATCTGGTTGTGGACTAGTGCGACAGCAACGCAAAGGAGCTTCCATGAGGGCGAGTTGGGGCAGATTGGTTCTGGGACTGATCGCGGCGCTGTGCGTGGCGCCGGTCCTGTCGGCGGCCGAGAGCACGGTGCAGGCAATGACGGCCGAGCAGATCGTTGCCAACAACGTTGCTGCCCGCGGCGGACTCGCCGCCTGGAGGGGCGTGCAATCCATGTCCTGGGCCGGCAAGATGGAGGCGAACTCCGGCAATTCCATTGCACGCAGCCAGGCCTACGTCGCCCAGATGTGGGACAAACGCAGTCCGGCGGCACGCGGAGCGGCGCTGGAGGCTGCGGAGAAGGGCGAGACGGCGAACCCGTCGGCGGCCAAAGCCGTGCAACTGCCGTTCGTGCTCGAAATGAAGCGACCGGGCAAATCGCGCATCGAACTCGAATTTGCCGGCAAGACGGCAATCCAGGTTTACGACGGCAAGCAAGGCTGGATGAAAAGACCCTTCCTGAACCGCGACGACTGGGAGGCATTTACTGCCGAGCAGGCGAAGGCCTCGGTGGGTTCCTGGGACCTGGACGGACCGCTGATCGACTATGCGGCAAAAGACACGACCGTCGCGTTGGAGGGCGTGGAAAAGATCGACGGCAGCGACGCGTACCGCCTGAAAGTGACGCATAAGGACGGAACGGCGCAGCGCGTCTGGATCGACCAGAAAAGCTTCCTGGATGTCCGGGTCGAAGGCACGCCGCGGCGCATGGACGGCAAGATGCGTACGGTGTGGGTCACGCAGAAGGATTTTCGCGCGGTCGAGGGCGGCGTAAAGATTCCCTTCGTCCAGGAGACGTCGGTCGAGGGGTATCGCGAAACGCACCGGATGCAGCTCGAAAAGGTGGCGGTGAACCCGAAACTCGATGATGTGCGCTTCGTCAAGCCGGGCGCCTAGAGCAGGACATCATGGCTCATGGGGCAAGGCGCGCGGCGCTGGCACTGGTGGCGGCGCTTGCCAGCGTCACCGTTACGGCCGCGGTCGGGGCGGCGGAACTTAGTGCACAGGAAATCGTCGATCGCAATGTCGCGGCCCGCGGCGGGCTCGAGGCCTGGCGCAAGGTCGACAGAATGACCTGGATCGGGCACCTCGAAGGCGAGCACGCACCAATGGGCGCCAGCCCCTTCGTGCTGCACCAGGCGCGGCCGAACCTGACGCATTTCGAGGTCAAGGCGATCGGGCGCCCGACGCTGCGCGTGTTCGACGGCTTGCATGGCTGGAAGGCCAGACCGGGCAGGACCGACGCGCCGGAGGTGCGGGCATATACGCCGCAGGAGACCCTCTACGCGAGCCGTTCGCCGGGTTTGCAAGGTCCGCTGATTGATTACCAGGCCCGGGGCAGCACGGTGGATCTTGAGCAAATCGACACCATCGACGGTCAGCGGGCCTACCGCCTGCGCGTTGTGCTGGCCTCCGGGGAGGTCGACCGTGTATGGATTGATGCCGCGTCCTTTCTCGAAGTCCGGTATGACCGGCCCTCCTACGGTCCCAAGGAGGCAAATCAGACGGTCTCGGTGTTTTACCGCGACTACCAGGATTTCGAGGGCCTGAAACTGCCCGCAACTATCGAAACTGCCGCAGCGCCCGGGCAGAGCCCCGACCGCATGACGATCGAGCGCGTGGCGATCAATCCGCGCCTGGACCGCTACGCATTTGCCGAGCCGGGCCAGCGCGGGCGTCACGCTCCGCTTGCCCGCGGCTCTGCCGAGGTCGGCGTGGCACGACGGCCGGCGCCGCCAACCGCACCGGCGCTGCCGCTGCCGGCCGAAGGTCGGGCGGCGGCGCTGCCATCGCCCGCGGCAAATCCCCAGTGACCCGAGCCGGACCCCGCGCGGCTGCGCTTGTCGGCATTTTTTTTGGTCTTGTAGCCCTGGCCAGCGGCAATGCGCTTGCCGCTGCCGACGACACCGGCGCGTTGATCTACCTGCGCGGGGCTCTCGACTCCCACACGCCGGTCGAGGCGCTTCGCCCGGCCACGGGACTGACCGTCAAAGGCGAGCAAGCCGCCTGCGTCAACTGCCATCAGCGCAGTGGCCTGGGAACGACCGAGGGCAACGCGCTGTACGTCACCGTGCCGCCCGTTACGGGGTCGTATCTCTTCCACGCCCGCGAGGCCAGCACCGCGGAGCCGGTGCTGCCGTACGTGGAGTGGATGCACGGCAATCGCGATCCGTATTCCGACCTCACGCTGGCGCGGGCCATACGCGACGGGGTGGATTCGAACGGCAGGGCGCTCAGCCACCTCATGCCCCGCTACCACCTGGGCGACGCCCAAATGGCTTCGTTGATCGCGTACCTCAAAGGCCTGGGTTCGCAGCCGTCGCCGGGAGTCACGGATCAGGTGCTGCACTTTGCCACCATCATTGCGCCGGGCACGGACGCGTCCAGGCGCCAGGCAATGCTCGAGGTCATGGAAAAGTACTTCGAGGAAAAGAACCGGTTTCCAATCGGCAACAGCGCGCAGATGCGTACCTCGGGTAAGACGGAGTACGCCAAAAGCATGTTCATGTCGCATCGGCTCTGGCGCCTGCACGTGTGGGATCTCACCGGACCGGCCGAGACGTGGAAAGATCAGCTCGCGGAGAAATTCGCGCGCGAACCCGTGTTGGCAGTTGTTTCGGGCCTGGGCAATGCCGACTGGGCGCCGGTTCAGGATTTTTGCGACTCCCAGGCACTGCCCTGCCTGTTTCCGAACGTCGAGGTCCCGATCGACGACGAGCGCTTCTATTTTTCGCTGTTTTTTTCGCGCGGCTTGCCGCTGGAAGCGGCGCTGATCGCCAGCGCCATCACGCGACGCACACCGGGCGATACACCGGCGCCCTCCGTCATCCAGGTCTATCGTGCCGGTGACAGCGGCCAGGCCGGGGCGAGGGCTTTGACCGGGGAACTGGAGTCGCGCGGCGTCCAGGTGCACAGCATCGTCCTGCCGGCCGGCCAAACCGGGCAAGGGATAGCCGAGGCTTTGCAAACATCCGATCGCAGCGTACCGTGGGTCCTGTGGCTGCGTGCGCCCGATCTGGCAGCGCTGGGTGCTGCGGGCGGTGCTCCGGCGACGGTCTACGTGTCAGGGCTGATGGGTGGATTGGAAAACGCGCCATTGCCCGAGCAATGGAGGCCGCAGGTGCGGATGGCCTATCCCTTTGAACTGCCGGAACGGCGGGCGGTCCGGCTGCGCTATCCCGAGAACTGGTTTGCCATCCGCAAGATCGATATCGTCGACGAGCCGATGCAAGTCAACACCTACCTGGCCTGTGGCATGCTCGCCGAGACCCTTAGCCACATGGCGGACAACTTCTCGCAGCCCCTGCTCGTGGAGATGTTGCAGGCGTCGATCGAGAGGCGCCTGTTCAACACCGGCTACTACCCGCACCTGACCCTGGGCCGCAACCAGCACTTCGCATCCAAAGGCGGGTACATGGTCCGCTTCGCCGATGCGCGCGGCTCGCGCCTGGTTGCCGACGGCGGGTGGACGGTGCCGTGACCAAGGCGCGGGCGCTGCTGCTGGCAATGGTGCTTGCGCTGCCTTGCGCCGGCGCGCAGCGCGATGCCGATGCCAGCGCCATCGGCGAGGGAATCTATCGGGATGGTCGCCTGGCCACGGGGGCGCTCCTGCGCGGCGAGCGGGCCGGTGCCCTGCCGGTGCAAGGTCCGGATGCGGCATGCGCGCGTTGCCACGGGCGCAGCGGTTTGGGAAAAATTGAGGGCAGCTTCGTCATCCCGCCGATCGCCGGGCGCAAGCTGTTGCGCCCCGGCGTGCGTGTCATCCAGCAAGCCGACCTGCATGGCGATGCCATGCACCACCTGCCCCCGACGCCGCGTGATCGCCCCGCGTACGACGACGACTCGCTGGTGCGGGCGATCCGCGACGGGGTGGATCCGCAAGGGCGCGAACTCGATTACCTCATGCCCCGGTTCGATATCGATCCCGTGTCGATGCAGGCCCTGGTCGGCTACCTCAAGCAACTGTCCAGCGGTCGGGCACCGGGCCTGCGGGACGGGACGCTGCAACTGGCCACCATAGTCACGCCCGATGCCGATCCGGTTGCCCGCGACGGCATGCTCCGGGTGCTCAATCAATTCGTCGCGGAACGCAACGCCCTCCAGTACCGGGCGGGCGGCGCGCCCCTGCCCCCGGGTGCGGACGCCTTGCGATTTCGGGTTCACCGGCGGTGGGTTCTGAACGTCTGGGATCTGCAAGGGGACCCGGGATCCTGGGAGGGCCAGCTCGACGCGTATTTCGCGCGCGGCCCCGTCTTTGCCGTGCTGTCCGGATTGGGCCGTTCCGATTGGGCGCCGGTCGACCGCTTTTGCGAGCGCCGTGGCGTGCCCTGCCTGCTTCCCAATATCGATCTGCCGGGCAAGGCTTCCGGCAATTACTACCCGATCTATTTTTCCCCGGGCGTGCTGCTCGAGGCGGGCCTCATCGCGCGCAGGATAGGGCAAGCTGCCGCCCATGCCCGCGACGACCGTCTCGTGCAGGTGTATCGCTCCGGCGACATCGGCGCGCCGGCTGCCGCACGCTTGCGGGACGCGCTGGGCGCTAGCGTTACCGCACAGGACCTCACATTGCCTGCGCGCGCCAGCGCGGGCGATATCGAGCGCGCGCTGGGCCAGATTGTTCCTGGCGCTACGCTGGTGCTGTGGCTGCGCCCCGAGGACCTGGCACGGCTGCCCGGCTCACCCGAGGGATGGGGCGCGGTATTCGCATCCGGATTGATGGGCGAGCTCGAGGCCGCGCCATTTCCGTCTGCTTGGCGCGAGCACGTCTTGATGGCGTATCCGGTCGCGCTTCCGGCCGAGCGCGCGTCCTTCCTCAATTACCCGCTCGGCTGGTTTCACCTGAACAGCATCCCGGTCGTCGCCGAACGGATACAGGTCAACACGTATATCGCCTGTTCCGAACTGGGCGATGCGCTCGCTTCCATGCTCGATGAATTCGTGCCCGATTACCTGGTGGAGCGCGTCGAATCGACTTTGGAGTCCCGCCTGGTCGATGGCTATTACACGCGCCTCGCGCTGGGACCGGAGGACCACTTCGCGTCCAAGGGCGGGTACCTGGTCCGCTTCGCCGGCAGCGGCACAGCCAAGGTCGTTGCCGACGGGTCATGGGTCGTGCCATGATTGCCGGGGGTTGATGGCATGGATATCACAAGGTTTGGGCTTCTGCAGCAGTCATGGCGGCGCTTTGCCGTGGCCACGCTTTGCCTGACGCCGTGGGTGGGCGCCTGGGCGGACGCGCAATCCGATGCGCACGACGCGCATCACCGGATGGTGGTCCCCAAGGCAATTCGCGGCCAGAGCCAATTCACGCTGCCGGATGTCACGCTGGTGCGTGCCGACGGGCACGAAGTGCGTCTCAAAGACGAGATCGACGACGGCCGCCCGGTGGTGGTCGATTTCATCTACACAACCTGCACGGCGGTGTGCCCGGTGAGCAGCCAGGTTTTCGCGGAACTGGACCAGCGGCGGGACGACGTGCCGCGCGTGCACCTGGTTTCGGTCTCGATCGATCCGGAAGAGGACACGCCCGAGCGCATGCGCAAATACGCGGCGCGTTTCGATGCGAGCCCGCGCTGGAACTTCTATACGGGCACGTTGGAGGCCAGCGAAACCGTGCAACGCGCGTTTCACGTGTATCGCGGCACGAAAATGCTGCACGAGCCGACCACCCTCTTGCGCGTCGCGCCGGGGCGGCCCTGGGTGCGCTTCGATGGCTTCGTGACGCCGTCCGAACTCATGGACGAACTCACCGGCCGCACGGCGCTGCGCTGAGCCGGATCTAGGCGCTCGCCGCCTCCAGGGTATTGGCCAGCAGCATCGCGATGGTCATCGGCCCCACGCCGCCGGGCACCGGCGTGATCCACGACGCCACCTCGCGCACCGAGGCGAAATCGACATCGCCGCACAGCTTGCCGTTGGGCAGGCGGTTGATCCCCACGTCGATCACCACCGCACCGGGCTTGACCATGTCGGCCGTGACCATGTTTGGGCGCCCGATGGCGGCCACCAGGATGTCGGCCCGGCGCGTATGAAACGCCAGGTCGCGCGTGCGCGAGTGGCACACCGTGACGGTGGCATCGGCCGCCAGCAGCAGACGCGCCATCGGCTTGCCCACGATGTTGGAGCGGCCCAGCACGACGGCCTCCTGGCCGCGCAGGGCGATGCCCGCTTCCTGCAGCAGCACCATGACGCCCTTGGGCGTGCAGGGCACGAAGCGCGGCATGCCCTGCGCGAGCGCGCCCACGTTTTCGATGTGAAAGCCATCCACATCCTTGCTCGCCGAAATCGAGGCCAGCACCGTGGCCTCGTCGATGTGCGGCGGCAGCGGCAACTGCACCAGGATGCCGTGCACGCGCGGGTCGGCGTTGAGCGCCCGGATGCGCTCGATCACCTGGGCCTGCGGCGTATCGGCCGGCAGCACGATGTTGTCGGAATACAGGCCGGCAGCCTCGCAGGCGGCGACCTTGTTGCGCACGTAGACCTGCGAGGCCGGATTTTCGCCGACCAGCACGACGGCCAGGCCCGGGCGTTTGCCGCGCGCAGCCAGTTCGGCCACCTGGCCGCGGTATTGGGCGCGCAGGCGCTCCGAGATTGCCTTGCCGTCGAGTATGGATGCCGTCATGGCGGGGACCCTTGTATGGTTTTTATGGTTGCGCTGCGCCGCCCGTGCGGCGGCGGGCCGATTCTACCGGCGCCGTGGCCGGCGCCGCCCACGCCTCAGGCCGTGCGCATCTGCGCCTGGCTGAGGTTGCTGTGCGCCGGCACGCTGTGGGTCAGCCACACGTTGCCGCCGATGACCGAGCCTTGGCCGATGGTGATGCGACCGAGCACGGTCGCGCCAGCGTAGATGACGACATCGTCTTCCACGATAGGGTGACGCGGCACGCCCTTGATGAGCGTGCCGTCGGCATCGGCCGGGAAGCTCTTGGCGCCCAGGGTGACGGCCTGGTACAGCCGCACACGCTGGCCCACGATGGTGGTTTCGCCGATGACGACGCCGGTGCCGTGGTCGATGAAGAAGCTGCCGCCGATGCTGGCGCCCGGATGGATGTCGACGCCGGTGCGGGCATGGGAGATCTCGGAAATCAGGCGCGCGATCAGGCGCGCGCCCTGGCCGAACAGGGCATGGGCGAAGCGGTGCAGCATGATGGCGCGCGTGCCCGGGTAGCACAGCAGGATCTCCGACAGGCTGGTGGCAGCCGGGTCGCCCTGGAAGGCCGCGTGCAGGTCGCTGACGATGAGCGCGCGCAGCTCGGGCAACTGCGCCGCAAAGGCGCGCGTCATCGCGCCGGCGCGGCTGGCCAGTTCGGCGGCGGGCTGGTCGGCATAGCCGCCATCGAACAGCAGGCCGCGGCGGATCTGTTCGGACAGCCGCGTCAGCGCCGTGTTGAGCGTGTCGCCCACGAAAAAATCGATGCTGTCGTCGGTCAGGTCGGAATCGGCGTAGTGGGTCGGGAACAGCGCCGCGCGCAGGTCGTCGATGACTTCGGCGATGGTGTGCGGCGAGGGCAGTTCGCGCACGCGCCCCAGGTGCCGCACGCTGTGGGCCACCTCGCGCGAATGGCGCAGTGCCGCCACGATGCCGGGGAGATCCCAGTCGGGGGCCACCTGCTGTGTCCCGCGGTCGGCCGTGCGCTCCTTGCCCCGCTCTCTTGACACGGCAGTGCTCCTCGATGGTCGGGATGCGCGCCGCAACCGGCGCGTCGGACAAATTTTACCGCAGGGCGCCGTCGGGCGCGGGCCGATTGCTTTGCACCCGCACGTGGCGCAGCAAAAAACGCGCGGGGTCGAGCGCGGCCACCAGGCGCCGCTCCAGCGGCAGCGGCTCGCCGCTGATCTGCGCGGCCAGCAGTTCGCCCAGCAGCGGCGCCAGGCTCAAGCCGCGCGACCCCAGGCCGGCCAGGCAGTACAGGCCCGCGCGGCGCGGCAATTCCTCGAGCTGCGCGCCGGCATAGCCCCCCAGGTCCTGCAAGACGGCGCCTTCCGCGGCAATCGCCCCGGCCAGGGGCATGCGGTCCGGCGCGACGCAACGCTGCGCCGCGAATTCACCCTTCACGGTCACCGCGGGCGCGCTGGCGAGCAGGTGCTGCAGCCGCTGCACATTGCCTGCATGGGCCGCTGCAGCGGCTGAGGGCTCGGGTGCCGCCGCGCCTTCGTAGCTGGCGCCGATGGCCGCAGGGCCCAACAGGGGCGGGATGCAATAGCCGTCCCCGCTGAGCGCCGCGCGCAGGTCCGCCAGCGCCGGCGGCGCCAGCAAGGACAGGCGCCCCGACAAGGCCTGCAAGGGCAGGTGCCGTGCCCCGAGCACGTCCGGCGCCGCCAGGGCGTTGGCCAGGATCAGTACCGGCGCGTGGTGGCTGTGCCCCTGGGCGTCGACCACCCGCCAGCCCGATGCCTCGGACTCGATGCGGCTCACGGCCTTGCCCTCGAAGCGCGCCTGCGCGGCCTGCGCCATTGCCGCGCAACAGCGGCCGGCATGCACCACGGCGCCGCCCGGGAACCAGATGCCATCGTGGCGCGGGGCCACGCCCAGCCACGCCGCCGCCTGCGCCGCGGTCGCGCCTTGCGCATATTCGGGGGGCACGAGGTCCTGCTGCATTCGGGCAAGCAAGGCGACCCGCTCGGCATCGCCCGCCGTTTGATGGAACACGCCGCAAGGCTGCCAGATCGGGGCGGATGCGGCCGCCTCCAGGCGCGACAGCGCCTGGACGGCGTACAGGTATCCGGCCCGCGACAGGCGCGAGGCAAGGTTGTCGTCCGCACTGAGCAGCGGGTACATCAGGCCGGCCGGCAAAGCCGAGGCGCCACCCGTGGCGGTGGCGCATGCGTCGACGAGCGTGACCTGCCAGCCACGCCGCGCCAGGGCCAGGGCGCAGGCGCTGCCCGCCAGTCCGGCGCCCACGATCACGGCGCGCCGCTCGCTCTCGTACGCGGCAGGGGGTTCGTGGCGGCGCATCGGCCAGCGCGGCGCATAGCGCCCCACCAGCATGTCGCGCTTGCCGGCAAAGCCGGGTGCGCGCCGCACCTCGAAGCCGCAATCGCCCAGCGCGCGCCGTACCGCCCCCGCGCTGGTATAGGTGGCCAGCGTCGCGCCGGGGCGTGCCAGGCGTGCCAGTGCGCGCAGCAGTCCCGGTTCCCACAGCTCCGGATTGCGGTCGGGGGCGAAGCCGTCGAGAAAAAAGGCGTCCGCGCCCAGCACCAGTTCGGCGGCCAGGCGGCGTGCGTCGCCCAGCCCCAGCGTCAGGACGACCGCGCCCGCGTCGAACTCGAGCCGGTGCAAGCCGGGCAGCGCCACCGGCCACGCGGCGGCCAGCTGCGCCCGCAAGGCGGCGACCGGCGCCGCATCCTGTGCGTCGGGGTCGGTGGCCGCGTCCAGGTCCTGCCGGCGCAGCGGATGGCGCTCGAGCGAGACGAAGTGCAGCCGTTGCGGGCGCTGCGCATCGCGGCGCCAGGCCTGCCAGGCGGCCAGGAAGTTGCTGCCCAGGCCAAAGCCCGTCTCGACGATCACGAACTGGCGCCGGGCGGCCCAGCGCTGCGGCAGCTCGTTGCCCTGCAAAAACACGTGGCGCGCCTGCGCCAGTGCGCCGGCCCGGCTGGCAAAGCGATCGCCATAGCGCGGCGACCAGGGGTGGCCGGCGCTATCGAACTGCAGCGATTCGGGTTCAAGCCCGGCGGGCATCGGTGGGGGCCGGCGACGGCAAGCCGTGCAGGGCAGGGCGCATGGTGCCGTCAGTGTAAAGTTCGCGCATGAATTCAGGTACCGCATGAGCCGGAGCGCACCGGCCGCGCCGCTGGTGCACGGCATGGATGCCGCACTGGTGGCACCGGACTGGCCGCCACTGGAACTCGACGAACTGCAGCAACTGGCGCCGCACTTTGCCGTGCTGCGTGGGCCGCTGCGCCTGCTGTGGCACAGTCCGCGGCCGTTCTCCGCGGCGGCGCGGGTGCGCTCGGGCCAGGGCGAGGTCTTCGTCAAGCGCCACGACGGCCGGGTGCGGGATGTTGCGGCCCTGCTCGAGGAACACCGCTTCATCGAACACCTGCGCGAACGTGGCCTGTGCGTGCCGCCGCTGCATCGCGACGCCGAGGGCAGCAGCGCCCGGACCCTGGCCGGCAGCAGTTACGAGGTGCACGCACCGGTGCCGGGGGTCGACGCCTATCGCGATGTGGCCTCATGGGTGCCGGTCCAGGGGGCGGCACACGCCCGGGCACTGGGGCAGGCTCTGGCGCGGCTGCATCTGGCGGCGCGTGGCTACGAGGCGCTGCCGCGCGGACCGCGCCCGCTGCTGGCGGGCATCGACATCATCGGCGAGGCCGACCTGCCTGCCGCGCTGACGCGATTCCTGACCCGGCGCCCGGCGCTGCATGCGTACCTGCAGCGCCACGGCGGCCCCGCGCCGATACTCGAGGCGCTGGCGCCCCTGCACGCCCGGCTGCAGCCCTTGGCCGCAGGCCTGGAG
>Ga0209698_10005066_pt1 | contig 14321 bp, 13 predicted proteins | sample LitLauG_LLR_2012_FD_187203 | JGI IMG/M metagenome (GOLD analysis project Ga0209698, IMG submission 187203) | Freshwater sediment microbial communities from Pennsylvania, USA - Little Laurel Run_MetaG_LLR_2012 (SPAdes) (version 2) | ecosystem: Environmental > Aquatic > Freshwater > Creek >... | reverse complement strand
CGGTAGTCGTAGGCTTTCAACCGGATGCGAATTCTTTCTTTTCCAGTCACTGTTCACTCTCTTTACCCCTTCCGGCTTCATCCGGAAGGAAAGATCTGGCGGCGGGAAGCAAGCCGCTTGTTAGTTTCTTACTTCTGCAATCTGATCTCTTACTCTGACCTGCCTTACGTAATAATCTCCGCGATCGTGCCTGCGCCCACCGTGTGCCCGCCTTCGCGGATCGCGAACCGCAAGCCCTTCTCCATGGCCACCGGCGTGATCAATTCGATCACCAGGCTCACGTTGTCGCCCGGCATCACCATCTCCGTACCCGCCGGCAACTCCGCAATCCCCGTCACGTCCGTCGTCCGCAAATAAAACTGCGGACGATACCCCTTAAAGAAGGGCGTGTGCCGCCCGCCTTCTTCTTTCGTGAGGATGTAGACTTCCGCCTTGAACTTCGTGTGCGGCGTGATCGATCCCGGCTTCGCCAGCACCATCCCGCGCTCCACATCTTCTTTCGCGATGCCGCGCAGCAACAGGCCGGCGTTGTCGCCCGCCAGGCCTTCGTCCAGCTGCTTCTTGAACATCTCGACGCCCGTCACCACCGTCTTTCTGGTTTCGCGGAAGCCGACTATCTCCACTTCCTCGCCCACTTTCACCTTGCCGCGCTCGATTCTTCCCGTCACCACCGTGCCGCGGCCCTGAATCGAGAAGATATCTTCGATCGGCATCAGGAACGGCTTGTCCAACTCACGCGCCGGCTGCGGCACGCTCTTGTCCACCGCCTCCATCAGCGCGTCAATCTGCTTCTCCCACTTCTCTTCGCCGTTCAGCGCGCCCAGCGCCGACAACCGCACCACCGGCACATCGTCGCCCGGGAACTTGTAACTCTTCAGCAACTCGCGTACTTCCAGTTCGACCAGGTCAAGCAACTCGGGATCATCGACGGCATCGCACTTGTTCAACGCCACGACGATGTAGGGCACACCGACCTGGCGGGCGAGCAGCACGTGCTCGCGCGTCTGCGGCATCGGACCGTCGGTCGCGGCCACGACCAGGATCGCGCCGTCCATCTGGGCCGCGCCCGTGATCATGTTCTTGATGTAGTCGGCGTGGCCGGGACAATCGACGTGCGCGTAGTGCCGGTTCGCCGTCTCGTACTCCACATGCGCGGTCGCGATGGTGATGCCACGAGCTTTTTCTTCCGGCGCGTTGTCGATCGAATCAAACGACCGGAACACGATCTTCGGGTTGTGCTTCTGCAACACCTTCGTGATCGCCGCCGTCAACGTGGTCTTGCCATGGTCGATGTGACCAATCGTCCCGACGTTGCAGTGCGGCTTATTGCGATCAAATTTTTCCTTCGCCATTTCAGCTCCGTGTGCCGCGGGCATTCCTGCCCGCGCGTGTCGTCCCTACGGGACTCAATTCCTCTGCTTCACCTACCCAGGGCTTACGCCCTGGGCTCACTTATTCCGCCCCTTCGGGGCTTGATTCCGACTGGTCGCACCGCTTGGCTAGCGACCAGCAACTAGAAACCAGCAACCAGAAACTCGTTCTACTTCGTGGTTGTCTTGCCCTGCGTCTTGGCGATGATTTCTTCCGCCACTGACCTCGGGGCTTCTTCATACCTTGCAAAATGCATCGAGTATTCGGCGCGGCCCTGGGTGCTGGAACGCATGTGGGTCGCGTAGCCAAACATTTCCGCCAGCGGAACAATCGCTTTGATGACCTGCGATCCCGCGCGGTGCTCCATGCCTTCGATGCGTCCGCGGCGCGAACTCAGGTCGCCCATGATGGCTCCGGCGTAATCTTCCGGCGTCACCACTTCCACCGCCATCACCGGCTCGAGAATCACCGGGCTTGCCTTGCGGGCGGCCTCTTTAAAAGCCATGGAGCCGGCAATCTTGAACGCCATTTCGTTCGAGTCAACGTCGTGGTAGCTGCCGTCGTACAGGGTCGCCTTGATGTCGACCATGGGATAGCCGGCCAGAACGCCGCCTTCCATGGCTTCCTGCATGCCCTGATCGATGGGCTTGATGTATTCCTTGGGAACCGTTCCGCCGACAATGTCGTTGATGAACTCGTAGCCTTTGCCGGGCTCGTTTGGCTCGAGACGAATCTTCGCGTGTCCGTACTGGCCGCGGCCGCCGGTCTGGCGAATGTACTTGCCTTCGGCTTCCGAGTGACGGCGAATCGTCTCGCGATACGCAACCTGCGGTTTGCCGACGTTGGCCTCAACCTTGTACTCGCGCATCATGCGGTCCACGATGATTTCCAGGTGCAACTCGCCCATGCCGCTGATGATGGTCTGTCCGCTGTCGGGATCGGTGTGAACCTTAAAGGTGGGATCTTCCTGCGCGAGCTTGGCGAGCGCCATGCCCATTTTTTCCTGGTCGGCTTTGGTCTTCGGCTCAACCGCAACAGAAATGACGGGCACCGCAAACTCGATCGACTCGAGCAGAATCGGATGCTTCTCATTACAGATGGTGTCGCCGGTGCCGACGTTTTTCAAACCTACCGCCGCGCAGATGTCGCCCGCGAGAATTTCCTGGATGTCTTCGCGCTTATTGGCGTGCATTTTCAACAGGCGCCCAATGCGCTCATGCTTCTGCGTGCGGGCATTCATGACTGATTCGCCCGACTTCAACTGGCCCGAATACACGCGAATGAACGTCAACTGGCCGACATACGCGTCCGCCATGATCTTGAACGCCAGCGCGGAGAAAGGTTCTTTGTCGTCGGCATGACGGGTGATGGGCTTGCCATCCTCAGGATTCAGTCCGTGCGTCTCGGGCGCGTCGAGCGGCGAGGGCAGGTAGTCCACTACCGCATCGAGCAGCGGCTGAACACCTTTGTTCTTGAAGGCGGTTCCAACCACGACCGGGAACAGCTTCAGACCGATGGTCGACTTGCGCAGCGAAGCCTTCAACTCGTCGCCCGAAATCGGTTCGCCTTCGAGGAACTTGTGCAGGATTTCGTCGTCGTTCTCGGCGACGGTTTCTACCAGCTGTGTGTGGAAGGCTTCCGCCTTCTTCTTCAGATCGGCGGGAATTTCTTCGGTGAGGTACTCGGACCCAATGGTCTCGTCTTTCCAAATGATCGCCTTCATGGCAATCAGATCCACTACACCCTTGAACTTGTCTTCCTGGCCGATGGGAATCTGAATCGCGACGGGTCTGGCACTGAGGCGTTTGCGGAGGGTATCGACGGCGTGCTCGAAATCGGCACCCATCTTGTCAATCTTGTTAATGAAACAAATTCGCGGGACGCCGTACTTATCGGCCTGGCGCCATACTTTTTCCGACTGCGGCTGGACGCCATGCACGGCGTCAAAGACGGCGACGGCGCCGTCGAGCACGCGCAACGAGCGCTCAACCTCGGCCGTGAAATCCACGTGGCCGGGGGTATCGATGATGTTGATGCGAATGTCGCGCCACGTGCAGGTGGTAGCCGCCGAAGTGATGGTGATGCCGCGTTCCTGCTCCTGCTCCATCCAGTCCATGGTGGCCGTGCCTTCGTGCACCTCTCCGATGCGGTGCGTCCTGCCCGTATAGAACAAGATGCGCTCGGTCGTAGTGGTCTTGCCGGCATCGATGTGCGCCATGATGCCGATGTTTCTGCAACGCTCTAATGGGACTGTTCTGGGCACGGCTCTTTTTCTGCTCTTCTTTCTGGGGCTTGGAAAATCAGCTCTCAGCTCTCAGCTCTTAAGTTCTTAGCCAAACCTGCTCTCGACTTGCTAAGAGCTTAAGAGCCAAGAGCTGACCTTTTACCACCGGTAATGCGCGAATGCCTTGTTGGCTTCCGCCATGCGATGCACGTCTTCTTTCTTCTTGATGGCAGCGCCTTTGCCGTTGGCGGCGTCGAGCAACTCGTTCGACAACTTGTCGATCATTCCTTTTTCACCGCGCTCGCGGGAATAACTTACGATCCAGCGGATGGCTAGCGACGTCCGGCGGTCGGGGCCGACTTCGATCGGCACCTGGTAGTTCGCTCCACCGACGCGGCGCGTCTTTACTTCGAGCAGCGGCTTGGCGTTCTCGACCGCTTTCTTGAACAGCTTGAGAGCTTCGTCGCCGCCCTTTTCCTGCAATTTCTCGAGCGACTTGTAAAAGATGCCCTCGGCCGTCGACTTCTTGCCCTGCCACATCATCGAGTTGATGAACTTGGTCACCAGGTCCGATCCATAAATTGGATCAGCCTCGACCGTCCGCTTGGGGGTATGTCCTTTACGAGGCATGTTCTCAGGTCTCAGTTCTCAGTTCCCAGTCAGCCCGGCACAGTTCAACTGAGAACTGGGAACCGGGAACTGTTGTTATGCTTTCTTCTGTCTCTTCGCTCCGTACTTCGATCTTCCTTGCTGGCGGTTGGCGACGCCGGTCGCATCGAGCGTGCCGCGCACCACGTGATAACGCACACCCGGCAGATCTTTCACGCGGCCGCCGCGGATGAGCACGATCGAGTGCTCCTGCAGGTTGTGGCCGACGCCGGGGATGTAGGTCGTGACTTCAATTCCATTGGTCAGGCGAACCCGGGCGACCTTGCGAAGGGCCGAGTTCGGCTTCTTCGGCGTCTGCGTGTACACGCGCGTACAGACCCCGCGTTTTTGCGGGCAGGACTGCAAGGCCGGACTGGCCGTCTTGTAGCGGGGCCGCTCGCGGCCCGACTTCACCAACTGATTAAAAGTAGGCACTCTTGCCACTCCCAGACGCGGCCAGCCGCGTCGCTACCGCATTTCGCGCAACCGCACATTTGCGGAGAGACGGAGTTAACCCCGTCCCGGTTCTGGCACAGGCTGCTTGCGCCCAGCCATACTCTCCCGCACACAATGCCGGTGAGAATTTTGGTTTCCGAACTAAATTGCCGACGACGGTGACGCCACGCCTCACCCGTCCAGGCTCGGAGGCGCTCCGTTTCGTCTGCTTTCCCCTGCATAGCCTCGCGTGACTCCCCTACTTCGGGGCGCAGAGGTTTTCGCAGTGGCGTTTCAGCGAGGGCGTCCCCGGTCGAAACTTCCAACCGAGTCCGTACTGCCTCAAAGCTCAGCCAAGGTTTTCCCGGAACTTGTTGCCGACGCAGGTTGCGCAGCACAACAAGCTACCGCACACAGGCAAGCCAGACTTAACTCGCGGAACCTTTTGATAATAGCAACTGGCTTGCACATCGTCAACCACTGTCCGACGCATCTGAGAAAAGCAGGTCTCAGGTGTCAGGTCTCAGGTCAGGGGTGTCAGGTCAGGCCTTATAATCTCAGGTCAGCCGGGTGCCCAGCTCCTTGGAACCATTCCGCGAAAGGGGCAGGTGAGCAACGGGGACCTCCATAGCAAAGAACTCCTGAGGCCTAGGACCTAGGACCTGCTTTTCAAAATCCCTATGACCTTCTACACTGACAGTTTTCCACCCCACACTAGGCTCGTGTCGGGACAACCGGCGCGAGGAGGGTTCATGCATCGTAGCGGTACCGGCATCCTTATAGTACTGGCCATCGGGCTGACTGCATCGCTGACGGGATGCGTCGGCAAGAACAGCGGCGGCAACCAGAGCGGGGGGGTGAAGACCGTCACCCTTAGCCCGTCGGGAACCCTATCCATCGACGTGGGCACCACTTCGGTGTTCAGCGCCACGGCCACGAACGCCCTGGGCCAGCCAGTGTTGCCCGGTACGATTCAATTTACCGTTGTCAGCGGAAATACGAACCCCGCCCCGCTCAGCATCCTGAGCAACGGGGCTGCCTGCGCCGGCTCGTGGGACACGACGGAATCGATCTGTATCCCGGGGACGCCCGGGATCGCTCTGGTCACGGCTGCCGTCGATGGGGTCAGCAGCGCGACCGCGACGATTTACGTCCATCAACATATCGACAGCATCCAGGTCAGCCGCCTCGACCCCCAGGGCCCGCCCCAGCACGACTGTTTCTCGCAAGGCCAAACCTGGGACTACCAGGCCATCGCCTACGACATTAACCAGCACGACATCACGAACACGGTAGGGCCGATGAGCTGGACCTCCTCGGCAGTGAGCGTACTCGCGGTGGATAGCATCAGCGGCCTGCAGCCGAACCAGACGCAAGTGACGGCCAAGACTCCGGGCCAGACCCAGCTGTTTGCAAGCGTTTCCGGCACCACCAGTACCCTGGTACCGGCTCCGTTCACGACCTGCCTGGTCAGTTATATCCGGCTGGAGATCGTGGGGGGCTCCGGAAATTCGTTCTCGATCAACAATGGCGGCTCGAAGACGATCCAGGCCACCGCGGTCGACACTTGGGGCGTAACCCTGGCCAACCCGCCTCTGGTCTGGAGTTCGTCGAATCCGGAGGTCGGAAGTTTTTCAAGCGCATCGAACACGTCCGGAACGAACACCATGACCGCCCGCACGAACGAGGGCGCCACCGATATTTCAGCGGCCTGCACTCCACCGACCTGCAACGTCGGAGTGTTGCCGGGACTGCCGATCTTCGCCTCGGGTGGAAATCTTCCCGTTGGCGGACTGCCGAACGGGCCGCCCGGGTATGGCGTAATCACCGCCAACGTTACAGCGACAAAACTTCCCACTTACTCGGCGTGGACCGCGACTACCGACTGCGGCACGAGTCCGGGGTGTTCCAGCATTGCATTTGCAGTTACGCCGGGCACGACGCCCATCGGCGCGAGCGCGAACCTGCCCCGCACGCCGAACACCATGATGTTCAACGAGCAAGGCACGCGGATTTACTTCGGGAGTGATCAGGGCCTGATGTTTATGGACGTGGGCGGGAGCGCGCCGACCGTGAATTCGGTCTCGGGCTCGCCCACACCCTGTAACCTTTCGGTGTGCGGGACGGTGCTGGCCATCTCTCCGGATGGGAATCGGGTGGTGGTGGGGGACGAAAAATCCGTTCCGCCGCAGGTTTACATCTATGACTCGTCGGCCGCCTCCAACCCGCCCGTTGACTTGATCCTGCCCAGCGGCACGGCCAAGGCCGCTGCGTTTTCACCGGACGAGGTGAAAATCTTCATCGTGACCGATGCCGGAGCGATGTATGTCTACTCGGCGGTGGATGCGCTGGTGCCCGTGACGGTCGCAACGTCGGCCGCGGATGTAGCTTTTTCAGCGGGTGGGAGTTTTGCGTACGTGGCGGGAACTCCGGCGAATCAGGTGTCGGCGTTCGCGACCTGCGACCTGTCCAATCTCGGCGACATCAGCAACCCGGCCGCTTTGACCGGCACTCCGCTGAAACTGGTTCCGGCTCCGGAAGTTCAGGAGGTCGTGATCAATCCCGCCCAATCGGTTGTGACGCAGAATGTGATCGCCCTCGAACCGCCGAACCTCCAGACTCTTACAGCTACGTTCACGGCGGGAGTGCCGCTGAACCACGGGATCTTCACCTGCAATGCTCCGTCTTTCTACCCGGACCACACCGGCTTCAGCGCCGGTCCCTCCGTTAATCTTGGCCTGGGCACCTTCGTTCCGCTCTACATGCGGGTAGTTGGCAACGGGTCGCAGGTCATTGTGGTGGCGAAAAATTTTCCGGCGGTAGTGGTGGCAGATTTGAATCAGCGAACCGCGACGCCGTTTGCGCTGGTCAATGGCGGGTTGCCGCTGGCAGCATCGTCTTCGACCGATGGAAGCCAGGTGTTCGTGGCCGCCTGCGATGCCTATCCTAACAATGATCCGACGCAGCCCTGCAGCAGCGGCTCCGTGCACATCATCAACACGTTGAGCGGGGGAGACTTCCAGCAGGTCCCCTACGTCAACCTGAGCACCAACAACAGCATGTGCAACGCGCCGAGCGCGCCGCCCTGCTTCCCCAACATGATTGCCCTCAAGCCGCAGTAGGGCAGGTTTTGGGCGCTTGGCTTTGGGGACGATGGGCGCAGAAAAGAGGGGCTACTTCCCTTGCGAGGTCGCATTTTCGCCCAGTCCTTTGCCGACGCTGTCGAGTACGCCGTTGATGAACTGGACGGACTCCGGGGATGAAAACTTGCGCGCGATTTCGAGCGCCTCGTTGATGACGACCGCGCGCGGCGTCTCGGGATGACCCAGGAACTCCGCCACTGCTTCGCGCAGCACATTGCGATCGACGGTCGCCATGCGGTCCATGCGCCAGTGCTGGGTGTGCTTCTCGATCAGGCCGTCGATTTCGGTAAGACGGTCGCTTGCCAGCCGGAAGAGGTCGTCGGCAAAGCCGCGCACTTCATCGTCAACATTCGAGCGCTCGGCCCAGAAAGTCTTGCGGACAACGTCGGCGGGCTGCTTGCCCATGTCAGCCTGAAAGAGCATCTGCAGAACCAGTTCGCGGGATTTGCGGCGGGTGCCCATTTGAGCCGTCAGCCATCAGCCGTCAGCCATCAGGAAAACCCTTGGCACGGTTGAGGGTGACATCAGTTTACAGGACGGTTGCATTGCGGATGAATTGCTAAGTCAGGAACGATTTTTGCGTTTCCGGGAGGCGGGCACGGCCTTGGCTCTCCTGGCACCTGAAACCTGTGACCTGTGACCTGTTTTACTGACAGCTGAGAGCTGAGAGCTGACAGCTCTTTTCAGATTCGCCATCTCGACCGCTGCGAGCGCAGCCTCGAAGCCTTTGTTGCCCATTTTCAGACCGGCGCGGTCAATGGCTTGCTCGAGCGTGTCGCAGGTCAGGACACCGAATGCGTGCGGGACACCGGTCTCTTGCGCTGACTGTCCGATGCCGCGCGTGACTTCGTTGACGATCACATCGTAGTGAGCCGTGTCGCCTCGGAGGAGGCAGCCGAGGCAGAGGATCGCGTCGTACTTCTTGGTTTCGGCAAGGGTGCGGGCGGCGGAGGGGATTTCGAATGAGCCGGGAACGCGCACCAGCACGACATCTTTCTTTTTCGCGCCCGAGCGCAGCAGTCCGTCGTAGGCGCTTTGCAACAGCCTTTCCGTGATGAAGGCGTTGAAGCGTGAGACTACAATGGCAAACCGCTTGCCGGCCGCGTTCAGTCCGCCTTCGATTGCACGGACCGCTGGTTCAGGAAGGCTTTCAGGTTTGAATGTTTTTTTCAGTCGTTTTCTCTGTGTCTCTGTGACTCTGTCGTGAGCCGGGTTTCACTTCTGCAATCTGATTTCTTACTTCCCTTTAAACTGGGCCGGGCGCTTCTCCAGAAATGCCGTCGTCCCTTCTTTCTTGTCTTCGGTCGCGCAGCAGACGCCGAACAGGGTTGCCTCCAGGAACAGGCCTTCTGCGAGCGTCATCTCCATGCCCTTGTTGACTGCCTCCATCGCGTACTGCACGGCCAAGGGCGCGTTGGCGATGATCTTGGCCGCGATGGCCTCCGCGCGTGGAATTAAGTCGGCGGGCGCGGTCACTTCGTTGACCAGGCCGATGCGGTGCGCTTCCTGCGCCGTAATCATCTCGCCCGTCAGCACCTGCTGCATGGCAACGCCTTTGCCTACCAAACGCGGCAACCTCTGCGTACCGCCATATCCGGGAATGATCCCCAGCTTCACTTCCGGCTGGCCGAGTTTCGCGTTCTCGCTGGCGAGACGCATGGTGCAGGCCATGGCCATCTCGCATCCGCCGCCGAGGGCAAATCCATTAATACAGGCAATCACCGGCTTGCCCAGGTTCTCAATCAGATTCAGCACCGACTGCCCGCGATGGGTGTACTCCTTGCCCGACACGGCATCATGCTTGGCCAGTTCGGCGATATCGGCGCCTGCAATGAACGCTTTCTCGCCCGCGCCGGTGAAGATCACCACGCGGATCGCTGCGTCGTTCTTGATGTCGTGAAATGCCGCCCGCAGTTCTTCCATAGTTGCCATGCTGAGCGCGTTGAGCACCTTGGGACGGTTGACGGTGACGTAGGCGATGGAGTTTTTCTTTTCAACGAGAATGTTTTCGAAGGTCATAAAGTTCTGCCTAATTAGTTCGTCTCGTAGGTGTGAAATGTTCCTAGGATTATGGCATTCGGATTGTTGCGCGTTCTTTCGATCATATCCACCTCCACCTCGCCGTAATCTCTGTCCTCATCAACTACGTGAGCTTGCTCGACTGAAACCAGAAGCCAATCTAGCGACTCCAGGTAGTTCCGGATCTTCGTGACAGCTGTCTCTTTGGAGTCCGCCCAGGTAGTTATGTTCATAAAGCCGATCTTCGGAGGTGGCTTGTCACCAGTCTGTGCAATGAGTTCGACACAAACCATCCACATTTCCATAGGCCTGAGAAAGCTCAGAAGCTGCCTGCCACCGGCTTTTCCGGATTCGCGTAATCATAAAATCCGCGGCCAGTCTTCTTCCCGTACCAGCCCGCCATCACCAGACGTTTCAACAGCGGCGGCGACGCGAAGCGGCGCTCCTTGAATTCGTCGTACATCACCTGCGTGATGTAGTAGGTCGTATCGAGGCCGACGAAATCGAGCAGCGTGAACGGGCCCATGGGATATCCGCAGCCGAGTTTCATGGCGTTGTCGATGTCCTCGATCGAGCCCACGCCTTCTTCGTACGCGCGGATCGCATCGAGCAGATACGGCACCAGCAGCCGGTTCACGATGAATCCCGTCTTGTCGGAGGTGCGCACCACGACCTTGCCCAGTCTCTTGCCGAACTCGCAAGCGGTCTCGAAAACATCGGGCGCGGTGGCGATCGTCTTCACTACCTCGACCAGTTTCATCAGCGGCACGGGATTAAAAAAATGCAGGCCGATGAAGCGCTCCGGACGCTTGGTGGCGGCCATCAGTTCGGTCACCGAGATCGACGACGTGTTGGTGGCGAAAATCGCATCGCGCTTCACGATCCCGTCGAGCGAGTCGTACATGTCGCGCTTCTGCTGTACGTTTTCGATGATGGCCTCGATGACGATGTCGCAATCGGCGAGGTCCTGCCGGTTGGTCGTCCCTTTCAGCCGCGCGCGGATCGCGTCTCTCTGCTGCGCCGTGATGCCGCCCTTGTCGACCGGGCGCTCGGCAAACTTCGCCAGGGACTTCTCAATTCCAGCAAAACCCTTGTCGAGATATTTCTGTTCGACTTCGAGGGCCGATACTTCAAACCCGGCCATCGCCGCGACCTGCGCGATGCCGGAACCCATGAGACCGCAACCTAGAACGCCTACTTTTTTGATTTGCATACAAATGCCTTCGCGAGCAAAAATTTAAGAGCAATGTTCCTAGCAAAATCGGACCTTATTTATCGCGACCGCCAGCGCCTCGGATTGCGTCTGCCGTGGAAGCAGGCAATCACCACGATCCGATTCTCTTGAACCTCGAAGAATATTCCGTAGGGAAAGCGCCGGACCCCGGCACGGCGTCGGCTCCGGTAGACGACAGGAAATTGTATTGGATGGTCCGCGATTGACTCAACCGTGCGCTCGACCGCCAACGCGAAACGCTCCCCAAGCTGGGGGCGAATGTTGTCATACCACGCCCGCGCATCGAGCAAATCCTCATTGGCCTCTGGTATCCAGACAACCGGGAGGTTCACGGCTTCTTAAACAGGCCCGCCCGGACTTGCTCCCATGGGATGACGTCGGAAGGGTTTTGCTCATGCCGGGAGATGCGGTATTCAAGCTCCGCCCGTTGCGCATCCGTCAGCGTTACCGCATCCGCTTCCAGGCTCTCCCATACCGTATCCAGCAGTTCGGCCTTCTCCGCGGGGGACAGGTTATTGATCTGGCTTCGCAAATCGTTCATACGCCTACAACCCTAGCGCGGTTCTTTCGCGCAGGCAAGCTTGACCTTAACACGTTCCGACGCACCTCACGTCTCAGTCGCTCGCTCAGGCATGGGTTTTGCGATGCCAGAGGCCATGCAGAAAATAGCCCGCCGCCATCAATAGGTATCCCGGACCGAACGTTTCGAGGGCAGAATGTGAGGCAGAACCTTTCGACCGCAACCACCACAGCGCGATCAGATGACTAATACCGATTGAGGCGAACATTGCAGAAGGCAGCCACCATGGCCAGGCATCCCTGCGAACCACCAACACGAGTCCTAACAGCAACACGAAAGCCAGGACAGCCAGGATTTTACGATCGAAAACTAGCGATGACGTAGCGAACGCACCGATAACAACCGTCAAAGCAATCATCTGTGCCGTTTTCATTGCAGGCTCCTACTGCGCACATCTTGACTATGCAATCTGTGAACCCTAAATCGAATATCTTACTGAAAGCTCTCGACCACCATAGCAATCCCCTGCCCGCCACCAATGCAGGCCGTTGCCAGCCCGTACTTCTTCTTGCGCCGCCGCAGTTCGTACAGCAGCGTGATCACCAGCCGCGTGCCGGTCGCGCCCAACGGATGTCCCAGCGCAATCGCTCCGCCATTGACGTTGACTTTCTCGCGATCGAGGCCGAGTTCTTTCTCGACCGCCAGATACTGCGCGGCGAACGCTTCGTTCACTTCGATCAAGTCGATGTAGTCCAGCGTCAGCCCGGCGCGCTGCAGCGCGATCTTCGTGGCCGGCACCGGCCCTCGGCCCATCAGCTTTGGCTCGACTCCGGCTATGCCCCAGTTGACAATCCGTCCCAGCGGGCTGTGATTGCGCTTCTGCGCTTGCTCGAGCGACATCACCACCACGGCCGCCGCGCCATCCACGATGCCGCTGGCGTTCCCGGCCGTGACTGTACCGGGCTTCCCCGAGGATGGGCCAAATGCCGGGCGCAGCTTGACCAGACCCTCCATCGTGGTCTGCGGACGCCGATGGTCGTCTTCGGTCAGCGATTCGCCGGTCGGCTCGCCTTTTGAATTCCGCAACGGCACGGGCGTGAGTTCTTCCTGCAGACGCCCTTCCTTGTAGGCCGCGTCCGCGCCGTGCTGCGACCGCAGTGCCAACTCATCCTGCGCCTGGCGCGTGATTCCCTGCTGCTCGGCGTAGAGTTCGGCGGTGTTCGCCATGTAGAGGCCGCAATAGGTATCGAGCAGCGCGACCATGAGCGAGTCTTCCAGTTTGCCGCCCGGCGCCAGCGTGAAGCCGTCGCGCCCGCGAATCACAAAGGGCGCCTGCGACATCGATTCCATGCCACCGGCGAGCACCGTCTTCGCTTCGTCGGTCTGGATCATCTGCGCGGCGCTGACAATCGCCTGCATGCCCGAGCCGCACAGCCGGTTCACGGTCATGGCCGGGGTTTCAATCGGAAGGCCGGCGCGCAGGCCCACGTGCCGCGCCCCGTAGAGCGCGTCGCCGGTGGTCTGCTGCGCGTTGCCGAACACGACGTGGTCGAATTCTTTCGGATCGATTCCGGCGCGCTCGATGGCCGCTTTCGCCGCCACCGCACCGAGTTCCTGCGCCGTGTAGTCCTTGATTTTTCCGCAGTAGCGTCCGAAGGGCGTGCGTACCCCGCTCACTATGGCAATATCACCTGGTTTCAACATGAGTCCTGCTAGATAGATGAGATGGCTGGCCAGAAGCCAACCTGTGAGTTTAACAGTTGGGGAAGAAGCTTGTGTAGAGCGGACACTCTTGTCCGCTGCTGTTGCCTTTGCTCTTGTCCCGGCAATCCAGCGCTCGACTCGTGTTGCTGCCAGCGGTTGCGCGGACAGGAGTGTCCGCGCTACACAACCCTACGCTACGGCTGCCGAGGCCGCGAATTGGGGCGCCAGGGTCACGACTTGCCCTGGGCCTTGTGCCGTCGCCTGCTCCATGGCCTGATCGGCGCGGTTGGCCACTTCGGTGACGATGTCGGCCGGATCATAGTGTTGCCGCATGACGGCCTGCGCCAGGCCGGCGCTGAATTCGACGCCCTGGGTCTTGCCTGGATATTTGACCTCGGCCAGCAGCCGCCGCAGTTTTTCGACCGCCAGCAACGCTTCTTTCTCGCCCGTATCTCCCAGTACCAGCGCGACCGAGGTCGCTTCGTAGCGGAAGGCCAGATCGTTGCTGCGAATGTTAGCCGAGAACAGCTGCCCGATCTGCTCCATAACCGCTTCGACAGCCGGCTCGCCATATTCCTTCACCAGCGCAGTGCGCCGCCCGAATTGCATCAGCAGAATGGTCACCGCGGTTCCCTGCTGCAACCCGCGCCGGGTTTCGGCCTGCAAGAGGTCGAGATACGAAGCGCGTTTCAGGAGTCCAGACTTTTCATCGGTTACCGAGAGATTCTTGACCAGGCGGCGGAGTCCGGCGTTATTGAGCGCGATAACCACCTGGTCGCTCAACGTTCGAATGACCACCAGTTCCCCGGGTTGCCAGGCACGGGTGGTGTGCTGGGTCAGGATCAGGACGCCGATCTGGTCGTTGCCTTCGGCGAGCGGCAGGGCCATGAGCGATTCGATTTGCAGTTCTTCGATCGCGGCGTGCACACCGAGCAGCTCCGGCGAGTTGCTGGCATCGTTGATGGTGACCGTGCCGCGCGCCACCGCCAGGTCCTGGAGGGCTTCGACCACGCTGACCAGGGC
>Ga0209698_10005064_pt1 | contig 14326 bp, 11 predicted proteins | sample LitLauG_LLR_2012_FD_187203 | JGI IMG/M metagenome (GOLD analysis project Ga0209698, IMG submission 187203) | Freshwater sediment microbial communities from Pennsylvania, USA - Little Laurel Run_MetaG_LLR_2012 (SPAdes) (version 2) | ecosystem: Environmental > Aquatic > Freshwater > Creek >... | reverse complement strand
TAATGGAGCCGATCGCGGACGGGTTCCGCAACTATCTCCGAAGCGGACAGGTCCTGTCGGCTGAGGAGTTGCTGGTGGATCGGGCACAGTTGCTGACACTGACCGCCCCTGAGATGACGGTTCTCGTCGGCGGCATGCGCGCCCTGAATGCGAACTTCGGGCAGGCCAAACACGGCGTCTTCACCAATCGGCCCGAGACGCTGACGAATGATTTCTTCGTCAACCTGCTCGACATGAATACGAAGTGGGAGCCGTCTTCTGCATCCGAAGGCGTGTATGAGGGCCGCGATCGGGCGACGGGCAAAATCAAGTGGACCGGCACGCGCGTCGATCTCCTCTTCGGTTCGAACTCCCAGCTCCGGGCACTCGCAGAAGTCTATGCGTCTGACGACTCTAAGGAGGCGTTTGTGAAGGACTACGCGGCTGCGTGGAACAAGGTCATGAACCTTGATCGCTACGACCTTGTCTGAGCTTGGGAAAAAGAGAGCTTTCAACCTCGTGCTGTAGTTTGGATCGGGTAAGCCGAAGTCGTCACTTTTCGGGGCTCGCGGGGCGCGGATTTGTTGACGACACGCAGTTCGACACGCTTTGGATTCTCAAGACGATCGAAGAACGCTTCGGACTTGACCCGGTGAGCACGCTCGATGCTCAGGCTACTTCGCTGAAAAACAGCCTCGATGAATGAAACCGAACGCGAAAGACCCTGGGCGGCCGCCCAGGGTCTTTTGTTTTGGGGCAAGATCAATATCCTACAGGTTGCCAAATCGGCCGCCTACTGCGCCCCGAAGCGCACCGACACCAGCTTCGATACTCCCGGTTCCTGCATCGTCACTCCGTAGAGTACCGGAGCGATGCTCATCGTCTTTTTGCTATGGGTGATGAGCACGAACTGGGTCTGCACGCTCATCTCTTTGACGAGCTCGGTAAAGCGGCCGATGTTGGCTTCGTCGAGCGGGGCGTCAACTTCGTCGAGGATGCAGAAGGGGCTGGGCGCATACTGGAAGATGCCGACCAGAAGGGCGAGCGCAGTCAAGGCTTTCTCGCCGCCGGAGAGCAGGAGCACGCTTTGCAGGCGCTTACCCGGAGGTGAGGCGACCACGTCAATGCCGCTTTCCGCGCTGTTCTCTTCATCGGTCAGCTTCATGAAAGCATGCCCGCCGCCGAAGAGCTTCTTGAACGTGGCCTGGAAGTTCTCGTTGATCTTGGTGAAGGCTTCTTCGAACTTTTGCCGCGAGATCTGGTCGATCTCTTTAATCGTCGCGGTCGTGTTCTCGATCGAGGCGATCAAATCTTTCCGCTGCGTATCGAGGAATCCGTGACGCTCCGCCGTTTCTTTGTATTCTTCCAGCGCCATCATGTTGACAGGGCCCATGGCTTCAAGCTTCGAGCGCATGTCACGGTAGAGCTGATCTTCGGTGGCGAGTTCATCGCCCGAGACGATCGGAAGTGTGCTGTCGGCCATCAACGCGGCGCGTTCGACGCCAAGTTCGTTCAAGCAGGTCTCCGACATGTACTGTGCGTCGGATTGCAATTTCGCCGCGGCCGCAGACAGCTCGCCGCGGCGATCCCGCGCCTGATCGAGCAACTGGCGGCTGGCGTGAAGCAGTTCGTCGATTTCCGCCAGCCGGGCACGGAGTTGCTCGGTTTCAAATTGCAGCAGTCCTTCGCGCGTCTGGGCGGCGTTGCGCTCGGCCTCGAGATCCGTGGCCTGTTGCGCCAGTTGCCCGTTCTCGGCCTCGCGCTGCAGCTTTTCGGCGGCAGCGCCTTCGATCTGGGAGGCGAGAGTCTGCACGCGCTGCTCCATGTCCGCAAACAGCGACTCGATGCGGTGCAGAACGCCGGCTGCCGAGCGATGGCGCTCTTCGAGTGTCGCGACGCGCGCCGCATGTTGAGAAGTCGTTTGCGCCGACTCCTCGCGGCGCAGACGGAGCGCTGCCAGCGATTCCTGCCCAGCCGCGAGCTGCTGCTCGAGTTCGGCGCGTCTCAGTTCCAGCACTTCAATTTCGGATTGCCGCGCGTAGAGGATGCCTTCCTGCTCGGCGCGGTCGGCTGCCAGACGGCCCATTTCGAGCTTCGCCACGTTCAGCCGCTCACTCACGCGAGTCATTTCCGAATCGAGCTGCTGCAACATGTGGCGAGACGTCATCGCCTGGTGCTCGGCCTCACGCTTCTCGCCCTCGCGGCGTTCGAGCAGGGAAGTGAGTTCGGTGATTTCCCGGCCCAGGGTCAGGACGCGAGTCTCTTCTTCCCGGAGGGCACGCTCAAGGTCTTCAAGCTGGCGAAGAACGTCGCGCAGTTCACGCTTCATCGACAGCGGGCCTTCGGAACGCTGTTTGCCGCCAGTGACCGTGACGTTATGGAAGCACTCTCCGGCCTGCGACAGGAAGAATGCATCAGGATTCTCGAGTGCAAGATTGCGAGCGACGTCAGCTTCGGGAACAATGTAACCGTCACGAAGCTTGGGAAGAATCACTTCCAAAGAACGTCCGAAGCCGTTAAGGACACGAATGGAGTTCTTGAGGGGAACGATCTGAGCAGCTGGCGGCGCGCAGTGCGCGGCTTCATCGAGCACGAACGAGAATTTCGCCTGGGAATCTTCCGGATGAACGAGGAACGTGGCGCGGCCGTCAACGTCGGTGCGCAACATACGCAGGCCTTCATCGGCGGCGTCCCACGACTTGACCACGATGTAATTCAGCTCATCACGCAGAAAGTCTTCGACCACCCGCTCGTACCGCGGTTCGACTTCCAGGAAATCCGCCAGCACGCCTACCGGCGCGAGGCCGCTCTGCATCACGCCGGACTGAAACAGGCGGCGAACGGACTCGGTTGAGTATCCGTGCTCGGCAATAACCGCTTCGAGCGACCCTTTCTTGCCCAGCGCGGTGGCGTACTCGGCGCGGAGCACGTCGAGATTTGTTTTGGCGAGCGTTTCCTGCAGCTTCTTCGATTCGATCAGGCTACGGACCTGTGTGATCTCTTCCCTAATTCCAGCCGCCCGCTGCGTGACGGAGTCGAACTCCAGCGACAGTTGGCCGCGCTGTCCGCCGAAGGCTTCGACCTGGGTGTTGGCCGTGGCGATTTCGGCCTCGAGGCGGCGGGCCTCGCGATCGGCTCCGGCGAGGCGCTCTTCGGCCTGCGCGAGTTGATTGCGTAGACGGGAAGCGGACGAAACCGTGTCGAAAATGGCGACACGCGATTCTTCCTGCTGGCGCTCGATCTCGGCGAGGCTGGCGGCGGCTGCGGCGGCGTCCTGCTGGCAAAGTGCGAGATCGCTTTGGGCGGCGGCAAGATCGGCGGCGGCGGATTCGAGAATCTGGCTGTTGGCCTCGCGTTCGGATTCAAGCGCAGTCAGCCGGTGGCGAGCCTGTGCCAGTTCCGCATCGGCAGAGGCTGAACGCACCAGCAACTCGGCACATCGCTCTTCGTTATGGCGGCGGCGAGCGTGGGCGCGGTCGATCTCCAGCGCGATCTGGCTGATGCGGTCGCGGTTCTCGCGCAATTCAGCTTCGATCGAGTATCCGCGCTGCGTGCGCTCAGCATGCTCGGCTTCGAGTTGCTGCACTTCCTCGGACCGGTGCCGCATCTCGTCGGCCAGACGGTTGAGCTGCGCGTCGATTTCAGCGCTCTCGTGTTCGATTGCGGCGAACTTGCTGGCCAGCACCACGCGCAGCTTGGCGCGCATCTCGTCGCGCAGGCGTGCATAGCGCTCGGCCTTCGAAGCTTGGCGCTTCAGGGAATTCATCTGCCGCGTGACTTCTTCGAAAATGTCGTTGACGCGTGCCAGGTTGAGCTTCGCATCTTCCAGACGTGCCTCGGCGAGGCGCTTTTTCGTCTTGAACTTGGTGATGCCAGCAGCCTCTTCCAGAATGGCGCGGCGATCGGTGGGACGGCTGCTCAGAATCTGGCCAATGCGTCCCTGCTCGATCAAAGCGTACGACTCCGGGCCGAGCCCGGTTCCCATGAACAATTCCTGGATGTCGCGTAGGCGGCAGAGCTTGCCATTCAGCAGGTATTCGCTGTCGCCCGAGCGGAACAGGCGGCGCGTGACCACGATCTCTCCGCGGTGGAATTGCTGCTGGTTGAACTTGCGACGGCGAATCTTCAAAATGACGTGCGGCGCCGCGGTTCCCACGGGCGAATTCGCGGGCGGAGCGGTGACATTGTGCGCTGGCAGCGCGAAGATCGGCTCATCGTCAGGAAAGGCGACCGCTATCGTGTTGATCTTGGAACGCGGAACTTCGATTTCTTCCATCTTGCCGGGCTGCGCGTCTTCGACCGCCTGCTCGGTATCGGCCGCAGCGCGCGAGCGGATCGCGGCCTCGTCCCAGTCGTCGGTCACGTGAGCTTGCGCCAACTCGGGCATGTCGTCCTGAATGTCGATTTCGGTGGCGGCGTTCGCGTCGGCCCCGCTGTAGGCCTCGGGATCGATCAGGGTGAGCGAGACCTCGGCCATGCCGGTGGGCTTGCGGTCGCGCGTGCCGGCGAAGATCACATCTTCCATGCGCGATCCGCGCAGCGTTTTGGCCGACTGCTCGCCGAGCACCCACGAGATGGCGTCCGAGATATTCGACTTGCCGCAGCCGTTGGGGCCGATGATGGCAGCGATACCGTCGCCATGGAACTTGAGTTCCGTGCGGTCACAGAACGACTTGAACCCGAGAATCTGAAGCCTCTTCAGTTTGAGCAAAGCATCAACTCCGTGGCCAGTGGTCAGTTGCCAGCGAACTCCGGGTGCCCCATTTCTGGCCGGTTTTGCCAGAAGTGGGGATTTTCGTATATGGCGCACCTGTTTACCAGACGGATTCCTCCTCCGCCGGATTTGTTGCATGCACAATCCGCGCTGTCGCCGTTCTCGCCCCGGGCTGGATAGGGCGAACACAAAGTTAAGCTACTGTAACGGTGAAATCGGGACGGGGTCAAGCAATATAACACTATATGTAGTGGGGGGTTACAGTCGACCGCGCTAGGTTGCACAGACATTGCAGCAGAACCGCAGTTTTATTGTGGAGACGGAAAAGAGGCCGGAAGAACCGCGAGAGCAAGATAAGGCTAGCGCAAGCAGCCGCCGAGAGCAATGAAATACAACGCGAACTATCCTGAGTTCGGTGGCGCAGCGCTTCACAAACTTGCGGAAAAATGCAGTTTGTAAACCGTTTTGAAAGGGCGCAGCTTCAAGCCGCGCCGCTAAGTTCCACAAAATTAGTCCGGCTTTAGCCGCTGCGCTCCAAAATGCGTGTGGCGACGGAATGTTTCCGCAGCCTGCGTGAATCGTGTCTCTTCAGATTATGTAGGACTGGTCCGACCTCACGCGAGCTTCATCGCCTCCGGATCCCACTTCACCACCATGCCGTGCTCAATACTCAGATTGCTGAGCAACGCCGCTCCGGCGGCTCGATACCCGAACACCGCGTCTTCGACGACGGGCTTTCGTGAGCGAACCGCGCCGAAGAAATTGCTGAAGTGGTCGTAGCTGTCGCGGTATCCCTCGGGCGCGACATATTTCTCGACCGCGACCGCAGGCGGTCCCGCCGGATGCAATGCTGGATACCTCTCGTGATAAGCGTCGCGAATCCGTTTCTGCATGGCCTCGGTGTAGGTCCCGATCATCAGGCCGGGCTCTTTTTCGCGCGGTGTGCGGCTCACGCTCACCGAGTTGTACGCAATCTCCAGGGTGCCTTCTGAACCGGTGAAGACCAGGCCCTCGCTCTCTTCGCCTCCATCGACAAAGTTGACGCGCAGGCTGAGGTTGAATCCTTGCGGATAGTCAAACAGCCCTAGCAGCACGTCGTTGGCATCGCGGCCGTCTTTCCAGAAGCGCAGCCCGCCGGTCGCCATCGCCCGTGTGGGGCCGTTGCTGCCGGTGATGAAATGCGTTCCGCTGAAGAGGTGAACGAAGAGATCGCCCGCGACTCCGGTGCCGTAGGCCTTCCATTTTCTCCACTGAAAGAAATGCTCGGAGTTGAAGGGAATTCTTGGAGCAGTTCCCAGGAAGCGGTCCCAATCGCAGGTTTCGGGCGAGGCGTCGATGGGAACCGTGTAGTTCCAGGCGCCCATCGATGAGTTGCGGTCCCAGTGTGCGCTTACCATGTTGAGCTGGCCGATCGCCCCTGAGGCGAGCAGTTCTTTGGTCTTGGCATAAATGATGGAGCTCACTCTCTGGCTTCCGATCTGCAAGATGCGGTTGGTCGAGTGGGCGGTGTCGATCATCTCGGGCCCTTCGGAGTGGGCGTGGATCATCGGCTTCTCGCAATAAACGTCCTTGCCGGCTTTCATGGCATCAACGGCAATCTGCTTGTGCCAATGATCTGGCGTGCCGATGATCACCGCGTCAACATCTTTGCGTGCCAGGATTTCCTTGTAGTCGCGCGTGGTGAAAATATCGTTGCCCCAGAGTTCCTTGCTGTGCTCGAGACGACCGTTGTAACAATCGGCGACGGCAACGAGCTTCACACCGGGGACTTGCACCGCGGTCCTGGTGTCTCCCTGACCTTGAATGCCTGCTCCGATCAAGGCGAGCTGGATGTGATCGTTGGGGGCGAACGTCATGGTGGGTTCCAGCGGCAGCACCTTCAACGCCTGTGTCTTGACTCCGAGGGCGGTAGCAGCGGTGGCCGTACCTGCGACTTTCAGGAAGTTTCTTCGATTCAGCATAAGTACATTTCTCCGGCGTGAAATGGACGTGCGCCTCACACGATATTCTTCTTTGCGGGATTTGTCTCGGAGAGACGCGAATAACCACAGCAGATAACCACAAAGGACACGAAGGTACACGAAGGAAATCCGGGGTTCCTTCGTGTACCTTCGTATCCTTTGTGGTAAATGATGTTGGGTGGGCGACAGGAAAGCCGCGAAGGTTCCATAATGTCTGCATGACGGTCCGCCGACTGAAGACCTACACCGGCGCGCAAGGCTACGTTTACCAGTACTACTTCGTGGGCAAGCGCGCGGCCCTGCCCGATGATCCCGAGGCCCCCGCCACAGAGTTCATCTTCGATGTAACGTCCGACCGCAAGCTGACGTATTCCGTCAGCATTTTCTTGCCTGAGGCGCCATTGGCCGCCTGGAGCCAGAATCACGGCCGCCCCTTGAACGACGCCGAACAATATGCCGCCGTCAAGCTGCGCCTGTTCCGCGCCTTCGATGAACTGGAGGACGTGAAGGCCGAAGGACGGCGCCTTCGAATCGACGACGCGTTGCTCGAAGAAGCGCTCGCGAGCTTGGGCGTTGACTGACTTTGTGGGAGAGGCCCTTGGTGGAAGAGCGGCCCTTCAGTGCCGCGTTAAAGCGTTTTCGATACGGGCTTTAGCCCCGGTGCCGTCGTTAGTCTTCCCACCGATGGTATAACTTCTGGCGGAGCTTCCCGTGAAAAATCCTAAATCAGACTTCGCCGTCGCATTCCTCGTTCCGCTCCTCTTCTCCGGATTGGCCTTCGCCCAAACTTCCCGCTGGTCCGAGCAAAAAGCCAACGACTGGTATGCCCAGCAACCGTGGCTCGTCGGCAGCAACTACATTCCCAAATCTGCGATCAACGAACTCGAGATGTGGCAACAGGACACCTTCGATCCCACCCAGATCGACAGAGAACTCGGCTGGGCCGAATCCCTCGGCATGAACACCATGCGCGTCTTCCTGCACGACCTGCTCTGGCAGCAGGACGCGGCCGGCTTTCAGAAGCGGCTCGATCAATTTCTGACCATCGCTTCGCGCCACCATATCCGGCCCCTGCTCGTGCTCTTCGATTCCTGCTGGGATCCCGCTCCGCAGCTCGGCCCGCAGCACGCTCCCATTGCGGGCGTGCATAACTCCGGATGGGTGCAAAGCCCCGGCGCCAAAGCGCTCGCCGATCCCGCTCAGGTCCCGCGCCTCAAAGCGTACGTGCAGGGCATTGTCGGAGCCTTCGGCAAAGATGACCGCATCCTCGGCTGGGACGTATGGAACGAACCCGGCTCCTACGGCGGGGGAGACTACTCCAAAACGGAGTTGGAGCAATCCCAAAAGATGTCCCGTGTCGCCGCGCTGCTGCCGCAGGCTTTCGCATGGGCGCGAGAATCGAATCCCTCGCAGCCGCTCACCAGCGGTGTCTGGGACATTGACGTCTCGCGAGACGAGAACGCGCAGGACGAAATCGAGCGCATCCAGTTGCGCGAGTCCGACGTCATCACCTTCCACAACTACAGCTGGCCAGAGTCGTTCAAGGCCGAAGTCGCCTGGCTCAGAAGATTCCATCGGCCGTTAATCTGCACGGAGTTTATGGCCCGCCCGGCGGGAAGCACGTTCGACGCGATCCTGCCGATCGCGAAGGAAGAAAAGGTTAGCGCCATTAACTGGGGATTCGTAGCCGGGAAGACACAAACGTATTATCCCTGGGAGTCATGGCAGCATCCCTACGTGTTGCACGACCCCCCAGTCTGGTTCCACGAAGTCCTGCGCTCTGATGGCACGCCGTACCGCCAAGCCGAAGTCGACCTGATCCGCCGCCTGACAGGGAAGAATTAAGGAGTCGACTGACCACAGCTCATGTAGGGACAGCCGCCTCGGCTGTCCAGCGATGGCGACGCCGAGCGCCCCGGGCAACGGACCCCATCAGCAACGGACCCCATCAATGGGCGCCTAATTTCTCGTACTTTCTGTGCACGACCAAAAGGGGGATTACCGCCTGAGCACCGATCGGTTTACAAGAATGGCACTTCCGCAACCTTCCCCTGCTTGCCCTAGGATTTACAATTCCATTTCTATGAAAAACCTCCTCCTCTTAGTCCTGATCCTCGTGTTGGCAGCTTGCAGCAATAAGTCGAACGCGCCGCAGGCGTCGTCGTCTCCGAGCGCAACTCCCTCCAAGGCACCTGACGCAGTACAACTCAAATTGCAGGAATACGCTGGGAACTCCGCCATGAATTGCGGACGACTCGACGTCCACGCCCCCGAAGCGCAATCGAAGGGAGCCGCCGATTGCGCCATGCAGGCCGGCAAGGCAAAACGCCCGTTCTATATTGCCTACGACATGCCTGGAATGGCTGTCGGCGTCGCCGGCAACGCGGACGGGAAACTATTCACCGCCCGCTCGGAAGGGGGAGGGGTTAGCAGCGGCGCCTGCCCCTCGGAACTGCGTCTGGCTTCCAGCGGACGCGTGACTTGCTTCGCGCCCGGCGATATGGGCTCGATGGGCGCCGGTCACACCGCGATCCCACAGGGCATGCCCAACCCCCACGCATTGCCGAAGCCAAAATAACGGAAGCCGCGCGTTTGAGCCTCCCTGGCTGCGTATCCGCCAGTCTGTGATCTAAATCACAAGCTTAAGTGACCATCTTTACTTGGCCTTAGACCCATCCGGCCGGACAATGGCAGCGTTGTACTAGAGGGATACAGAACCCCTCAGGATTTGGGGTAAACTCAAGAAACTCTGATTTTTCTTGAGCTTCCAGTTCCCAGGTTCTCCGGCAAGGGGTTGCCAAGAACCGAGAACTGAGAACTGAGAACTGCATGTCACTGCTTTGGCTGCGCTTCGCACTGGGGTGCTATTTCGTCGGCTTGGTCTACGCCTTTGTGGCGCTGACCCGCACCAGTGATCTGTTCAGCCGCGTTGCCCTCCACGCCGCCACTATCGGCATGTTCTTCCACTTCGTTTCCTTGACCGAACTCTTCCTCTCCGGGCAAATCGTATGGGCCTCGGTTCATAACAGCGAATCGCTCCTGGCCTTTTTGTCGATGGTTTTCTTTATGGTCATCTACGCGATCTACCAAACCACGTCTCCCGGTGTGGTTGTCTTTCCGGTCGTGTTCTTCCTGACCTTTGTCGCCGCCGTGGACGAACAACCGGTGTTGCTGACCGCTTTCGTCTCGCACAAAGGATGGCTTATCGCCCACATCATGCTGATCTTCACCGGCTATGCAGCGCTGCTGGTCAGCTTTGGCGCGAGCCTGCTCTATCTGCTGCAGGAGCGCCGCCTCAAGGCCAAGAAATCCACCAGCCTGATCGCCTTCCTGCCGGCGCTGGAAGTGATCGACCAGATCGGTTACCGTTCGCTGCTGCTGGGGTTCCCGTTTATGACGCTGGGCCTGATCACCGGCTCGGTCGTCGCCATCACGGCGCCGACGATCGGCCGCGTAGATTTTCTCGATCCCAAGATCCTGCTTTCTGTACTGATGTGGGCCGTCTACATGGTGATGGTCTTCACCCGCTGGAACTCCGGATGGCGCGGGCGCCGCGCCGCCTTTTTGGCAACGTTCGCCTTCGTGGCCGCGCTGGCCGCGTGGGCGGCAAACTATTTCTCGGCTATGCACAGGTTCGGGACCTCATGAGATACCAGCTGATCGGCTTGAATCATAAGAGCGCGCCGCTCGAAGTCCGCGAGCGGCTGGCGATCCCTGAATCGCGCTTGCCCGATACCTGCCGCCAGCTGACCGCCTATCCGGGAATCGAAGAGGGCATGGTGATCTCGACCTGCAACCGCGTCGAGATCGTCACCCATACCACGAACGGCCACGCCGACCTGCGCGGATTCCTCCACGACCACTTTCATCTCGATGCTGACAACCTGGATCCGCATCTCTACGAATTCCGCGAGAAAGACGCGGTACGGCATATCTTCCGAGTGGCCTCGAGTCTCGACTCGATGGTGGTCGGCGAGGCGCAGATTCTCGGCCAGGTGAAGGAAGCCTACGCCACCGCGCGGGCCGTGGGCGCTGTCCGCGGACAACTTGACCAACTCTTCAGCCGCGCCTTCGCCGTAGCCAAGCGCGTGCGCAGCGAGACTGCCGTGGGAACGTCGTCGGTTTCCATTGCTTCGGTTGCGGTGGAGTTGGCGAAAAAGATTTTCGGCTCGCTGCAGGGGAAGAAAGTCTTCATCGTCGGTGCCGGCAAGATGAGCGAACTCGCTGCTCGCCACCTGATGGCGCACGGCTGTGCTTCCATCTTCGTTTCGAATCGCACCTACGAACGGGCTATCGGCCTGGCGCAGAAGTTCAACGGACAAGCCATCAAGTTTGACGATTTGTACAACACCTGCGATCGCGCCGACATCGTCATCACCTCAACCGGATCTCCCAAGGCAATCTTTCATCGCGAGCACGGCGAGCAGTTCCTCGCCCGTCGCAAAAATCGCCCGATGTTCTTCATCGACATCGCCGTCCCGCGCGATGTCTCGCAGGAGATGGCCAAGCTCGACGGCATCTTCGCCTACGACATCGACGACCTGCAGCAGGCGGTATCGAGCCACGTCGCCGACCGCCGCAAAGAAGCTGAACGCGCCGAGGCTATCATCGCCAGCGAAGTGGAACGCTTCGAAGCCCGCCAGCACACGCTCGACGTGGTCCCAACGATCGTGTCTTTGCAAGATCACCTGGAGACGATCCGCCAGGCCGAAATCGACCGCGTCCGCGGGAGAATGGGCCAACTGACGCCGGAACAGGAGATCGCCCTCGAAGCGCTCACGCGAGGAATCATCAACAAGGTGATGCATACGCCGATCACCACACTGAAGACCGCAGCCAAAGAATCCGAAGCTACGACGGTGGTCGACGTGGTCCGCCGCCTCTTCAATCTGCAAGTCAAAGCGAAAGAGGCATCTGATCAGCCATCGCGCAAGAAAGATGAAGTGGAGACTCGCCAGTGATTCGAGTGCGTAAGTTTTTCGGAAAGGCGACGCACTCGCTTCGTGAGGTAGTTGCGCACCATTGGGGACACAACGACGATCCGCCGCTGGGAGATTTCTGCGTGTGCTACGTGTATACGCTTGGTGGCTCTGTCAGGAGGTGCTCGCATCAACCGAGGGGATCGGATCTTGAAGGCCTGTGCTGGAAAACCACGCCTTAGCTGCTCAACATGACCAACTCACGCACTGATGGCAATCAACCCTCCGGAGACGGTGTAAAGCTCCGCATCGGCTCCCGCGGCTCCCAACTCGCTCTCTGGCAAGCCAACCACATCTCCGCGCTCCTGCGGTCCCGAGGACACGAAGTCGAGATCGAAATCATCCACACCACCGGCGACAAAATCACCGATGTCGCGCTAGCCAAGGTCGGCACCAAGGGCATGTTCACTAAGGAAATCGAAGAAGCCCTCGCGGCCGGACGCGTCGATCTCGCCGTGCATTCTCTGAAAGACCTCCCGACCGAACTCCCTAAAGGATTCGAAATCGCCGCGATCACCGAACGCCAAGACCCGCGCGATGCCTTCTGCTCGCGCCACTTCGCGAAGATTGAAGACCTGCCGAAAGGCGCGCGCGTCGGCACCTCCAGCCTGCGCCGTCAGGCACAGCTCAAAGCGATCCGCCCCGACCTCGACATTCATCCGCTGCGGGGCAACGTCGACACCCGCCTTCGCAAACTCGAGCAAGGAAACTACGACGCCATCATCCTCGCCTCGGCCGGCCTGAAACGCCTTGGCAAAACGGAACTGGTCAAGCAGATCATCCCCGCCGAAATCATGTGCCCCGCCGCCGGACAGGGAGCGCTCGGCATCGAAATCCGCGAAGGCGATGCGAAGACGCGCGACTTGCTGGCCTTCCTCAACGACCCCAACGCCCGCGCGGCGACGACGTGCGAGCGCGCCCTCCTCAATAGCCTCGGTGGCGGCTGCCAGGTTCCCATCGGCGCTTTTGCCGAAATGAAGAATGGCAAGCTGCATCTCGAATCGATAGTCGCCGACCCCGACGGCTCGAAACTCCTGCGCGACTCCCGCGACGGAGACGATCCCGAAAAGCTGGGCAACGAAGCCGGCGCCGCCCTCTTGAAACGCGGCGGCGATGCCATCCTCGAAGCCGTCTACGGCCGCGGATTGGCGGTTCCTCCGCAGCCCTGATCACATCTAAGACAGCGAAGGGCTGAACCACGAAGGGCACAAAGGTTCACGAAGGGTATGACCCGCAACGTCCTCCTCAAGCTTCTGGGCGGCTCCGATGCGACCGCCCTCCGCCGCTGGATCAACCTGTGGCCGCCCTTTCTCGGCGCCGGCATCCGCGTGAAGCACATCGCGCCCGACATGAAAGCCGTCGACGTCGAGATGAAACTCCGCTGGTGGAACGCCAACTATGTCGCCACCCACTTCGGCGGATCGCTCTTTGCCATGACCGACGCTTTCTATATGCTCATGCTGATGGCAAATCTCGGCCGCGAATACATCGTCTGGGACAAGGCTGCGAGTATCCGTTATCGCAAGCCGGGAAAGGGTACGGTCCGCGCCGAATTCCGCCTGACCGACACCCAACTCGACGACATTCGTGAGAAGCTCAAGACCTTGCCGAAATACGAGCCGACCTTCAAAGTGGAAGTGAAGGACGAGCAGGGAACTGTAATCGCCGAAGTGGACAAGCTGCTGTACATAAGAATAAAACACGCAGAGCAAACGAAGTTGTCGGAAGCGAAACAACCAGAACCATCGCCGTCCCAGCCGCGAAGCGGCGGCATGCGAACGCCCGGTACGGAAGTGCCGGGTAAACTTGAGAACTAGTCACGGGTTCCCGCAGGGACCCCGCGTTTTCTCGCCCGCCCAAATCGGGGTACATTGTCATAAACATCATGAAACTCCACATTAACGGAGAAGAGAGAACATTCGATTCCGCGGTCTGTACCCTTGCCGCTCTCGTCGATACCCTCGGCATGAAGTCCGACCGCGTTGCCATCGAACTGAATCGCGACATCGTTCCCCGCGACCGCTGGGCCGACACCACTCTCAACGAGGGCGACAAACTCGAGGTCGTCCACTTCGTCGGCGGAGGCTCGCCACCGGTGTGACCGGATCTTCTCGAGTTTTCACGTAAACGCGAGCCGGGCTTCCGAATTAACCGTGGAAGAGTTAGCACTTTCAGGGCCGCGTTGCGCCATACGTAAGTTCCGGGCTTCTGCCCCGGTGGTCTTTGTCGTCGAATTTCCTTCGTGCACCTTCGTGTCCTTCGTGGTTAAAGCATTCACCAGGAACTCTCTTAGTCACTAACCCCTTCATTTCTTTGCTTGATCCACAGCCCGCCATGCCTAAAATGTGTGAAACATTTTGCACCGAAATTGTTTCAAACATTCTTGAGGCTAGATGCAGGATCGCTTCACATCCCGAGAGGTCATCGCGCTGACCGGCATCACCGCCCGCCAACTGCAGTGGTGGGACGAGTGCGGTGTGGTTAAGCCTCAGCGGGAAGGGCATCGTCGGCTCTACTCGATGAACCACCTCACCGAGATCGCCGTCATCTGCCAACTCCGCCGTAAGGGATTTTCGCTGCAGGGCGTGCGCAAAGTCGTCCGCTTCCTCGACCGTGAGTTCGGCAAAGGCTTGTCTGAAATCGTCGACCGCAACTCCGACATTCATCTCCTTACGGACGGCAAACATCTTTAT
>Ga0209698_10005063_pt1 | contig 14330 bp, 10 predicted proteins | sample LitLauG_LLR_2012_FD_187203 | JGI IMG/M metagenome (GOLD analysis project Ga0209698, IMG submission 187203) | Freshwater sediment microbial communities from Pennsylvania, USA - Little Laurel Run_MetaG_LLR_2012 (SPAdes) (version 2) | ecosystem: Environmental > Aquatic > Freshwater > Creek >... | reverse complement strand
GACCGCAACCAGTGTGAGGAGGAAGATGGGGCTTGCCGGTCGCGCTCACATGAAGAAGTTTGACTGGAATCCAATAACCCGCCAGTGGGAAGACATCTTTCTGCAAGTGGCCCCGCGGGCGAATGGTGTCGCTTGCTGATGAGTTCTCCCGATTCCACTTCCAACACACGACCGATTCACATTCTGACGCTTACGCCTTTCTATCCTTCCGCCCAGGACGGTGCGAACGGGTGCTTCATAGCGGAGCCCCTCTCCTGGCTGGAAAAGAATGGTGTGAAGAACACGATTCTCGCGGTGCAGCCTGCTTACCGAGGGCGCAGAAAGGAAACCGGCACCGCTCCAAGCGCAGAGTGGATCTCTTACTTGACTCCTCCGGGGAGCCTGGGTCTGGCGGTTTCAGGCGCCTTCGTTTATGCCCGGATTCTCTCCGCCGTTCGCAGACTCCATCGGTCAAGCGCTATTGACCTCATCCACGCGCATGCCCCTCTGCCTTGCGGACATGCGGCGGCATTGCTCAGTCAGGAACTGGGTATTCCATTCGTGGTCTCGGTGCACGGTCTCGACGTATTTTCGTCCGCGAATGCTGGCGGCTGCGCGACGCACTGGAATCGGCGGGTGTCAGAGATGGTGTATCAGAAGGCGCGCCGAACAATCTGCGTCAGTCAACGCGTCTGCGATGAGATTTTCACGGGGATGGGGACTCGCTGCCGTGCTTCGGTCGTGTACAACGGTGTCGATCCGACCTTATTTTCACCCGGCCAAGATTCGGGCGCCTGCGACACCACAATTCTGAGCGTTGGAAATCTGATTCCCACCAAGGGGCACGAGCTTCTGCTTCGTGCCCTGGCGGCGCTGAAGCGATCGGTCGCGGGGCTGAGTTGCATCATCATCGGCGATGGGCCTGAACGCACTCGCCTTCAGCAAGCCGCGCGGGAGCTCGGTATCTCTGATCGCACGACATTTGCTGGGCGGCAAAGCCGGGCCTCCGTGGCGGGATTCCTGCGCCGCAGCGCAATCTTCTGTCTGCCCAGCAGCTATGAAGGTTTGGGATGTGTTTACCTGGAGGCCATGGCTGCTGGGAAACCTGCCGTTGGATGCCTTGGCCAGGGAATAGCAGAGATCATTCAGCACAACGTGAACGGATGCCTGGTTGATCCCGGCAATCTTGATGGGCTCGTCACTGTCATGGAAAAGCTGATGAAAGACGGGGCAACGACCCGGCGTATCGCGAGTGCCGGCCGCAGTACAGTTCTGAACGGATTCACTCTTAGCCACCAGGCGCAGAGGCTCAACCACATCTACCGGGAGTGCCTGGCATGAAGCGTCGCCTGGCGATTCTCACCGAGATCATCGCTCCCTACCGTATTCCGGTGTTGAACGCTCTCGTGCAAAACCCGGATGTTGATCCGTTCGTCATCTTTCTGTCCGAAACCGACCCAAGCCTGCGTCGGTGGCGGGTCTATAAGGATGAGATCCGGTTTGATTACACGGTGCTTCCGTCGTGGAGGCGCCGAGTCGGGAAATACAATGTGCTGCTGAACCACGGCCTGAGCTCCGTTCTGGATCGGGTCCGTCCGGATGCGATCGTCTGTGGTGGGTACAGCTACCTCTCGTCCTGGAGCGCCTCAGTGTGGGCACGGCGCGCGCGGATTCCATTCTTGCTGTGGTGTGAAAGCACCCTAAAGGATCAGCGCAGTGGGCACGGAGTCATTGAATTTCTAAAACGCAGATTCGTACAGCGCTGTGATGCTTTTGTGGTTCCAGGAAAATCAGCCGGTGAGTATTTGCGTGCTCTCGGCGTGAGAGGCGAAATCATTACGGCGCCAAACGCAGTGGATATTGATTTCTTTTCAGGTGCGGCGCAGCTAAGTCAATGCGGATCCGATCCCATCGAAAGATTTGGACTGCCCGGGCGCTACTTCCTCTACGTCGGCCGTCTTGTAACCGAGAAAGGTATCTTCGAACTGCTCGATGCTTATGCCAAACTGGACCGTTCGCTGAAATCTGCGGTGGGATTGGTGTTTGTCGGAGATGGTGCGCAGAAACACGAGCTGATGAGACGAATCGCTGTCATTTCGCATGCGAAGGTTCGCTGTATGGACTTCCTGCAGCGGGAGGATCTGGCATCCGTCTATGGTCATGCGGAGGCTTTGGTGCTTCCGACCCACAGCGACCCGTGGGGACTGGTCGTAAACGAAGCTATGGCTTGTGGTCTTCCAATAATAACGACCAATGCCGCCGGATGTGCGAGGGATCTCGTAGAGGATTCAGTAAATGGATTTGTGGTTCGTCCCGGTGACGTGGCGGGATTGAGTTCAGCGATGTCCAGACTGGCGTGTGATGCTCGCATACGCCAGGAGATGAGTTCTTCCAGCCGGGAACGTATTCAGGGGTATTCTCCCGCGGCGTGCGCGTCTGGGATCGCAGAAGCAGCGAAATCACTTTGGACGGCGCAGGCATGAACTCTCGCTTGCAACGAGTGCTGATCTCCAGCGCGGCGATTGCAGGGCTAGTCGCGATCGTTCATTTTGCCTACACGCGACCGGGTTACTTCACCGACGCGACCTACATAGCGGGGCTTCTGCTCCTGCAAGTCGTAGTTGTCGGCGTGTGGCACTACGAGAAGATGTTTTTTGGTCTGCTTCTGTTCATATTTGTGTGGGCCGGTACCGGTCTTCCATACGGCAGCGCGGGTACGTCCGCAAGGTGGTTGGTCCTGGCGGTTGCTGCTTTCGCCGGACTCGTAAGATGGATGAGGAGCTATCGCCAACACTTCCAGGTCTTTGATCTGGTGGCGCTGATCTGCGCGTCGACGGCGCTGTTTTCAGTCGTGGTCTCGACGCTTCCGCAGATGGCTCTGCTCAAGGCGTTCAGTCTTTTCCTCCTATTCCTGTACGGTGCTACGGGAGCCAGACTGGCGGTCTTGGGTAGGGAGGATAGCTTTATAAATGGCCTGGTGGCATGTTGTGAAATAAGCGTCTACCTCACCTCGATTTTGTATTTTGTCTTTGGCTACCCGTTTTTCGGCAATACCAATTCCCTGGGCGCCGTCATGGGGGTTTTGGTTTCCCCGGTTCTAATCTGGGCCAGTTCGGTTGCCGGGCCCGGATTCCTGCGTCGACGGAGAATTCTGGCATTGTTCCTAAGTTGGGCCCTGCTCTATTTTTCCGTTTCACGTGCCGGGATCGTTGCGGCAGTATTCTCCTCTGCCATTCTTTGCATCGTTTCCAGGCGGCGGAACTTGCTCATGGGGGCGGGACTCGTCTTGCTTCTTCTTTTCGCCACCGCTCAAGTGTTGATGCCTGAGGGATCGGATGCACTTTTGACCACGGTACGGTCCTCCGTCTTATACAAGGGCAGAGAGCGAGAGGGACTCTTCGGCTCCCGGAAGACGCCGTGGCAGAGGACGATGGCAGTTATCGACGAGCACCCTTGGTTTGGTAGCGGGTTTGGGACGAGCGATATCGGCACGGATGGGAGGAGAGTCAGTGCTTCGGCGGTCGAGACCAATGAAGAAGCGGGACGGGAGCACGGCAGCAGCTATCTGGCTCTGGTGGAGTGGGTCGGCTTGTTGGGGGTACTGCCCTTTGCGTTCTTGTTTGCGCTGCTGCTGCAGAGGATCGCCGCCACCTTCGCCTGGCTGTACAAGACGGCGGATTTGAATCACTGCGCCATTCCTCTGGCCTTGGTGTTGACGTCCGGACTTGTGCATGGCTTCTTTGAGGACTGGATCGTCGCCGTGGGATATTACCTGACGGTTTTGTTCTGGAGCTTTGCTTTCATTTTCATGTGCGTTGCTCCGCGCAGTTCGGCGCGGGCCGTTCAGACCACGAGATTTTGGAGCGGGGGACTTGCCAGCTCCCCCGGGGTGGTGGCTCTCCGGCGATGACGCACATCTTCGTTAACGCGTTAGCTGCAAGTGCAGGAGGTGGGCTGACGTATGTCCGGAATCTGGTACGGCAGGTTGCGCGTCGGGACGATATAGAGGCGACCTTTCTGCTCTCGCAAAATTTTCTGCAAGAACTCAATTACGCGGCCAACATAAGGTTCATCAAGCGGCACGTGCCCAGTGTGGCCTGGCGATTCTGGCGAGAGCAGAGAGACATTCCACAATTGATCCGGGAAGCGGGAGCGACTGTCTTACTCTCAACCGGAAATTTCGCGCTGTGGAATTCGCCCGTCCCGCAAATTCTGCTTAGCCGCAACGCCCTTTACACCTCGGAAGATTTCCTGCGAGACCTTCAGCGGCGTCGAGACTACCGTCTGTGGGTGGATAACCAGTTCAAAGCGATGGTCGCTCGAAAATCCATTCAACGCGTGGAATGCACGGTCGCTCCCACGGAATCATTCGCCGCCAGTTTGCGTGAATGGTCAGGCAGGAATGTGGTGTCGATCCATCACGGGTTCGATCATGATGCTTTTGCCGGCGACGGCGGCCCGTTGCCCGAACCGTTGCGAGTCAAGCTGGCGCCTACCGAGGGCAGTGTGAAGCTGCTCTTTGTGAGCCATTACAACTACTACCGCAACTTCGAGACTTTACTCCGGGCGCTTGCCATGGTGAAGCATCGAGTTGCTCCGCGGACGGTGAGGTTGATTCTGACTTGCCACCTGCGGTCGAACAGCAAAGCGAGGGGTTACAGAACGGACCGTGTTGCGTCCCTGGTGGGTGAGCTCGGCTTGGAATCTGACATCATCGAGCTTGGTGCGGTCCCTTACAACCAGCTGCATCATGTTTATCGGTCCTGCGATATTTACGTAACGCCTGCCTACGCTGAATCCTTTGGGCATCCGCTAGTGGAAGCGATGGCATCGGGGTTGCCGATTGTGGCGTCGGATCTGGCTGTTCATCGCGAAATATGTGGCAGTGCGTCGGTCTATTTCCCGCGATTCTCGCCGCTGGCGCTGGCGGAGTGCATTGATGGGATACTAGAAAATCCTAACGCAGCGGAGTCGATGAAGGAACAAGGGCTGAGGCGCGCTCGCGCCTTCAGCTGGAGCGATCACGTGGAAAATCTGCTGACCCTTGCCCGTAAGCTAACTGGAAACGCAGCTTGCATCCAGGCGCCTTTGCACTGACGGAATGCCGCGTTCCTGGCTGTCGCCGGCGAGCTGTTCCTCCGTCGACGCCATGGCGTAGAGCATGACCAAGCTCAGCAAGCAGAGCGCCCATATCTGGTGCGGCATCGCGATCGTGTTCCACCACCAACTCTGGGACATCGAGCGAGAGATCAGGCCTGTATCCACGAAATTCTGCAGCAACACCGGTCCGGGCAGGAGGAACAGCAGGGTAAGCGAGAACGCAACCCGGGCAAGAGCCCTGTGCTGGCCATGCCAGGCCGCTAGAATCCAACCGGACGACACCAACAATGCCGCCGCCTCATAGGAGCGGTGATAAGTGGGTAAGAGCAGCAAAGTCAAGAGCAAGGCGAGCGAAAGCAGGCTAGTGGCCCGGTGGCGCCGGACAGCGAAATGAAGCCACAATATTCCCAACACTGCGGTAATCAACAAAGCGGCCGCATTGGCGATCCACCGCTCACCACCGAGGCTCGAAAGCAACACTTGCAGGTTGACCATGCTGAAACGTATCGCATTGGCCGCAGTGGGATCATTCACTCCTTGTGTCGAGAACATCTTTCGGGACAATTCCAGGTAGCTGGCAAACCATTCGACATGGACCCATGCCATCCTCACGACTGCGACTACGGCAACTGTCGTGTTGCAAACCACGGCCGCAAGGGCCGCTCGCCACCGGCGGGACACCACAAGAAAAAGCAGAAACCCTAAACCGACCGGTGGCTTTAGGCAAAGCGCAACACCGGTCAGGATCCCTCCCCACGCCTCGCGTCCGTCCTGCACCAGCCAAATCGCGACTATGCCGAGGGCGAGGGTCAGGATGGAAGGGTTCCCCGTCGCCAGTCCACTGTGGACGGGCGCAAAAGCAAGTGCCAAGGCAACAAAGCAGAGGCGCGAGGCCGAGCCCCTATGGAGGCCACCAAGCGATGCCAGGCAGAAGACCGCCAGCGCAAATGCGGCGACGGTCAAACCGGACCAGGTCAGCAGCGCGACAGGCCAAGGCAGAAGTGCGAATGGAGCAAGGATCACGAACGTAGGCGGCGGATAAGGTGACGGCAGGCCGTGTCTGACAACCAGGGTTCCGTCGGCGGCTTCCTTCGCCACAAAATCAGTCTCGGGGTTCCTTACGGGCCAGAACCGGAGCAGAGTTTGCGGGTCGTAAGGGTTCATCCCCTGCAGCCAGTCGCGTGACTGAACATAAGGTGAGATGAAGTCGTTGAAATCTGAGTGGCGAGCGAGCCTAAGGGGACCCCGGACTACGAATTCGGCGGCAGCGGTGCAGACCAGGACGATCAGGAGAAGCTCGCGATGCTTTTGACTCACTCCCTCACCGCCATCCATCTCGCTGTCTGTTTGCCGTCACAACGTAAATGCTGCAAACCGAAACGATCACAATGTCTCTGCCATATTTCCGGATACTAGCACAGGCGCGGGGACAGTCTGGTGAGAGCGCATTCACAAGAGCAACAGGCGTTCACAGCTGTTCGGGATAAGATGAATTAACTCTCACAGAGACAGATAAATTTCAATGTGCGGCATCGTGGGCATCGCGGCGCGAGGGTCATCCGTTTCGGCAGAGATGCTGGAGCGTGCGACTGCATCTCTTGCTCATCGTGGCCCTGATGACTCAGGAACCACGATCATTTGCGAGACAGTTCTGGAAGCGCTGGAAGTAGGGCTGGGTAATCGACGACTCGCGATTCAGGATCTCTCGCCTCTGGGGCACCAGCCCATGCGCGATGCTACAACCGGGAACTGGATTGTCTTCAACGGCGAGATCTATAACTTTCGCGAGATCCGCGCGAGACTGGAAAAAGAAGGGATAACGTTCGCGGGGAACTCCGACACCGAAGTTCTGCTCAAGGCCTACGCGCGTTGGGGTAAAGAATGTTTGCAGCTGCTTCGCGGCATCTTTGCATTCGCGATATGGGATGCGAGCGAGCACGCTCTCTTCCTTGCTCGTGATCCCATGGGCGTCAAGCCGCTCTATTACTTTGCTTCTGAGAAACACTTTCTTTTCGCCTCCGAATTGCGGACATTGCTGCAAACCGGATTAGTACCGAGGCATCTCGACCAGGCAGGCATGTGGAACTACCTGACTTTTGGTTCGGTCTACGATCCGACTACGCTGATCCAGAACGTGTGCGCCGTTCGGCCGGGACACTACTTATCTTGGAAGCAAGGTGAGTTGCGTGAAGAGAGATATTGGGACTTGGTGGACGACGATCGGGCGGCCGGGGTCGAGGGAAGTGCTTCGTTATCTCCACATGAGCAAAATCGTGCGGAAGAAAGCCTCCGCGAAGAGCTGCGTGAGGCAGTCCGTCTGCAGCTGGTGAGTGATGTTCCGGTCGGGCTGTTTCTTTCTGGAGGGATCGATTCCAGCAGCCTGGCCGCAATTCTGAGTGGGGATGGGCGTAAGCTCAAGACTTTTTCGGTCGGCTTCGGAGAAGCGGAGTTCAACGAAGCCGAGTACTCCCGCACGATCGCAAAGGAATTTGTCACCGATCATCACGAGATTCTCATTTCGCAGCAGGACGCTCTCGATGCTGTACCGAGTGCTCTCCGAGCTATGGATCAGCCGAGCATCGACGGCGTGAACACGTTCCTGATCTCGCGCCAGACTCGCGCGGCGGGGCTGAAGGTGGCGCTTTCCGGTCTTGGTGGTGACGAGGTGTTCGGGGGATACTCCAGTTTCCGCACTGTGCCGCGGATGGAGCGGATATACGGCGCTTGCAATCGTATGCCCCGGTCGGCCCAACGATCCTTGGGCGACCTGTTTGCGCTGCTTGCTCCGTCGAGCGATCAGAATCGCAAGCTGGCTGCACTTGTTAGCGAGAACGGAAATCTCCTTCATCCGTATTTTCTTTCACGGATGTTATTCACGCCGCGGCTGCGGAGCGAACTGCTCGCTCGCCTAGACAATGTGACGAAAGGCCGCGCTGGCACGTGTTTGCGCGATGCCCTGGGCCGGTCAGCCTCGCTGGATCCGGTCAATCGCGTGTCTTATCTGGAGTCGCGCTGCTATCTGCTCAACACCTTGTTGAGAGATACCGACTCGATGAGCATGGCGCATGGCCTGGAGGTCCGGGTTCCATTTCTCGATCACCGGCTTGCCAGGAAAGTTTTAGCATTGCCCGGCTCACGAAAAGTTGGCGGACGAATCCCCAAGCCACTGCTGGTGAGGGCAGTAGGTGATGCTCTTCCCGATAAAATCGTCCGCCGTCGCAAGCGCGGCTTTACTCTGCCTTTCGAGCACTGGATGCGCGACGAATTGCGTCCCATGATGGAAAACGGCTTGCGTAATATTCCCGATGGGCCACTTGGAACCCTGCTGAACACTGCCGCGATTCGGAATGTGTGGAATGATTTTCTGAGTGGGAGAACATCATGGTCGCGGCCATGGTCACTTTTCATTCTTCAGAGATGGTGTGAGCTGAATCTATGAATCCTGTGATCCAGGGGATTGAAGAGCTTGAATCAACGACGGGTTCGGCGACCGCCAAGTTGCCGATCAGCGTCATTATTGCCACACGCAACGAAGCCCTGAATCTTCCGCGGTGCCTGGCATCGTTGCAGGATGTCGGTGAGGTCTATGTCATCGACTCCCAGAGTTCCGACGCCACTCCCGAGATTGCCCGCTCCCACGGCGCCAAGGTGGTACAGTTTCACTATCACGGGGGATGGCCCAAGAAGCGTCAGTGGGCGATGGACAAACTCCCGCTGGCGTACCCATGGATTCTATTGCTGGACGCCGATGAAGCACTGACCCCGCAGCTTAGAGAAGAAATCAGGGCTGCGATTCAACAACCTTATTTGGACGGTTACTACATTTCTCTTCAGATGCTTTTCCTGGGACGCCTGTTACGGTACGGCGATGCAAACTTTTGGAAGCTGGCGTTGTTCCGTCGCGGCAAGGGTCAGTACGAGTGCCGGCTCAGCGAACAGGACGCCTCGATGGCGGACATGGAAGTGCATGAGCACGTTGTGGTGCGGGGTGAAACGGCAAAGTTGAAGAATCCGTTGCTTCATTACAATGTGGATTCTCTGGCACGCTACATCCAGAAGCACAACGAATACTCGAATTGGGAGGCCCAGGTACTGCGGAAGGCCGATGGATACGATACGGGGCTGCGGCCTGCCTTGATGGGAACTCAGGCACAACGCAGGCGCTGGTTCAAGAAAAAGCTTTACGCGATTCCGGGATCTCCGATTCTGCTCTTTGCATACCGCTACCTGTTGCGTTTGGGATTTCTCGACGGTATTCCGGGTTTGATCTACTGCGGCTTTCAGGCGATCCAGTTGTTCCACACGAAGGCAAAAATCTACGAATTGAGGGGACGATGCCTGAAGGCCTGAGCGAGGTACATACAGTGAGCCTGCGCAAGAGGACATCCCGCCGCTGATGCTGATCCTGGGCCTCAACATGTTCCACGCGGATGCTTCCGCAGCAATCGTCCGGGACGGTGAAGTTGTTTTTGCCATCGCCGAGGAGCGCCTGAACCGGCGCAAGCACTACGGGGGATTTCCGGCGCTGGCGGTGAAAGCATGTCTTGACTTCGTTGGCGCCAAGATCAGCGACATCGATCACGTGGCGATTGGTCAGGATCGGGACGCGAACCTTGCAAAAAAAGTCCAGTACGCACTTTCCAATCCTGCGAAAATACTGAACTTCATCCGGCTCCGCCAGCGGAAGCAAGCGGTGCGGAACGTAAGATCTCTGCTCATCAAGGCGCTGGATGTGGATCCGGAGGTACTTCGATTTCAGGAAAACTATCTCGAACATCACATCGCTCACATCGCCAGCGCGTACTACTGTTCACCTTGGGACAAAGCGGCAGGCTTCAGCTATGACGGGTCGGGCGACTTCGTCTCGACCATGATGGCGCGGTGCGAAGGTAACGACATTGAGATTCTGGAACGCGTCTTTTTACCTCATTCGCTGGGCAGCTTCTACACCATGGTCTGCGAATTCATCGGATACAAGAAGTACGGTGACGAGGGCAAAGTCATGGGCCTGGCACCCTATGGGAAGCCTGATTATTGCGACCAGTTTCGCGAGATCGTGAGGGTGAAGGACGGAAGTTTTCAGCTAAACCTCAAGTACTTCCAGCCGCTGGGTAGCAATCAGGGAATGCGGGTGTTGTCCGATGGCACGGTTTTGCTGGAGCGGCATTTCTCCGACCAGATGACGAAGCGTTTCGGAGAACCTCGAGAACCCCACAGTGAAATCACTCAGCGTGACATGGACCTGTCGTATGCCATGCAGGCGAATTTCGAAGAAGTGTTCTTTCATCTTCTGAACGAATTGCACAAGCGAGTGCCACTCAAGAATCTGGCGATGGCGGGCGGTTGTGCATTGAACAGTGTTGGGAATGGCAAACTTTTTTTCCGAACGCCGTTTCGCCAAACCTGGATTCAGCCGGCCGCGGGCGACGAAGGTCTGGCCGTGGGTGCGGCCTTGCACACGTATCATTCCGTTCTAAAGCAGCCTCGCCGGTTTGAGTTGAAGAACTCTTATCTCGGACCTGAATTCGCGGACGCGCAAATCGAAGGAGACCTGCGGAAGGCCAATCTGCGTTACCGGCGGCTGGATCGCGAACCTCTGCTCGAAGCGGTTGCGCAGCAGATCGCAGATGGAAACGTGGTTGGCTGGTTTCAAGGGCGCATGGAGTGGGGACCGCGGGCTCTGGGGAACCGATCTATTCTGGCGCATCCGGGACGGCCCGATATGAAAGACGTCCTTAACGCGCGCATCAAGCATCGCGAGTGGTTTCGTCCCTTTGCTCCTTCGATTCTTGTCGAGCATCAGAGCGAATACTTCGAGCACGATCATCCTTCGCCCTTCATGTTGCACGTCTACAAAATTCGTCCCGGGAAGCGAAAAGAACTTTGTGCCGTGAATCACGTCGATGATACGGGCCGCTTGCAGACGGTGGCGCGTGACGAAAATCCGCTTTATTACGACTTGATCAAGGCCTTTCAGCGCAAGACCGGCATTCCGGTGGTCCTGAACACGAGTTTCAATGAGAACGAACCCATAGTGTGCGCTCCAGCGGAAGCGATTGACTGCTTCCAGCGCACCCGGATGGACGTGTTGGCGATTGGTCCTTTTCTGGCCTTGAAGTCGGAGAACTGAGAATGTCAGCCCAACCGATCGGTGCGGTTACCCCGGTGCCGCGAAATCGATTGCAGTTGTCGAGGGTTGGCACTTTTCCGGGGCTTAGAGCGTTGGCGTGGGACAAGAACGTCTTGTATGCAGCCAGAGGCTATACGCTGCTGCGCGCCACGCCCGATGAGGCAGGCGTCGACTGGAAGGAAGTGGGGTATTTCCCTCCGTCTTGGTGGCGAAAAATCAGTTCTTCCGCGCGGATTACTTATCGCCTGGTGCGCGACGGTTTCCACGCTCTAGCCGAACTTCCGTCGGGACATCTGATTGCCGCGGTGCCGGGTGCGATCGCAACGTTGCCGCCCGGCGAAAGCGAGTTTCGCATCTCCCATAAGTTGCTCCGCGGCAGTCGCCCCCTGCACATTACGACCGTCCCCAATGGGTGCGTCTTCTGGGGCGAATACTTCGACAACGCCGAGCGCGACGAAGTTTACATCTATGTGTCGGAAGATCGAGGATCGACATGGGAAGTCGCTTACACATTCCCGAAGCGTGCCATCCGGCACGTCCACAATGTCATCTACGACGAGTGGCAAGACTGTCTGTGGGTGCTGACCGGGGATGTAGGCACGGAGTGCCGGATCCTGCGCGCGTCGTGCGATTTCAAGAACGTCGAAGTTGTCATGTCCGGAAATCAACAAGCCCGCGCCGTGGCGGTCGTGCCAACGGAATTGGGACTGTATTTCTCAACCGACACGCCGCTCGAAAAGAACTTCATCTATTTTATGGACCGGGCGGGGCGCCTTTCCCGCCTCGCCCCGCTGGCGAGTTCTTCCATCTACGGGTGCCGGGTTGGCGATTCAGTATTCTTCTCCACTATGGCCGAACCCAGCGAGGTTAACCCCACGGACCACGTGGCTCTCTATGGAAGTGCTGACGGTCTTGATTGGCGAGTCATGGGAGAGTGGAAAAAGGACGATTGGTCGATGAAGTTTTTCCAGTATGGCAACGTCTTTCTTCCTGACGGCACAAATACCACCAATCTGCTCGCGCTCTCGACGATTGCCGTTCACGATGCAGATATGGAACTGTCGCTTTGGCGCGTTGCTACGACGTAATGCCTGTGGTTCCTCCAACCGGAGCACGTCATTCCCCATGCTATAGTCCGAGAAGTTTCAATGTCCCACGCTGAGAATGCCTTTCAGTAGCCGCATCTCATACTATCGCCGTGTTGCGCAAGCTTATCTACTGCCTGGTCCCAGCCAATTAACCTTCTGGCATGAGACGCCTCAGATCAATCCTCGTTTGCGGGTGAATCAACTGGGGCCGTACTACATGCTTTTCTCGCAGAAAGCAGATTACGCCGGTCCGCACGACGCGGGCGGCATTCCCATGCTCGACTACCGTGGCGAGATCGGCCTGCAATACAACCCAATCGCGATCGCGCAATGGGGACTGGGCAACTACAACCTCTATCGAGGAAGCGGCGACGCCGATCGTCGCATGAAGTTTCTCGAGGCCAGTGACTGGCTTTGCGATCACCTCGAGCAAAACAAGTCTGGCGTCTGGGCCTGGCAGCATCACTTCGATTGGGAGTATCGCAGCCGCCTGAAGGCGCCGTGGTATTCAGGGCTGGCGCAAGGGCAGGGAATTTCGCTGCTCCTGCGTGCCTATCGCGAGACCCGGATCCACGACTATCTAAAGGCCGCGCTGTGCGCGTATGCCGCTTTTCTGAAGACCGTCGAAGAGGGCGGGGTCATGTTCAAGGACGAGCAGGGAGATACCTGGATTGAGGAGTACATCGTCCGGCCGCCAACGCATATTCTGAACGGATTTCTCTGGGCGATATGGGGAATCTACGATTACTTGCTGCTTACGCAGGAAGACTCTGCAAGAGAACTTTTTATCCGGACGACTCGAACCGTCCTGAATAATCTGCATCGCTACGATTTCGGATTCTGGTCTCTCTACGAGCAATCCGGAACACGGCTGCGCATGCTGGCGAGTCCGTTCTACCACCGGCTGCACGTCGTTCAATTGCGAATCATGTACAGGCTGAGTGGGGAAGAGAAGTTCCTCGCATACGCAGATAAGTGGGAACACTATGCGCACAGTCACGTGAAACGCGCCTGCGCCTTGTTCTACAAGAGCGCGTTCAAGCTTTGCTATTACTAGGTTCTCAGTGAAGATTCTTTACGTCTCACAATATTTTCCGCCGGAGATGGGCGCTCCCGCTGCCCGCGTCGCGGAATTGGCGCGGCATTGGGTGCGGGCTGGACATGAAGTGACGGTGCTCACCGGGTTCCCCAATCACCCGACAGGAATCATCCCCTCCGCGTACCGCAAACACTTTCGCAGAGGCTTCATAAGGGAGGAGTTCTCCGGTGCGGAGGTTATTCGCACGTGGCTCTTGCCTCTGCCGAATAGAAAGGCGTATGAGCGCATCCTGAATTACGGGTCGTTTTGCGTGTCGGCCGCGCTGTCTGGGATATTTGTCGATCGTCCGGATGTAGTCATCGCTACCTCGCCGCAGCTTTTGGTTGGGCTCTCAGGATGCTGGATCGCGCGCTGGAAACGAGTGCCATTCGTTTTTGAAGTACGAGATCTATGGCCGGAATCGCTGGCCGCGGTCGGCATCGGAAGCGAGCGTTCCTTCCTGCATCGATCGCTGGCACGAGTTGCAGGTTACCTCTATAAAAGTTCCAGTCGCATTGTGGTGGTGAGTCCGGCATTCAAGCAGCACCTGGCCCACCATTGGCAGATCGATCAGCACAAGATCTCAGTGATTGAAAACGGCGTCGAAACGGACCTGTTTCAGCCCAAGCCGTCTCAGGCAGACAAAATCCGAACGTCACTGGGTGCACACGACCGTTTCGTGGTCAGCTACATCGGCACCATGGGGATGGCTCACGGATTGGAGACGATACTGGAATCGGCGGAGACGCTCCAGACTAAGGCGCCAGATGTGCTGTTCCTGCTCATTGGGGAAGGCGCCGACAAGGATCGCATCAAATGCCAAGCTGCCCATCGCGGGCTCAAGAACGTGATCTTCCTCGACGAGCAGCCGCGAGAACAAATTCCAGACTTCATTTCCGCGTCGGATGTCTGCCTGGTTCCGCTTAAGAAGACTGAGCTCTTCAAAACGGTGATT